>ENA-OQES01000904-OQES01000904.1-human-gut-metagenome-genome-assembly--contig:-NODE-904-length-11876-cov-2.389054_pt1 | contig 11876 bp, 16 predicted proteins | sample MGYA00242798_ERZ504641 | MGnify/ENA primary metagenome ERZ504641 (study PRJEB26092, sample SAMD00036327) | human gut metagenome | host: Homo sapiens | study: EMG produced TPA metagenomics assembly of... | reverse complement strand
TGAAGTCGTAAACGTTCCGGAACTGGAAGATGAATTTGGATTCGTAACACCTGTTATGATGGAAGGTGATTATGAGACCAGATCAAAAGCTTTACAAAGAGCAGATCGTACATATGATCCGTATTCAGGATTAATCAGATTGGTCTGTCACAGGAGGAAACATGTTAATAGTTAAGAAATTTGGCGGCAGTTCGGTTGCAGATAAAGAGAGGATCTTTAATGTGGCAAAAGCGCTGCATTGAAGATTATAGGGCCGGACATGACGTGGTGGTTGTACTTTCTGCAATGGGAGATACTACAGATGAACTGATCGCACTGGCGAATACGATCAATCCGGACGCAAAAAAATGAGAACTGGATATGCTGCTTACTACAGGAGAACAGGTGTCGGTATCCCTGATGGCTATGGCAATGCAGGCACTGGATGTACCTGCTGTATCCCTGAATGCTTTTTACAGGTTATGATGCACTCTACATCCCGTTACGGGAATGCCAGATTTAAAAGAGTAGACACCGAACGCATCATGCATGAACTGGATTCCAGAAAGATCGTGATCGTAACCGGATTCCAGGGAGTCAATAAATATGACGATATCACAACACTCGGAAGAGGCGGTTCCGATACAACAGCCGTTGCACTGGCGGCGGTACTTCATGCTGATAAATGCGAAATCTACACAGACGTAGACGGTGTGTTCACCGCAGACCCGAGAGTTGTAAAAACTGCAAAAAAATCTGGATGCGGTTACTTATGATGAGATGCTGGAACTTGCAAGCCTCGGCGCAAAAGTTCTTCACAACCGTTCTGTGGAAATGGCAAAAAATATAATGTGGAATTAGTGGTGCGGTCCAGCCTGAACCGTTCAGAAGGTACCGTAGTCAAGGAGGGTTCAAATATGGAAAAAGTTACTGGTTACAGGTGTGGCTGCAGATAAAGATACAGTCAGAATCTCTGTTATCGGATTAGAGGATAAGCCGGGGACGGCATTTGCTGTATTTAATACACTGGCTGCAAATAATATTAACGTAGATATCATTCTTCAGTCTGTCGGAAGAGAAGGAACAAAAGGACATTTCCTTTACGGTTGCATCTGAGGATCTGCAACATGCGATTGAAGTACTGAATGCGAATAAAGAAAGACTTACGATCCAGGATATCACATGGAATGAAAATGGTTGCAAAGCTTTCCATCGTTGGAGCCGGAATGATGAGTAATCCGGGAGTAGCTGCGAAGATGTTTGAATCATTATACAATTCCCGAGAGTCAATATCAATATGATCTCCACATCCGAGATCCGTATTACGGTACTGATTCCGGAAGAAGATATTGAAAAAGCAATGAATGCAGATTCATGACGGATTTGGACTGGGAGCCTGAGAAAAGTCAGGTAAAAAGGAAGACAATTATTATCTGAGTGAAGAAAACCGGTAGCGAGTTTACGCTTCTCATCGGAAGAAGAACGGAATGCGAATTACAAGATCCACTTCTTCTTCGGTGAGATAGATGTAGTTACCGGTGAATTTTTTCGATTCCCTGCATATAAGGAGTAACCGTCTCGCGCATGCCGGAAGAATATTCCGAGTCGGGAATAAAATGTTCGGCTTCGAGATCACAGAGGATAAGCTGATCCATAGTAACGTGAAAATGTGTAGGCCAAAAGAAGCCAGATAACCAAGATCCGGCGTACGTGTACTGGTTTCATAATTGCTGCAGGCCTGACGGCTGATATTGAAGATATCAGCAATATCATCCTGCTTTAGACCAGATATGGTTCTGAGATAGAATAAGTTTTTGGCCAGTTGCAGATTTGCCATGTTAAACCTCCACAAGTTACATATTGCTGTTAGTATAACAATCTGACCATAAAATAGATATGATATGCAACAAGACGTGACAAAACACGAAAAGGCAACGAAATGTGGCGTGTGGACAAATATCAATTTATAAACGGCTCAGATAGCTGTTATGATATTTTCCGGAAAAAGTGACATCTTCGCCGAACCAGCCAGGAGCGGTGAAAGAATCTGCATCGTCTTCGGTTTGGAATTCTACTTCTACAAGCATAAGAGGAGCAAGATCGCCTTCGAAGATATCAAGCTCTGCGGTGAGGCCGGAAGAAAGCGGGATTACATACCGTTTCTTTTTAGATCAGACGTCCATCAATCTTGCCAAGAAGATGATGATAGGATTCCCGGTCAAGAGGAAGGTTATATTCCTGACGGGACATCAGTCCGGCAGACTTGTAAGTGAGTTCGTACTTTTCATTATCACGACGGATACGTACAACGGGATTGGTGTTCAGATACCCCTGCTCGAGAAGGCGGCATGGGTAAGTTTCCAACTGATCCGGCAGCTTTGCAACAAGATATTTTCGTTCTATTTCCATATTATAAGGTCTCCTTTCATTTGCGGTGAAATTATGATACAACAGTTTACAGAAAAAGTAAACGGTGATAAACTTTTATAATAATTGATGTCACTGGAAAGTAAAGCGGGACATCGGATTAAGAGATGAGGAGGAAGAAAGCATGAAAAAAGTATGTGTGTTGTTAGCAGACGGATTTGAAGAAATTGAAGGATTGACAGTCGTTGATCTGTTAAGAAGAGCAAAAATATATGTAGACACTGTTTCGATTATGGATGATTATATCGTGCATGGTGCGCATGGAATCAATGTACAGACAGAAGATCTGTTTGATGAAGTTGATTTTGAAGAATTTGACATGGTTGTATTACCTGGAGGTATGCCGGGGACATTAAATTTAAAAGAACATGACGGTGTCAGATATGTAGTGAAACAATATGCAAAAGAAGGCAGATTCGTGGGTGCGATCTGTGCGGCACCGACGATTTTAAAAAGTCTTGGCCTGCTGGAAGGAAGAAGGGCAACCTGTTATCCGGGTGTAGAAGATGAGATGGAGAATGTCATTCTGACAGAGACTGCTGTTGTAGTAGATGATAATATCATTACCAGTCAGGGCGTCGGCACAGCGATTGATTTTGCACTGAAACTGATCGAGGTTCTGGATGGTGAAGAAAAGCAAAGGAAATCGCAGAATCAATCGTGATTTTAATCAAATTTAATAAATATTGATGAAAAAAAGCGGAAAAATACCGGATTTAAGCAAAAACGGGGGCTAGATATTTACCAGAGTTTGTGTTATACTTCTGTGGTGAATGTATTGTAGTACACCCGCTTTTTTTCCGCTACCCATGAGGCGGGTTAGAAACAGGAGGAAATGATAAATGAGTTTACAGGTAGAAAAATTAGAAAACAACATGGCGAAACTTACTATCGAAGTTCCGGCCAATGATTTAGAAAAAGCGCTTCAGAGTGCATATATGAAGCAGAAGAACAAAATCGCTATGCCGGGATTCCGTAAAGGAAAAGTTCCGCGTCAGATGATCGAGAAGATGTACGGACCAGAAATCTTCTATGATGATGCAGCAAATGCGCTGATTCCTAAGGCATACTCAGAAGCATATGATGAGTGTGATCTTGAAATCGTATCAAGACCAGAGATCAACATCGTTCAGATTGCAAAAAAAGGAAAATCATTCATCTTTACAGCAGATGTAGCAACAAAGCCGGAAGTAAAACTCGGTGAATATAAAGGACTGGAAGTAGATAAAGTATCTACACGCGTAACACAGAAAGAAGTAGACGCTAAGATCCAGGAAGAAGCAGAAAAGAATGCCAGAGAAGTTGTAGTTACAGACCGTCCGGTAGCAGATGGTGATGAAGTGATTCTTGACTTTGAAGGATTCGTTGACGGTGAAGCATTCGAAGGTGGAAAGGGTGAAAACTATCCACTGACAATCGGTTCAGGATCATTCATCCCTGGATTCGAAGAACAGTTAGTTGGTGCTGAAGCTGAGAAAGAAGTAGAAGTAAAAGTTACTTTCCCAGAAGATTACCATGCAGAAGAATTAAAAGGAAAAGAAGCTGTATTCAAATGCACAGTTCATGAGATCAAGGCAAAAGAACTTCCTGAGATCGACGATGAATTTGCAGCAGAAGTTTCAGAATTTGACACATTAGAAGAATACAAAGCTGATGTAAAGGCTAAAATTAAAGAACAGAAAGCAGCAGACGGAAAGAGAAATCAGGAAGACCAGGCTGTTGAGCAGGCTGTTAAGAATGCAGAATACGAGATTCCACAGCCAATGATCGATACACAGACAACTCAGATGGTTGAAGATTTCGCACAGAGAATCCAGTCTCAGGGAATCACTCTTGAACAGTACTTCCAGTTTACAGGTCTGACAGCAGAGAAGATGATGGAAGACATGAAACCACAGGCAATCAAGAGAATCGAAACCCGTCTGGTACTTGAAGCTATCGCAAAAGCAGAGAACATCGAGATTACAGATGAAAAAGGTTGATGAAGAACTGGCTAAGATGGCAGAGTCTTACAAAATGGAAGTTGAAAACTGAAAGAGTTCATGGGTGAGAACGAGAAGAAACAGATGAAGGAAGATCTGGCAGTTCAGGAAGCTGTTACATTCCTTGTTGAGAATGCAGTAGAGAAATAAGAACGTCAGATAACAACATAGTATAGTCAGGAGGCATATACATGAGTTTAGTACCTTATGTCATTGAACAGACAAGCCGTGGAGAACGTTCTTACGACATCTATTCAAGATTATTAAAAGACAGAATTATATTTCTGGGTGAAGAAGTAACAGATGTATCCGCAAGTGTGATCGTTGCACAGCTTCTGTTTCTGGAAGCAGAAGATCCGGAGAAGGATATCCATTTGTATATTAACAGCCCGGGAGGTTCTGTAACAGCCGGAATGGCAATTTATGATACCATGCAGTATATTAAATGCGATATTGAGACAATCTGTATCGGTATGGCTGCAAGTATGGGCTCATTCCTTCTTACAGGTGGAACAAAGGGCAAAAGACTTGCGCTTCCAAATTCTGAGATTATGATCCATCAGCCACTTGGTGGAGCTCAGGGACAGGCAACAGAGATTCAGATCGCAGCAGATCATATCTTAAAAAACCCGTCAGAAACTGAATCAGATTCTGGCAGAAAATACAGGACAGCCGTTAGAGGTGATCAATGCAGATACTGAAAGAGATAATTTCATGACTGCGGAAGAAGCCAAAGCATATGGTCTGATTGACGAAGTCATTAAAAGGCCGCTAAGGACGTCCTCAGACGAGGTGAAGAGTATGGTAGGAAAGAACGATGATCAGGTAAGATGCTCGTTCTGTAATAAGACGCAGAATCAGGTAAGAAAGCTGATTGCAGGCCCTAATGGGGCATATATCTGTGATGAGTGTGTAGATGTCTGCGCAGAGATTATAGAAGAAGAATTTGAATACGAGAACGGAAGAGAATGGAATCCGTTCTCGGATATCAATCTTTTAAAACCGGAAGAGATTAAAGCATTCCTGGATGAATATGTTATTGGTCAGGATGAAGCTAAGAAAGTGTTATCCGTAGCCGTTTATAATCATTATAAACGTGTGATGTCAGGAAAAGAACTGGGAGTAGAACTCGGAAAGAGTAATATTCTTATGCTTGGTCCGACAGGATGCGGAAAAACTCTTTTAGCGCAGACACTGGCAAAGATTCTGGGAGTACCATTTGCAATTGCCGATGCGACAGCGCTTACAGAAGCAGGATATGTCGGAGAGGATGTAGAAAATATTCTTTTAAAGATTATTCAGGCTGCAGATGGGGATATCGAACGTGCCGAGTACGGAATCATTTACATTGATGAAATTGATAAGATTACAAGAAAATCAGAGAATCCGTCGATCACCAGAGATGTATCCGGTGAGGGTGTGCAGCAGGCACTTCTTAAGATCATAGAAGGAACCGTTGCGAACGTACCTCCGCAGGGAGGAAGAAAGCATCCACATCAGGAGATGATCCAGATCGATACTACGAATATTTTATTTATTTGTGGTGGAGCCTTTGAAGGAATTGAGAAGATTGTTGAAAAACGTATTGATCAGAAATCAATTGGATTTAATGCAGAGATTGCGGAGAAACATGAAGACGATGTAGACAGACTGCTTCAGCAGATATTGCCACAGGATCTTGTGAAATTCGGTCTGATTCCGGAACTGGTGGGCCGTGTGCCGGTTACAGTAGCATTAGAGATGCTGGACAAAGATGCATTGGTAAAGATTCTTACAGAACCGAAGAATGCATTGACAAAACAGTACCAGAAGATGCTTGAACTGGACGGTGTTAAGCTTACATTTGATCAAAAAAAGCACTGGAAACAATCGCTGAGACTTCCCTGAAGAGAAAGACGGGAGCCAGAGGTTTGAGAGCGATTATGGAAAGTATCATGATGGATATCATGTATAAAGCACCATCGGATGAGACATTGAAGACATGCCGCATCACAGAGGATGTTGTAAAAGGAACGGGAGAACCTGTATGTGAACATGCAGAACCTGACTCAGAAAGTGCATAATAAATGAAAAAGAAAGACGGCGGGTGCGAAGAAATATTGTACCCGCTGATTTTGTACCAAAATAATCCAACCGATGAACAGGAGTGTGAATATATGACAGGAGAAACCTATAGTCTGCCTATGGTTGCCTTAAGAGGGCTCACCATACTGCCAGAAGAGGTCAGACATTTTGATGTAAGCAGGGAAAAACTCACTGCTGGCAATCGAAGAGGCAGTAAAAAATCGGACAGAAATTATTCGTCAGCGCTCAGAAAGATCTGGAAACCAGAGGAGCCGGGCGCAGAAGATGTATATCTGGTTGGCTGTGTGGTAACCATAAGACAGGTGGTAAAATTTACCGAAGAAAATGAGTCGTGTACTTGTATCCGGAGAAGCAAGAGCAAGTCTTGTAAGACTGGACAGTGAGACACCATATCTTCAGGCAACGGTAGTAGAACTGCCGGATGATGAAGATGTATCCGAAGAACAGACAGCGGAAAATCCAATGAATCTCGAGGCAATGATCCGGGGATTACAGGATGTATTTAAAGAATACTTGTTGAAGAATCCAAAACTTTCAAAAGAGCTGGGAATGCAGGTAGAGGCAATCCGGGATCTGAAACATCTCGTAGATGTAATTGCGGCAAATATGCCATTTGCATTCGAAGACGCACAGGAATTACTGGAAGAGACGAATCTTATGAGACGATATGAGCTGCTCATATATAAGATTGTAAATGAGATTCAGGCCCAGAAGGTAAAAGAAGAGATCCAGAGCAAAGTAAAAGAACGCGTGGATAAGAATCAGAGAGAATATATTTTAAGAGAAGAACTGAAAGTGATCCGTGAAGAACTAGGTGATGACAATACGATGTCAGATGCCGATGAGTTCCAGCAGGCAGTGGATGCACTGAAGGCTTCGAAGGAAGTAAACGAAAATGCTGAATAAAGAGATCAAGCGTTTCCGTAATTCGATGAATTCTCCGGCAGAAGTAGGAGTAATCCGTACTTATATCGAAACGATGCTGGAGATGCCTTGGGATAAGACATGTAAAGAACACAAAGACATTGCATTTGCAAGACAGGTGTTGGATGAGGACCATTATGGTCTGGAAAAAGTAAAAGAGCGTGTACTGGAATATCTTGCAGTGCATGCGCTTACGAAAAAAGGAGAAGCACCGATCATTTGTCTGGTGGGTCCTCCGGGAACCGGAAAGACATCCATTGCGAAATCTCTTTCCAGAGCTCTGAAGAAACCATATGTCAGAATCTCACTGGGCGGTGTCCGTGATGAAGCAGAAATCCGCGGTCACAGAAAGACCTATGTAGGTGCAATGCCGGGAAGAATTGCAAATGGAATAAAGCAGGCAGGAGTTAAGAACCCGCTGATGCTGCTAGATGAGATCGATAAGGTCAGCAATGATTATAAGGGAGATACATTCTCTGCACTTCTGGAAGTACTGGATGGAGAGCAGAATAATAAGTTCGTAGACCATTATCTGGAAGTACCGATTGATCTGTCAGAGGTGTTATTTATCACAACGGCAAACAGTCTGCAGACAATACCAAGACCGCTTCTGGACCGTATGGAAGTGATTGAGGTAACCAGTTATACAGAAAATGAAAAGCTTCACATCGCACAGGAACATCTGATTCCGAAGCAGATCGAAAAGCATGGCCTGAAAGCAGATCAGGTAACGATTAGTAAGAATGCAATCTGGAAGATGGCACGAAATTATACGAAAGAAGCCGGTGTCCGTCAGTTAGAGCGGAAGATCGGAGACATCTGCCGTAAAGTAGCGATGGAAATTCTGGAGAAAAAGAAGACATCGACACATGTGACAGAACGAAATCTGGAACATTATCTTGGAAAAGAACTGTATAGCTACCAGATGGCAAATGAAGAAGACGAGGTTGGCATCGTGCGTGGACTTGCATGGACCAGCGTTGGAGGCGATACCCTTCAGATTGAAGTGAATGTGATGCCGGGAGAGGGAGAGATCCTTCTGACAGGCCAGCTTGGCGATGTCATGAAAGAATCCGCAAGAACAGGAATCAGTTACATCCGTTCGGTAAGCAAGGAACATGATATTGCAGATGACTTCTTCAAGAAACACGATATACATATCCATATTCCGGAAGGAGCGGTTCCGAAAGACGGACCGTCTGCCGGCATTACGATGGCGACTGCAATCATGTCGGCAGTAACAGGAAGAAAAGTACGTGCAGATCTTGCCATGACAGGAGAGATCACACTGCGCGGTCGAGTACTTCCGATTGGTGGTTTAAAGGAAAAACTTCTGGCTGCCAAGAATGCGGGAATGAAGACCGTACTTGTCCCGGCGAAAAATGAAAGAGATGTAGAAGAAATTTCTACAGAGATCACAAAGGGACTGGAGATAAAATTTGTAACACACATGGATGAGGTGCTCAAAGAGGCACTCGTATAGTCAGATCTTCTGACACAGGTCAGGAGATGAATCAAAGGAGAAATATATGATAATCAGAAATATTAACCTGGAAACCGTATGTGGAATCACCAGCAAGCTTCCGGAGAATACACTCCCGGAGATCGCATTTGCAGGGAAATCCAACGTAGGAAAGTCATCCCTGATCAATGCACTTATGAACCGTAAATCTTACGCGAGAATATCCGCAACACCGGGAAAGACACAGACGATCAACTTCTATAATATCAATGAAGAATTATATCTGGTAGACCTCCCGGGATACGGATATGCGAAGGTATCCGAACAGGAGAAAATCAAATGGGGACAGCTGATCGAACGTTATCTGCATGGATCAAAACAGCTGAAAGTTGTCTTCCTTCTGATCGACATCCGTCACAAACCATCCGGTAATGACAAGATGATGTATGAGTGGATCGTGTCACAGGGCTTCAATCCGGTGATCATCGCAACAAAACTTGACAAGATCAAACGCAGCCAGAAAGACAAACAGATCAAGATCGTAAAAGAAGGTTTGGGAGTGTTGCCTGGAACCGTTGTGATTCCATTTTCATCCGTGACGAAACAAGGACGGGATGAGATATGGGAGCTGGTGGAGAGTCAGTTCCTTAACGTTTAATGCATAAAGCGGCGGATACCCGGCCGGAATAAAATACAAGGTACATTCCTACGTTTTTGCATGCAGTAATGATTAAATAACGGAACAGTATACTTCGGATTCATGGTGTCGGTGATCGCAATGCTCGGAATCTATCTTGCAAGAATGCGACGAGGATCAATCAGAAGATGCTGAAGCGGATCGTTGCAGGTGCATCAATTGCGATTGCCTGTGTAAAATTGTTCCTGTAGAAGAAAAAATATATTGCCATACATAGAATAAAAATGTTGAAATATCACAATAGAGTTTGTCAAAGTCTTGACAAACTCTATTTCTTTTGTTATGATTAGACTATAGTACGAACATTGGTCTAAATATAGCAAAAACAAATGAAAAACAGCAAGTTCGATGAGAAGAAAGGAGAATATCATGGATCTTATAACAAATATCCAGAAGTATTCTATTCATGATGGTGACGGAATCCGTACTACCGTATTTTTTAAAGGATGTCCATTGAAGTGTGTATGGTGTCATAATCCTGAGACACAGCGCTTTGAACAGGAGATTCAATATGACAGAGAGAAATGTACCGGATGTGGTGCATGTGCGCAAGTCTGTCCGAACCATGCGATTACTATGGAGGAAGGCAGACCAAAGCTTGACAAGAAGTTATGTACACTCTGTGGAAAGTGTGAGAATTTCTGTACACAGGGAATCCGTGAGATCGTAGGACAGAAATATCCGGTGAAGGCACTGGTAAAAGAACTGATGAAGGATTTGATGTTCTATGAGCAGTCCGGCGGGGGCGTTACACTTTCAGGCGGTGAAGTGATGGCAATGTCAACCGATTATATACTTGAAATCGCAAAAGCCTTGAAGAAAGAAGAAGTATCGCTTACAATTGATACATGCGGATATGTTCCGTATGAGAAATTTGAAGCAATTCTTCCATATGTTAATACATTCTTATATGATGTAAAGGTCATGGATCCGGAATTGCATAAGCAATACATTGGAGTAGACAACAAATTAATCTTAGATAATCTTGTAAAGCTTTCTGACGCAGGGGCAAGAATCTATATCCGTATCCCTACCGTTAAGGAAGTAAATGGAAACGAAGAGAATATGAATGAAACAATCCGTTTCCTGAAAGAACATGATATCCACCCGGCACAGGTGAATTTACTGCCGTATCACAATACAGGAAGCAGTAAATATCCAAAGCTGGATATGGAATATAAAGGTAACGACTTGAGTGCACCGACAAAAGAAGAAATGGAAGGGTTTGTAAAAACATTTTCCAGGATGCAGGCTTTTCAAACACAAAGATAGGAGGTTAAAACAATGGCAGCCAAAAAGAGGCATGAACGAAAGAATCCAGAAGTTAAGAGAGCTGAGTGTTACCACACCGGTACATATCGATCTGGAAAGAGCAAAAATCGAGACAGAATTTTACAAAGAAAATGACGGAAAGTATTCTATCCCGGTTATGAGATCTATGGTGTTAAAAGAGTATTTCTCTAAAAAGACACTGTATCTGGGAGAGGGAGAACTGATCGTAGGAGAGAAAGGAAAAGATCCACAGGCATCACCTACATTCCCGGAACTGTGCTGTCACAGCGTAGAAGATATGACAGTCATGAGCGAACGTGATCTGGTATCTTTCCATACAACAGAAGAAGACAGAAAACTCCAGGCAGAAGAGATCATCCCATTCTGGAAGGGACGAAGCATGAGAGAGAAACTTCTCGCAGCAATGACTCCAGAGTGGAACGACTGTTATTCAGCAGGTATGTTCACAGAGTTCATGGAGCAGAGAGGACCGGGACATACATGTGGTGGTGAACAGGTATTCACAACAGGATACATGGATTATAAAGAAAAGATCTAAAAAATCCATGGATGCTCTTGATTTCATGAATGATCCTGAAGCATATGACAAGATGGAAGAATTAAAAGCCATGGATATTTCCTGTGATGCAGTGATCATCCTTGGTGAGAGATATCACAAATTAGCACTGGAGATGGCTGAAAAACGAAGCTGATCCGGTACGTAAAGAGGAATTAAAACAGATTGCGGCTAACCTGGAAGTTGTTCCTGCACATGCACCACAGACATACTGGCAGGCAATCCAGTTATACTGGTTCACACATCTGGCAGTTACAACAGAGCTGAACCCATGGGAATGCATTCAGTCCGGGACGTCTTGATCAGCATCTGATCAAATACTATGAAGCAGATACAGAAGCAGGAATTCTGGATGATGACAAAGCAAAAGAACTCTTAGAGTGCTTATGGGTAAAATTCTACAATCCAAGCCGGCAACCTGTTAAAGGTAGGTATCACATTAAAAGAAAGTGCTACATATGTAGACTTTGC
>ENA-OQES01000903-OQES01000903.1-human-gut-metagenome-genome-assembly--contig:-NODE-903-length-11883-cov-3.612793_pt1 | contig 11883 bp, 15 predicted proteins | sample MGYA00242798_ERZ504641 | MGnify/ENA primary metagenome ERZ504641 (study PRJEB26092, sample SAMD00036327) | human gut metagenome | host: Homo sapiens | study: EMG produced TPA metagenomics assembly of... | reverse complement strand
GCTTTAAAATGTTCTTCAGTAAGATCTGCTGTTGAACAGCAGCTGATAATATAATCCCTCATAATGTTCAAGTCCTTCCTTAATATATCTGGAATACTAATCTATACTCCAAGTGATAAAAAGTTGTATCATTTTCTCAGATTAAATTCAATATTTACAAGGGAAAGAAGGAGAAAAAGGTGAAATTGTTGCGGAAATTTGTGGTACAATATTCATGCGTTAGAAGTACTGCATAAAGAATACAGTAGAAGCGTATAAGAAGTAATAGATATCTGTAATAGGATATCTGGAAAATAAAAAAGATACAGGGAAAGCATATGAGTAAAAAGAATGATACAGATAACCATATAGAAATAGAAAAAAGGAAAAGCATATTAACAGATTGCGTACTGTGCCCAAGAAATTGTCACGCAGACCGTATAAACGGCCGGTGGGGAAGATGTCATGAGACCGCGGAAATCGTTGTGGCAAGGGCTGCGCTGCATATGTGGGAAGAACCTTGCATATCCGGAGATGCTGGCTCAGGAGCCGTACTTTTTTTCCGGCTGCCCGATGGGCTGCGATTTTTTGTCAGAACCATAATATAGCCGAAGCAAAAGCAGGAAAGACAATTACGGTAGAAAGACTGTCAGAAATATTCCTGGAACTGCAGGAAAAAGGGGCGGCCAATATCAATCTCGTAACGCCGACGCATTATGTTTTGCAGATCATAGAAGCGTTAGATCTGGCAAGAAAGGAAGGTCTGTCTCTTCCTATTGTCTACAATACGAGCGGCTATGAAAAGCCGGAGACGATACGGATGCTGGATGGATACGTAGATGTCTATCTTCCGGATTTTAAATACATGGAATCAGAACTTGCGGCAGCATATTCCGGGGCACCCGATTATCCGAAATATGCGAAAGCAGCCTTAAAAGAAATGCTGCATCAGACGGGAAACATTCAGATTGATAAAGACACCGGTATGATACAAAAAGGCGTGATTGTAAGACATCTGGTACTTCCGGGACATGTGAAAAACTCTAAAGCAGTCATAAAATATCTGCTCGAAACCTATCAAGACCAGATCCTGATCAGCATCATGAATCAATACACCCCAATGCCGCAAGTGTCAGGAGATCCATTACTCAGCCGTAAAGTTACAAAAAGAGAATACGAAAAAGTTATAGATTACGCACTGGAACTTGGAATGGAAGACGGCTTCATTCAGGAAGGAGAAGCCGCAAAAGAAAGCTTCATCCCGGAATTTGATTGTGAGGGGGTATAGATATTGGATTTATTATCGTGGCTTCTCATGTCGTGATTGGCATAATGCCGGACCTGTGCACTGGCCATAAACTAATAATCTAAAATATAAACTTCCGCCTTCACAAAACTCCATGATCTGTGCTTTCATCATTAAGGCATGAACTCACAATCTACCGCATAAATTCATTAATCACATGCAGTACCCCATCCTCATCATTCGATTTCGTAATATAATCTGCCGTCTCCCGTACCGCAGGCTGAGCATTTGCCATAGCCACGCCAAGACCGGCAGTTTCAATCATCGTCAGATCATTATATCCGTCACCGCAACAGATCATCTGTTCAGTGGTCAGTCCGATACTCGTTAATAACTTAAGCAGGGAATGCGCCTTGTCGATTCCGGCTGGCATAACTTCTACGAAGAAAGGGTCGGAACAGTAGACCGAAAGATAAGAATGAAACTGTTTACTTAGTTCTTTGCGTATCTGATCTAATACAGCCGGATCTCCGGTTACAAGAAATTTATTCGGATCATCCGGAACGCAGTCCAGAAAGTTCTCACTTGCGTCAATGACAGGCATCTGATTGATGCGGGATTCGAGTTCTGTATATTGGTTGGATTTAATACCGGATAAGATATGTTCCGGGGTATAAGTCAGGACATCAATCCCCTGGCTGGCGTATTTTCGGACCGTTTTGTAGACTCCCTGAATACAATCAGCAGGAAGAATCTTGTTGTAGATTGCCTGCTTTGTCCGGCAGTCTGTAATGCGGCCACCGTTAAAAAGAAAGGATATAACTTCCGTAATCTTCCAGATGAAGCTGTTCGGCCAGCGGCATAACGCCCTGTGTCGGGCGGCCGCTGGCGAGTACAACATTTTTTTCCGGCCTCCTGGATCTCGATCAGAGCTTCCAGGGTCGGCTGTGTAATTTCATTTTTTGGAGTTGGTAAGAGTTCCGTCCAGATCAAGGACGAGAATCTGATAATCCATAAATATGTTCTCCTTAAATCTATAATTCTTCCAGAGCGTGAACAATCTGTGGGAAATTCATTCCGTGAGAAGCTTTTACCAGAACATTGTCTCCATCTTTGATGATGTCAGGTATAGCCTGGATAAAGCTTTCATTATCTGCAAACCAGAGTGCCTCTGTATTCGCACCTTTGGACGCTTCTTCTACCAGAGAGCGTGTCAGATCACCGATTCCACAGACAAGATCTACATTCTGTTCGGCTGCGTATGTACCGACTTCTGCATGAAGTGCCTCTGCAGTGTCACCGAGTTCTCCCATATTACCAAGAACTGCAACCTTACGTCCGATTGCCATGTTAAGGACATCAATGGAAGCCTTCATGGAGATTGGGTTGGCATTGTAACAGTCATCTAAGATGATCATATGATTGGTCTCGATGATGTGGTTACGTCCAGGGATGGAAGGCAGGGATTCGATGCCGGCCTTGATCTCATCAGCAGTCAGTCCCAGTGTGTATCCGACAGCAGCACCTGCAACAGCATTGCTTACCATGTGGATACCCGGTACAGGAACCAGACAGTCGAAAGAAGAGCCATCCTTTAATGTGATGGTGCAGGAAGTTCCGCGAAGTCCCTGTGGCTCGATATTGTCAGCACGAAATGCACAGTTGTCTCCCATTCCAAAGAAGACAGGAGTCACACCTTTGACAGGACTCATTTTGGACAGCAGGTCATCGTCACCATTCAGGATAATGGAACCACCGTTCTTCATATCCTGGATCATCTGCGATTTTTCCTGAAGGATTCCCTCTCTTGTCTTGAAGAATTCCAGATGTGCGATACCGATATTGGTGATCACACAGATGTCAGGACTGGCTACAGAAGAGAGACGGCGCATCTCACCGAAATGATTGACGCCCATCTCAAGGACCGCAACTTCTGTGTCCTCCGGCATATCGAAGATGGTGATCGGAAGTCCCCATTCGTTATTGAAGTTGCCAAGTGTTTTGTGTACGTGATATTTCTGAGCCAGAACGGATGCGATCATCTCTTTGGTGCTGGTCTTTCCAACACTTCCGGTAATTCCGACAACCTTCATGTCGAAAGAATCACGGTAAAGCTTGGCAATGTCGAGCAGTGCCTGGCCTGTGGATTCTACTAGGATATAAGGGAAATCCGTCTCACCGAGATCTTCGTGTGATACGACACACATGGCACCGGCTTTTACAGTATCCGGGATGAATTTGTGTGCATTGACACGTTCTCCGTCAATGGCAACAAATAAGTAACCAGGCTGCACCTTCCGGCTGTCGATCACGACGCCGGATACTTCCTGGCTGAGGATACTTTCATCACCATGGAAGGTACCTCTGCAGGCCTTGGTTATATTTTCAATTGAAAGATTTTTCATGGATCTTCATCCTCCTTAATAGCGGGCTTTTATAGATTCCTGAATGATAGCCTCGCAAAGTTCACTGTATTCATATCCGGCAGCCTTGGCAGCTTTCGGAAGAAGGCTTGCTGCTGTCATTCCAGGAAGGGCGTTCATTCCAGACAGTAGAATTCACCGTCTGCATCGGATACGATAAAGTCGGCACGGGAATATACATCCATGCGAAGTGCTTCAAATGCACGTTCTCCGGCACGCTGGATCAATTCTTGCGTCTCTTCATCGAGAGATACAGGAGGACAGATCTCGGAAGCGCCGCCTGCCTGATATTTGTTCGCATAGTCGAAGAGTCCGTCCTTTGGAACGATTTCAACAAGCGGAAGAGCTTTTCCGGCAAGGATACCGCAGGCGAATTCACGGCCCTTGATAAATGGTTCGATGACAACTTCGTCTGTGTTGTCAACATCGAAGGATTTGTGGATTGCATCGTAATATTCTTCTTCTGTGTGGCAGATGTATACACCGATACTAGATCCGTTAGAGCATGGTTTTACAACCAGTGGAAGATAGTAACCAAGCTCGTCCAGAGGGGTATCTTTTGTCTTAGATGTCAGGGAAGTTCCTCTTGGAGTCGGAACACCACTGGTCTTGAAGATCTGTTTTGTAACCAGTTTGTTCATGGACAGTGTACATCCAAGAGAGTTTGGTCCTGTATATTTGATTCCCAGGTTGTCGAATGTTGCCTGGAGTTTTCCGTTTTCACCGATGGAACCGTGAAGTGCCATGAATGTGATATCAGCCATCTGGCAGAGTTCAATGACATTTGGTCCGATCTCGGAAGGTGACTGGTCCGGACGTGACTTGCGCAGTGCATCAAGATCCGGTACAGAAGTAGAGATTCCTTTGGAAATCTCAAGTCCGCCGTCCGGGCGGTCGAATACTTCTTCTAATTTATCAGAATCGCATGGAAGGCCGAAGAACACATCCAGAAGGAATGCCTGATGTCCCATTTCACGGAGAGTTTTACAGATTCCAGCTCCTGAAAGTAAGGATACATCTCTTTCCGGACTGAGTCCGCCTGCTAATACTATAATTTTCATGATCGATAAGTCCTCCTTTAATCTGTCATAGTCATCTGATCAAGTAATGATTGTTTTACAGCGTAGAGTTTCTGGGAAAGATCCACGTAAACTCTGTGCGGGTAGAAGAGACGCTTGGTCTCGTCCCATAACGTATCTTTCTCCTCACGGCAGTATGCTGCGATCTCCTTTAATGTAGGAGATTTGTAGAGGCACTCGCCGTTCTTGAAGATTGGTAAGAGAATTTCACGTACGGTGTAAGTACCACCGGCAAGCTTAGTCTTCTTCCAGGTATCCATAGGATCGAAGAGAAGCAGATCCTGTTTTGGATCAATGACTTCATCAGCAAAGCAGATGAGATCAGCTTTGATCTTTCCGCTTGCTTTTTCGTAGATACGGTAGATTGTCTTATTGCCAGGGTTGGTGATTTTCTCAGTATTTTCAGATATTTTTATCTTAGGAACAAATTCGCCTTCTTCATTCTGGATGGCTGCAAGCTTGTACACACCTCCGAATGAAGGACAGTCCTTGGAAGTGATCAGATTGGTACCGACACCCCAGGAATCAATGGCTGCCCCCTGCATCTTAAGATCGTGGAGAAGGAACTCGTCCAGATCGTTAGAAGCACAGATGGTAGCTTCCGGGAATCCGGCTTCGTCTAACATCTTTCTGGCTTCTTTTGATAAATATGCAAGGTCACCGCTGTCCAGGCGGATTCCGTATTTGATCAGAGGTTTTCCGGCGTCTTTAAATTCCTGGAATACGCGGATGGCATTCGGAACACCGGATTTTAAAGTATCGTAAGTGTCAACTAAGAGTGTACAATTGTCCGGATACATCTCTGCATAAGTTTTGAATGCGGTGTACTCATCCGGGAAACTCATGATCCAGCTGTGCGCGTGGGTTCCCATAACAGGAACGTCGAACATCTGTCCGGCAAGTACATTGGAAGTACCGACACATCCGCCGATCATCGCTGCTCTTGCACCGTATAATCCTGCATCCGGTCCCTGGGCACGGCGAAGGCCGAATTCCATGATACCGTCGCCATTGGCTGCGAATACGATACGGGAAGTCTTGGTTGCGATCAGAGACTGATGATTGATGATATTCAGGATCGCCGTCTCAACAAGCTGTGCTTCCATGATCGGAGCAACCACTTTCAGAAGAGGTTCCTTCGGAAATACGACTGTTCCCTCCGGGATGGCATAGATGTCACCGCTGAAGTGGAAGCCGCTCAGATAATGAAGGAAATCTTCTTTGAAGATTCCAAGACCTCTTAAATAGTCTACATCATCATAAGTAAAATGCAAATTCTTTATATAATCGATTACCTGATCAAGACCTGCACATACAGAATATCCGTTGTTACAAGGGTTCTGGCGGAAAAATACATCGAAGATGACATTTTCGTTCTGCCCTTTTTCATAATATCCTTGCATCATAGTAAGTTCGTACAGATCTGTCAGCAAGGTAAGATTTCGTTTGCTCATTTTCAAACTCCTTTTTTCTGCTGTTTGCAGTACATTTCTTTTTTTGAGTTATACCGTTTTATTATAGCACTTAAGGGAATAAATGTAAAAGAAAAAAATCCAGGCACTATACAAGTGCCTGATTCTTATGAATGGTTTCACTGATGATATTACTGCAATATTCTCCGATACGTTTTTTCTCGTCTTTATCCAGTTCTTTCGGATAGATCGGTTTGCCATATTCTAAGATGACATGAGTCTTTTTGATGAACGGGAAATGTCCTTCGAAAATATCACAGGTGTTATTAAGACTCATCGGTATGATCGGACAGCCGGTCTTTTCTGCAATCTTAAAGGAACCGTTATGGAACGGAAGTAAGGATAATTCTTCCCCTTTATTCCGGGTGCCTTCCGGGAAGATGCAGATGGAAATACCGTGTTTTACATAATCGATTGCCTGCAGGATGGTCTTCAGTCCTTCTTTTGGATTCTCCCTGTCAAGGAAGAGGCAATAGAGGCGTTTCATCCATGTGCGAAGAAGCGGGATAGAAAGCATCTCCTTTTTGGCAATATAACCGGTCAGATTCTTACATCTGGCGTAAGTGATAACGATGTCAAAGAAGCTTCTGTGATTTCCGATATAAAGAACCGGTCCTTCCGATATATTCTCCTCTCCGATCACGGTAAGTTCGATACCGGCAAGCTTAATGATCATATTAAATGCCCACTGAACCAGCCGCAGACTGGAATAATCCATAGATTTTTTTGCTGACTTTGCCGATCAGCCATTCAATTCCAAGAACCGGAATACCGATGATCAGAAATAGAACTACGAATAAGGCGACAAAAAATAAGTCTTATCATAATTAATCTCCTTTATTTTCATTTTGCTACCAAAGTATGCAAGAGAAACTGTTAGTTGTCAAAGATTCTGTAATGGCTGCCAGGTTCTCTGTGTATTTTCTATGATAGCATAAATCCGGCATTTTTTACACCCATAGTGTGTAAGATAGTAAAGAGAAAATAGAAGTGTCAGAAAGAAGGGCAGCATGAAAAAAAGAAGATGGACCGCGGCAGCCGTCGCAGTGATGTTGCTGTTTACCGGCTGTAGTTTTGGCACGTTAAAAGAACAGAAAACAGGAGAGATAGAATATGAGATCGTAAAGAAAGAAGAAATCCCCGAAAAATTAAAAGAAGAGATTGCAGAAGCCGAAAAGTCGGAGATGTGGATCAGTTATGCAGATACGGGGAATGAAGGCAGATACCTTTATATAGTAAAAGGATACGGACGGCAGGAAACGACAGGATACAGCATCGAAGTGAATGAGTGTTATGAGACGGAACATACAGTGGTCGTACGTACAACACTTCTCGGGCCACAGAAGAAAGAAAATGACGCATAAGAAAAACGACATAATCCAATATATTGTCAATAAAGATACCATATACGGATAAACAGATCATATATGAATAAGAGGAGGCAGGAAGTGTACAATGGAGTATTTAAAAAGGAGATCCGTACTTTTCAGAACGGAAAGACGGTAAATGACCAGTTCTATATTGATGATGATTATAATGTTCCGGATGCAAAGAAGGACGTAGGCAGGATTATAATAAGTGACGGGACATTACAGGTGGAAGAGATGAAACAGGTAGAAAATTATCTGAAAGTGACAGGCAAACTGGAATTCAGAGTTTTGTATACTGCAGATGAAACGATACCGGAGCCTGCAAGCCTGGAAGGAAGGATTCCATTTGAAGAAATGATCTATCTTGAGCAGGAGCCGGATGGAAATCTGGTACTAAAGACAGCAGATGTTGATCTTACGGTAACGGTAATCCATTCAAGAAAACTGAATATCAAGACACTTGCAGAGATTACGATCGGAATGGAAAAATGTGTGGGAGAAGAGCTCACAACAGATATAGAAGGAGAAAATCCTGTATTTAAAAGACAAAAGAAGAAGAACTTCTGAAGGTATTTGCAACAGGAAAGGATACGTACCGGATTAAAGAAGAGGTGTCTCTTAGCGGGACAAAAGAGAATATCGGTACGATTCTTTGGACGGATGTGACAGGCGGAAAAGCAGATACACAGATTGGAACGGATGAACTCCTGATACAAGGAGAACTGAATATATTCTGCCTCTATGAAAGTGTGGAAGAAAAGACAGACTGGATAAACAGGACGGTTCCATATGAGGGAAGGATAGAATGTATGGGGACTGTGCCGGGAATGTATCATCAGGCCAGTCTGAATCTTACAGATGTGAATGTTGAAGCCCGCATGGATGAAAACGGGGAAATGCGTATTCTTGGTATAGAGGCGACACTGGAAGTACGTCTTGTTGTATATGAAGAAGAAAAAATTCCAGATTCTTGAAGATATGTATATGCTGGATCATGTCTGCGTTCCGGATATAAAAGAAAAGAAGTGCTTCCGCTTAAAGCTTCAGAACCATTCAAAATGCAGGATCGCCGAAGAACTGACACTTCCGGAACTAAAAGACAATATTCTTCAGATCTGTTACTGTAAAGGAAAGATACAGCCGGAATCTACGAAAGCAGAAGAAGATGGAATCCATATCGAAGGTGTTCTTCATCTGATGTTTTTGTATGTCAGGGAAGATGATCAGATGCCGTTTGGTATATGGCAGGGAATGGTGCCGTTTACATATCTTTTAGAGAATGGGGGCGGAGAACCTGAAGCAGAAGAACTGGACTGGACAGTTGAGCAGCTTTCCGTAGGACTTATGGGAAACGGAGAGGTGGAAGTAAAGGCTGTGCTGGCATTCAACTGCTTCCAGAAAGAGCCTGTTATGGTGCAAAATATTGAATCCGCAAAGTTCACCCCGATGAGTACCGAGGAGCTGGAAAACAGACCCGGCATTGTGGGATATTTTGTGAAAAACGGGGATACATTGTGGAATCTGGCGAAAAATATAATACGACTGTGGAAAATATAAAAGAAGTGAATCATATGGAAAAAGAAGATGTAAATAAAGGCGATAAAATATTGATTTTTAAGCAAAATTTGAGTATACTATAAGCACATTGTATACAAAATGTAAGGAGACAAATAGAATGGATAAAATGGAATTGAAGGCACTTGGAAAGATCAATCTGGGTCTGGATGTTCTGGGACGGAGAGAGAACGGATATCACGATGTACGTATGGTGATGCAGACAGTGTACCTGTACGACCAGATCCGGATAGAAAAGACGAAAAAGCCGGGAATAGAGTTGTCGACGAATCTTTTTTATCTGCCGGTGAATGAGAATAACCTGGCATATCAGGCAGCAGACCTTCTGATGAAAGAGTTCGACGTAAAAGAGGGTGTAAAGATCACCCTTGATAAACACATACCGGTGGCAGCAGGAATGGCAGGAGGAAGCTCGAATGCAGCGGCAGTTCTGTTCGGGATTAACCGTATGTTTTCACTTGGTCTTTCACAGAAAGAACTGATGGAAAGAGGAGTGACATTGGGAGCGGATGTTCCGTACTGCGTTATGCGGGGAACTGTTCTTGCGGAAGGAATCGGAGAGATACTGACACCACTTCCGGCCTGCCCGAAATGTCATGTGCTGATCGCAAAACCGCCGATCAGTGTATCGACGAAGCTGGTCTATGAAAAACTGGATTCGCATGAGATAGAGGATCATCCGGATATTGATGGTATTATAGACGGACTGAAGGCTCATGATATCGAAAAAGTTGCTTCGAGCATGGGAAATGTACTGGAAAAGGTAACGATCGAAGAATATCCGGTTATTGAACAGATCAAGAATGTAATGAAAGAACATGGAGCTCTGAATGCTATGATGAGTGGCAGTGGGCCGACCGTTTTTGGAATTTATGACAGCAAAGAGAAAGCAAGAAAAGCAGCAGCAAAGATAAGAGAAAAGCAATTGGCAAAGCAGGTGTATGTGACAGGCATACATAATGCAAGGAGGAAATAAGCATGGAATCGAATTTTAAAGTAAATATGAATGAATATCTGCCGCTTAAGAGACGTCGTGTTCAATACTTTGAGACAGGCGATTCTTCGAGGTGAGTTAAAACCGGGTAGAAAGACTGATGGAGATCCAGCTTGCCAATAAACTGGGAGTCAGCCGTACTCCGATCCGTGAAGCTATCCGTAAGCTGGAGCTGGAAGGTCTTGTGCTGATGATCCCGAGAAAGGGAGCGGAAGTCGCAGAGATCACAGAGAAGAATATGCGGGATGTCCTGGAAGTAAGAAAGGCTTTGGAAGAACTGGCGGTTCAGCTTGCATGTGAGAAGATCACAGATGAAGAGATCGAAGAGATGAAGAAAGCGGCCGAAGAGTTCAAGATGATCTTAAAAAGCAAGGATATCACAGAGATTGCGGAAAGCCGATGTACGTTTTCATGATATCATTTACATGGCAACGGATAATCAGAAACTGATTCTGCTTCTGAATAACCTGCGTGAGCAGATGTACCGTTATCGTGTGGAATATCTGAAGCGTGAAGAAGCATATCCACAGCTCATTGCAGAACATGCGGCAATTATCGAGTATATCAGCAAAGGGGTAGAAGAAAGCTGCAACAGATGTTATGTGTAAACATATCGATAATCAGGTAACGACCGTGATCGATGTGATCCGTACAAAGCAGAACTAGAAAACAAAAAAGTTCAGAAAGTATGCCAGGAGTGTATAGATAAGAACCATTGTGTCAAGACTTCCTGTATCAGTAAGAATTACCGTTCATGCAGTATCCGTGAACGGTAAGAGGCAGGAAGGAGATACATAGATGAAACGGGAAAGAATTTGCCTGATTATAGCATGTCTGCTGTCATTTGCGCTGACAACCGGGATTATGGAACGGCGTATGGAAGTTGTTCATGCGGAGATTGCACAGACGCAGAAGACGCTGGCAGAGGAAGTGTTCCGCTTTCATGTGATCGCAGAAAGCAACAGTGTGAAGGATCAGCGGATTAAATTGCACGTCCGGGATACGGTACTTAGCTATATGAAATCACAGATGCCGGAAACGGAGCGTAAAAGCGCACAGTTAACGAAAGACTGGGTGAAAAAGCATCAGAAGGAACTGGTGAAGACTGCTGATGAAGTGTTAAAAAAAGAAGGCGTGTCATACCGGGCACAGGCAAAGGTGACGAGCTGCTATTTCCCGGATAAACGGTATGGTGATATCATATTTCCGGAAGGAGAGTATGAGGCGCTGAGGATCACTCTCGGAAGCGGAAAATGGACATAACTGGTGGTGCGTGCTGTACCCGAGCCTGTGCTTTACCAATGCGACCTGTGCGGTGGTTGATGAAGACGGAAAAAACGAACTGAAAGAAGCACTCAGTGCAGAAGAATATGAGATGGTAACTGCTGCTTCGGAATTCAAGATAAAATTGGTTTTTCTTCGGGAATTCCGATAAGAATACGGAAGAAGAGCATATAAAGGAGTCAGACTAACTATGAGAGACAATCAATATACTACAGAGGGAAGAATCCGGTTCAGTGAAGTGGATCATACCAGAAGAATCACACTGCCGGGGAATCGTGAATTATTTTCAGGACTGCAGCACATTTCAATCGGAAGATCTCGGACTGGGAATCATGCATTGCAGCGAGCGGAAAATGAGCCTGGATCCTGTCGTCGTGGCAGGTAGTCGTAGAACGGTATCCGGAGATAGGAGAGAAAGGATACAGACCAGTACCTGGGCGACAGATTTCAAGGGATTGTTC
>ENA-OQES01000902-OQES01000902.1-human-gut-metagenome-genome-assembly--contig:-NODE-902-length-11887-cov-2.190391_pt1 | contig 11887 bp, 20 predicted proteins | sample MGYA00242798_ERZ504641 | MGnify/ENA primary metagenome ERZ504641 (study PRJEB26092, sample SAMD00036327) | human gut metagenome | host: Homo sapiens | study: EMG produced TPA metagenomics assembly of... | reverse complement strand
CGCCGTTAGAATTCTGCATATAACTGTCCTGTCCCTGATCCAGACCCATCATCATAGAAAATCCATACAGATTTTATCTCCAGTAGATACTACTGAATCTACTCCATCATAAGGAGATGCATTGTTAATGATACACATCCAACCTGAATAATTATTATAGTCCTTTTCTGAAATATAATTTTCAAAATGGACGGTATTATTCCATGTGGAATTTTCGGCTAATCCTAATGCCTTCTCTGTATCAGTTAATTTCTCTAATTTAAAATAATCGCCTCGAGTTCTGGAATTTGAAGCTCCATTATCTTTAAAATATTTATTTGTATTGGTATGTCCATCTTTTTTAATAGCAGAAATATAATTTCCATACTGGCTCTTATACCATTCCAAAGACCCTTTTCGATGATATGTACGATCTGTTCCATTAATATTTCTGGTGACATCTACCTGAGTACCTTCTCCAACCGCCTGCAGTAAAGCATCCATTGCAGTAACCTTAGCATCACCATCTTTTGAAAACAGTAATTGATGTTTCAGGAAGAATAATAGTCTGCTGTTTTTTTGGAAGTGCACCTGTTAAGCCTGTAGTTTTGATACTTACAGTTACTGTTGCAGTATCTGCCATAGCCGGTACTGCTGTGCTTCCTACCATTGTTGTTGCCATTAAGAATGCAATCACGCTTTTTCTTACTTTCATGTTCATTTTGTTTCCTCCTTAATTAAATGTATTATTTTTTCGCAGGTTATCCTGCAAAATATATCATTTCGCAGCCTTTTCAGACTACGTTGATACCTGTTTTCCATAAAAAACGGGTATAAAAAAGTAAACCTCCGTTATGCCTACAGATGTTTGTTTTTTATTTTTTTACTAAAGTCCGTCTCCTGACTTAAAAGTTCCAACCTACTTGCTGCCCTTCTCGGAAAGGATCTTTCCAATGGTTTCGCAGTGTTCGTCCTTATTACAGTGGGGATAAACCGTACCGGTATCTCACCGGATTTCCGAAAACTAAAGGGATAAAAAGCGACTTCCGATATTCAGTTATCAAAGTGCAAAAAAAAGTCCCCACCATACTGGCAGGGAATATAATGTACAGATTGAACTTTCACTCATATCCTTCGCATTATAGTATTCCCTTTGAATACCATTACAAGAATACAGTGAACTGCAGACTAAATATACTGCAAGGGAACGGAACCCTGTTTGGGATTCTCACCCAACGATTCTTCAATCATTACCGTAGTAATGAGCTGTACATGTGCGCTAAACGCTATTCGTTTTTTTACGAAACCATCTTAACATTTTGTCCATAATTTGTCAATATCCCGATTACAAATAAATTACTGTTCACTCCGTGCCCAGCAACACGCTGCGCGATGCACAGAATTTATGCTAATCGCATAAATTCGCGGGATATTACCAGTGAACAGTAACTATTATTTTACTGCTCCGTTTACCACGCCGTTGATAATCTGTTTCTGACAGATCAGATAGAAGATCAAAACTCGGCAGCAGCGCCAGCAGATAAGAAGCGAATGCCAGGTTATAATTAGTTCCGAACTGAGTCTGGAAGTTTAACTGTGCCAGTGGTAACGTATTTTTTCCCTGTTCCGGACATGATAACCAGAGGTGTCATAACATCGTTCCAGGTACTCATAGCAGTCAGTACAGCAACGGTTGCATGCATTGGCTTCATGATCGGGAAAATAATATTCCAGTAAGTACTCCATGTAGTAGCGCCATCCACACGTGCTGCTTCTTCCAGTGCCAGTGGAATATTTTTCAGATAACCGGAATATAACAAGATATTCATTGGCATAAAGAATACCACATACAGTACGATAACACCAAAACGATTGGCAATTCCGATCTGTGCAGTCTGTTTTACCAGAGGCATCATCAGAATCGCAAACGGTACGAACATACCACTTACAATATACAGATACGCAAAATTATAAAACTTTTTATTTGCCATACTTCTTCCAATCGCATACCCCGCCAGAGAATGGATCAGAATAGCAAGGATCACGGTCACGATCGTAAGCAGTAAACTGTTCCCCAGAGAATGCCAGAAATCAGTTACCTTCATCGCTTCCGAAAAGTTCGCAAAACTCCAGGTTTTCGGAAATGCCAGTGCTCCGGCGATATCATTTGTCATCTCAGACGGCTGTTTGAACGCAATGATCACTGCCATATACAGAGGAAAAAAGCACGGTGAGACAGCCGATGATCAGTAAAATGGTAATCGGCCAAGTTGACTTTTGCTGTCTGATTATTTGTTTTCTTACTCATTATAACTGTTCCTCCTTCTTACCCATTACTGTCATCTGGAATGCAGAGATTGCCACGATAACGACAAAGAAAAGAACTGCGTTGGCACTCTGGAAACCAAACTGTCCACCACTCATACCATTCTGGTAGATCAGGTAAGAGATGGACTCTGTACTCTGGGACGGACCACCTTTGGTCAATGCCATAATCTGGTCAAATACCATCAGGAAGTTTTTTCATACACAGCACCATATTAATCGTAAAGAATGGAATAATCAGCGGAAATGTAAGGTCTTTGAACCTTCTCCATCCGGTGGCTCCATCGATCGCACCGGCTTCATACACATCTTCCGGCACGGTCTGCAGACCGGAAATATAGATAATGGTATTCATTGCAATTGCCTGCCATGCACCTACAATAACGATACCAAACCATGCAGTATTTTCTTTTGCCAGAATACTGGAACTCAGCCATTCGATTCCTGCTGCCTGACCAGCTGCCGGAAGAATATAAGTGAAGAAGAAACTAAAAATATAACCGATAACCAGTCCACCAAGAATATTCGGGATGAAAATAGATTCCTCTCAGCACCGTTTTTTCCCTTTAATTTTCGCATTCAGTCCCCAGTGCCAGAAGCAGACTGATGATATTTACAATGATCGTACAAACAATTGCATATTTAAAAGTAAACAGGTAAGATCTTCCCACGCGGGCGTCGGTAAACAGATCTTTATAGTTTCGAAGTCCGACAAAATCATAGGTTCCATATCCTTTGAAGTTTGTAAAACTATAGATAAAACCTTTGATCAGCGGTAATGTGTTAAAGCAGAAAAACAGCACCAGTACCGGAATGGTAATCAGGAGAAACGTGCGCTCTCTGTCGTTGGTTTTCCCTTTCTTATTCATCGTTCTTATCCCCTTTCCTAGTTGTTACTTCCGTTTTCTTTTTCGTAATCCTGTACTTTCTGAATCAGATCACGGTTGTAACGAACCCACTCAGTATCAAATTTCTTCAGGAATTTGTCGGTAGCATTTTCGCTGTCATCCAACAGATAGGTCTGAATCATCGCATCTACGGACATTTCACTGGGATAATGATGATCCTGATAGTCCACCAGTTTTCCTTCGTTGATGTATTCTTTCATACCATCCAGCATAGACGGCAGGTCGAAATCGCCTTTTTTACATGGCACGGCACTCTGATCGTCAATGTATGACTGTACATTTTCATCTTCCATGAAGAAACGCAGTACTTCATATGCTTCTTCTTTGTGTTCGCAGTTTTTCATAATGGAAAACTGTAAGTCGTTACCGGAGTTTAACACATTTTCTTCTGCATTGTTGCTTGCCGGAAATACAAAGGAATCAATGTTCATATCCGGATTCACTGATTTGATCTGAGGAACGGCATAACTTCCGATCACAAACATCGCAGACTCACCTTTGGCAAATGCTGTACACGCATCGTTGTATCCGTATGCTGCCGGATTGTCCTGGGCATATGCCAGAAGCGCTTTTTCTTTCTCTGCCACTTCTCTGTAATTATCGGTAAATGTGGTATTTCCTTTATTTACCTCCGAACACACATCAGACGGAGCCAGATCTACAGCGATCGCATTCCACGGAGCCAGACAGGTCCAGGAATCTTTGAATCCAAAATACAGTGGCTGAATTCCTTCCGCTTCGATTTTTTGCACACAAAACAGTGAATTCATCCCATGTGGTTGGAATCGTCCAGCCATGTTCTTCAAACATATCCTTGTTGTAAAGGACACCGGCCGCATTGGCCATGTACGGCATTGCATAAACTCCGTCCATCGGCACGTATTCCAGTTCTTTATCTGTCTCAAGATACGCTTCTTTGATATCATCAAGCCCGTCAAAATCTGAAATATCCATTAACATATCAGAATCAAGGAAATTAGAATAGTTTACATCACCGCCGATTCCAATGATATCCGGATAATCCTCACGAATAAATCTTGCTTTTTAAAATAGTCATGGCATCGTTCGGAGAATCGATAACCAGTTCAATATTGTCGTGTGTCTCATTGAATTTCTTTTCCAGCTCTTCAAATACATCTACGGCTTCCGGTTTGTACTGAACAACTTCAATTTTAACGTTTTCCGTTTGTTTGTTCATTTTCCACATCCGGAAAGCATTGTTCCAGCTGCCATCACTCCGGCCATTCCAAGACAAAGCGCTGCTTTTCCACGTCTTTTCATTTTCCATAATCCCTTTCCTTATTTATCTTATAAACCGTTATGAATTCTAGTTAGTTTTGTCTGGTTTTGCAACACGTTTACCAAAAAACACCAATATTTTGTACAATATTTTTCCTCGTTTTTTGTCTATTATATCCCAAAAAATAATTTTATTATCCTTTCCAAATCACGTATAAATTATTGCTTTTTTGTATAGAATGTTGGTAGTATCGGTTCTTTTCTGCTCCCATCAAAGATTTTCAGACAATTCACAGAGCAGCAACGTGAAAATAGTTTCATTTTAATGTTTTCCATACATACTCGTTGATTTTTTCTATAGATAGCTTATAATAAAAACTAGTATTATTACTGATACTTGTTTATTTATGTGAAAGGAGCTTTTATGCAGACACTAACCCGCAAGGAAGAACAGATTATGCAGGCTGTATGGCAAATCGGTCACCCCTGTCTGATATCTGAGATTCTGAAAAAATGATGTAACATTGAAAAGAAATACTGTTGCACCCGGTATTATCACACTGACAAAAAAATGGATATCTGAAAGTAGATTCCATCGGTAAGTCCATGACACGCACCGGGAGAGCCTATGCACCACTCATAGATCAGCATGCATACAACGAACAGAAAAAAATCTGATTCAGTGTGTAGTAGACAGCCCGACAACAAAAGGCGGTATTTTGAATTATATTCAGTCACTGATTGATACCAATCAGGCAGACGACGCCTTCAAAACAGCTTTAAAAGGAAAATGATTGAGAATAGCAGTATTTAGTTTTATGAAAGAAGAAATAGAATATATACAAAAAATGAACCGACGATTTCTGATTTGTTTTTTCCAGAAAATACAAATCAGAAATCATCGGTTTTTCGTTTTATTACTTTACTTAGCGTAACTGTTCAACGCTCTCACAGTTACTCCTGATTTTTAATGATGGAACAGACGGATACCGGTGAATGCCATTACCATGTTATACTTATCACAGCACTCAATCACAAGATCATCGCGGACAGATCCTCCAGGCTGAGCAATATAAGCAACACCACTTTTATGTGCACGTTCAATATTATCTGCAAACGGGAAAAACGCATCAGATCCCAGCGTAACACCTGTCAGCTGATCCAGCCATGCACGCTTCTCTTCTCTTGTGAATACTGCAGGTTTTTCAGTGAACGATCTCTCCCAGTTTCCATCACCGATCACATCCATATATTCCTCGCCCATATAAACATCAATCGCGTTATCACGTTCTGCACGGGTAATGCCCTCTTTAAACGGCAGATTCAGTACCTGTGGACTCTGGCGCAGCCACCAGTTGTCTGCTTTCTGTCCGGCCAGACGGGTACAGTGTACACGGGACTGCTGTCCGGCACCTACACCGATGGCCTGTCCGTCTTTTACGAAACATACAGAGTTGGACTGTGTATATTTCAGGATGATCAGAGAAATCTTCATATCTCTCTTTGCCTCTTCGGTCAGTTCTTTGTTATTTGTCACCAGATTGGAAATCAGTTCATCATCAATTGCCAGTTCCTGTCTTCCCTGTTCAAAAGTAACACCAAACACTTCTTTATGTTCCAGTGGAGCCGGTACATAATCCGGATCAATCTGAATCACATTATAATTTCCATTTTTTCTTCTGAGACAGAATCTCCAGAGCTTCCGGTGTATAACCCGGTGCAATTACACCGTCAGATACCTCTCTCTTGATCAGCAGGGCGGTATCTTTGTCGCATACGTCAGACAGAGAAATAAAGTCACCGAAAGAAGACATACGGTCTGCACCTCTTGCTCTTGCGTAAGCACAGGCAATCGGAGAGAAGTTTTTCCAGTCCATATCATCTACCCAGTAGACTTTTTGCCAGTGTCTCACTTAACGGAAGTCCCACGGCAGCCCCTGCCGGGGATACATGTTTAAAAGAGGTTGCTGCCGCCAGACCGGTTGCCTGTTTCAGATTGGATACCAGCTGCCAGCCATTAAAAGCATCCAGAAAGTTAATGTATCCAGGTTTTCCGGAAAGCACTTTGATCGGAAGATCCGATCCGTCATTCATATAGATTCTGGAAGGTTTCTGATTCGGGTTACATCCATACTTTAACTGTAATTCTTTCATTATGCTTCTCCCTCTCTTATTTACTTTTTATTTACAATTCTTGTCTCGCAGGTACCGTCTTCAATATTGATATAACGTACAAACAGAGATACTTTATTTTCTTCATTCAGGCTTTCCCATAACAGACCGGTAAATTCATCAATCTCATCCGGAATTGCCACAAGCTTCGGTTCTCCTTCAAAACTGGGCAGCGGATTGCCATCGCCCATATATGTATGAATAAAATGTCCTTACCCCTGCAAGTGCTGTTCCATAAGAGAATGTATAACGGTTACAGGAGTCCGGATTGCCATTATTGCATTTTTAAGATAGACATTGCATAATCAAACGCTCCGTTTTCAATATGCATCACTCCGGAGATTCGAGGAGTGTAATTTGGTGCATCCGGTTCAAATTCTCTGGATGTCAGAGCCTGCTCAAATGTCAGCTGTCTGTCCATTCCCTCATAAATGGTATCTGTCTGGTCTCCGTTGGTTACGATGGTTTTATTGCCCAGCACACGTACCGGCGCATAGATAATAAGACTGGGATCCACCAGTTTGGAAGGATCAAAGGCCTGGGTACGGATTCCCTGTCCGTCTTCTACAAAGACACGGTTTCTGCTGTTTTCACTTCTTCCCATGATGAAATAGGCCGCAACTGCTTTCGTTCCGTCTGCGGATCTGCCAATTACAATTCCTCTTCCCGGGTATGAATTTCCTCTCAGTTCCTGTTCCAATGATATCATCTTCATGAACAATTCTCCTTTTGTCTTATGTTTTGATTTTACCATGATCCGGATCGGTATAGCGAATCTTCATAACGAAAATCACTATACCCGGCTTTTCCCGTTTTCTCCATACTACGCAGAAATTATGCTGAAAATGAAAAAAGCCTACAATCCGAGCTACACTGCCCAGACGGTCGGCTTCAAACCCTTATACTCCCCGTGGTAAACTCCACTTCCGTCAGTCATATAAGTTACTTCAAAAATAGCATTTATTTTCTTTCTGTCAACCCTCTTTTTATAATTCCGCCCTTCAGCAAACAGTGTCTTTGTATTCCTTCTTCTCCTTTTTTATAAAACTCCGTCACATGTTTTCTGTATCGTAACGGAAACATATTTCTCTGGCAACCCGGATTCTTCCTTTTTTCCACTGCAATCGTGTAGAAAATTCTTTCCACATCTGCGTATAAAGATCTTCCTGCTGTTCCGTCTGACAAAGCCGCTCCATCTCTTCTTCCCGGAACTTTGTAACATAAAACGGCTCATTTTTCGGATGGATCACCCCCAGGCCTCGCCCATCATCAATGATCATCCAGTCTTCCGATGGCATCCGGTCTGCAAAATGTCCTGCTACCAGTGCCACCACATTTCCCTTTGGCTCCATATGCGCGACATAAATCCCCGGTTCGATTCTCGTAAACCGTAAAAATTCTCGAAAAAAAGTGTCTTTCATTCGATACCTGTCGACTCAGTTCAAAGATCTGCATCACTGATTCTTCTCTCAGACACTCGGTTACTTTCCCTCCCACAGCAAATCCTATCCTCAGAAAACGATAAATATCATCCAGCCGCCCCGGATCATTGCTCATAGCCGCCAGATAGACCTGATAATAGGCTTTTGCAGATATTTTGGTCCGAATTGATCGAACCACCTTGTGTGCCAGCTCCGGATCCACCTCCACATGAACATATTCCGTCAGAAGGTCCATCTGTTCCACCGGTTCGATTTCCAACCGGACATTCGACTTCCTTTTTTTCGCCTCCCATACCCGGTAGATACAGGTCATCATACTCTCAAAATCTTCTTTACAGGTAAACAATACATTTCCGTTCCCTTTCTTCTCATGCCTGCACACCAAAATCTCCGAACAATGACATCTGATGATACTCCTGCTGATTCATCAGCTGCCAGTTTTCTTTATATTCTACACTGGTCAGCTGTTTGGTGATAAAATCCTCTTCCATCGGAATCCTGTACATCATCTTTCCATTACAGGTGATAAAATAATGCGCTCGTTTTTCAAAACGACACCCATCATTTTTCAAATGGTCAAAGTCCAGACTTCCGTATCTCCTTGCGCGCACGATCCTGCCCGCTGATTTTGGTCCCACACCCGGAATCCGCAGAATCCGCTCATAAGATGCAGTATTGATCTCCAACGGAAAAAGTTCCAGATGCCGGAGTGCCCACTCACACATTTGGGTCAATCTGCTCGTTAAAATTCGGTCTCTGTTCTGACAATAATTCCTCCGCATGGAATCCATAAAACCGTAGCAGCCAGTCTGCCTGATAGAGACGGTGTTCCCTTAAAAGGGGTGGTTTTTCATCAATCCCCGGGAGATCCGGGTCTTCGTTCACAGGCACATAGGCAGAGAAAAATACTCATTTTAAGATCATACTTCTGATACAGGTTCTGCGTCGTGCAAAGCAGATGGTAATCTGTCTCTGGTGTTGCCCCGATGATCATCTGTGTACTCTGTCCCGCAGATGCAAAGGGTCGGTTTTCAATTTTCATGTTCTTTTGTTGTAATCCGGTAAACGGAAGACTCTCCGATCCGATCCGTTTGATTTCCCGTAACTTTCTCTGCTCTTCCGGAAAAAATACTGTCCGTCAGATACCGATTGGATGTGCTCCGTTCCAGATACGCACTTTTCCCCTGTGCCAGTCGGTTCGCAGCAATCGTATCCGTCACCTTCGCCATCGGCTTTAATATTGTCTGATGAGACTTGTTAGGGGCAAGTTTTTTTCATTCCCTCTGCTGTCGGCAGTTCCAGGTTAATACTCATACGATCTGCCAGATAACCGGCACGCATGATCAAATCGTCCGGTGCCCCCGGAACTGCTTTTACATGAATATATCCGTTGAAATGATATTCAGTACGGAGAAGCTGCAGCGCCTCACACATCTTTTCCATCGTATATGCAGGATTCTTTTGCACTCCTGAACTGAGAAACAGCCCTTCGATATAGTTTCTTTTATAGAATTCCACTGTCAGCTCACACAGTTCCCGGGGTGTAAATGCAGTACGCTCTGTATCGTTCGATACCCTGTTTGCACAGTATTTGCAGTCATAAACACAATGATTCGTCAGCAGCACCTTTAATAGCGAGATACATCTGCCATCCGCTGAGAAACTATGGCAGATTCCACAGGCTTTTGAATTGCCCAGAGATCCTTTCATACCCTTTCTGTCCACACCACTTGACGTACACGCAACATCATACTTTGCCGCATCTGCCAGAATCCGCAGTTTTTTCCTGTATCGACAGCCCTTGTCTCAATTCCATTTCTTTCACCTCCATCATTTCTTTCATTATACACGAATATATGTTCGGTGTAAATCTTTTTTCGAACATTTGTACGCATTATTGTTTCAGGTGTCTGCTGAGCCTGCCACCGAAAGCTCCTTTCAGATACTAAGTACGAAAAAAAGGAAAAATCTTCTGTCAGCGCATTCGCCAACAGAAGTTTTTCTTTTTTACACTTGTTAATGAATTAATGTAATTGTTGAAAACAGAGATGCCAGTGTATTGGCAACTGTAGACATACTCTTGATAAAAATATCCAATGCCACGCCGACAACGTCTTTTCTTGTATCACCAACAGTGTCACCGGTAACTGCTGCTTTGTGAGCGGCTGAGCCTTTTCCATGTCCTTCCAGCGCTTCGCTCTCGATGTATTTTTTCCGCATTGTCGAAAGCTCCACCGGAGTTACCCATAAACAGTGCTCGCGGAATCGCCACGATCGTAGCACCGATCAGGATACCGCCTACAAACTGTACACCAAAGATAAATCCGCCGATGACTGGGATGCAAAGTGCCAGTACGGATGGAACAACCATTTTCTTCAATGCCTGGTTTGCAGCCATACCGATCAGTTTGTTATAATCCGGTTTTACCTTTCCTTCCAGTACACCGGGAGTGGAAAGCATCTTATCACCCTCGTCTGCCATCAGTTTGGCTGACTCGATGGTGTTATCGGTAAGCATTGCGGAGAAATACTCGATCAGTGCGCCACCGATCAGACCGCCCGCAACCACGATGAAGGATGCGATATTCAATACCGGCTCTTCTCCTTTTGCTGTATAGTTTCCTACATAAGCCACGATCAGGGAAACTGCTGCAAATGCCGCAGAACCGATAGCAAATCCTTTTCCGATCGCCGCTGTCGTATTTCCTACTGAATCCAGCTTGTCCGTGATGATACGTACTTTATGTTCCAGATGACAGGACTCTGCCAGTCCACCGGCATTGTCTGCGATCGGTCCGAAGGCATCGATGGAAACCGTTGCTCCCACGAACGAAAGCATACCCAGTGCGGAAATCGCGATTCCATACGTTCCGCTGATCTTACCGGAGATAAACAGTGCGATACCGATGATTAGGATCGGCAGCAAGGTAGAACGGGATCCGATCGCATCACCTTTTGTGATAACGAAAGCCTCACCCTCGATTGCCATCTCTGCCAGTTTTTTCGTCGGCTTGTATTTGTCACTGGTATAATATTCTGTAATACTTCCGATCGCAATTCCGCTGACGATACCGAGGATACTTGAGATCCACGGAGATATCCATCCACAGACCATATCTTCATATAACGGAACATTTCCAAACATCATATACGAAGCAGCCAGACCCAGGATAACCGTAATTCCTGCTGAAATCCAGGTGGCAAGATTCAGTTCTCTTGACGGATCATCTCCCATCTTCCGTATAAATGCGTAACTCAGGCCGATCAGACATCCAATCAGGCCGACACCGGCAAGAATCACCGGGAAAACTAATCATCGGATAAAGGTTTCATCAGATACATTCAGATTCCATTGATAAATAAGGTAACTGCAATCATAATAGAAGCTGCGATGGTTGCAACGAAGCTCTCCAGAAGATCTGAACAGTTACCTGCGATATCATTGACATTATCTCCGATAAAGTCTGCAATAACATTTGGCACACGACTGTCATCCTCCGGCATATCATGGCGAATCTTGGCAAGAATATCAGATGAAATATCTGCCGCCTTCGTGTAGTTACCACCTGCAACCCTGTTGAACATGGCTACGATTGAACATCCCAGAGAGTATGTAGTGATTCTCATGATGGAAGGATTGCACTCCAGGTTTGCCACCAGTCCGTGACCTGTTGCGTGAGGATCCACCCCCGAGATGATCAACACCAGCAACAGTCCCAGCATACCAAATGCCTGTACAGCAATGCCACTGACACTTCCACCGCTCAATGCTACTTTTACGGTCTCTCCGATAGAAACGTGATTCTCTTGCCTTGTTTGCTG
>ENA-OQES01000901-OQES01000901.1-human-gut-metagenome-genome-assembly--contig:-NODE-901-length-11887-cov-5.323214_pt1 | contig 11887 bp, 13 predicted proteins | sample MGYA00242798_ERZ504641 | MGnify/ENA primary metagenome ERZ504641 (study PRJEB26092, sample SAMD00036327) | human gut metagenome | host: Homo sapiens | study: EMG produced TPA metagenomics assembly of... | reverse complement strand
AAAAGATTCAGGTGAAAGTCGCAATCAAGTCCAGCGTTTTGTACGCCTGACAAATCTTGCCCCCGAACTGCTGGATATGGTAGATGAGAAGAAAATCTCATTTAATCCTGCGGTAGAACTGTCCTATCTGGATGAGAAACAGCAGCAGGATTTTTTGAGAAGCAATGGACGCTTCACAGAATGCTCCATCCCTTTCGCAAGCCATTCGGATAAAAAAGGCTGGCACAGCAGGGCGAGTTTGACTACGATGCTGTCTACGACATTATGAACGAGGAAAAGAAAGCGAACTGGACACCGTGACCATCAAAAACGAAACTCTGCGGAAATACTTTCCGCGCAACTACACGCCCCGGCAGATGGAAAACCATCATCATCAAGCTGCTTGACCAGTGGCAACTGAAAAAGCAGCAGGCAAAATCAAAAGAAGCAGGAAGAAGCGCGTTGAGCGCAGACTGAACCAAGAGACCCGATGTGGGGTCATTTTTTGTTTGCAAAATTTGGAGGTAACGCCTATGAACAACACGATTCCTTTTCACTCCGCAACTCACGCCCCGCAGATCACGGTGGATGTGAACATCCTGACCATGCTGAAGCAGGCGGCATCCTGTTTGACCGAGGCAGCAGGCAAGGATGTGTACCTTGCCGCCATCGGTCCCGACATGGAGCTGACCATTATCATGGAGGAGGATGCCCCTTCCGTTCTGCCTTGTTTTGACGAGGACGATGCCCTGATTTCCGTGAAGGGTGCGCCGCTGTTTATCAGCTACAATCCGGCGCAGGTCCTCAAGCTGGCAGGCAAGCGGTACCTGACCGGGCCGGTCATCTTCTACCGTACCGATGGGCACAGTGCCATCGTATCCCTGACAGTGGAAGATATTTACCGCTTTCAGACCTATCTGGAAAGCCACAGCACCACCCTGATGGCAGATAGGCAGAAGCTGACCTGCATCTGTATCGACTGAGGTGCGCCATGCTGAACTTTTTTATCGGTTTCGCAATTTTTTGAAGCAGGTGCCCGATGAACCTCCGGCAGAAAAGCCCCGCACCAAGCCTCCGGCAGAGTATGACCGCTAAAAGCATCCTGCTGCATGGGAGGTGATGGCAGTGCAGGAAGAAATCGAACAGAAATCCTTCAACCTGATGATCTCGACCACGAAATTGTCTGCCCGGACTGTCCTGCGGGCGGTAAAGGCGGCGTATCGGCTGTACCAGTCCAAGGCATCCCAAGGCAAGCAGAGCGTCCGCACTCTGTTGCGGCAGAACCGTGGCGTGTCCAGCGTGGAGATCAGCAAGACCGGCATCCGTGGTCTGGAACGCTATGCCAAAAAGTACGGCATCGACTACGCCATCCGCAAGGACACCTCCGAAGTGCCGCCCCGGTATCTGGTCTTTTTGCAAAGCACCGGACGCAGAAGCGTTTCAATCGGCGTTCAGGGAGTATTCGGCATCTCTGCTGAACAAGGATAAACGTCCCTCGGTGCTGGCACGATTGCAGGAGCTGGTGCAGGCGGCGGCAGAACTCCCCGGCAAAGTCCGGCACAAGGAACAGGAGCGTGGGCTGTGACCACGAAAAAGCTGACAAAGCTGCTGGCACTCTATCTGCCCTATATTTTACTAGGTCTGGTGGCAACCAACTTTGGTGAAGCGTGGCGGCTTGCCGAGGGCAAAGAGCTGGGCGATAAGATCATGTCGCTGATGGGCACCGTCCCGGTGGCGTTTGCGAACCCTCTGCCCAGCCTGCATCCGCTTGATTTGCTGGTAGGTCTGTGCTGCGGCGCAGGGCTACGGCTGGTGGTCTATCTGCGTGGCAAAAACGCCAAGAAGTACCGCCACGGCATGGAGTACGGCTCTGCCCGCTGGGGCACCGCCAAGGACATTGAACCGTTTATGGCACCCAAGTTTGCCGACAACATCATCCTGACTAAAACGGAACGGTTGATGATGTCCAACCGTCCGCCCGACCCCAAGAACGCCCGGAACAAAAATGTGCTGGTGGTGGGCGGTTCCGGTTCAGGTAAAACACGCTTTTGGCTGAAGCCGAATCTGCTTCAGTGCCACAGCTCCTATGTCGTCACCGATCCGAAAGGTAGTATCGTGGTCGAGTGTGGGAACGCACTTCTGAAAAACGGCTACAAGGTCAGGATTCTGAACACCATCAACTTCAAAAAGTCGATGCACTACAATCCCTTTGCCTATGTCCACAGCGAAAAGGACATTCTGAAACTGGTCACGACCCTGATGACCAACACCAAGGGCGAGGGGTCCGGCGGAGACCCCTTCTGGGAGAAAAGTGAGCGGCTTTTGCTCACCGCCCTAATCGCCTATCTGCATTATGAAGCCCCGGTGGAGGAGCAAAACTTCGCCACCCTGCTGGAAATGCTGAACACCATGCAGGTGCTGGAGGACGACGAGGAATACCAGAATCCGGTGGACTTGCTGTTTGAAGAACTGGCGAAGGAGAAGCCCAACAGCTTTGCCGGGCGGCAGTACAAGCTCTACAAATTAGCTGCCGGCAAGACCGCAAAATCCATCCTTATTTCCTGTGGTGCCAGATTAGCCCCCTTCGACATCCAAGAGCTGCGTGACCTTACCATGTACGATGAGCTGGCGTTAGATACGCTGGGAGATAAGAAAACAGCTCTGTTCCTCATCATGTCGGACACGGATTCCACCTTCAACTTCCTCATCAGCATGGTCTACACCCAGCTTTTCAACCTTTTGTGCGACAAAGCGGATGATGTGTACGGCGGCAAACTGCCCATCCATGTGCGGTGCCTTATCGACGAGTGCGCCAACATCGGGCAGATTCCCAATCTGGAAAAGTTGGTGGCGACCATTCGCAGCCGTGAGATCTCCGCCTGCCTTGTTTTGCAGGCGAGAAGTCAGTTGAAAGCCATCTACAAGGACAACGCAGATACCATCGTGGGCAACATGGATTCTCAAATTTTTCTGGGCGGCTCCGAACCCACCACCCTGAAAGACCTGTCGGAAATGCTGGGAAAAGAGACCATCGACGCATTCAACACCTCGGATACCCGTGGCAACAGCCCCAGTTACGGCACTACGTTCCAGAAGATGGGGCATGAATTGTTGAGTCGGGACGAACTGGCGGTGCTGGACGGCGGCAAGTGTATTTTGCAGTTGCGTGGTGTCAGACCGTTTCTTTCTGACAAGTACGATCTGACCCAGCACCCTAACTACAAGCTGACCTCGGACTACGACCCCAAAAACACCTTCGATATTGAAAAATATCTGAACCGAAAAGCAAAAAATCCACCCCGGTGATGAGTTCATCGTGGTGGACGCTGATTCGCTCCCGTCTGCCTGACCCGGTAGGCGGTTTTATTTTACCCCGGTCAGAAAGGTGCACCAGAAAATCAACCTTGCTGCGGTTATGCAGCGTAAAACTACAAGATTTCGGGTGTGTACAAATGACCGGAAACGCTTTATAATAAAGGAGAAAAGACTATGGAATTCTTCAACTCTGCTATCGAAGTTCTTCAGACTCTGGTTGTCGCTCTGGGTGCCGGTCTCGGCGTTTGGGGTGCCATCAACCTGCTGGAAGGTTATGGTAACGATAACCCCGGCAGCAAGAGTCAGGGCATGAAGCAGCTCATGGCTGGCGGCGGCGTTGCTCTGGTGGGCATTACCCTGATTCCCCTGCTGAGCGGTCTGTTCGGTTAAGAACAGCGGGCGGCGATTGCCGCCCGGTACATATTTATAATAAGGAAAGCCATAGTAACGATCTCACATACAGAAGGTGAATCAGATGAGCGAGATTTTATTGTATCATGGCAGTAAAGAAGAAGTTGTCTATCCCGAAATCCGCATCACACGGTATACAAAGGACTTTTCTTGGGGATTCTACTGCACGAACAGCTATCAACAAGCCTACCGCTGGGCAGACCGCCGTTCTGCCGATGGTATTGTGAACGTCTATCGCTATGTAGAGAATCCTGACCTGAAAATCCTGCGTTTCCCTGAAATGTCGGACGAATGGCTGGATTTCATTGCAAAATGTCGTGCAGGCGAAACCCATCCCTATGATATTGTGGAGGGTCCCATGGCAGATGACACCATCTGGGACTATGTCAATGGATTTACGTCCGGGCAGATCAGCCGTGAAGCATTTTGGGCATTGGCGAAGTTCAAGCATCCAACACACCAGATCAGCTTTCATACCGTAAACGCTTTGCACTGCCTGACCTTTGAGAGGAGTGAATCCATCCATGACCGAAAAGCAGAAAAATGATGTTCTCTACGTTTGCAGCCTGATCGAGACCATCGCCCGTAAGACCAAAAATCATCGGCAGGATGTGATTCGTCACTTCACAAAAGCCGGCATCGAACGGCAGCTCCGGCTGGCAGAAGTAAACCACTGTCTGTCCTTTGAGCAGGTTTCAGATGAGCTGATTGAAGATCTCAACATCCCGGATGGGGATTTTGATACTGCTGCGGAGTGCCGCTATACGGTCCCTTCTGCAACCTCCATCGGAATGCTGTATCAGGGGCTGGTGCTGTCCACCATGAAAGATGAAGATGCTGCACAGGCAATTCTGGATGTTTTTTCGTCGTTTATCACGGATGAGATCTCCGATTTCAATTCCAACGTATACTACACCAATCCTGATTATCTCCGCTGCTCCTATCTGGAGGGCAAAATGCTTGCTTGAGAAAGGATTGTTATAATGGCAAAAAATCAACATAATGCAGGGCTTCATTATAGACCTCTCAATCAACTTGGATTATCAAACTTCAATGATTATATAGAAAATCCCATTGATAGTCGTTTTAAGTTTAATCCGCCCCCTCTAAAATGTAGGTAAGCCTTTTTGGACATTTGCAAAGCTGATCGTCAAAAAGAAAAGCTTCAGAAACATTGCCCGTGGCATCCGCTTCTAAAAATGAAGGCATTCACATTAGAGATCAACGGAGAAGCTGAATACATTTGGTATTGTAAAGAATGCGATTGTTATTATATGAACCCCTTTTGGCGAAATGGAGAAAAACGCATCCTTGATGTTTATCATAAGGTTCCTGTTCGCCGACTTATAAAAACAGCTATATAGCTTTGATTATGATTTGCCGATTGCCGAAAAGCAGTCGGCTTTTTTGTTTCCGTCGAACACTTTTTGTGTTTGCTCATATCATTTCATCTATCATTCATCAATCAAAAATGATAGATGAAATGAGGGCATTGTTCCATACAGCGGCTTGAGCAGCAGCGGAAAGCCCTCTGCAGCTTGCAGTTTTATTAAATGTCCGTGCTCCAAGCCGCGTTTTTATCCACCCATCCATGAAAGGCGGTGCTATTATGCAGTTTTTGACCCACATTATTTTTCTCCTGAATCTCCTCAAGACCCTTATCAACCATTTCAGCTAAGGACGGTGACTGAATGGAAACCGTTCTCAAAGCCATTGCCGACTGGATCAAAGGCATCCTGACGGCAGGCATTATGTCCAATCTCAGCGGGCTGTTCGATGATGTGAACACGCAGGTAGGCAACATCGCCCAGCAGGTGGGCACCAAGCCTTCCAGCTTTGAGCCGAGAGTGTTCGCCATGATCGAAGCCCTCTCCCGGAATGTGGTGCTGCCCATTGCAGGCGTGATTTTGACCTTCATCGCCTGTTATGAGTTGATTGAAATGATCACTCAGCATAACAATATGGCGCAGTTTGAGCCAGCCCTCATCATGCGCTGGATTTTTAAGACCGCTGTTTCGGTGTGGCTCATCAGCAATACTTTTGATATTGTGATGGCAGTCTTTGACCTGACGCAGAAAGTTGTGTCCGATTCCAGCGGCATCATTGCCGGAAACACCCGTGTCAACGACATTGGCTTGTCGATGTTGGAAGCCAGCCTGATGCAGATGGATGTAGGCCCCTTGTTCGGGCTGTTCCTGCAAAGTTTCTTCATCGGCATCACCATGCGGATATTGAGTATCATCATTTTTGTCATCGTGTACGGAAGAATGATTGAGATCTATTGCATGGTGAGCCTTGCACCCATCCCCATGGCGACTTTCGGCAACCACGAGCAGAGCCACATGGGGCAGAACTATTTGAAATGCCTGTTTGCGCTGGGTTTTCAGGGCTTTCTGATCCTCATCTGCGTAGCAATTTATGCGGTGCTGATCCAGAGCGTAGCGATTTCCGGGGATGCCATCAACTCCATTTGGAGCATTGTGGGCTACACTGTTCTGCTCTGTTTCAGCCTGTTCAAGACCAGTTCCGTGACAAAATCCGTTCTCGGAGCGCATTAAAGGAGGTGCTTTATTGGCTGCGTATATTTCCGTCCCCCGTGACCTGACGAAGGTGAAATCGAAGGTCGCATTCAATCTGACCAAACGGCAGCTCGTCTGCTTTGGCACAGCGGCTCTCATTGGAGTGCCGCTGATTTTTTGTTCTCCGGGATTCCGGCGGCAACACTGCCGCCACCCTCTGCATGATGGCGGTGATGCTGCCGGCGTTCTTCCTTGGAATGTACGAAAAAAACGGTCAGCCCATGGAAAAGCTGCTGTCGTACTATGTGCAGGCCCGGTTTGTCCGCCCGAAAATTCGCCCCTACAAGACCAACAATTACTATGCGATTTTGATGAAGGGAGGCATGACTCATGATTCCGTTTTGGAAAAAGACCGTTAAGCACAAGCGCAGGCAGAATGCAAAGCCCGTTGTGCCCCGGACCGCCCAGCAGTCCATCCCCATGCAGCGGATGTTTGAGGATGGCACCTGCCGGGTGAAGCCCAACTACTACACCCGCACCATCCAGTATCAGGACATCAATTATCAGCTTGCCCAGCAGGAGGATAAGACGGCGATTTTTGAGGAATGGTGCAGTTTTTTGAACTTCTTCGACAGCTCCATCAAATTTGAGCTGTCCTTCGTGAACATGGCAACGGATAGCACCGAGTTTGAGAAAAGCATCCGTATCCCGTACCAGCGGGATGGTTTTGACGATGTGCGCGCCGAGTATTCCCAGATGCTGCGCCAGCAGCTTGCCAAGGGCAATAATGGTCTGACCAAGACCAAATTCATCACCTTTGGGGTGGAGGGCGAAAGCATGGCACAGGTCAAGCCCCGGCTTGACCACATCCAAAACGATTTGCTCAACAATTTTCACCGGCTGGGGGTGCAGGCAAAGCCCCTGAACGGTGTCCAGCGGCTGAAACTCATGCACGATATGTTCAACATGGACGGTGCCAGCAAGTTTCACTTTGACTGGAAGGACCTTGTGAAAAGCGGCCTTTCGGTGAAGGATGCCATTGCGCCCACCGCCTTTTCCTTCAAAAATTCCCGGACGTTCCAGATGGGCGGCATCTACTGCGCTGCCAGATTTTTTGAGCATCACGGCATCCGACATCAGCGACCAGCTTTTGAAGGACTTTCTGGACATGGATTCCAGCCAGATCGTCACCATGCACATTCAGAGTGTCGATCAGAACCGTGCCATTAAGACCGTGAAGCGCACCATCACGGAACTGGATCGCAGCAAGATTGAGGAACAGAAGAAGGCAATCCGTGCTGGATATGATATTGACATCATTCCGTCGGATTTGGCGACCTACGGCAGAGATGCCAAAGCCCTGCTGAAAGAATTGCAGAGCCAGAACGAACGGATGTTCCTTGTCACATTTCTGGTGCTGAACACCGGGCGCACGGAGCAGGAGCTGGAAAACAACATTTTTCAGGCCAGCTCCATTGCACAGAAGCACAACTGCAATCTGTGCAGGCTGGATTTTCAGCAGGAGCAGGGGCTGATGTCCTCGCTTCCGCTGGCAGACTGCCAGATCGAGATTCAGCGCGGTCTGACCACCAGCAGCACGGCAATCTTCATTCCGTTCACCACACAGGAACTCTATCAAGCGGGCAAAGAATCGCTGTACTACGGCCTGAATGCCCTGTCCAACAACCTGATCATGGTGGACCGGAAGAAGCTGAAGAACCCCAACGGCCTGATTTTGGGTACTCCCGGCTCCGGCAAAAGTTTCTCAGCAAAGCGTGAAATCGCCAATGCGTTTCTGGTGACGGACGATGATATTATTGTGAACGATCCTGAGGGAGAGTATTCTCCGCTGGTGAATCGGCTGAAAGGTCAGGTCATCAAAATCAGCCCCAACAGTACCCAGTTCATCAATCCCATGGACATCAATGCCAACTACTCCGAGGAAGATAACCCGCTTTCCCATGAAAGCTGACTTTATCCTTTCTCTCTGCGAACTGGTGGTGGGCGGCAAAGAAGGGCTGCTGCCGGTGGAGAAAACCGTCATCGACCGCTGTGTGCATCTGATCTACCGCAAATATTTTGCGGACCCCTGCCCGGAGAATATGCCCATCCTTGAGGACTTGTACAATGCCCTGCTCCAACAGGACGAGAAAGAAGCCCACCATGTTGCCACGGCTCTGGAAATCTATGTGAAAGGCTCCCTGAACCTGTTCAATCATCGCACTAACGTGAACGTCAACAACCGCATTGTCTGCTACGACATCAAGGAACTGGGCAAACAGATGAAGAAACTCGGTATGCTCATTGTGCAGGATCAGGTCTGGGGGCGTGTCACGGCAAACCGCAGCAGCGGAAAGTCCACACGGTATTATATGGACGAGATGCACCTCCTCTTAAAAGAGGAGCAGACTGCCGCTTATTCCGTCGAGATCTGGAAGCGTTTCCGCAAGTGGGGCGGTATTCCAACGGGGCTGACCCAGAACGTGAAAGACCTTCTTTCTTCCCGTGAAGTCGAGAATATTTTCGAGAACAGTGACATGATCATCATGCTGAATCAGGCGGCAGGAGACCGGCAGATCCTCGCAAAGCAGCTCAACATCTCGCCCCATCAGCTTTCCTATGTGACCCACTCCGGCGAGGGCGAAGGGCTGCTGTTTTTTGCGGCAATGTCATTCTGCCGTTTGTGGACCGTTTCCCCCACCGATCTGGAACTCTACCGCATTATGACCACCAAGTTGGGTGAAGTCTCGGAGGGCGCGCAGAAATGAGTGAACCGAAGCTGAACATCAAAGAGGAAACGTCCGCAAAAAGACCGTTCTACCCCCGAAAAAAGCCAAGGTAGAGCAGACGGTGCCCAGAAGCAAAAGCTGAAACCGATGCAGAAAAGACTGCCGAAAAAGCCCAGCACCTGCGGTTCGGCAAGGCAGAATTGACCCCGGACGAGTTGAGCCGGTTGAGCAAGGCGCAGAAGCGTGAAATGTACGCCGCCCATGCCGCCCGCTCTGCGGTGCACCGGGAAGTTGACCAGTACGAGGATGAAAACGTCGGTGTGCAGGCTCTGAGCGAGGGCGAAAAATGCCGCCGAGACCACCCACGATATTGCCAAAAGCCGCTATGCCCGGAAGCTGAAAAAGAAAGCCAAGATGCAGGGCAAGAAAGGCACCAAAACCGCAAAATCTTCCGCATCGGAGCCGACTGCGGCACAAGATGCAGGCGCATCCGGCACCGGCGAGGGCGGCTCCAACTGGCTTTCACGCTGGAAGCAGCGGCAAGAAATCCACAAAAAGCTACTATGCCGCCGCCCGGTCGGGCACGGCGGCGCAGACCGCAGGCGGCAAGGCGGCATCCAATGGTGCATCTGCCGCCCGGTCCGGCGTGGAACAGGCGGTAGAAAAGGGCAAAACTGCCGTCAGCACTGCCGTGAAAGGGCTGGCGAATACCGCCAAGAGCAACGCACACGTTCTGGTGATCGTGGGCGTTTTTCTTTTGCTCATCCTCATGGTCATGTCAGGCTTTTCCTCCTGTGGCATCCTCTTTTCTGGCGGCACGCAGGTGTCCGGGCAGACCATGTACTCTGCCGAGGACCGGGACATCCGGGGTGCAGAACAGACTACAAGAAGCTGGAAAAGGAGATGGATAAAAAGATCAAGCGCACTCCCACCGACCACCCCGGCTACAACGAATACCAGTATCACCTTGACCCCATCGAGCATGACCCGTGGCAGCTTACGTCGTATTTGACCACCCTCTACGACGATTACACCCGGTCGGAGGTGCAGGGCAAGCTGAAGGAGACCCTCAAGAAGCAGTACAAGCTGACCACATGGGTGGAGGTGCAGATACGGTATAAGACCGTCTGGGTCATCAGCCCGGCAGGAATCCCGGTTCCCACGCAGGTGCCCTATGAGTACCGCATCTTCCACACCAAGCTGGTCAATCGTGGCTTGGAGGTGGTCATCCGGGAAGAATTGGATGCTGACCAATGGAAACGCTACGAGATCTTTCAGGACACCTTGGGTGGCAGACCTTACCTCTTTAATGGAGGGTTGCCGCCCGGTGGCTCCGATGGCTCCGGCACACCGGGCATCGACTATCAGGTTCCGGCAGAAGCCCTGACGGACAGCGAGTTTGCCGCCATCTACAAGGAAGCCCAAAAGTATGTGGGCACACCCTATGTGTGGGGCGGCTCCACCCCGGAAACCGGCTTTGACTGCTCCGGCTATGTCTGCTGGGTCTACAACCAGAACGGCTATGATGTGGGGCGCACCACCGCCAACGGCCTGTGGAACAAGAGCCAGCACATTTCCGAAGCCGAAGCAAAGCCCGGCGACCTTGTTTTCTTTGAAGGAACGTATGATACGCCGGGGAAAAGTCATGTGGGCATCTACCTTGGCAACGGCATGATGGTCAGCGCTGGAGACCCTATCAAGTACGCAAACATTCATTCGTCCTACTGGGAGAAGCATCTCGCCGGGTTCGGACGGCTTTCAAAATGATTGGAGGAGTTTTATGAGCGAAAAATCGGATAAGCTGCGGGCAATGCTGGAAAAGAGAAGGAACGCCGCATCAAGCTGAACAACCGCATCGAGATTCTGGAACGGCGCATTCAGGAGGAGGATTCCGCCGAGGTCAACGAGATGGTGCGGACTGCAAAGGTCACGCCGGAGCAGCTCGCCGCCCTGCTGCGGCAGTCAGCTACCACCACCCCGAACCCGGCTGCGCTGTCTGCCGTGGGTGCAACTTTTGAGAAGGAGGTCGATGCAGATGAAGATTAAGAAACTGGGTGCACTGCTGGTATCGGCGGCACTGTGCGCTGGCATGGCGGCTCCCGCCTTTGCCTTTGAGGGCGAAGCCGCCCCGGTGGAACAGCCTGTTCTGCCGGAGGTAGTGGAAGATGTTGTCACTGTCACGGACGAAACCTCTGGTGCCCTGACCCCGGAGGGCAATCTGACGCTGGTGGACGACTACTACACCAACTATTCCGATGGCAGCGGTCAGCAGTTCATTACGCTGGTGTCGAAGTCGGGTGCCACCTTCTATCTGGTCATTGACCGCAACGCCAAAGGGCAGCAGACCGTCCACTTTATGAATCTTGTGGATGAAGCCGACCTGTTGGCTCTTATGGAGGAAGAAGCTGCGGACGCTTATACCGCCGAAAAGGAAGCGGCGGCGCAGGCGGAACAGGACAGGCTGAAATCCGAGGAAGAAGCCAAGAAAGCCGCCGAAGAAGCGGCAGCATCCGGCACAGAACAGCCCAAGGAAAACAAGGTCACAAAGATCGCATCCGGCTTTCTGGGCGTAGTCGTGCTGATTGCGCTGGCGGCAGGCGGCATTTTCTACGCTTTCGCAAAGCAGAAGCAGAAAAAACAGGCCGAAAAAGAAGCCCTTGACCCCGATGCAAATTACACCGAGGACAAGGGCGATTTTGAGATTCCCACCGAGGATGAGCCGGAGGAGACCGGCGAGGAAGATACCGAACCCATCTGATTTTAAGGCGGCGTTTTGCCGCCGTACATATTGTAATCAGAAACAGATTGGAGACTAACTATTAAAAGTCAAGCCCCAAAATGAAAAAATCCCCTAAAATCCGTCAACCATTCGCTGCCCCTGACAAACAGCATTCAAATGCTGGTCTTGGGACAGCGAGGGCGACGGAGAGAATA
>ENA-OQES01000899-OQES01000899.1-human-gut-metagenome-genome-assembly--contig:-NODE-899-length-11898-cov-4.198879_pt1 | contig 11898 bp, 14 predicted proteins | sample MGYA00242798_ERZ504641 | MGnify/ENA primary metagenome ERZ504641 (study PRJEB26092, sample SAMD00036327) | human gut metagenome | host: Homo sapiens | study: EMG produced TPA metagenomics assembly of... | reverse complement strand
CAACTTGTCCACTATATGACAGAGGAAAGACTATGACTGCTGTTGAAGCAACGCCCATAACCAAGGAAGAACAAAGCAAGCCGTTGACACTTCGTGTCGGAGCGGAACTTGTGGGAAGCTTCATCATCTGCTTCGCGATTTACGCGATCTGCTCGCTTGGCTCCGCAGTGTACGGCATCAATATGGCGTTCATCGCCCTGCTGACGGGCATCGTGTATGCCGCGGCCACCGTGATCTTTGGATCCATCTCCGGAGCGCAATTCAATCCGGCCGTATCTGTCGCCGCCATGCTCACCGGCAAGACCCATGTGCTTGATGGCATTCTGTACATCATTGCCCAAGTGCTCGGCGGCATTGGCGCCGGCGCTGCCATCCGATTCCTTCTGCCGACTTCCGAGCAGGTGACATTCAAGATCTGGATGACGCCGACGATCAACGGCTTCGATAAGAACTCCGTCTCCTACGCCACACTTGGCAACTATGGCGTGACATTCAGCATCACCTTGGCCATCGCTGTCGAAGTCATCGCAGGCATCGTCATTGTTGCCACCGCGCTTCGTACCACGGGCAAACATGGCGAGTCCGATACGAACCATGCCTTCGCGATGGGACTTGCCTACGGCATCGGCACCGCCATCGCCTACCCAGTGACCGGAGCTGCATTGAACCCGGCACGCGCTACTGGCATCGCTATTTTCACGCAAAACCAGGGTCTGAATGAGGAACCATTGCAGCAGCTGTGGGTCTTCTGGATCTGCCCCGTTCTCGCAGCTGCCGTCGTTGCCCTTATCGTCATTATCTCCGGTATGGTCGGCACGAAGAAGAATACGTCGGATGCCGAAGTCTCCGATGAAATCGAAAACGACACTGTTCTCGACGAAGCGTCAGTTTCCGACAGGAACGATGGTGAGGAGAATGAGCAGTCCAGCGCCCAAACCTACACCCATGAAAGCGTCGAAAACAACTGACCGGACCTTCCATGGGCTGCGTTCACGCAACACCAGCCTGACCAGCCCAGTCACCATGGCCGTCACCGCGATCGCAGCGGTGGCGGCCTTTGTATATCCTGCGACCGCAAGCACCGTCGCAATAATCACTACAACTGCGACAATCCATTCAAACCACGGTTTGCCCTCATGATCTTCGGAAACGTAAGGATGGCTCATTCCGAGGCCTTTCATATCTCGCTTGCCTGCAATAATCGTAATCATAATAAACGTGGCGCCCGAAACCAATACGGAATCGGACGCCACACTAATCACAATACTCTCGTATGAGAAGTGGAACGATCAGTGGAAGAAGTGGCGGGTGCCGGTCACATACATGGTGACGCCGGCCTTGCGGGCCGCTTCGAACACTTCCTCATCGCGGATGGAACCACCCGGCTGGACGATGGCCTTGATACCTGCGTTGATAAGAATCTCCGCACCATCGGCGAACGGGAAGAACGCGTCGGATGCCGCAACAGCGCCCTGAGTGCGGTTTGCACCATCAGCCAGCGTATTCGCACGTTCAACGGACAGGTTGGCGGAATCGACACGATTCACCTGACCCATGCCGATGCCAACCGTGGCCTGATCATGAGCAATCAGAATAGCGTTGGACTTGACGCAACGGATGGCTCGCCAAGCGAAAACCAGATCCCTGATGGTCTGCTCATCCGCGGGCTCGCCGGAAACCAGCTTCCACGCATCCGGATTGTCGCCCGGAGCGTCGATGAGATCAGTGGACTGCACCAACAGACCACCGTCGATCTGACGGAACTGTGTCTTGGACTTCGGCGGTTCGGTAACCTTCAGAATGCGAAGATTCTTCTTCTTAGTCTGCAACAGCTCAAGGGCATCGGCATCATAATCGGGAGCGACAATCACTTCGGTGAAGATCGGACGGACGCTTTCCGCCATTTCCATGGTGACCTTGCTGTTCGCAGCGATCACGCCACCATAGGCGCTCATCGGGTCGCAGGCATGCGCCTTCTTGTGCGCCTCAGCGACGGTGGCTCCAACGGCAAGGCCGCACGGATTGTTGTGCTTGACCACGGCAACCGCAATCTGCGGAGCGAAATCCCACACGGCACGCCAAGCTGCATCAGCATCGACATAGTTGTTGTAGCTCATCGGCTTGCCACCGAGCTGTTCAGCATGTGCGAAGCCGTTCTGGTTCAGCGGATCGAGATACAACGCGGCCTGCTGGTGAGGATTCTCGCCATAACGCAGAACATGGGCACGATCCCAAGTACGGGTGAATGCGGCCGGGAACTTGGCCTCATTCACTTCCGTCTCGTCTTCGGCAGTCGGATGGTCAACAGTAGCCGGCTTCGGCCAATGCTTCGCGGTCCACTCGTTGATGGTGGCATCATAAGATGCCGTATGCGCGAATGCTTTGCCGGCCAGCCAGCGACGTTCCTCAAGGGAGAAACCTTCACCGTTCTCGATACGGGCCGCAACCAACGCATAATCGTTCGGATCCGTGATGATGGCCACGGTGGCGTTGTTCTTCGCCGCTCCGCGAACCATGGACGGGCCTCCGATATCGATCTTTTCAATAGTGGCGGCTTCGTCCGCACCGGAACGAACCGTATCAGCGAACGGGTACAAGTTGACGACCACCAAATCGAACGGCTTGATGCCAAACTTTTCCAGTTGAGCCGCGTGGTTCTCATTGGTCATATCAGCGAGGATACCTGCGTGGATATGTGGATCGAGGGTTTTGACACGGCCATCGAGACACTCGGGAAAACCAGTGACTTCCGAGACTTCCGTCACCTTGACGCCGAGTTCCGCAAGACGCTTTGCAGTGGAACCAGTGGAAACCACTTCAGTGCCGGCCTTGATGAACGCCTCGGCAAGAACTTCTATGCCTTCCTTATGGAAGACCGATACCAGAGCTCGACGTATCGGTCGATTCGTTGTTGTCACCCTGCTCCTCCTTATTGTTAATGGTTGAGGTCACTGTGCGGGCCGCATCGGCGATCTCACGATTATTTGGTTCGAGAACCGCAGCGGATGTACCGCTCCTGCCCTCGCGGACACGCTTTATGCCCCAGCGTATTCCGAAAAACATGGATACGGCCACCAAAGTCAGCAGCCACGATGAGAACAGCCCGACTGCAGTGGGCTGTCCAACCTTACGTGTCGACGCAATTACATCGACACCGACATGCGCAAGATGTTTCGATCCCAGTGCTCCGTTGGAGATGGCGAACAGCAAACTCGAGCCTACCGATACGATCACGCAGGACATGCAGAATGTTCCCGCGGGATAGGCGAGTCCGAACACCACCCGCTTAACGTCAATCTGGTGATCAGCATCATCAGCTCTGATATGGAATCCCTTGTTGAATAACATGACGATTATGCCTGCGATACAGGGCAACGCCAAAGGAATGCACATTAATGCGATTCGAACCCAATCCGCTTCAATTGCCGAGGGAAGCAGACCGAATATCGGCAGCGACGGCAATGCCGTTCCCTGACCGCTCCACATAGTGAATTCAGCAAGGTCGCCAATCGAAAAACCTGCTCCGAACACCCAGGAAACCGCCCAAATCGCAATGTTCGGAATCCACGCGAGCATAGCGATAGTCGTAAGTATACGAGAGCCGTTCTGCATTCCCGACAACTCATACAGCTTCACCATAGCCGACTGATTGCTAAACACCCAATACACGACCACAATCAGGCCAATGACCAGATAGACTGCAATCAACAACAGACCAAGAGCTAAGCCTATGGTAATAGTCTTACGGACCGGCAACGAGACATGCTTGCCAATCCATTCCAACCCTCGCTCGGTCAACGGCGCCTCAGGAATCAAGGCAATGGCATAGCCCAGTATGAAGACGACCGCCGTTTTCACGATAATCATGCCGGTCGTGTCAACAAGCTCGGTATCGACGCTATTGGCGAAGAATATGTTGATCAGCACCCAGCCAGCAGTCCCCGTCACACATCCGGAGAAACTGGTTCCAATACGCTTGGCAATCGATGAAATAAGTGCAATCAGCATAACCGTCAGCAACAACGGCATAATCGTCAGTGTGATGGATCCGGTTTTGAACCCGGATCCTTGGCTGAGAAGCACAACCGCTTCAGTCAAGGGAACGGAGAAGGCGGACAGATTGTCGCCGCCTTCCTCCATGGAGATGATCAGAAGCATCAGTGCGATATAGCAGCCGAGGGCAACAGCATAGATAATCATGGACGCTGCCGCTACGGCAAGCCCTTGCAACCAATACTTCAGGTTCTTTGCCATCATATCGACTTGGAAGCGAGCACCTCGCGCATGATTTCAGCAGTCTGCCCCGGAGTGCGTCCAACACGGATGCCCACGGCTTCGAGCGCTTCCTTCTTATCTTGCGCAGTTCCCTTGCCGCCTGAAACGATGGCTCCAGCATGACCCATCTGCCTGCCTTCCGGTGCCGTGAAGCCAGCGATGTAGGCGACAACAGGCTTGGTCATATGCTCGGATGCCCACTTTGCAGCATCCTGCTCGGCGCTACCGCCAATTTCACCAATCATCACGACGGCCTTAGTGGCATCATCGCTTTTCAAATGCTTCAAGGGCTTCCTGCAACGTGGTGCCAACAATGGGATCGCCGCCAGCGCCCAAGCATGCGGTGAAGCCGATGTCGGACAGCTGCCCCCATCAGCTGATAGGTAAGAGTGCCGGACTTGGACACCAATCCCAAAGGTCCACGGGAGACGATGCCGTCCGGAATGATGCCGAGATTGCAACCCTGCGCACCTTCCATCGAAGAAAGCGTAAGCAGGCCAGGACAGTTCGGCCCGACGATGCGTACGCCCTTGCGCAATGCGAGCTCAACAAAATACGCACTGTCGGCAACCGGAATGCCTTCGGTGATAACCACAATCAGCTTGATACCGGCTTCAATGGCCTCGACCACGGCATCCTTAGCAAAACGCGGCGGGACGAACACAACACTTGCCTGCGCACCGGTAGTTTCAACAGCTTCGGAACAGCTACCAAAAACACGTAGAGTAATGTCTTCGCCGCTTTTTTGCTTCAGGGAAATTGACTTCCTGACCGGCCTTGCGAGCATTGACGCCGCCGACGATATTGGTACCGGCCTTCAGCATGCGCGCGGTATGGGTCATACCCTGGTGTCCAGTCATGCCCTGCACAATGACAGGTGCGCCATCCTCAATGAAAAGCGTCATTTTCAGCGAACCTCCTTGCCGTTGGCCGCAAGGCGTGCGGCCTGCTGTGCGGCTTCTTCCATGGTTTGTGCGACATGCAGATTGACTCGATTGGCTTGGGCCAGAATGCGCAGGCCCTCAGCAGCGGCGTTGCCGTCGAAACGGACCACCAGGGGCTTGGAGCTGCCAAGCTTGTCAAGAGCTTCCAGAATGCCTTTCGCCACCTGTTCGCAGGATGTGATGCCACCATACACGTTGACCAGCACCGATTCGACCTGCGGATCAGAGAGCACAATCTCCAGACTGCCGCACATCACTTCGGCAGACGCGCCGCCACCGATATCAAGGAAGTTTGCAGGTTTGACATTGGTTCCCTGATCCTCACCGGCACCGGAAATGGCGTCGAGCGAACTCATCACCAAACCGGCACCGTTGCCGATGACACCAACGGAACCTTGAAGATGCACATAATGCAAGCCATGTTCACGTGCCTTCTGCTCAAACGGATCGACATGCACCGGATCCGCGAACCGATTCCACCCATCGTGGCGGAACGCCGCATTGTCGTCCAGAGAGATCTTGGCGTCCAACGCACACAACGTCTTGGACGATTCGTCATCTGGATCACCGATCTTGGCAAGCGGGTTGATCTCAACAAGCGTAGCGTCATTGTCTTTGAAGCACTGCCACATCTTCAACAGAATCTGTGCGGCCTGATTAACATCGGCATGGTAGAAACCAATGCTTTCAGCCATTTTGGTGGCCGCTTCGAGGTCGAAATCCTCAAGCGCGTCAATATGCAGACGCTTGACGGATTCCGGATGCTCCTTAGCGATCTCCTCAACCTCAGTACCGCCATTCGCTGTGGCAAGCACATCGAAATCACGGGAGGAACGATCCACGGAAATGGAGACATAGTACTCGTGAAGAATGTTCTTTGCCTCGGCTACCAACACGCCGCTGACCTTATGTTTGTGAATGGTCATCGGCAGGATGCCCTCGGATGCAAGAATAGCCTCATCGCGATTCTTCGCCAGCTTGACACCGCCAGCCTGACCGCGATGACCAATCTTCACCTGAGCCTTGATCACATTGGGGCTAGCCAATCTGATCGGCAGCCTCAGCCACTTCGTGAGAGTTCTGCGCGAACACTGCTTTAGGCGTTGGAATACCCTGCTCTTCAAGCAGCTCCCTAGCCTGATACTCATAGAGATCCATGGATTCTTTTTCCCTTGATGCTATTGGTTATTTATAAAGAATATACTCAAATCACGCAGGCATGGTGATCAACGAACTGGCTGGATACCCCTGCAGGGACTTCATGCCGTCGATGCCGGTAAGTTCCATAACGAAACTGAAACCGGCCACCTTGCCACCGCACTTTTCGATCAGAGTACTGGCTGCATTAGCAGTTCCACCGGTAGCGATCAAATCATCAACGATGAGCACACGTTCACCCTCATGCACGGCGCTGGTTTCGATTTCCACGGCAGCCTGGCCATATTCAAGATCATAATTCTGCGACACAGTATCAGGCGGAAGCTTACCGGCCTTGCGCACGGCGATGAATCCTTTGCCAAGACGCGCGGCCAATGCAGGACCGAATAAAAAATCCTCGCGCTTCAAGACCTGCAACGACGTCGAAATCATGGGGAATTCACTGGCAATGCGGCCTCAAGTGCGTCCAGGAGAACACCAAAGGCACGAGCATCAGCCAATACCGGCATGAAATCACGGAAAAGAATACCTTCTTTCGGGAAACCGGGAATCGTGCGAATTTTAGAAATGAGGTACTCGGCGTTTTCAGCTCCGACCCTGCTTAAACCGGAAACGGTGATATCCGTTGATGCCATGGCGGTAGTTTCTTTCTCCTTCAATATGCGGCACTTCGCATTATAGGATTTCGACGCGAAAAAGAACGGCGAAAACCTCAAAAATGAGATTTCCCGCCGATATCGTTTTATATGTTGTCAGTTGTTCTTCTGTTCGGTCTCAGTCTGTGCCACTTCGATATCGCCCTCAATCGGCTCCTGGGCAGCCTGATCTTCATCTGCAGAATCGGTGGGAAGCGGGTTGCCATTCTCATCGACCTCGTCATCATGCACATATGCGGGACGTACATATTCACGGCTGATGGCGTTGAAGCCGAAACGAATCTGGGAGCCTTCGGAATCGATGACGATCTCCTCGTATTCGGTATCGACGGAAACAACCTTGCCGATTACACCGCCGATGGTAATGACCTCGGTGCCAGGCTGAAGATTGGCACGAAAATCCTGGCGCTCGGCCTGCTGCTGCTTAGCCTTCTTGGACTGCCAGAACATCATGCCAAACATGACGACCATGATGACGATGAGAAACATGTAATTCAAAGCACAACTCCTTGAGGTGGACGCTCAAAACGGGACCTTATGTCCAAGATAACGAGTCTAGGCTAGCTTACTGACATCAATCTGAGATTCGTCAGGCACTAAACCGAGATGTTCCCATGCCTTACGTGTCGCCACACGCCCCTTCGGCGTGCGCACGAGGAACCCCTCACGAACCAAATACGGCTCGCAAACCGTCTCCACGGTTTCCGATTCCTCGCCGACCATGGCAGACAGATTGTTCAGCCCGACCGGCCCTCCGTTGAAATTAGTGACAATGGCTTTTAGCACCGCGATATCCAAGCGATCCAGACCTTCAGTATCGATCTGATATAACGCCAAAGCCTCCTTGACATCATTTGGACGCACGGTTTCCAGATCATGTACGATGGCCCAATCCCTTACGCGACGAAGCAATCGGTTGGCGATACGCGGCGTACCCCTCGAACGCATGGCAAGCTGGTGGGCAGCACCGTCCTCGAGGCGGATGCCAAGCACAGCCGAAGATCGTTCGATAAGCTTTTCAAGCTCCTCATGCGGATAAAAGTCGAGATGCGCGGTGAAACCGAAACGAGCCCTCAACGGCGATGGCAGCATGCCTTCACGAGTGGTGGCACCGATCACCGTAAACCGCGGCAGAGTAAGAGGAATGGAGGAAGCGCCCGGTCCTTTGCCGACCATTACGTCAACACGAAAATCCTCCATGGCTATATACAACAATTCCTCGGCCGCACGTGGAAGGCGATGGATCTCGTCGATGAAGAGCACTTCCCCGGCATCCAAAGAACTCAGAATGGAAGCCAGATCGCCGGCATGTTGAATGGCCGGACCGGAAGTGACTCTGATCGGCACTCCAAGCTCGTTGGCAACAATCATAGCCAACGTGGTCTTGCCCAAGCCCGGAGGCCCCGCCAAAAGAATATGATCTGGAGGAACGTCGCGCTTGCGGGCAGCATCCCAAAAATAGCTGCAGCTGCGCCTTGAGCCTTGGCTGTCCGATGAAACCGTCAAGAACATGGGGTCGCAGTTCCTCATCGCTCACCGTCTCGTTGCCGACGGGCGATGAGGAAACCATGCGGAGTGATTCCTCGTTGGCACCAGTATTCGGCTGGTCGAATGCAGAGTCGTTCGTCATGATGGTGCGATTCACCTACCTCGATCAAGGGACGCCAACGCGAGTTTGAGCACACGAGGCACGTCATCGTCTCCCAGTGGAATATCGATATGGTTGCTCTCGCAGACGTCTTGCACGGCATGAACGGCATCCTGTTGACGCCATCCAAGAGACATCAGGCCTTCCACCACCTGTTCCGAACCAGTATCTTCCGTGGAACGTGTTTCAGGAGAAGCGCCTTCAATCTGGCTAAGGTCAATGGACCCTTTAAGCTCAAGGATGATTTTTTGCGCACCTTTTTTACCTAATCCCGGCGCTTTCGCCAGCGCAGTGGCATCGCCGTCCGCCACGGCTCTCGCCAAACGTTCCGGAGGCAACGTCGAAAGCAAGGAAAGGGCAACCTTCGGGCCAATGCCACTGACCTTCTGTAATTGCAGGAACATACGTTTCGATGCGAGCGAGGAAAAGCCATACAGCGTGATCGCATCCTGCGAAACGTTCAACGACGTGTACACCTTCACCGTTTGACCGGCGTGCATGGAAGCCAGATCCGCCGAAGGCATCCTGGTCTCATAGCCAACTCCCCCGACCTCAATGATCGCCGAAACCGCGTCAATGGAATCGACTTGGCCATGCAGCATGCCTATCATGCCGTCACCTCCCATAAACAACTGTAGAACATTTGTTCGATAGTCTACATTCCTCTGCGGACGCCACGCTGCCGTGCCGCATTCTGCGAGGCAAGCGCCCATTGACGTTGCGCATCAGTGAGATGCTGCTCACGTTCGGCCCCCTTGCAGCGCACCCGCAGGACGAAGGGCATGGCAAATCGCAATGGCCAACGCGTCGGCCGCGTCAGCAGGTTTGGGCAGAGTGTTCAGCCCTAGAATACGGGCGACCATACGTTCCATCTGAATCTTTTCGGCCTTGCCGTTGCCAGTGATCGCCATTTTCGATTCAGTCGGCGTATGCAGGGCAACGGGAATGCCACGCTGGGCTGCAGCCAACATGGCCAGCCCGGCCGCCTGCGCGGTCCCCAACACGGTATTGCGGTTCTCTTGTGCGAACACACGTTCAATGGACACGGTATCTGGCGCAAACCGTTCTATTTTTTCAACCAAACCATTGTATATGGCCAACAGACGCAAATCCTGTGACATTTTCGGATCGGACCGCACCACATCCACATGAATAAAAGAAAGCCGGCGGTATGCGCCGGCTTCGATCACGCCGACCCCGCAGCGAGTCAGCCCGGGGTCGACGCCAAGAATAATCACGCTGGATTACTCCTCGTCAAGCTGAGCCATGACCTCGTCAGAGGCGGTCCAGTTGGAGTAGATGTTCTGCACGTCGTCCAGATCATCGAGGTTGTCGATCAGCTTGGACACCTTCTGGGCATCTTCGAGAGTCAATTCGACCTCGTTCTTCGGCATCATGACCAGATCAGCGGAATCATAATCGAATCCAGCGTCCTGAAGGGCCTTACGAACGTCGATCATCTCGGACGGACCGGTGACGACAGTGAACACGTCGCCGTCGTCCGTAACATCTTCAGCGCCAGCTTCTGCGGCCTTCTCAAACAGATCATCAAAATCGACGCCCTCGGCCGGAACGATGATCTGGCCCTTGCGCTCGAAGTTGAAGCTCACGGAACCGGAGGTAGCCAAAGAGCCATTGCCCTTGGTCAGGGTGGAACGCACTTCGGCGGCCGCACGGTTACGGTTATCGGTAAGGCATTCAATGATCAGACCGACGCCTGCGGGAGCGTAACCCTCATAGACGATATCTTCATAGTTGGCACCGCCGGCTTCTTCACCAGAGCCACGCTTAACTGCGCGCTTGATGTTATCGGCAGGCATGGAAGCCTTCTTGGCCTTGTAGATGGCGTCGTACAGGGACGGGTTGCCGTCAGGATCGCCACCACCCATACGTGCTGCGATCTCGATGTTCTTGATCAGCTTGGCGAACAGCTTGCCACGCTTTGCGTCGATGGCGGCCTTCTTGTGCTTGGTGGTCGCCCACTTGGAATGACCTGACATAATGCTCCTAGGCAGGTTGCGGATGTTTCAAACGAAACGATTCTAAAGCGGTTCTAAGACAAAGCGCCCGACATACGTATGTCAGGCGCGTCAACGGCCGTTTCATGCAGCCGGTTCACAACTGATACGTCTTATGACCGACGGCCATCTGGCAACGAGCCTCAAGAATGCGTTGGAATACGGTAATGAGTCCCAAAACCGCAAGCAATACCATGGCGATGGCCAGCCATAACCCTTGGTGCGTGAGCCCGGTAATCGCCATGCCCACCAGAATGATGACCAATCTGTCGGCACGCGTTGCAATGCCGTTTTTCACTTCGAAACCGACGGATTCGGCACGGGCGCGCGCATACGACGTCACGAACGACGTCATCATCGACACCATGGCTGCGGCGATACCAATCCAACTAATGCAATCCGGGCTTGACCGGTTGATGTCATACCACCAATCGGCATGCAGGATGAAGAAGATGACCACTCCGGCAAGCAATGCCCAATCAGCGATACGATCCAATGTGGAATCCAAAAAAGCACCGAATGGGTGCCTCCCGTGGTCAGTGCCGCAATTGAGCCATCCAGGGAATCGGCGAGCACCAGCAACGTCAGCACCACCGCTCCGGCGAACAACCATCCCGTAATGCCAGTGGCGAAAGCCACCACAATGGTTCCAATAGCGCCAATAACCGTCACCGCATTCGCTGTCAGGCCAAGGGATACCAGTGCCTTGGCGAATGGCTCGATAAGTCTTTTGAATGGTGCACGGAGATGTTCTAACATGCGAATTCCTGTTCTTCGGAAAGCAAAAGGGCGTGCAAGCGTCAGTATGTGATGCTTGCACGCCCCCATAATTCATAACCGTATGCGACCGAACGTGAACGAATCAGATCAGTCTGCGATGGCGGCCTTGAAGTCGTCGACGTTGTTGACCTGAACGCGCTTCTTCAGCACGGTCATGATCTGCGCCTTGGCCTCATCGACCGGCACACCGTTGAGCTGGCTGCCGTCACGGAAGCGGAAGCTCACCCGCGTTGTTGTTCATGTCTTCCTCGCCGACGATGAGGATGAACGGCACCTTCGACTTGGAAGCGTTACGGATCTTCTTGCCGAAACGATCATCGGACATGTCGATTTCGCAACGAACCGTCTCCTCTTCCAAGCTGGCAATGAACTGCTGCAGGTGTGGGGCGAATTCCGTCGCAACGGGCACGCCAAGCACC
>ENA-OQES01000898-OQES01000898.1-human-gut-metagenome-genome-assembly--contig:-NODE-898-length-11901-cov-4.929676_pt1 | contig 11901 bp, 14 predicted proteins | sample MGYA00242798_ERZ504641 | MGnify/ENA primary metagenome ERZ504641 (study PRJEB26092, sample SAMD00036327) | human gut metagenome | host: Homo sapiens | study: EMG produced TPA metagenomics assembly of... | reverse complement strand
AGAAATCAGCAGGCTCGATCTGCACCTGCACGCCCAGCGCTTCGGCAAACTGCCGGGCCGTTGTGACCATGTCGGCATCGTTCCCGCTGCCAAAATTGTATATATCGCCGGGCAGCTGCAAGGCGGGGAAGAGATGTTCCACCACCTCCCGCACCCAGCTGACACCCCGGTGGTCGTTCGGTGAAAAGCGAACGGGAGTACCGTTTTGTGCGGCCTGCAGCAGGTTCAGCGGCAGATTGCCCCGGAGGGGCAGGCCATCACCGGGCAGATCGTACATCCATGGAGCCCGCAGAAGCACCGCATCCGGGCAGAGCGCAAGGACCCGCTCCTCGGCCTCCAACTTGTGCTGACCATAGGTGTTGGCGGGGGAGAGCGGCAGCGTTTCGGGCAGGGGGCCGGGCTGGGTCACACCTGCGTACACCTGATCCGAGCTGAATGAGATCAGTTTGGCCCCGGTGTCCCGTGCAGCTTTTGCCATCCAGATGGGCAGTTCAACGTTGGCACGCTGGGATTCCTCCGGGTGCTGCTGGCAGTAGCCGGTATCGGACAATGCGGCCAGATGCAGGATGACATCCGGCTGCACGGTTTCCGCAAAACGGCGAATGGCGGATTCATCGGCAGCGGCCAGAGATCCGCGCGGGAAGGTAATAAGCTCTGCACGGCCCTGCCACTGGTGCAGTACCCGGGACCCCACAAAGCCGGAGGAGCCGGAAATTAAGATCTTCATGCTCAGTGCACCAAAAAACAGTTCCAGCACAAGCACCACGGCACAGCAGGAGACGGACACCTGAAACAGACTGGCTCCGAACCATGCGGCGGCGATGCCCACTACCAGCGCGGCGGCACCGGCAATGGGGCTTTGGGTGGCGTTGACGATGGCCGGGAAGGTCATCACGGCCAGCGTTACATAGGGCACATAGTAGAGGAAGGACTGGATGAACTGGTTTTTGATGGGTTTGCGGATAAGGGTCAGCGGCAGCACACGGATGGCGTAAGAAACGGCGGCCATCACGGCGATATAGACCCAATTATTGTAGGTCATGCCTGCACCTCCTCAGTTCCGGCAGCTTCCGGTGCTTCGGGTGTAACAGGGAACAGAACGGCTGCCCCGCAGGAGATCAGCACCGTCAGCAGGATGGTGCGGGTGCCGTCCGAAAGGGAAGCGATGCCGGGCAGGCAGCCGCAGGCAAAGCTCAGGGCAAAGCTCAGCATCACCAGCACGGCAACGACCCTGTTCTTCCGGGCGGGGGGAATGATGATGGCCAGGAACATGCCGTACAGGGCCACGCTCAGGGCGCTGACCACACGCACGGGCAGCAGGTTGCCCGCAATGATGCCCAGCGCTGTGCCCATGGCCCAGGCGGGGGCCGCCAGCGCAATGGCACCGTAGGTGTAGAATGGGTTCAGATAGCCGGGCCGTGCGATCGTGATGCCAAACAGCTCGTCGGTGACATCGTAGCCGATGATGAGCCGGTGGAAGAACGGCGTGCCTGGGGCAAATTTCTGGGCCAGAGCACAGCTCATCAGCAGGTAGCGCGCGTTGGCAATCAGGGTGATGATGGCAACTTCCAGATAGGTGGCACCGGCGGCAATCAGCGAAAAGGCTGCATACTCACCGGCAGAAGCATTGTTGAACAGGCTTGCAAAAAAGCCCTGAATGGGGGTCAGCCCCGCATTGCGGGCTGCAATGCCCAATGAGAAGGAGACGGCAAAATAGCCCAGCGCAATGGGCACGCCATCCCGCATCCCTTCGCAGAATACCTTGCGGCTGAATGCGTAGGGCTTTTGAGTGGTTTCCATGAGTGGTTACTCCTTTCCTACTTCAAGACACAAAAATAAGTATAGCACATCCGGTAGAAATTGACAAAAGAAAAAGGCTCAGGTTTCGATCAAAAACCTGAGCCTTTTTCAAAGAAGGGAGCGTGGCTTAATCCACAACATCCTCAAACTGGCTGTTGTACAGGTCAGCGTAGAAACCGCCGGCCTCAATGAGCTGGTCGTGGGTGCCCTGCTCCACAATGTCACCGTCCCGCATGACAAGGATGAGGTCTGCATCCCTGATGGTGGACAGGCGGTGGGCAATGACGAAGCTGGTACGGCCCCGCATCAGGTTGTCCATAGCAGTCTGGATGCGCTGTTCGGTGCGGGTGTCCACACTGCTGGTGGCCTCGTCCAGGATCAGGATCCGGTTGTCGGCCAGAATGGCCCGGGCGATCGTCAGCAGCTGCTTCTGGCCCTGACTGACGTTGGAAGCATCCTCATTCAGCTCCATCTGGTAGCCGCCGGGCAGGGTGCGGATGAAGTGGTCGGCATTGGCGGCCTTGGCGGCGGCAATGACCTCTTCGTCGGTGGCATCCAGACGGCCATAGCGGATATTCTCCATGATGGTGCCCTTGAACAGCCAGGTGTCCTGCAGCACCATGCCGAAGCCCTCGCGCAGGGCACTGCGGTCAAAGTCGCGGATGTCGTGGCCGTTCAGGGTGATGGAGCCGGAATCCACATCGTAGAACCGCATGAGCAGCTTGACCATGGTGGTCTTACCGGCACCGGTGGGGCCGACGATGGCGACCTTCTGGCCGGGCTGCACATTGCAGCTGAAATCGTGGATGATGGTCTTTTCGGGCACATAACCGAACCGGACATGGTCAAAGGTGACCTGACCATCGATGCAGGCAGGGTCTGCCCGGCGGGCAGGGTCGGCCAGCTGATCCTCTTCGGGCTCGTTCAGGAACTCGAACACGCGCTCGGCAGCGGCGGCCATGCTCTGCAGCATGTTGGACACCTGTGCCAGCTGCTGGATGGGCTGGGTGAAATTGCGGACATACTGGATAAAAGCCTGGATATCGCCGATGGTGATGATGCCGTTGGCGGCAAAGATGCTGCCGACGATGGCAACAGCCACATAGCCCAGGTTGCCCACAAAGTTCATAATGGGCTGCATCAGGCCGGAGAGGAACTGGCTCTTCCAGGCAGATTCGAACAGCTTGTCGTTGGCGGCGTTGAAGTCCTCCAGCACGGCGGCCTCCCGGTTGAAGGCCTTGATGACATTGTGGCCGGAGTAGACCTCCTCCACCTGACCGTTCACAACACCCAGGGTGGCCTGCTGGGCCTTGAAGTATTTCTGGCTGAACCTGACCACCAGCATCACCAGTACCAGAGAGACGGGCAGGATGAGCAGTGCGATCAGAGTCATTTTGGGGCTGATGGACAGCATCATGATCAGCACGCCGATCATGGTGGTAATGCTGGTGATGAGCTGGGTCACGCTCTGGTTCAGGCTCTGGCCCAGGGTGTCCACATCGTTGGTGATGCGGGAGAGCACCTCGCCGACCGTCCGCTTTTCAAAGTAGGCCAGCGGCAGGCGGTTGATCTTCTCGCTGATCTGGCGGCGGAAATCATAGCAGACCTTCTGGGAAAGGCCGGTCATCAGCCAGCCCTGGATAAAGCTGAATGCCGCGGAGCAGAGGTACATGGCCAGCAGGATGAGCAGGATCTTGCCGATGTAGGCAAAGTCGATGCCGCCGATCCCCCGCAGCTTGGCGATCCAGCCGGTGGCAAGGGCCGTGGTGGCCTTGGCCAGAAATTTTGGGGCCTGCGATATTGAAGATGGTGGAAAGGATGGCAAAGACCATCACAACGATGAGGGAGAGCTTATACTGGCTCAATGCGCTGAGGAGCTGCCGCAGAGTGCCCTTGAAATCCTTGGCGCGCTCGGTGGTCTGTTTTCCGGGTCTCGGCATATCACTCATCCTCCTTTCCGGTGTTCAGGTCTTGCAGGTTGAGCTCTTTCTGGCTCAGCTGGCTCCTGGCGATCTCCTGATATTCAGGGCAGGTGGCCATGAGCTGCGCGTGAGTGCCCTTGCCCACCAGCCTGCCGTCGTCCAGCACCAGGATCTGGTTGGCGTGAAGAACGGTGGAAATGCGCTGTGCCACGATGATCACAGTGGCGTTGTCGGTCTCTTCCTTCAGCGCACGGCGCAGGGTGACATCCGTCTTGTAGTCAAGGGCAGAAAAGCTGTCGTCGAACAGATAGATCTTTGGATCCTTGGCAATGGCACGGGCGATGGAGAGCCGCTGCTTCTGGCCGCCGGACACGTTGGAGCCGCCCTGTGCAATGGGGCTTGCATAGCCCTCGGGCTTTGCGTCGATGAACTCGGTGGCCTGTGCGATGGAAGCCGCCTTCTTCATGCCCGCATCGGTGATCTGTGCACCGCCGAATTTCAGGTTGCTCTCGATGGTGCCGCTGAACAGAATGCCCTTCTGGGGAACATAGCCCAAAAGGCTGTGGAGCTGCTCCTGCGGCATCTCCCGCACATCGATGCCGTCGATGGTCACGCGGCCGCCGGTGACATCATAAAAGCGGGGGATGAGGTTGAGCAGGCTGGATTTGCCGCAGCCGGTGGAGCCGATGATGGCTGTGGTCTCGCCGGGGTTTGCGGTAAAGCTGATGTGCTCCAGCGCGTCGCTGTCGGCACCGGGGAAGTGGAAGCTGACATCCTCGAACCGGACCACGCCATCCCAGTCCTTCGTTTTCAAGGGCGGGCTTTGCGGTGGCAGCGTCGGGATCATGGATGGAAGCCTTGGTGCGGCAGACCTCGTCGATACGGTCAGCAGCCACACCGGCACGGGGAAGCATTACGGCCACCATGGCCAGCATCAGGAAAGACATGACGATCTGCATGGTGTAGGTGATGAATGCGATCATCTCGCCCACCTGCATATTTCCGGCATCCATGGCCTTGCCGCCGAACCAGACGATGAGCAGGCTGGTGCCGTTCATGATCAGGGTCATAAAGGGCATCATGGCCACCATGGCGCGGTTGGTGAACAGCTGGGTGCCCATCAGCTCCCGGCTGGCGGCATCAAAACGCTTTTCCTCAAAGGATTCGCGGCTGAATGCACGCACCGGCATCACGCCGGTCAGGATCTCGCGGCTGACGAGGTTCAGCTTGTCCACCAGCGTCTGCATGATCTTGAACTTGGGCATGGCGATGCTCATCAGAACTGTGATGAGCAGAAGCAGAGCGGCTACATCCAGCACGATGATCCAGGCAAGGCCGGTGTTGCCCTGGGTGACGTGCATCACGCCGCCGATGCCCAGAATGGGGGCGTAGGCCACCATGCGCAGCAGGATGACACAGGTGAACTGCACCTGCTGGATATCGTTGGTGGTGCGGGTGATCAGGGAAGCGGTGGAGAAATTCTCGATCTCAGCGTTGGAAAAATGGATGACCGAGGAGAAGGTCTCTCTGCGCAGCTCCCGGCCGATGGAAGCTGAGACGCGGGAGGCAATCAGGCCCACCAGAATGGCAACGACCACCATCAGCAGGGTCAGGGCCAGCATCTGGCCGCCCACCCGGAAGAGGTAGACCATCTGTACATCATGGGAAACGCCCTGTGCCTCATATTCCAGGCTGACCAGCAGGGTGGCCTGACTTGCCATGCTGGAAAGGGTCGTCTCGTCCACCTGTTCCATGGCGCTGGCCAGCTGCTGCTGGATCATTTCCCGGGAAAAGCCGGGCGTCTGGGCCATGGCTGCGAACTGGGCACAAACGGCATCCAGATCTTCTGCCGTAGGAGCAGCGGTCATGGCTTCTGCTTCATCCCCGGCAGGGGCATTGGCATTCTGCGCTGCCGCTAGATACAGCACGATATCCGGTGTGGTAACGGCCTCCTCCAGAGCGGTGCGCTCGGCATCGGTCAGGTCACTGCGGAGCTTCAGAACACCATCGTCCTGAAGATAATATCCGTAGGCATTCTGCAGTGCATCCGCATCCTCTTCGCTCATCAAAAGCGAGAGGGCATCCAGTGTGCTTTGGCGCACAGTCTCCGGCAGGGGGCTTTCAATGCCGCCCTGCTGGATGCCGGTGTCCACGATCTTGCTCGTGTAATCCGGCAGGGAAAGGTCGCAGTAGGCTTGCACGAACAGCAGAGCCACCACGGCAAGGCAGGCGGCCCAGTGGCGGGCTAGCTGCTTGAAAATTTTACCCATTTTCGTTTTCTCCCTTCAATTTTGCTTGTTGCTCCGCATTTTCCGCCTCCACGGCCTCCAGCAGCACACCGGTCAGGGAGAACAGCTGCTCCCGCTGCTCTTCCGGAATGCGGCGGATGACCCGCTCAAAGTAACGGCTGATGGCGGCCTCGACCTGGCGGCTGGCATCCAACCCCTTTTCCGTGGGGCACACCAGCGTTTTGCGGCGGTCATTGGGGTCTGTGATCCGCTCAATGAGTCCATCCTGCTCCAGCTGGCGCAGCGCGCGGGAAACAGCGGGCAGGGGCTGTTTGACGGCGGCAGCCAGATCGGAAACATAGATGGTGCCGTTCTGGCCATGCTCTTCAATGGTCATCAGCACGCCTTCCAGCATGATGAAATGACACTTGGGGCAGCTTTCCAGTGCCATTTTGGCACCGCGTTTGCCTTCCGTGCTCAGCCGATGCAGATAATGGACCACAGCGAACAGTTCCGGTGCGCTCTTCTGCGGCATACGATCCCTCCTTATCACTTAACGAATGCAAATACTTAACACATGATAACTATTTGCTGATGATAATAATATACCCGCCTGCATCGGAATGCAAGCGGGTAAAAATGAACTTTTTGAAAACTCTGAAGATCCTGCGCATCAAGGAGAAAAAATCACTCGTGGAGCTGACGTTCTTCCATCAGACTCTCTCGTTTGCTGCTGATACGTCCCAGCCCGTAGGCCAAAAACGTGGCGCAAAGCAGGTTTAGCCATGCCAGCGATGCACCGCTGAAGGTGTTGGTAACGCCTATGAGAAGGTTTGCCAGACAGAGCAGCCTCACCATCTGTCCAATTTTGTTCAGGTGGGAGATACGGGAATCCACATCCGAAAACATATCAAAGGAACCTAGCTGGGCGCTGCGGCGGAAATATCCCCAACTGAAGCAATGCCCAACGCTCTGTGCTTCCAACTCTCCCATGAAACTTTCAAAATCCGGGGAACTGTCCAGCATGGCAAGCCGGATGATGTACTGGCCGGGTTCCGTCTTTTCAAAGGTGTAGGTGCAGAACCCGGCATTCTGCAGGGCCCAGCCCTCCTGCGCCATTTCGTTGAGCCAGCGTTCTTCTTTTTCAAATTCCCAGACCCAGAAATTCCGATGCAGCGTTTTTGTTTCACTCATACCTGTTCCTCCTGTAAAATGGCGCGGCCATTGGCAGCAAGCTCCTCCAGCCGGACCAGCTCCTGTTTGAGCACCTTCAGCCCGGCGGAGGTCAATTGGTATTCTTTTTTGCGGCTTCCGCTTTCCATGGGCAGGGGAGAGATCCACCCCTTTTCGCACAGGGCATTCAGGGCACCGTACAGGGTTCCGGCAGCCAGCCGTACCCTTCCGCCGGAGAGCTGCTGGGTCTCCTGCATGATGCCGTAGCCATGCCGCGGATGATAGAGGGAAAGCAGGATGTAGTAGGTGGTTTCCGTCAGTGCCGGATTTTTCCATTATATCACCTCGCTTTGTATCGCTATGCGATATATCATGGATGCATTATATCGCTTCTCGATATAACTGTCAAGGAGCTGAAAATAAAAAAGCTCTCCCGGAGGGGAGAGCAAAGACAAACAACCAGAGAAAACCGGTCAACGATCGTGGAACAGTCGGTTATCCACCCAGATGCAGACGCAGGCACCCAGTACCGAGATAACAAAGGAGCTGATGCTGCCGGTGGCATGGATGCCGATGAGGCCGAACAGGAACTCGCCCACAAAGCTGCCCAGAATGCCCAGCACAATGTTGCGGCCGGTGGAGGTCTGGGTGCCCATGAAGCGGTTGGCGATGTGACCGGCCAGAGCGCCTACCAGCACGCCCACGAGCAGGGAAGCCAGCAGGCCGATCAGAGAGAACAGGCCCATCAGCACGCCCACCAGAGCGCAGATCAGGGCAAGGACGATCAGGATAGACAATGTAATCATACAGAAGCCTCCTTGGTTTCTTTTGTAAGAACGGCGTTTTCTGCCGCGTACCGGCAGATATCGTTCAAACAGCACTTTTCACATTCGGGTTTGCGGGCATTGCAGACAGCCCGGCCGTGCATCACAAAGCGGTGGCACAGGTCACTGCCTTCCTCCGGCGGGATGATCTTCCACAGGGCCATCTCCACCTTCTGCGGCTCCTTGATGCCATCCACCAGCCCGATTTTATTGCACAGCCGGATGCAGTGGGTATCCGTGACGATGGCGGGCTTGCAGAACACATCACCCATGATCAGGTTGGCGCTCTTGCGGCCCACGCCGGGCAGTGCCAGCAGCTCTTCAAAGGTGGTGGGCACTTTGCAGTTGTATTTATCCCGCAGCACTCGCATACAGGCCGAGATATCCCGGGCCTTGCTGCGACCCAGCCCACAGGGCTTGACGATGGCTTCGATTTCCTCGGGCTCTGCCGCAGCCAACGCTGCTACATTGGGGTATCTTGCAAACAAGTCCTGTACCACAATGTTCACCCGGGCATCGGTGCACTGAGCCGCCAGCCGGACACTGACCAGCAGCTGCCAGGCGTGGTCGTAATCCAGCGTGCAGGCTGCATCCGGATATTCTGTTTTCAGCCGGTCGATGACCTGGAGCGCCAGCTCCTTTTTGGCAGAGAGATCTTCTGCCGCAGCGGCTTTCTTCATCTGTACCCCTCGTTTCTCGTAAATGTACTATGATAATAGCATGTTTCGACCTTTTTGTAAATGGGATTTGTGGCATCCATCTGAGAATGATTTTCATTATTGCTCTTGCTGTTCGTGTAAAAAATGAGGTATACTATTTCTATATAAGGCCCATGCAGAACAGCAGGGCAGTACAGGAGGGAACGCCCGATGAATGAACCGCTGGCGCAGCGTATGCGCCCCAAAAAGCGCTGGCCGAAGTCTGCGGCCAGCAGCATCTGCTGGCCCCGGGGCGGGTGTTCCGCCGCACCATCGAGAGCGGCCGCATCCCCAACATGATCTTTTACGGCCCGTCCGGCACTGGCAAGACCACCGTGGCCCGCATCATTGCTGAGAACAGCGGCATGACGCTGCACAAGCTCAACGGCACCTCCTGCGGCACGGGGGATATCAAGGCGGTGCTCAAGGATATCGGCACACTGGCCGGGGCGGGGGGCATCCTGCTGTACCTCGATGAGATCCAGTATCTGAACAAGAAACAGCAGCAAAGCCTGCTGGAGTGCATTGAGGACGGCACGGTGACCCTGATCGCCTCCACTACGGAGAACCCTTATTTTTACATCTATAACGCACTGCTTTCCCGCTGCACTGTGTTCGAGTTCAAATCGCTGACGGCTGCAGATGTGGAGCAGGGGCTGCGGAACGCCCTGAAAAAGCTTTCAGAGAGCGAGGGTACGCCCATCCGAATGGAGGACGATGCCTGTGCCTATCTTGCCGAGAGCGCGGGCGGCGATCTGCGCAAGGCACTGGGCTGCCTTGACTTTTGCAGTGACGGCGGCGGCTCCCGAACCGGAGGGAAAGCACATCACGCTGGATATGATCCAGCAGGTCACCCGCCGCACTGCCATGCGGTACGACCGGGACGGCGATGACCACTATGATATCGTGTCGGCTTACCAGAAATCCATGCGCGGCTCCGACCCGGATGCAGCGCTCCACTATCTGGCCCGGCTGCTGGAAGCCGGGGATCTGCCCTCGGCCTGCCGTCGGCTTATGGTCTGCGCCTGCGAGGATGTGGGCCTTGCCTACCCGCAGATCATCCCCATCGTAAAGGCGGCGGTGGATATTGCCAACGCGGTGGGCCTGCCCGAAGCGCGGCTGGCCCTGGCGGATGCGGTGGTGCTGGTGGCGACCAGCCCCAAATCCAACAGCGCCCATGATGCCATCAACGCCGCCATTGCGGATGTGCAGGCGGGTCGCACCGGGCCCATTCCACGCCAGCTGCAGAACAAGCACTATGACGGGGAGGATGCGCTGGTAAAGGGCCAGAACTACAAGTACGCCCACGATTACCCCAACCACTGGGTCGAGCAGCAGTATCTGCCGGATGTGCTCAAGAACACAAAATATTACACCTTTTGGGGGAAAACAAGAACGAGCAGGCCTCCCGCGCATATTGGGCGCGGATCAAGGGCGAAGAGAACGTATAAAGGGAAGAGAAGGAGAGAAGAAGATGCGTTATTCCAAACAGCGGGAGCTGGTGCTGCACACCGTGGAGCAGCTTTGCGATCACCCCACCGCCGAAGAGATCTTTGATAAGGCGGCCCCGGAATGCCCGGGCCTGAGCCTGGGCACTGTCTACCGCAACCTGAACAGTCTGGTGGAGGCAGGCATGGTGCGCCGGGTGTCTATCCCGGGCAGAGCGGACCGTTTTGATCACACCCTGTGCTGGCACAGCCACCTCTACTGCACGGCCTGCGGCGGCGTGGTGGATGCCGATGTGGACGAAAAACAGGTGATGAGGCTGGTGCGCCGCCAGAAGGATGTTGTGGTGCAGGACTGCGCTGTGGTGCTGTTCGGCCTGTGTGAAGCGTGCGCCAAAAAGCAGGCAGAAGGCTGAATTGCCCCCGAAGGACTCTGAAATTTGCGGTTTCCCACTTGCCCTTACGGCAGAAAGAGGGTATACTAAAAGAGCCTTTTGAAAATAAGGATGGTTTTATTGGAATACATTAACTTTGAACACAACGAAACGGCTGCGGAGCTGGTGCGTGCAGCTTACGACACCCCGCCGCTGGCCTTTGTACACAGCTATGGCTGCCAGCAGAACGTCAACGATGGCGAGCGCATCAAGGGCGTGCTGGTGGATATCGGCTACGGCCTGTGCGATAAGCCCGAGGATGCAGATCTCATCCTCTTCAACACCTGCGCCGTGCGGGAGCACGCCGAGCAGCGCGTGTTCGGCAATGTGGGTGCGCTGAAGGGCCTGAGGAGAAAAAGCGCGGCCTGATGATCGGCCTGTGCGGCTGCATGGCCAACCAGAAACATGTGGTGGAAAAGCTGCGCAAGAGCTATCCCTATGTTGATCTGGTCTTTGGCGTGGATGGCATCGATACGCTGCCCCAGCTCATTGCTCAGAAGCTGCAGAAGCATAAGCGCGTGCTGATGGAGCCTGCCCAGCGCCCGGTCATCGTGGAGAACATTCCCATCCGGCGCGAGAGTGAGTTCCGTGCCTGGCTGCCCATCATGTACGGCTGCGACAACTTCTGCACCTACTGCATCGTACCCTATGTGCGGGGCCGTGAGAAGAGCCGCAAGCCCGGCGATATCCTGGCGGAGTTCCGGGGGCTGGTGGAAGCAGGATACAAGGAGATCACGCTGCTGGGCCAGAACGTGAACAGCTACGGCAAGGGCCTGGAAGAACAGGTGGACTTTGCTGATCTGCTCAATCTGCTCTGCGCTGTGCCCGGCGATTACCAGATCCGCTTTATGACCAGCCACCCGAAGGATGCCAGCCACAAGCTGATCGACACCATTGCGGCCCAGCCCCACCTGTGCAAACACCTGCACCTGCCGGTGCAGTGCGGCTCGGATGAATTGCTGAAAAAGGATGAACCGCCATTACACCATCGGGCAGTATATGGAGCTGATCGAGTACGCCCGCAAAAAGGTGCCCGGTATCACCTTCTCCAGCGATATCATCGTGGGCTTCCCCGGGGAAACGGAGGAGGATTTCCAGGGCACGCTGGAACTTGTGAAGAAAGTCGGCTACATGCAGCTGTTCACCTTTATCTACTCCAAGCGCACCGGCACCAAGGCAGCGGAAATGCCTGACCCCACCCCCCAGCGCGGAAAAAAGCCGACCGGATGACCCGCCTGCTCAAGGTGCAGGCATGAGATCGCAATGGATCTGGTCCGGCAGCAGGTGGGCCAGACTGTCCGGGTGCTGGTGGAAGGCTATGGCCGCAGCGACGGAACCCTCTCCGGCCGGTTGGACAACAACCTGACCGTGGAGTTT
>ENA-OQES01000897-OQES01000897.1-human-gut-metagenome-genome-assembly--contig:-NODE-897-length-11904-cov-3.479834_pt1 | contig 11904 bp, 14 predicted proteins | sample MGYA00242798_ERZ504641 | MGnify/ENA primary metagenome ERZ504641 (study PRJEB26092, sample SAMD00036327) | human gut metagenome | host: Homo sapiens | study: EMG produced TPA metagenomics assembly of... | reverse complement strand
TGAATCAGACCATATCTGAGATCGTAAATCGAAAGCCAAGATTTATTTGTATTGAAGATTTGAATGTCAGCGGAATGATGAAAAATAGACATTTATCCAAAGCAGTACAGGAACAAAGATTTTTTTGGTTTAGAAAACAGCTTGAATACAAATGCAATGATAAAGGGATCCAGCTTATTGTGGCTGATCGGTTTTATCCATCATCAAAGCTTTGCAGCTGCTGTGGAAACATCCAAAAAAGATTTGAAGTTATCTGACAGGGTTTATAGATGTGAATGTGGGAATATGATTGACAGAGATTTCCAGGCATCTATAAATCTCAAGGCTTATGGAGAACGATTTGCAAGCTAACACTGAAACGTTAATGCAAATATGTACGGATACGTTAGTCCGGAATTTACGCCTATGGAGAGTACAAGAACTTGTGAGTAGATAGATATTTATATCATCAAAAGCATACTCGTTGAAGTAGGAATGAAACATAGAAGTTTATAACCTTTTTATAAGATTTTCAGTAACGGCAGATATGAGTGATTTTAGACAGAATAGAGAGATTACAAAATGCAATGGAACAGCAGAATATAGACTGCTATATCATTCCCACAGATGATTATCATCATAGTGAGTATGTAGGTGATTACTTTAAATTTCGTGAATATATGACAGGATTCAGTGGATCTGCAGGAACTGCAGTCTTTACAAGAGAGAAGGCTGGGCTGTGGACAGATGGCAGATACTTTATTCAGGCAGAAGCCCAGTTGAAGGGGAGTGGGATCACACTCTATAAATCGGGTGAGCCGGAAGTTCCCACAATCGAAGAATTCTTAAAGAAAGAGCTCGAAGAAGGAGCTGTTCTCGGGTTTGATGGGCGTACTGTGAGCTATGCGCAAGGGGAAAAATATCGACAGATCGCAGAAGGGGAAGGTGCATCTATCGAATTTCGTCTGGATCTTGCACCAGACACCTGGACAGGTAGACCTGAAATGTCTACAGAGCCGGCATTTTTGTTGGAAGACGAATATTCGGGCGAGAATATTGAATCCAAATTAAAACGAATTCGAGAAAAAATGAAAGAAAATGGATGCAATGCTCATATTTTATCAAGTTTAGATGATATTGCATGGCTTTTCAATATAAGAGGTAATGATATTGCATATTGTCCACTTGTTCTTTCTTACGCAATCGTTTATAATAATTCAGTTGAGCTGTTTGCGAACAGCCAGAAATTTTTCTGAAGAAATAGTGAATTTATTTGCAGAGAATCAGATACAAATTTATCCATATGAAGATATTTATCGCGTGGTTTCAGAAATGACATCAGAAGATAAAGTTCTGTTGGATTCTAAAATTATGAATTATCGTTTGTATCAGGCAATTTCCAAAGATACAGTAATTGTCGACAAGCAGAACCCGGAAATCCTGATGAAGTCAGTTAAAAATGAAACACAGGCAGAGAATTTGAGAAAAGCGCATTTGAAGGACGCTGTTGCACATACAAAGTTTATGTACTGGTTAAAGAAGAATATTGGCAGAGTGGAGATTACAGAGTTGTCTGCTTCTGCCAGGCTGGAAGGATTACGTGCAGAGCAGGAGCATTTCCTCGGACCAAGTTTTGGCCCGATCAGTGCATATGGAGAACATGGGGCAATTGTTCATTATAGTGCGGATGAGAAAAGCAATGTCCCTTTAAAAGAAGGAAAGCTTTTCATGACAGATACAGGAGGTCATTACCTGGAAGGGTCTACTGACATTACGCGTACGGTTGCACTTGGAGAAGTGGGGAATATTGAAAAAGAACATTTCACACTGGTTGCAAGAGCAATGCTGCGTCTGGCAAACACTGTATTTCTCTATGGATGCAGTGGTGCGAATCTGGATTGTATTGCAAGAGAGGTCTTTTGGAAAGAAGGATTAAACTTTAATCATGGGACGGGGCATGGTGTTGGTTATTTATTGAATATCCATGAAGGACCGATCAATTTCCGTTGGAAAGAGGGAGAGAGACCGGCTCCGGCATTGGAAGAAAATATGGTGATTACAGATGAACCGGGGATCTATATTGAGGGTTCCCATGGAATTCGTCTGGAAAATGAGCTGCTTGTCAGAAAAACAGTTAAGAATGAGTATGGACAGTTTATGAATTTTGAAATTCTTACTTATGTACCAATTGATCTGGATGCAATCTTGCCGGAGAAAATGAATACAGAAGAGAAAGAAATGCTGAATCATTATCATAAGCAGGTTTATGAAAAAGTGTCCCCTTACCTTTCAGAGGAAGAACGAATCTGGCTGAAAGAGTACACGCGGGCTGTGAAGTAATCAGCAAAGCAGAGATATAACAGAACTCTTATGTATCTGTTGAAGCTGCTGGACGGACAATGAAATATTTAGGGATTAGGAATAGTGTAAAAGAATGGAAACATCAGAACGCAATATTGAAGCGAATATGAATGAGCTGATCGGAAGGATCGAAGCAAAATATGAGAAGATGAGCAAGGGGCAGAAGCGCCTTGCAGAATATGTGAAAGAAAATTATGATAAGGCTGTATTTCTGACAGCGGCGCGTCTTGGAGAGATTGTGGGTGTCAGTGAATCTACGGTTGTACGATTTGCAACCCAGCTTGGATATAGGGGATACCCGGAATTTCAGAAAGCATTGGAAGAACTTGTCCGTAATAAGTTGAATTCAATCCAGCGTATGGAAGTGACCTATGGACGAATTACACAGAGTGAGATCCTTGAAACAGTTCTTCAGTCAGACATTGAGAAAATCAAGATGACCTTGTCTGCAATCGATCATAAGGCATTTAACTGGGCGATTGATACCCTTTTAGAAGCAAAGAGAATTTATGTTGTGGGAATCAGAAGCTGTGCACCACTTGCTTCTTTTATGGGATTTTATCTGAATCTTGTATGCGACAATGTAATTACAGTAAATACAAACAGTTCCAGTGAGATTTTTGAACAGATCATTCGAATCGGGGAAGGAGATGTGATTATAGGAATCAGTTTCCCAAGATATTCGATGAGAACATTGAAAGCATTGGAATTTGCAAGCAATAGAAAGGCAAAAGTAATCACACTTACTGACAGTATCCATTCACCTATGAATCAGTATTCTTCCTGCAATCTGATCGCAAGAAGTGATATGGCATCTATTGTCGATTCACTTGTTGCACCATTGAGTGTGATCAATGCTCTGATTGTTGCAATCTGTATGAAAAAATCAGAAAGAAGTTGTCTCGACATTAGAGACCCTGGAGAAAATCTGGGGTGAATATCAGGTTTACAGCGGAGAAGAAAGCAGCCAGGAAGGTGGCAGCGCAGGAACGAACGAGTCTTACAGACAGAATAAAGGAGAAGAATAGAGCATGAGTAATGTGATCGTAGTGGGCGGCGGGGCTGCCGGGATGATGGCGGCAGTTTTCGCTGCAAGAAATGGTCAGAATGTTCAGTTGCTTGAGAAGAATGAAAAGCTTGGGAAAAAAGCTGTTCATTACAGGAAAAGGACGTTGCAATATAACGAATGCCGCTGATATAGAAGATTTATTTACAGCGGTGACAAGTAATCCGAAAATTTTTTATACAGTGGATTTTTACAGTTTTACAAATCAGCAGGTGATCGATTTCTTTGAAGAACTTGGTGTGAAGACGAAAATTGAACGTGGAGAACGAGTTTTCCCTGTTTCAGATCATTCTTCTGATGTGATCGCAGCATTTTCAAGAGAGTTAAAATCATTAGGAGTAGCTGTTTCTCTTCACACAGAGGTGAGAGAACTGCCTTTGTGAACAGGATAAAGTGTGCAGGGGCTTTTATTAACTAATGGAAAGTAAAATGAAGGCAGATGCTGTGATCGTTGCGACAGGCGGTATTTCCTATCCTTCCACAGGTTCCACAGGCGATGGATATCGTTTCGCGAGAGAAACAGGGCATAGAGTGACAGAACTTTTGCCATCACTTGTGCCAATGGAAGTCAGACAATGGTATGCGAAAGAATTGCAGGGATTATCTCTTCGAAATATAGAAATCCGTATCACAGATGGGAAGGAAAAAACTCTACGAAGAATTCGGAGAGATGCTTTTTACACATTATGGTGTAACAGGACCGGTTATTCTGAGCGCGAGTAGTGTGGTGGGAAAAACTTTAAGAAAAAAAGAACTTACACTTCATATAGACTTAAAACCGGCATTGAGTGAGGAACAACTTGATAAAAGAATCCTCAGAGAGTTTGATGCAAACCATAATAAACAGTATAAAAATTCAATCGATTCACTCTTTCCGGCAAAATTAAAGCCCATTATGATAGAACTCTCGGAGATTGAACCTGAGAAAAAAGTGAATGAGATTACAAAAGAAGAACGACAGAGACTGGTTCATCTGATCAAGGATTTTACAATGACATTGACAGGGCTTCGCAGTTATAATGAAGCAATCATTACAAAAGGCGGAGTATCTGTAAAGGAGATCGATCCGGGAACAATGGAATCGAAAAAAATGAAAGGATTATATTTCGCCGGAGAGGTGCTTGATCTTGATGCAGTGACCGGAGGATATAATCTTCAGATCGCATGGTCAACAGGATATCTTGCCGGAATTAACGCAGGATGTGATTGAAAATTTTACTGGGGAATTTCTGAATCCTGTGACAGGAAGAATAGATGTTACTGTTAGATTTGAAAATGGAATGTAGAAAGAAAAGATGGAGGAATAAAAATGGGATATAATGTAGCAATCGATGGACCGGCAGGGGCAGGGAAAAGTACAATTGCAAAGCAGGTTGCAAAAGAAAACGGATATATTTATGTAGATACCGGCGCAATGTACCGTGGATTGGCCATTCACTTTCTGAATCTTGGAATTGATCCAAAAGATACAGAAAAGATTATAGAGGCCTGCAAAGATGTGGAAGTAACGATTGGTTATGAAAGCGGAATCCAGCAGATCTATGTAAATGGAGAGAATGTTACAGCAAAGCTTCGTACAGAAGAAGTTGGAAATATGGCTTCTATGACATCTGCGATTCCGGAAGTCAGAGGAAAACTCCTGGAACTTCAGAGAACGCTTGCAAGAGAGAAGGATGTGATCATGGATGGAAGAGACATTGGTACCCATGTGCTTCCAGATGCAGATGTAAAAATCTATCTTACAGCAAGCGTAGAAATCAGAGCAAAGAGAAGATATAAAGAGCTTGTTGAAAAGGGAGTACAGTGCGATCTGAAAGAGATAGAGAAAGATATTGAAGAAAGAGACTACCGTGATATGACAAGAAAGATCGCGCCACTGAAAAAAGCAGAGGATGCGATACTTGTTGACAGTTCAGATATGACACTGAAAGAAGTTGTAAACACGATTTCCAGATATTGTCATAGATAAATTTGCAGGAGTTGGATAGAATGAAAGTAATAAAGGCGAAATCAGCTGGATTTTGTTTCGGCGTTAAGCGTGCAGTGGATACAGTTTACGAACAGGTGAAAGAGAATCAGAATCTTCCGATCTATACGTATGGTCCGATTATCCATAATGAAGAAGTGGTGAAAGATCTGGAGCAGAAAGGCGTGATCGTTCTTCGCAGCGAAGAAGAGCTGGATACACTGGAAAGGGGAACTGTTATTATCCGTTCTCACGGGGTGGCAAAAGATGTGTATGACAGATTGGAAAGTAAGAAAATCCAGATTGTAGATGCTACGTGTCCATTTGTTAAGAAGATCCATAATATCGTGCAGAAACACAGTGAGATGGGCGAGAATATTATTATCATTGGAAATCCGGAACATCCGGAGGTTCAGGGAATTAAGGGCTGGGCAGGAGACCATGTAGAGGTCTTTCAGACAAAGGAAGAAGCAGAAAATTATTCTTGTGAGCAAGGGAAAAATGATTTGTATCGTTGCCCAGACGACATTTAATTACAATAAATTTAAAGAATTAGTTGAAATTCTTGAAAAAAACGAGTTATGATGTAAGTGTTTAAATACAATCTGTAATGCTACGAAGGAGCGCCAGACAGAAGCGCAGAGCATAGCAGAGACGGTGGATGCTATGATCGTTATTGGTGACAAACATAGTTCCAATACCCAGAAGTTATTTGAAATATGCCGCAAAGCATGTAACAATACGTACTATATACAGACACTTGGCGATTTGGATTTGAATCAATTAGGGTCAGTGGAAACGGTAGGTATTACAGCAGGGGCATCCACGCCCAACAATATAATTGAGGAGGTTCAAAATAATGTCAGAATTATCTTTTGAACAGATGTTAGAAGAGTCATTTAAAACAATTCACAATGGAGAGGTTGTCGAAGGTACAGTAATCGACGTGAAACCGGATGAGATTATCCTGAACATTGGATATAAAGCAGACGGTATCATCACAAAGAGCGAATATTCCAACGATCAGTCTCTTGACCTTACAACAGTTGTATCCGTAGGTGATACAATGACAGTTAAGGTACTGAAAGTAAATGACGGAGAGGGTCAGGTTCTTCTTACATATAAGAGACTGGCTGCAGAAAAAGGAAATGAGAGACTGCGCGAAGCATATGAAAACCACGAAGTGCTGAAAGCTACAGTTACACAGATTCTTGGCGGCGGTATTTGTACAACAGTTGATGAAGTAAGAGTATTTATCCCGGCAAGCCTTGTTTCCGATTCTTATGAGAAAGATCTCAGCAAGTATGAAGGAAAGGAAATCGAATTCGTAATCAGCGAGTTCAACCCGAGAAGAAACCGTGTGATCGGTGATAGAAGACAGCTTCTTGTAGCAGAGCGTGCTGAGAAGCAGAAAGAGCTGTTCGCGAAACTCAATGTTGGTGATACAGTAGAAGGAACTGTTAAGAATGTAACAGATTTCGGAGCATTCGTTGACCTTGGTGGTGTTGACGGACTTCTTCACATCTCAGAGATGTCATGGGGAAGAGTTGACAATCCGAAGAAAGTATTCCATGTAGGAGATACACTGAAAGTTCTTGTAAAAGACATTCATGATACAAAGATTGCGCTCAGCCTGAAATTTCCCAGAGACAAATTCCATGGGTAAATGCAGCAGAAGATTTCGCTGTAGGTACAGTAGTTACAGGAAAAGTTGCACGTATGACAGACTTTGGTGCATCGTAGAACTTGCACCGGGAGTTGACGCACTTCTTCATGTATCCCAGATTTCAAGAGCTCATGTTGAGAAATCCATCTGATGTTCTTGCAATCGGACAGGAAATCACAGCTAAGATCGTTGATCTTAACGAAGCAGAGAAGAAGATCAGCCTGAGCATGAAAGCTCTTGAGGCTGACAACGCTGAAGCGACAGAGGAATAAGATATAAATTATTTTTAGAAGAACCTGCCATGGCAGGTTCTTTTTCTGTTAAAAATTCGACAAGATGTATAGCGAAAGATACAAGAATTATTACATATTTGCTAGATTTTCAGAGTGCATTCTAGTAAAATAAATATTACAAAATTAAATATTATTGTTGTAATGACAATGATAAAAGAAAGGAAGGAAATGAGATGGGCTTTGACATTTAAAGGCGGAATCCATCCAGATGATGGAAAACGATTTTTTCAAAGGATCAGCCAATCAGACCTGTAGTACCTCAGGGTGAACTGGTCTATCCACTTTCACAGCATATAGGAGCACCGGCTAAACCGGTAGTTAAAAAAGGCGATTGTGTGCTGAAAGGACAGTTGATTGCTGAAGCGGGAGGATTTGTATCTTCTCCGATCTATTCATCTGTCTCCGGTAAAGTGAAAGGATTGGAACAACGTTTTAATCCAACTGGATCCCAGGTGGAGTGCATTGTTGTAGAAAACGATGGAGAGTATAAGGAAGTTGAATATGAACCGGTAAAGCCTTTGGAAGAGATGACAAGGGAAGAAATCATTAATAAGATTGGAGATGCCGGAATCGTAGGAATGGGCGGTGCAGGATTCCCTACAAAGGTAAAGCTTTCTCCGAAGGAACCGGATAAGATAGAATATATTATTGCAAACTGTGCTGAGTGTGAACCTTATATCACTGCAGATTACAGAAGAATGCTCGAGTATACAGAAGATCTTGTCAGCGGAATGAAGGTCATCCTTTCTTTATTCCCAAATGCAAGAGGTGTTTTTGCTGTAGAGGATAACAAGAAAGATTGTATTGAAAAGTTACAGAAAGCAGTTGCCGGCGATCCAAGAATTGATGTGAAAGCATTGATGACAAAATATCCACAGGGGGCAGAACGTCAGTTGATCTATGCAGTGACAAAACGAGCAATCAATTCTACCATGCTTCCGGCAGATGCAGGATGTATTGTTGATAACGTGGAGACTTTGATTGGAATCCACAATGCAGTAATCAAAGGAAAACCGTTGATGGAACGTGTTGTTACAGTGAGCGGCGATGCAGTCAAAAACCAGGAAACTTTATGGCTCCTTTTGGAATAAACCACAGAGAGCTGGTTGAGGCAGCAGGAGGTTTGAAAGCGGAACCGCAGAAACTGATCTCCGGAGGACCGATGATGGGATTTGCCATGGTGACAATGGATGCACCGGTTACAAGACTTCTTCCTCTATTCTGCATTTTTAAAGAAGACGTTGTGGCAAAGAGTCTTGAGACTGCATGTATTAACTGTGGAAGATGTGTGGAGATCTGTCCAAGCAGAATTATTCCATCCAGACTTGCAGAATTTTTCAAAGAGAAAAGATGAGGCATCTTTTGTTGCATGGAATGGATTGGAATGTGTGGAATGTGGTTCCTGCAGTTATGTCTGTCCGGCGAAACGTCAGCTGAAACAGGCAATTGGTTCAATGCGTAAGACAGCATTGGCGAATAGAAAGAAGAAATAAGAGAGGTTGAAGTAAAGTGAACGAGAAATATAACGTATCTTCTTCGCCGCATATCCGTGATAAAGTGACAAGCAGCAATATTATGCTTTATGTTGTGATCGCACTTCTTCCGGCTACATTTTTCGGAATCTGGAATTTCCGTCATGAGAATGCCTGGATTCTTGTAGTTGTTACAACGGCAGCGGCTGTTTTATCTGAGTATCTTTATGAAAAATTAATGCATAAGCCAATTACGATCAATGATTTCAGTGCGGTTGTAACAGGACTTCTGCTCGCATTGAATCTTCCTCCGACACTCCCGTGGTGGATGGGTGTGCTTGGTGCAGTATTTGCCATCATTGTTGTGAAACAGTTGTTTGGAGGACTTGGACAGAACTTCATGAACCCTGCATTGGGAGCACGTTGTTTTCTGTTGATCTGTTTTGCAGGAAAGATGACTTATTTTGTTTACGACGGAGTGACAGGACCGACTCCTCTGGCAGAACTGAAAGCAGGAGAAACAGTGAATACATTGTCTATGCTTCTCGGAAATATCAGAGGAACAATCGGAGAGACTTCTGTAGTTGCAATTATGATCGGTGCAATGTTCCTGATTCTTATGGGTGTAATTGATCTTAGAATTCCTGGAACTTACATTGTGACATTTGTGATTTTTATCACATTGTTTGGAGGACATGGATTCGATCCTCAGTACATCACAGCGCATCTTTGTGGTGGTGGTCTGATGCTTGGAGCATGGTTTATGGCAACAGATTATGTAACATCTCCGATCACGAGCAAAGGAAAGATCCCTTTTTGGAATCTGTCTTGGATGTCTGACGGGTCTGTTCCGTCTTTTTGGTGGATCAGCAGAAGGTGTTTCCTATGCGATCATCATCAGTAACCTTTTAGTTCCGTTGATCGAGAAGGTTACTCTTCCAAAACCATTTGGTAAAGGAGGAGAAAAGTAATGAATAAAATTGTTAAAAACACGTTGATTCTGACAGCAATCACTGTTGTTGCAGGTCTCCTTCTCGGAGTTGTATATGGTGTGACAAAAGATCCGATCGCGAAAGCACAGGAGGAGGCAAAACAGGAAGCATTTCGTTCTGTTCTTTCAGATGCAGAGACATTTGAATCGGATACAGAATTTGATGCTGATGCAGCTTCCGCTCTTCTGAAAGAAAATGGATACACTTCAGATGATATTTCTGAGGTGGCTGAGGGAAAAGATTCTTCCGGCGAGACAGTTGGTTATGTTGTAAATGTTACATCACATGAAGGATACGGCGGAGACATTGATATTTCTGTAGGTATCAGGGAAGATGGAACAGTAACAGGTATTGAGATGCTCAGTATCAGTGAGACAGCAGGTCTTGGAATGAAAGCTAAGGAAGCAGATTTCAAAGATAAGTTTAAAGATAAGAATGTAGAAAAGTTTACATATACAAAGACAGGAGAGTCAGGAGATGACATGATCGACGCTATCAGTGGTGCTACGATCACAACTAACGCTGTGACAAATGCAGTAGACTCTGCACTTGTATATTTTCAAAATGAGTTAGGAGGCGGAAGTAATGAATAAATGTACAGAACGGCTGTATAACGGCCTTGTAAAAGAAAATCCGACCTTCGTTCTTATGCTTGGTATGTGTCCGACACTTGCGGTTACAACATCTGCAATCAACGGTGTTGGTATGGGACTTTCTACAACAGTTGTATTGATCATGTCTAACATGTTGATTTCTATGTTGAGAAAGATTATTCCGGATTCTGTCAGAATGCCGGCATTCATCGTTATTGTTGCTTCTTTCGTAACAATTGTACAGTTCTTGATGGAAGGATTTGTTCCAAGCCTTTATGATTCGCTTGGACTTTATATTCCTTTGATCGTTGTAAACTGTATCATTCTCGGAAGAGCAGAGAGCTATGCTTCAAAGAATCCGGTTCTTCCTTCTATCTTTGATGGAATCGGTATGGGACTTGGATTTACTGTTGGTCTTACAGCAATTGGTATTGTCAGAGAACTGATCGGTGCAGGTAAGATCTTTGATATCCGTGTCATGCCGGAATCTTACGAGCCACTGACAATCTTCATTCTTGCACCGGGAGCATTCTTTGTCCTTGCTGGTCTTGTTGCTTTACAGAATAAAGTAAAGAACAATATGGCAAAGAAAGGAAAGAAGGTTCCGGAGACAGTCGGATGCGGAGAAGGCTGTGCAAGCTGCGGGGAATGCTTCATCCTGCAGTGGAAAGATCTTCCCGACAGGCGAAGAAGACGCAAAGAACGAATAAAGGAGGGGACAGAAAGTGAAAGAATTATTATTAATTGCAGTTGGTTCAGCATTTGTAAATAATGTTGTCCTGAGCCAGTTCCTTGGTATATGTCCGTTCCTCGGTGTATCCAAGAATGTGAAGACTGCTGCCGGAATGGGCGGAGCGGTTGTATTCGTTATTACGATCGCATCTTTTGTAACTGGATTGATCTATAAGTTTATTCTCGGAAATCCAAATATCATGGGAGGAGAATTATCTTACCTGAATACGATTGTGTTTATTCTTGTTATCGCAGCACTTGTACAGTTTGTAGAGATGTTCTTAAAGAAAGCGATGCCATCATTATACAATGCGCTCGGTGTATATCTTCCGCTGATCACAACGAACTGTGCAGTTCTCGGAGTAGCACTGACAAACGTACAGAATGGCTATTATGATGACATGAGTGCAGGTATTGGACTTCTTACAGGCGTCGTGAACGGATTTGCTACAGCTGTCGGATTCCTTGTATCAATTGTGCTGATGGCCGGAATTCGCGAGAAGATTGAATACAATGATATTAGTGAGTCATTCCAGGGAACTCCGATCGTGCTTGTTACAGCAGGACTGATGGCGATTGCATTTTCGGATTCTCAGGATTAATTTAGGAGGAAGAGCAAATGAGTATGACAGGAATTATTTTGGCGGCAGTAGTCGTCGGTGGAACCGGATTTATTCATCGGTGTTTTCCTCGGAATCGCAGGTAAGAAGTTTGCTGTAAAAGTAGATGAACGTGAAGAAGCGATTTTAGGTGTTCTTCCGGGAAATAACTGTGGCGGATGCGG
>ENA-OQES01000895-OQES01000895.1-human-gut-metagenome-genome-assembly--contig:-NODE-895-length-11914-cov-2.562739_pt1 | contig 11914 bp, 11 predicted proteins | sample MGYA00242798_ERZ504641 | MGnify/ENA primary metagenome ERZ504641 (study PRJEB26092, sample SAMD00036327) | human gut metagenome | host: Homo sapiens | study: EMG produced TPA metagenomics assembly of... | reverse complement strand
CTTCCAAAGCAGGAGTAATAATATGGTGTCTCTGCAGCAAACTCAGCTGCACAGGTATCAACCATTTTGTATGCAGCGCGGATGCCATTGTCATAACGCTGCTTCTTGATCTCTTCCTGAGGAATACCGGTAAGACGGGAAATTACATTATCAGGGAACTCAATGCGTTTTGCTTCTGCAAGGAGCTCTGTAGTAAGCTCTTTCTTTCCTTCGCCTACTGCCTTTAATTCTTTCTCCATTTCTACCAGGATAGCCAGCTTGTCAATAAACCAGATATCGATACGGGTGATCTCATGGATCAGCTCATATGGGAAGCCGCGGCGCAGAGCCTCTGCAATTCTCCAGATACGCATATCGTCTACGATCTCCAGCTCTTTTACCAGTCCTGTATAGGAAAGTCCGGTAAAGTCATAGGACATCAGGCAGTCTACATGCTGCTCCAGGGAACGGATGGCCTTCATCAGGGCGCCCTCAAAGTTGGTGCAGATACTCATGACCTCACCAGTTGCCTTCATCTGGGTTCCTAAGGCTCTCTTGGCGCTTATAAACTTATCAAATGGAAGTCTTGGCATCTTTACTACGCAGTAGTCAAGCATTGGCTCAAAACTTGCATAAGTTTTCTTTGTTACTGCATTTTTGGATCTCATCCAGAGTATATCCTAAAGCGATCTTTGCAGCTACTTTTGCGATCGGATATCCAGTTGCCTTAGATGCCAGTGCGGAAGAACGGCTTACACGAGGGTTTACCTCAATAACGCAGTATTCAAAGCTGTCTGGATTTAAAGCATACTGTACGTTGCAGCCGCCGGTGATGCCCAGTTCGCTGATGATATTTAATGCAGAAGTACGCAGCATCTGGTACTCTTTATCCCCTAATGTCTGGGAAGGAGCCACAACAATACTGTCACCTGTATGAACGCCAACCGGGTCCAGGTTTTTCCCATGTTGCAGACGGTGATCACGTTTCCTGCACCGTCACGCATTACTTCGTATTCGATCTCTTTCCAGCCTGCGATGCAGCGCTCTACTAAAACCTGTCCTACACGGGATAAACGGAGACCATTTTCCAGGATCTCAGCACACTGCTCCGGATTCTGTGCAATACCGCCGCCGGAACCGCCCAGTGTATAAGCAGGACGAAGAACTACCGGGTAACCGATCTGTGCTGCTACTTCCAGACCATGTTTTACATCTTCTACAATGTCAGAAGGTGCAACCGGCTCACCGATCTTTTCCATGGTCTCCTTGAACATTTCACGGTCTTCTGCTTTTTTAATGGTAAGAGCAGTGGTACCGATGAGGCGCACATTGTGCTTCTCTAAGAATCCTGCGTCTTCCAGTTCCATTGCAAGGTTTAATCCGGCCTGTCCGCCAAGGGTTGGCAGAATGCTGTCCGGCTTTTCTTTTAAGATCAGCTGTTCTACTACTTCTACGGTTAATGGCTCAATGTATACACGGTCTGCAATGTCCTTGTCGGTCATGATGGTAGCCGGGTTGGAGTTTAAAAGGACAACTTCGATCCCTTCTTCTTTTAAAGAACGGCAGGCCTGTGTACCTGCATAGTCAAATTCTGCTGCCTGTCCGATTACGATCGGGCCGGAGCCTAAAACCAGTACTTTTTTAAATTTCAGGATTCTTTGGCATCAGTCATTTACCTCCATCATTTTAAGGAAACGGTCAAATAAGTATCCGGAGTCCTGTGGTCCAGGGCATGCTTCCGGGTGATACTGTACCGTGAAAATGTTCTTTCCTGTGTATTTTAAACCTTCGTTGGTTCCGTCATTTACATTGACAAATGCAGGAACTGCGATCTCAGGCTTTACAGTGTTGGTATCTACTGCGTAACCATGGTTCTGGGAAGAAATGTAAACTCTTCCGGTCTCCAGATCTTTTACAGGATGATTTCCGCCTCTGTGGCCGTATTTTAATTTGTAGGTATCCATACCGTTTGCCAGTGCCATTAACTGATGTCCCAGGCAGATTGCAAAGATCGGTACATTGGAGTCATACATTTTTTTGATCTCTTTGATGATCTCAACATTTTCCTTTGGATCACCAGGGCCATTGGAAAGCATGATGCCGTCCGGATTTGCTGCCAGCACTTCTTCTGCAGGTGTATCTGCCGGATATACGGTAACTTCGCAGCCTCTTTCATTTAAGGAACGGGCAATGTTCTTCTTTGCGCCGAAATCCATTAAAGCTACTTTCTTTCCATTTCCTGGAAGAACGTATTTTTTTTTGGTTGTAGTAGCCATAACAACACCGGCTACTGTATAGGCTTTCATACGGCTGATAGGCTCAGACAGGTCTGAATACTCTTTTGTCGTGATCATACCGTTCATTGTACCTTTTTCTCTTAATAACTTTGTGAGGGCTCTTGTATCGATACCACAGATACCAGGAATATCATTTTCTTCTAAGAAATTCTGAATTGTGTCTTCACAACGGAAGTTGCTTGGGATCCTTGATAATTCTCTTACAATATAACCATCTGGCCAGGGCTTTAAAGACTCCATATCCTGACGACAGATTCCATAATTACCGATCAGAGGATAGGTCATAACAACGGCCTGTCCTGCGTATGACGGATCAGTTAATACTTCCAGATAACCGGTCATAGATGTGTTAAAAACGATCTCGCTGATCACTTCACGCTGGGAACCAATACTGGTACCAGTGAACACAGTGCCGTCTTCCAATATAAGGTATGCTTTCATAGGGGGAATACCTGTCCTTTCTTATGTTGTGTAGGGGGAGATTTACAAGCAAGCTTGACATCCGATTGCGCTTCCAAATGTGTGCGCTGCTATAGACCTCAGCCCAAATTGATAGCATTATAATATACCTTGCATAAATTTTCAATGGATTTGAAGACTAAATTTTTTTGGCCTTATACTAATCTTTTTTGGGCATCAAACTTGCTAGGCAGATTTATGGCAAAAGAGCGGGGCCAATCGGCCCCGCCCTCCATGTTTAAACCGTTTTTTCCAGATAATTTTTTGATTCTTCATCCTGAGAAATGGTTTCTGCCTCTTCTGAAGAAGTATCCTCTGTGGTTTCATCTGCGTCCAGAACTTCCGGTGCATCTTCTTCCTCATCCTCTTTTGAATCTGCATCTTCTGTTTCTTCAGGATCCTCCTCTTCTGCAGATTTATCCTCTTCGTCAGAGTTTTCCTCTTCTTTTACATCTTCTGCTGCATCGGATCTATCTTCATTGGACTTATCTTCAAGCTCATTTTCAGACTTATCCTCAGCCTCTTCTTTGTCTTCTGTCTCAGGATCTTCTGCCGGGATCACAGTCTCTGTTTCCTTTTTCTCCTGGCTGTTTTCCTGCTCATCTTCTTTCACTTTTGACAAAAGTTCTGCAGCAACTTCTTCCTCTGTCTTTTCGTCTTCCTCATCAAATTCGCTGTTTACGGTCTCAAAGCCCTGGAACTTCTTGTTCAGTTTCTCAAGAGTATCCAGTTCCAGCTCCTCAAGTTCTGCCTCTGTTACGTCCAGAGTACCCCAGCTTGCAGAAGAATTATACTGAACTGCATAAAATAGTTCCTGAAAGCTTCGGAGCTCCTTTGATAGTCAGAGTGAACTCTCCTGAAACAGTTCCTGATGAAGTACGTCCATAGGAAGAACTTAAAGCTGCATTTCCCTCTGTAGCGTCAACCGTAACTGTAAAATCACCATTTAATTCAGACTTGCCCTTTGTTCCTGCAAACTGAAGCTGTGCTTCTTTCTCTGCAAGGACTTCTACATCACCTTCCATTGTGCTGCCAGCTGCGCCTGTTCCATATACATAGAACTTGCCTGATGATAGAGTGATATAGCAGGTGTTATCTTCTCCCTTTGCCTGCGCTGTTCCAGATGCAGACCCGGCATAAATGTCTTTTGTAGAAGAGCAGGTTACATTTTCTCCTGCTGTGAAATTATAGCCGTTTGCATAAGTGGTTGCATTCCAGCTGACATCGGATATGGTCAGGTCACCATTTAAGTTTAATGGCTTGGTTGACTTGATCAGATAAGGGCCTTTTTCACCTGACTGGATAGAAATAGAAGCTTCCGGCATTGTCACTTCGTCTGTAAGCTCTACATCATCATTTAAAATAAGTGTATCACCGTCCTGTGCTGCAGCCAGGGCCTTTTCAAAGCTTGTATAAGCCTGATCCCCGATCACAACTGCATCTTCCACTGGTTTCTTGCTGTATACAAACTGGATCTTGGAAGTTTTCAGCCAGGTTTCACCGTCATCTGTGGTCGTTGCTGCCCAGAGATATTTAGAGCCGCCCTTTTCGTTATCAAATAAAACAGACACGGGTCCTTCGTATTTTGTCCAGGTATCCTTATCCGGTTTTACAGTAGAGGAAGTATCTGTTATGTAATAATAGATCTCTGTGCCTTCTGCCAGGCAGCTGATGGTTGCCACCGGCTTCTCCTCATATTCATAGGTTCCATATCTTGTACTGGAAGTTCCCTTTACCGGGTCTACTGTAAATACAGGAGTTGCGCTGATTGCCTTTTTGAATAGCTGCCCCCACAGCAGAAAGTACTTCCTTCTTGCCTTCTTCCTCATACTGCGACAGTATTTCAATATCTGCTGACTGCTCATAATATACATGCGCCAGCAGCTCTGTAAGGAATTCACTGTATTTTTCCTGTGATGCCTCATCTAACTGAATTGATGAGATATAACCGGAATAATTTACATCAACAGATGCTGTAATTCCATCCACTTCTGCTGAATAACTTCCACGCTCTAATACAGCCGGTCCTTTCTTCATAAAGCAGCACCATACAGTCACTACCTTGCTGCGGTTTCCTTCTTCATCAAAGGCTGCAAAACGTACTTCTTTGAATTCCGGAGTATTGCTGTAAAATGATACAGAATTGGTTTCCGCCTTTGTACTGGAGACATCCGGATCTGTTCCATCCTCTGTGTAGCGGACAGTTGTATTCTCTGCCTTATCAATGCTCATATAAATCGTAGAACTTGGGCTGCTGTAAAATCCATATCTGCTGGTGATCTTTGGAGCGAGAACTTCTTCATCACTTGACTCTACCGGCTCACCCTGAAGTGCCTGGATCGCAGCATATTTCATCACATCTGTGGAAATAGTCGCACGGCTTACTGCGTCTGCAGCATATTCATTGCCTCCACCTGGGGTGGTCTTTGCATTGATCAGATCAGACAGGTCTTTGCCGGCAAATTTCGTTGAAATGCCTGTAAAGCTGCTGCTGCTTGGGAAAAGGTAACCCCAGTATACTTCATCCTGAAGAGCTACCGGTACAGTTCCGTTATCAACGATCTTGGCTATTTTTTCCCGTTTACAACGGTAATACGGATCTTGCCTTCATATGGTTTATTGGTCTTGGATGTGATCATTCCACTTGCTTCATAGACTTTATACCTTTTTCCTGTACTTCCGGAATCTGGATAAAGGAAAGTTCGTTTTTCTGTCACATCAGATGCCTGACCATCTTTTACTGCCACTGCCTTTAATATCATAGTGCCCGTTGCATTTTCCGCTGCTGAAACGGAAACAGCTGTTTCTGCTCCGGTTCCTTCTGCAACAAATGCCTGGGAGTTTCCTGCCGGATCACTTCCATCTGTTGTATAACGGATCTGTGTGCCTTCCGGTGCTGTGATCAGCAGGTCTGCCGGCTCTGCTGCGCTGAAAACAAAACGGGTCCTCTGATCTGCAGTTTTTATAGCAGGTGCATCTGGCTTTTCTGTTGGATCTTCACTTTGAAGCGCTTTCTTTACAGCTGCCTTAATAGCGTTGGAAGAGATCGTTGCTCCTGATACAGCTTCGACCTGATCTACTTCTTCTATTGTCTTTGCTCCCTCTTCACCGCCAAATTCTTCAAATAACTCCAGAGCATCTTCCCAGAATGATGAATTTCTTTTTCCCGGCTCAGTTCCGTCATCTTCTACGGAAATGATATTTCCTATCTTTATCTACAGTTACTTTAACCTTAACCTGATAAGTGCCGCTTACACTTCCATATTCATTGCTTGCTACCTCTGCTTCTCCTGTCAGGATCTTTGTTTCTTCTGGCTTATCATCTGGTTTGTCTGTGTTACCGGAGTCATCTTTTCCGGAGTCTCCGCCATTTCCAGTATCATCTTTTCCAGAGTCATCCTTGCCGGTATCATCTTTTCCAGAATCATCCTTGCCGGTGTCATCTTTTCCAGAATCATCCTTGCCAGAATCATCTTTGCCAGTGTCATCCTTGCCGGTGTCATCCTTGCCAGTGTCATCCTTACCGGAATTACTGCTATTGCCTGAGTTATCTGAGCTGCCAGAGTTTCCTGAACTGCTGGAACTACTATGGCTACTTCCGCCGCCTGATCCTGAAGATCTGGTTACCGTCGTGGTTGATTTCTGGATCGTAGTAAAGTCAGACTCGCTGCGGGTCTTAACATTTCCATTTTCATCTACCCACTGTCCCTGATCATTTACAGAAAATCCATCCGGTGTAACTGTGTTTACATACAGAACTCCTGCATCTTCATTTTCTGAGAAGTAATAACATTTGCCATCGATCCACTTCCAGCCGGTGACCATGGTTCCTTCTGTCTTTTCACCTGACTTGTTATTGAAGAAATACCATTTTCCCTGCTCATCCTGATACCAGCCGGTATGCATCTTTCCTTCTGTTTTTCCCTGCTGGGTCTCAAAATAATACCGGGATCCGTTGATCTGTTTCCAGCCAGTGACCATTTTCCCGTCTGATGGATCCATATAGTACCATCCAGAAGATGTAAGGACCCAGCCTGCATATGCGTTCTGCTCAGGATCACAGAATCTCCACGCTCCATCTTCCTGTTTCCAGTCTCCTGGTGTCAGGGGTGCGCCATAACCTGCCAGGCTTGTCTGAGCTGCCAATGCCGCGGATACGATCAGTACAGCTGTCTGTTTTTTCCAGATTTTTCCTCATATGATTCCTCCTGCAAATACAGGGCTTCCGGAATTTTTTTGCCAAAAGCCCTGTATAAAATTACTATTCTTTTATCGCAGTTTGATTATTCGCCATCTTTAGAAAGAGTTTCTGTCTCTTCTACAGCGGTGCCTTCTGTGGACTCTCCTACTTCCGGAACCTCAGGTGCATCTTCCTTATCATCAGAAGCTGCATCTTCTGTAGAATCCTCAGTTTCTTCAGACTTATCCTCTTCTGCTACATCCTCTGCAGGATCCTCAGTTTCCTCGGACTTGTCTTCTGCTTCCTCAGTATCTTCCTTCTCTTCGGTATCCTGATCATCTGCTGCGTCAGCATCCTCAATTTTCTTCATCAGAAGAAGGGTCATCTGCCTTTTCTTCCTCTTTTACTTCATTTTCAGGATCTTTCGGATCAGAAACCTCTGAGTCAGAAACTTCTTCTGCCTTGTCAGCTGCAGGAACTTCTTCTGCTTCCTTTTCTTCTGTGTCGAAGTTAAAGCTGATGACGATCTCTCTTCCGTCTGCAAAGATTACTGTAAATGTATCATCTACAACAGTTGCTTCGTTCTCCAGTTCGTTGCCTTCTTCATCTACAACAACTACTGTAAATTCATTCCAGTCTTTCTCGTACTTAGGATCCAGAGCTACATCCAGGATCTCAAGGCTTCCCAGTGCATCTAACTCATCTGCATCTACTTCTACGGTCTTTACAACTTCTTCGTTCTTGTAGAACTTAACTTCTGCAGGAGCAGCGGAAATATTGATTGCTGCCAGCTGTGTATCAATATCTGCACCCAGAGCATTTGCTACTGCCTTCTTTACTGCTGTAAGTGAATATGTAGCACCACTCTTGATATCTACATCCACATCACTGATCGTATCCTTGGTTGCACCCTTAAAGATATCAAATTTTTTACTTTGCTCTCTTCCAGAATGAATCATTTCCATCTGTGTCTGTATCATTATCTTCTACAGATACAACTTCGCCTCTGGAATTTACAGTTACTTTTACTTTTGCAGTATACTCAAAGTCTTCTACTTCTGCGCTGGCTTCAATTTCCACATCTGGTCCATAATCTTTGCCAACATCTGTTGCTTCTACATCCGGATATCCATTAGCCTTGATCTCCAGTTTGTAATTGTCCTCTGCTCCCTCTGCAAATACTGCTGAAGGTTTTCCATGAGTACCTGCCTTTACATCAAAATTGATAGATCCATCTTCATTGATAAGCTCTGTTCCCTTGACTCCTGCTACTGTATTTCCATCCACAATAACAGTGGAAACAGCATTACGGTAAGCATCTAATTCATCTTCGTCTATTACGATCTTATTTCCTTTGATCGTAACGCTCTCAACGGAACTGGATAATACAAAATCTTTCTCAAAGGATGCATACTTACCGCTTTGGTCGCTTACATTTAAAGTATAGCTTCCTGCTGCTATGCCGTCTGTCCAGGTGATCGTATCATTATCTACCTTAAATTCAGAGACCTCTTCACCATTAGCATCTGTTACAACATATTCCGGAACATAACCCTCAGGAAGAGTTTCCAGTCCATTGATCTTTGCTTCCTTGCTGCTTGCCTTAACCTCCGGCACTTCAATAACCGGTTCAAATTTTACCGGTACATATACCTTTTCTTCAAATGAAATCTCTATCATACCTTCGTTGGTATAATAAGTAGCACCCGTAAGATGCTTGCCCATCATGGACTTATAATGATCCGGTGCTAACGGGCAGCCGTGAACGGTTTCTGTAAATCCACTTGCCCAGGCAATATTTGTCTTGCGCCAGATATTTTCCAGATGACGCATACCATAGTCACTGCCTTCTTCTGTATGCAGTACTACTCCATATACGGTTGTACTATCCTCAGATAAAGAATCCGGAAGTCCTGACATAGATAACTGATAATCACCATATGAGCTGTCTGTTAATAAGCGGGCAGTTACATTATCCGCATCTTCTTTTGCACCCTTTACTTCGCTGAAAGTCAGTTCACCATCGGAAACTGTCAGTTCTTTATAATAGGAAGGAGTTTCACTTAATTCATAATAAGCAAAGTTTTCATTCTCAAATAAAGCATCTTTTCCTGTATAAGTTGTAGTATTGGTCTGTCCACGATTTGTTACAGTGATCGTTACAGAGTCCTCATCTGTTACTTTCTTAAGACCTGCAAGTTCTGCAGCATCTGATACTTTTACAGGGAATGTAATACCGCTTATATCACTTCCATCTGAATTTACATGATAAGAACCGCCAACCAGGCTTCCCGTTCTAGGTTTAGCATGAGTTGCAGAAGAAACGGCATCTACATCTTCATCATTTCCATTTATCTCACTATCATAAAAGTCTGCATAAGGAATGTTCATCAGTACATATACAGTGCTGAACTTAACGGTAAACGGAACAGAGATAGACGCATATTTTCCACTTGGATCTGTAAATACCAGCTTATAAGTTCCTGCTGCCAGATCTTCTGTCCAACTGATCTTTTTATTAACTGTATCTACTGTAATTCCTTCTACTTCCTGATCATCAGCATCCGTTACTGTAATCTGTGCATTTGCAAACGGCTCTGTTCCTGCATATGTGGTTTCTGTTGCATTCACTTCCGGAGCAGTTACTGTAATATCGTAATTCTGTTTAATCGGTACATATTTCTCATTCTGAAGAGTGATCTCAATAATTCCCTGATCGGTATATACAGTAAGACCGGTTAAGCTGCGTCCCATCATATCTGCATAAGGCTCATAAGAAAGTTCTGCCCCTTTAACAGTTGTCTGGAAACCATCACCGCTTCCTGTTGCCCAAGCGATCTCAAAATTATTTTTCTTATGATGGAAAATATTCTCCTGATAACGCAGGCCATAATCTTTACTTGTACCATTTAAAGAAGTATGGAGAACAGCACCATATACAACTGTATTGGTATCTCTTAAAATGCAGTCATCTGGCAGATCACTGAAACGCATTTCGTAATCTCCATGCATATTGTGATTACCTTCTAACAGTGTCATGCTTACATTTGCATCAGAAGTATATTCTTTTACTTCTTTTTCATTTACATTCTTTCCAAAGGAAACATTACCATTTTCAACTGTTGCTTCTTTATAATAAGATGGCTCCTGGTCCAGTACATAATATGCATGATCTGCATTTCCATACAAGTCATCTTCGTTGTTAGCCTTTGTAAAGGACTCAAGTGCTTTCTCATTGATCTTTACAGGATAGGTAACGCCGCTTATAACGCTTCCATCCAGTTCTGTATGGTAGGTTCCTGCTGTCATACTCTTATTTAAAAGGCTTTTTCTTGTTGCAGAAGATACTGCATCTGCCTCAATAGTATTGTTCTCTGACTCATTTGCATAGAACTCAGCATATGGAATGTTCATCAGTACATACTGATAACGGATCGGCGCTGTTACCGTTCCGTCAACCTGTGGATAACCTGTTGCTGTAATGGAAATGTTGGTAATTTTTTTTCACTTTCAAAGATATATTTACCATTTGCCTTTTGCAGACAGATCAATGGTACCGTCATCTTTGATGATCTTAACAGCTCCTCTTCCGGTCGCTGCATAGGTAGTATCTCCTACCTTCACGGCTGTAATCGATTTTACATATGCTTTAACCTGAATTTTCACTTACACTTTTCTGTTGCAGCCAGCTGATAGCTTCCATCTTCATTTGCCTGAACCTGAACCGGAACATTGCTTGTGCTTTAAAACAAAAGAAACTTCTACAGATGCATATTTTCCGGACTGATCTTCAAATCTTCAAAAGTATACTTTCCTGCAACCGGGCTGCCGGTCCATGTCATCTTTCCATTTACTACTGTAAAACATGACACTGTCATCATTGTCCTGTCCGGAAACAGTATATCTTGCGTCATAGTCCACAGGAAGGGCATCCAGTCCATTTACAGCTACATCAATATCATCTGCTTTTTGCGCCTTTCTGCTACAGAGATTTCCTGTTCAATTTTACAGGTACATACACAGCATCTGTAAATGTGATCTCCATTGTTCCTTCACTGGTATAATATGTAACACCTGTAATGTTCTGTCCCATCATAGACTCATAGTGATATGGTGACAGTTCATTGCCATGAGTTGTCTCTGTAAAACCGCTTGCCCAGGCAATATTGGTCTTACGCCAGATATTTTCCAGATGACGCATACCATAATCAGTACCTTCTTTTGTATGGATCACTACGCCATATACAGTTGTGCTGTCATTAGACAGAGACTCCGGAAGTCCGGTCATATACAGCTGATAATCGCCATAAGAGCTGCTGGCTGATACAGTTGCACTTACACCGCTTACATTTTTAGCCGTACCCTTTACTTCGCTGAATGTCAGTACAGCACCGGAAACTGTCAGTTCTTTGTAATAGGAAGGAACCTCATTTAATTCATAGTAAGCAAAATCCTCGTTTTCAAATAAAGCATCTTTTCCTTTGTAAGTTGTAGTGTTTGTCTGTCCACGGTTTGTAACAGTAATATCTACAGAGTCTTCATCCGTTACTTTCTTAAAACTTGAAAGATCGGTTCCTTTCTTTACTCTTACAGGGAATGTAACGCCGCGAATCTCGCTTCCTTCTGGGTCTTCATGATAGGAACCACCAACCAGGCTTCCTGTTCTTGTTTTATTTAAAGTTGCAGAAGAAACGGCATCTACATCCTCATCGTTTCCTTTTGACTTCACTGTCATAAAAGTCTGCATAAGGAATGTTCATCAACAGATACTGATATTCTTCTGTTACATCTGGAGTATCCGGGGTTGATGGGGTGTCTGGAGTAGATGGGGTATCCGGAGTGGACGGTGTAGCAGGCGTAGTAGAACCGGAGTCACTGTCGGAATCCTGAACTGGAGCCGGAACCTGATCCGGAACTCTTGGAAGTAACCGTGGTTGTACTGTTTGCTTTCGTGCGGTATCCGCCAGACTGACGGTACTGTGCAACGCCGTCTTCATTT
>ENA-OQES01000894-OQES01000894.1-human-gut-metagenome-genome-assembly--contig:-NODE-894-length-11924-cov-7.953548_pt1 | contig 11924 bp, 23 predicted proteins | sample MGYA00242798_ERZ504641 | MGnify/ENA primary metagenome ERZ504641 (study PRJEB26092, sample SAMD00036327) | human gut metagenome | host: Homo sapiens | study: EMG produced TPA metagenomics assembly of... | reverse complement strand
CTGCGACTTCGTAGTCGATATCGCTGCGCTCGGGCAGCTTTGCGACAACACCCTTCAGAGAACCGGTCTCACGGTTCAGCCATGCGGGCAGAGCAACAACGGGAGCCTCGGGGCCGGTCAGCTTTGCAAACTTTGCAGAGCTGCGGCTGGACTCGCGCACTTCGATCACGTCGCCAGCCTTCACCTGGTAAGAAGGAATGTTGACCTTCTTGCCGTTGACGGTGAAGTGAGCGTGGGACACCAGCTGACGAGCGTCGCGGCGGGTCTGAGCAAAGCCCAGACGGAACACGACGTTGTCCAGACGGCACTCCATGATCTGCAGCAGGTTCTCACCAGTCTTGCCTGGGGCGGGCCTCTGCACGCAGGTAAGCGTTGTGGAACTGCTTCTCCAGAACGCCGTAGATAAACTTGACCTTCTGCTTCTCCTTCAGCTGAGATGCGTACTCAGACTGCTTCTTGCGCATATTGCCATTGGAGTTGCGGGTGGTATTCTTCTTTGCATAGCCCATGACCGCAGGAGAAATGCCCAGGGCCTTGCAACGCTTTGCGATAGGCTGCGTATTCTTTGCCATAATTCAATTTCCTCCTTCGATCAGACACGACGGCGCTTCGGGGGACGGCAGCCGTTGTGGGGGATGGGAGTCACGTCCTTGATCAGGGTGACTTCCAGGCCGGTAGCCTGCAGCGCACGGATAGCGGACTCACGGCCAGCGCCGGGGCCCTTGACGTAGACTTCAACAGTCTTCATGCCATGCTCGATTGCAACCTTGGCTGCGGTCTCGGCAGCAGACTGGGCTGCGAACGGGGTGCTCTTACGGCTGCCACGGAAGTTCAGGGAGCCAGAGGAGCACCAAGACACTGCATTACCCTGCAGGTCGGTGATGGTAACGACAGTATTGTTGAAGGTAGACTGGATATGAGCCTGACCAGCAGCAATGTTCTTGCGCTCTTTCCGCTTCATGCGGACATTTGCGCCCTTCTTGGCGTTATTTGCACTTGCCATTTCTCAAATCCTCCTTACTTCTTCTTGTTAGCGACAGTGCGCTTGGGACCCTTGCAGGTACGTGCATTGGTCTTGGTGCGCTGGCCGCGGCAGGGCAGATTCTTGCGATGGCGGGTGCCACGGAAGGACTGGATCTCAACCAGGCGCTTGATGTCCAGAGCAACGTTGCGGCGCAGGTCGCCCTCAACGATGATGTTAGCCTGATCGATGTAGTCACGGATCTTAGCCTCTTCTTCCAGAGTCAGGTCCTTGACGCGGGTATCGGGGTTGATGCCAGTTGCTTCCAGGATCTTGTTAGCAGTGGTCTGACCGATACCGTAAACGTAGGTGAGACCCACCTGAACGCGCTTCTCGCGGGGCAGGTCAACGCCGGCAATACGTGCCATAGTAGTATCCTCCAAAATCATCCCATGTCAGTGTCGGGGTCTGCGCCGGGACTCTACGCACTTGACCCCCAGGCGCCCGAATTAGCCCTGGCGCTGCTTATGCTTGGGGTTCTGGCAGATGACCATCACGCGGCCTTTGCGGCGGATGACCTTGCACTTTTCGCAGATGGGTTTCACGGAAGGCTTGACCTTCATGATGTTGAACCTCCTTTTGATTGATGCCCTGGCACTTATTTGGAGCGCCAGGTGATGCGGCCCTTTGACAAGTCATAGGGCGACATTTCTACGGTAACCTTGTCCCCGGGCAGGATACGGATGAAATTGGTCCGCAGCTTGCCGGAGATGTGCGCTAAGAGGATGTGCCCGCTGGGAGTGAGCTTCCCGGTGTTCTTATCCTCGCTCAACATTTCCACCTTAAAGATGGCGTTGGGCATGGCTTCACGCACGATGCCTTCGATCTCGATAACGTCTTCTTTAGACAAGCTATTTGCCTCCTCATTGGATCTGCTCAGTTTGCCATGAATTGACGGACAGGCGGCGATAACCGCCACATACTTCTTCTCCTGCGGCACAAAATCCGCAAAGTGGGCAGAAAATCCCTGTCCACCGAGAAAGCATCTGGCTGTCACGGCCATTTATAGATTATACACCTTTTGCAATGGATTTGCAAGTGCTTTTTTTCCGTATTTCCGATGAAAAAATTCTCGCATTTTCAAACCGGCCGTTTCCCCGCCCCGGTTTTGCGCTTCTCCACCGGGAAGATGAAAATTTTTCACCAAAACTTGTCAGAATTGCACAAAGGACGTGCTTTGGATGCAAAAAGACCTCCCGTTTCCGGGAGGCCTTGGGGGATGCTGTACCGGTTTGCTTACTTCAGGCAGAAGGTCTCGGGATCAAAATCGGGATCATCCCAGAAGCGGGTCATGATCTCGGTGTGATCCTTCAGGATCGCGTTCGAGTGCTCGAAGTGCGCTGCCAGACCGCCGTCCTTGGTCTTAACCGTCCAGCCGTCTTTGGCCTGAGTGATCTTGCAGTCGTACTGGCAGATCATAGGCTCAATGGCAATGGTCATGCCGGGCACAAGGCGGGGGCCGCGGCCCTGATGGCCGTAGTTGGGCACCTCGGGGTCCTCGTGCAGTTCACGGCCGGTGCCGTGGCCCACGAACTCCCGGACCACGGAGAAACCTGCGTCCTCACAGTAGCTCTGCACCGCATAGCCGATATCACCGATGCGGTTGCCGGCCTTTGCCTGCTCGATGCCCTTGTACAGAGCTGCCTTGGTCACATCCAGCAGGCGCTGTGCTTCCAGGTCGACCTTGCCCACCGCATAGGTGCAGGCATTGTCGCCGTTGAAGCCATCGACCTTTGCACCGGTGTCGATGCTGACGATGTCGCCCGGGCGGATGACGATATCATGCGACGGGATGCCATGGATGATGGTATCATTCAGGCTGATGCAGGCCGTTCCCGGGAAACCGTACAGTCCCTTGAAGTTGGGGGTACCGCCGTGCTTTACGATGAAATCGTAGATCAGCTTATCCAGTTCCCAGGTGGTCATGCCAGCCTCAATGTGCTGGCCGCCGTACTTCAGGGCAGCTGCGCTCAGGGCATTGGCCCTGCGCATTCCGTCCAGTTCTTTCGCATTCTTGATTTGGATCACGATTATGCCTCCAGTGCCTTCATCACTTCAGCGGTCGTCTCCTCGATGGAGGGGCAGAAGGGGATCACGGCCAGTTTGCCGCGCTCACGGTAGAACGCCACCAGCGGCTCGGTCTGCTCGTGGTAAGCCTTCAGGCGATCCAGAACGGTAGCGGGCTGGTCATCCTTGCGGATGACGGTCTTGCCGCCGCACAGGTCGCACACACCCTCGACCTTGCTCTTCTTGTTGATGATGTGGTAGCTTGCGCCGCACTTCTCGCAGACGCGGCGGCCGCTCATCCGCTCCACGATGACATCGTCCGCCACAGACAGCTCCAGCACCTTGTCGATGCGGATGCCCATGGTCTCGATGGCCTCGGCCTGAGCGATGGTGCGGGGCACACCGTCCAGGATGAAACCGTTGGCGCAGTCGTCCTGTGCCAGGCGTTCCTTCAGGATGCCGATGATGACCTCATCGGGCACCAGAGCGCCAGCGTCCATGAAGCTCTTTGCCTTCAGGCCCATCTCGGTGCCTTCCTTGACAGCAGCGCGCAGGATGTTGCCGGTGCTGATGGAGGGGATGTTCAGCTTTGCGCAGATGATCTCGGCCTGGGTGCCTTTGCCCGCGCCGGGTGCGCCTAACAGAATCAGATTCATAGGTATTCTTCCTTTCCTCTATCAAAGGAGCCTCTTATTTGATGTTTGAAGGAACTAACGCCCCTTCAAAGCAAAAAAAATCACTGAAAAGTACGAGCATGCTCCCCTTTCCAGTGCTTTCTCACATCAGTGCTTTTGTTTTAGATCAGCCAAGGAAACCCTTGTGGTTGCGCATCGTCATAAAGCTGTCGAGGCTGCGGGTGGTATCAAGTGCCACACCAACCACGATCAGCAGGCTGGTACCGCCCAGCTGGATGCTCATACCGGTCAGGTTGCCCAGAATGATCGGCAGTACAGCCACCGCAGCCAGGAAGATGGCACCCATGAGGGTGATCTTATTCAGGGTGCGGGTCAGGAAATCGCTGGTCGGCTTGCCGGGACGGAAGCCGGGGATCGAGCCGTTGTTGCGGCGCAGATTGTTGGCGATCTCAACGGGGTTGTACTGGATGGCCACATAGAAGTAGTTGAAGGCCAGGATCAGCAGCAGGTAGATCACGATGTAGAGCAGCGACGTGTAGTTGAAGGTATGGAAGAAAGCATACCAGAACGGATGTGCTGCCTGATCGATCTGCAGGAAGCTGCCGATGGTGCCGGGGATCGAAACCATCGCGGAAGCGAAGATGATGGGCATCACGCCGCTCATGTTCAGCTTCAGGGGCAGGTAGCTGTTCTGCCCGCCCATCTGCTTGCGGCCCACCACACGCTTGGCATACTGGATGGTGATGCGGCGCTCAGCGTTGGTCATAACAACGATGAACACGATCACCACCAGTGCCAGAACCAGCAGCAGGGGCAGCAGGATATAGAACCGGGTCTCGCCTGCAGCGGCGCGGGTCAGCAGACCCGTGACGGTGGTGTAGACACCGGACCAGTTGGAAACGATCGAGGAGAAGATCAACAGAGAGATACCGTTGCCGATACCCTTGTCGTCGATCTGCTCACCACACCAGGTGATCAGCTGCGCACCTGCGGTAAAGGTGGCAATGATGACAACGGCGGTAAAGATACCGGCCGCGCCGCTGGTGTACTTCAGTGCGCCCATATTGCGGATCACGAAGTAGTAGCCGAGGCTCATCACCAGAGCAATGACACCGCCGACATACCGGGTGATCTGCTGCATCTTCTGCTGGCCGTCGGCTTCCTTCGCCATGTTTTCCAGGGCGGGGATCGCAACGGTGAGCAGCTGCACAATGATGGAAGCGTTGATATAAGGCGTCACACCTAACGCGAAGAGTGTGCACCGAGACAGGGCACCACCGCTCATCATATCGAGATACGAGAGCATATTGCCGTTGGAGAACATCTGGTTCAGTGCAGAACCGGTGATGAACGGAACGGGGATGGCGCTGCCCAGACGATACACCACGAGGATCGCCAGCGTGAACAGGAGACGATTTTTAAGCTCGGGGATCTTCCATGCGTTACGGAATGTCTGGAACACCTTACATCACCTCAGCCTTTCCGCCTGCCTTCTCGATTTTCTCTTTGGCAGAAGCGGAATAGGCTGCGGCCTTGACGGTCAGAGCCTTGGTCAGCTCGCCGTTGCCCAGGACCTTAACACCGTCCAGAGTCTTCTTGACCAGACCCTTTGCCTTCAGAGCCTCGGTGTCAACGACATCGCCAGCGTTGAAAGCTGCTTCCAGGTCAGCCACGTTAACAATGGCGTACTGGGTAGCAAAGATGTTGTTAAAGCCAACCTTCGGCAGGCGGCGTGCCAGAGGCATCTGGCCGCCCTCGAAACCAGCGTGCTTCACGCCGGAACGGGCCTTCTGGCCCTTGCTGCCGAAACCGGCAGTCTTGCCATTGCCGGAGCCAATGCCGCGGCCCTTACGGGTCACAGCCTTGTTTGCACCGGGAATAGCGTGCAGTTCATGAAGTTTCATTATGCGTATACCCCCTGCTATTAGGCTTCGGTGACGCTGAGCATAAAGCCGATCTTTGCGATCTTGCCCTGCGTAGCGGCATTGTCAGGCTGAACGGTAACGTCGCCCGGCTTCTTCAGGCCCAGGGCCTCAGCGGTAGCGATCTGCTTAGCGCCGCGGCCGATCAGGCTCTTCTTCAGCTCGATCTTGAGCATCTTATCTGCCATGGTTTGTTACCTCCTTAACCCAGAATCTCACTCACGGTCTTGCCGCGCTTCTCAGCGACGGACTCCGCGCTGACCAGGCCGCACAGACCTGCGAAGGTAGCAGAAACAACGTTGATGGGGTTGTTGGAACGCATAGACTTCGCACGGATGTCCTTGATGCCAGCAGCCTCAATGACGGCACGCACAGGGCCGCCGGCGATCATGCCGGTACCGGGTGCAGCCGGCTTGAGCAGAACGGCACCTGCGCCGTACTTGCCGACGATCTCGTGGGGGCATGGTGGTGCCCTTCAGGGCAACCTTGTGCATGTTCTTCTTTGCAGCAGCCTCGCCCTTGCGGATTGCCTCAGGCACTTCGCCAGACTTGCCGATGCCATAACCGATGGTGCCCTTGCCGTCGCCCACGACAACCAGAGCGGCAAACTTCATGATGCGGCCGCCCTTGACAGTCTTGGAAACGCGGTTGATGGAGACAACCTTGGTGATCATGCCGTCGTCTTCACGGTTTCTCATAGCCATAATGTGTTTCCTCCTCTCATTACAGCTTCAGGCCGCCCTCACGGGCGCCATCAGCCAGGGCCTTAACACGGCCATGATAAACGTAGCCACCACGGTCGAACACGACCTCGGTGATGCCCTTTTCCAGAGCCTTTGCTGCGACCTTTTTGCCGATCTCAGCTGCGGCCTCGACGTTGCCGCCGAAACCATTGAAGTCCTTGTCCATAGTGGATGCAGACACCAGGGTCACGCCCTGCTCATCATCGATGATCTGAGCGTAAATGTGCTTGGCGGAGCGGAAAACATCCAGACGGGGACGTGCTGCGGTGCCGCTGATCTTGTTGCGAACGCGGCGATGACGACGAAGACGAGCTTCGTTCTTGTCGATCTGCTTAACCATTGTCTTTCACTCCTTACCTTATTTCTTGCCCTTGCCGGCCTTGCCTTCTTTGTGCTTGACAACCTCGCCTGCGTAGCGGATGCCCTTGCCCTTGTAGGGTTCAGGCGGCTTCTTGGCGCGGATCTCGGCGGCGTACTGGCCCACCTTCTGCTTGTCAATACCAGTGACAGAGAAGTGGTTCGGGGGTCCTGCCACACGATGGTGCAGTCCTCGGTATCGGGGACATTCACCTGGTGGGAGAAGCCCAGGTTCATAACCAGGTTGGAGCCCTGCTTCTGGCAGCGCAGGCCAACGGCCCACGATCTCCAGCTTCTTCTCGTAGCCGTTCACAACACCGTTCACCATGTTGGCGATGTTGGTACGGGTCAGGCCGTGCAGGCTGCGGGCCTTGGGGATCGTCATTGGGGCGGGTAACCAGAACTTCATTGCCCTCGACCTTAACGGTCATCAGGGGGTGGAAGTTGGAATTCAGGCTGCCCTTGGGGCCCTTGACAGCGACGGTGTGTGCTGCTTCATCAACAGTAACAGTGACGCCGGCAGGAATGACGATGGGTTTTCTTCCAATTCTCGACATTGTCTTTTACCCCTTTCTTACCACACAAAGGCCAGGACCTCGCCGCCAACGTGCGCAGCACGAGCAGCCTTATCGGTCATGATGCCTTTAGAGGTGGAAATGATTGCGGTGCCCAGGCCCTTCATGACCTTCGGCATATCCTCGCAGTTGGTGTAGATGCGCAGGCCGGGCTTGGACACGCGGCGCAGGCCAGCGATAACGGGCTCGCCGTTAGCCTGGTACTTCAGAGTGACAACGATGGTGCCCTGAACGGTGTCGTTCTTCACCTGCATGCCCTTGATGTAGCCCTCGTCAACCAGAATCTGGCAGATAGCCTTCTTCATGTTGGAAGCGGGGATCTCCACAGAAGGGTGTTTGGCAGTGCTAGCGTTGCGGATGCGAGTCAGCAGGTCCGCGATAGGATCAGTAATCTGCATGTGCCACTAACCTCCTTAGATTAGCTCTCATTTGTTTTATAATGATACCGCCCCGAAACATGCTTGCCCCGGGGCGGATATCCGACATTCTATCCAGCCCTCTGGCTTGATTACCAGGAAGCCTTCTTCACGCCCGGGATCTCGCCCTTGTAGGCCAGCTCACGGAAGCACACACGGCACACGCCGTACTTGCGCAGCACGGAGTGGGGGCGGCCGCAGATGCGGCAGCGGGTGTATGCACGGGTAGAGAACTTAGCAGGACGAGACTGCTTCAGCTTCATAGACAGTTTAGCCATTGTATCAATCTCCTCCTTAGTTATTCTCGGTAGCGAACGGAGCGCCCAGAGCCTTCAGCAGCTCCTTGCCCTCTTCGTCGGTCTTAGCGGTGGTAACAAAGCAGACATCCATGCCGCGGACTGCATCGACCTTATCAAAGTCGATCTCGGGGAAGATGATCTGCTCCTTGATGCCGCATGCAAAGTTGCCGCGGCCGTCAAAGCCGTTGCCGTTGATGCCGCGGAAGTCGCGGACACGGGGCAGAGCGACGTTGAAGAAACGATCGACGAACTCGTACATACGCTCACCACGCAGGGTGACCTTGCAGCCGATGGGAGTGCCCTGGCGCAGCTTGAAGTTAGCAACGCTCTTCTTGGCACGGCAGACGACTGCCTTCTGGCCAGTGATCTGGCCCAGATCCTTCATGACAGCTTCCAGGATCTTCTCGTTGTCCTTAGCTTCGCCGCAGGCAACATTGATGACGACCTTGTCCAGCTTGGGGATCTGCATAACGCTCTTGTAACCGAACTTCTTGTTCAGAGCAGGAGCAATTTCATTGACATACTGTTCTTTCAAACGAGCCATTGTTCCTTACTCCTTTCTTACAGCTCAGCGCCGCACTTCTTGCAGACGCGGACCATCTTACCGTCCTTCTCGACGTGGCCCACGCGCACGGCCTTGCCGCACTTGGGGCAGATGGGCATGACCTTGGATGCGTACATAGCACCCTCAGCCTTCACGATGCCGCCCTGCTCGCCCTGACGACGAGGCTTGACGTGCTTGGTAACCATGTTCTGGCCCTCAACGATGACCTTGTTCTCAGAGGGGCTGACCTGCAGGACCTTACCAGTGTGGCCCTTGTCCTTGCCGCTGATGATCATAACGTTGTCGCCGGTTTTAACATGAAGATTATTCATTTTTTAAAACCTCCTTACAGCGATTCCGGAGCCAGGCTCAGGATCTTGGTGTAGCCGGCATCACGCAGCTCGCGAGCAACAGGTCCAAAGATACGGGTACCCTTGGGGTTCTTGTCGGCCATAACGATAACGGCGGCGTTCTCATCAAAACGGATGTAGGAACCGTCGTCGCGGCGCACGCCATGCTTGCTGCGCACGATGACAGCCTTGACGACGTCGCCCTTCTTAACGGAGCCGCCGGGGGCTGCCTTCTTGACAGAGCAGACCACGACGTCACCAATGTTTGCGTATCTCTTGCGGGTGCCGCCCAGCACACGGAAGCACATCAGCTCCTTGGCACCGGTGTTGTCGGCAACTTTGAGATAAGTTTGCATCTGAACCATTTCAGATATCTCCTTTCAAACTGTTCAAAGCAGCGGGCAAAGATTACTTTGCCTTCTCAACGATACGGACCAGGCGCCAGCGCACATCCTTGCTCAGGGGGCGGCACTCCATGATCTCAACACGGTCACCGATACCGCACTCGTTCTGCTCGTCACGAGCCTTGAACTTCACGGTACGCTTCAGGATCTTCTTGTACAGGGGGTGCTGCACGCTATCCTTAACGGCAACCACGATGGTCTTATCCATCTTGTCGGACACGACAACGCCGACGCGGGTCTTTCTCAGATTACGTTCTTCCATCGTTTAACCTCCTTACTGCTTCTCAGCCAGAACGGTCATCACGCGGGCGATGTCCTTCTTGACTGCGTCGATGCGGCCGGGGTTCTCCAGCTGGTTGATGGCATGCTGGAAGCGCAGGTTAAACAGCTCAGCCTTCAGGTCGACCAGCTTGCTGGTCAGCTCTGCGGTCTGCATTTCGCGGAGTTCATTAGCCTTCATTGGTGCCATCCTCCTTCACGGAGTCCTCACGGACTGCAAATTTGCACTTGATGGGCAGCTTGTGCATAGCCAGGCGCAGAGCCTCGCGGGCAGTTGCCTCATCGACATCTGCCAGCTCGAACAGAACGCGGCCGGGCTTAACGACAGCAACCCAGTACTCGGGAGAGCCTTTACCGGAACCCATGCGGGTCTCAGCGGGCTTCTCGGTAACGGGCTTATCGGGGAAGATCTTGATCCACACCTTGCCGCCACGCTTGATGTAACGAGTCATGGCAACACGAGCAGCCTCGATCTGGGTGGAAGAGATCCATGCCGGCTCCAGAGCAACAAGGCCGTACTGGCCCTGGCACACCACGTTGCCGCGGGTAGCCTTGCCGGTCATGCGGCCGCGCTGAACGCGGCGGTACTTAACACGCTTAGGCAGTAACATTACTTGTTGCCTCCTTCCTTCTTCTGAGCGGTCTTAGCGCTCTTCAGGACCTCGCCCTTGTAGACCCACACCTTAACGCCGATGCGGCCGTAGGTGGTAGCAGCCTCAGCAAAGCCGTAGTCGATGTCGGCACGCAGGGTCTGCAGGGGGATGGTGCCCTCGTGATAGCTCTCAGTACGAGCGATATCAGCGCCGCCCAGACGGCCGGAGCACATAGCCTTGATGCCCTTAGCGGGAACGGTGGAACGATCGCGGGGGCTCATAGCATTGCGCATGCACTGCTTCATGGCACGGCGGAAGGTCACACGGTTCTCCAGCTGACGAGCGATGTCCTCAGCAACCAGCTGTGCGTTGGTGGAAGCGCTCTTGACCTCGATGACATTGACGATCACAGTCTTGCCATACTCCTTGGTCAGCTTGTTCTGCAGAGCAACGCGCTCCTCACCGCCCTTGCCGATGACCATGCCGGCTTAGCGCAGTAGATGTTAACAGTTACGCGAGGAGCGGAAGTGGACGGGTCCACAGTACGCTCGATCTCGATCTTGGGGACGCCAGCGTCCTTCAGCTGAGCCTTCAGCTCAGTGCGGATCTTGTGATCCTCGACGAGGTTATCGCTGAAATCCTTCTTGGAGGCAAACCAGCGGCTGTCCCAGTCTTTAATAACGCCGACACGAATGCCGTGCGGATTTACTTTCTGGCCCATTGTTTTCCCTCCTTACTCTTTCTCTTTCAGAACAACGGTCATGTGGCTGGTGCGCTTCAGGATGCGGTAGCCGCGGCCCTGTGCACGAGGCATCATGCGCTTCAGCGTCGGGCCGGGGCAGACGTAGCACTCGGCGACGTAGAGGTTGTTCTTGTCCATATTGAAGTTGTTTTCCGCATTAGCGGCTGCAGACTTCACCAGCTTCAGAAGGGGCTCACAAGCTGCCTTCGGGGTGTACTGCAGGATTGCCAGCGCTTCGTCCAGGGGCTTGTTACGGATCAGGTCCATAACGATAGACACCTTACGAGGACTAATGCGGGCATAACGAAGAATTGCCCGAGCTTCCATGTTGTGTTCCTCCCTCTATTACTTAGAATTACCAGTGTGGCCCTTGAAGGTACGGGTGGGAACGAACTCACCCAGCTTGTGGCCAACCATGTCCTCAGTCACATACACAGGCACATGCTTGCGGCCGTCGTGGACGGCAAAGGTGTGACCAACGAATTCGGGGAAGATCGTGGAGGCGCGGCTCCAGGTCTTGATGACCTGCTTCTTGCCGGAAGCGTTCATCGCTTCAACGTGCTTCATAAGAGCAGCCTGGACGAAAGGTCCTTTTTTTAATGCTTCTACCCATTGTCTTAAACTCCTCTCTTACTTACCTGCACGCTTCACGATCAGCTTATCGGAGCGCTTATGATGCTTGCGAGTCTTGAGACCCAGAGCGGGCTTGCCCCAGGGAGTCATAGGACCGGAGTGACCAACAGGTGCGCGGCCCTCGCCACCACCGTGGGGATGGTCGCAGGGGTTCATGACGGTACCACGGCTGCCGGGACGCACGCCCATGTGGCGCTTGCGGCCAGCCTTGCCCAGGTTGACGTTCTCGTGGTCGATGTTGGAAACCTGACCGATGACTGCAGTGCAGTTCACGGGCACGTTGCGCATCTCACCGGAGGGCAGACGAACCAGAGCGTAGCCATTCTCCTTAGCCATCAGCTGAGCCATGTTGCCAGCGGAACGAACCAGCTGAGCGCCCGCGGCCGGGATACAGCTCGATGTTG
>ENA-OQES01000893-OQES01000893.1-human-gut-metagenome-genome-assembly--contig:-NODE-893-length-11933-cov-4.201762_pt1 | contig 11933 bp, 13 predicted proteins | sample MGYA00242798_ERZ504641 | MGnify/ENA primary metagenome ERZ504641 (study PRJEB26092, sample SAMD00036327) | human gut metagenome | host: Homo sapiens | study: EMG produced TPA metagenomics assembly of... | reverse complement strand
CTGGTTGACGAGTCGCCGCACATTTTGCCTGACGCGTTCGAGCATGGTCCGGTTATGTTCCGGTTGGCTGGCCGGGTCTGATGGTGTGCGGTGAGACATGTGTGCCATTCTTTCAATCCAACGCGACATGAAGCTATTAGAATAATGACGTGACTTTTTCGAAGCAGCGTTTTCAGGCACGTCGTCGTATGTGCGCAGCCATTGTAGTCGCTTTCGCGGTGATGGTGGCGGTCGAGTGCGTGTTGTGCAATATGCCGTTTTGGCGTTCCTTGGCCGCATCGGGTGATTCCGCCGCCGCGTACAACGTGCTGGGTCCTGGGCTCGAACGTACTGACGAGGGGTTGTTGAAGGTCACCGATCCGACGCAGGCATATATGCAGGTCGATGCGGATGGCTCGTCGGAATATGTTCGTATGGACCCGGTGTCTTCGAAGGCGTTGGATAAGGCAGCCAGACAATCGGAGCAGGTGTTGCGCACGGTTCGCGTCCGTCCTGATGTCAATCGCAGGGCCGGTACGGTCAGTTCGGTGTCGCTGTCTTCGCCACGTTCGCTGTATGTGCATGCGGCGGCTGCCGGTGGTTCGGTGTGCGTGCGGATTGTCGAGCCGAAGGGTTCGCTGATTCCGTTTGATGCGGTGCGTGCGAATGTGCGTGTACCGTTCGCGTTGAATCCGTTGCGTATCGGCGTGATGGTGGCCGTGTTGGCGATGGTACTGGTGTGGAGGCCTGGTTCGCGGTTGTGGCGGATGCCGTTGGATACGACGAGTGTGAGGCAGCGTGCGTGGCTGGGGGCGCTGCTGGCGGTGCCTGTTGTGGTCACTTGTGCCGTTGTGGTGTGGCAGCTGGTGGAGGCGGCTCCGTTGAGCTTCCATACGAAAGGCACGTACACGTATGATTTCGACCAGTACGATTACGTGGCAAGGGCGCTGCTTGATGGTCACGCGTGGTTGGATTTGGATGTGCCGGATGCGTTGCGTGACGCGGCGGATCCGTATGATGTGGCCACCCGGCAGCGGATGCTTGCCGATGGCGTAAGCCCAGTGTATTGGGATTACGCGTTCTATCAGGGGCACTGGTATTCGTATTTCGGTGTGGTTCCCGCGTTGTTGTTGTTCCTGCCGTATCGGGCGGTCACATCGTTGTTCGTCGATGGCGGGCTGATGATGCCCTGCGGTGCGGCCGTGCCGCTGCTGATGCTTGGTTTTCTGGTATTCGGATGTCTGCTGGTGATTCGTGTGATATCCCGAATTCGTCCGAATGCGCCGTTGGCTGCGGTCAGTATGCTGTGCGTGTTCATGCTGTTGGCTTCCAATGGTTTGTATCTGTGGTATCGGACGAATTTCTATTCGGTGCCGATCGCCGCCTCCCTGTTTCTGAGCGTGTTGGGATTGTGGCTGTGGTTGGGCGCCGCCAAGCGGGTGCCGGCGTCAGGCAATCGGATTCGTGAGGTTGATGGCACGCAGTCGTTGTCGTTGCCCCATCTGGCTGCAGGCTCGATGTGCATTGCGGCCAATCTGGGGTGCCGTCCGCAGTTCATTCTCGTGGCGTTGCTGGCTTTCGTAATATTCTGGCCGCAGATTCAGTCGATTTTCCGTCACGCCTCCAATGATTCCTCCATTCCCCATATGTCGGTCTGGCGTCTGATGCGCGCGCCGTTGGCCGCATTGCTTCCCGCGTTGATTGTGATCGTTCCTCTGCTGGCGTACAACGTGGTCCGGTTCGGATCACCGCTCGACTTCGGCACCTCATATCAGATGACGGTCACGGATATGACCAGTTATCGGCAGCCATTGTCGAATCTTGCGCTGACCGTCTCATATTACCTGTTCCTGCCGTTGCGGTTCACGGATGCGTTTCCGTTCCTCGCCGTCAGTCCGGCGCCTCTTCCCACTTGGGGATTTACCGAGGCAATGCCTGGCGGCTTATTCACGATAGCTCCGTTGACGTTGGCCGCGCTGGCCTGCCCGTTCCTCTACCGGCGTATGCGCAAGGCCGGGCGCACGAACACATGGCTGTTGTTGACATCCAGCCTGGCATTGGGATTGCTGCTTGTGGTGATTGACTCCCGCATGGCTGGTTTGGGATGGCGGTACATCGCCGATTTCGGATGGCTGTTTGCCTTGGCCGCGTTGCCTTCGTTGCTGATCGTACTTGATTGCGTCAAGCCGCGTCTGCGTTGGGTATGTCGTGCCGGATTCCTCGCGCTGCTGCTGTTCACGCTGGTTGTCGCGCTGATGTCGTTGTTCCTGCCCGGGCGTGACGATGAGATGTTGCGCAACAATCCCGCCCTCTATCTCGACGTGCAGTCCTGGTTCATGTTGGGTTGACGTCCGACATAAGCTACATCCAGTAAAAATTCAGGTTTCTTTCCTGATTCATATAGCAGTTTTTCCGGTTTGCTCTGAGTTTCATCGGCAATCATAACGATTGTCATCATTGTTGCTTTGAGTTATGTTCCGGGGGTCGCCAACCATGAAACCGCTTTCGCCGCCACGCAACCATCCTCGGGCCGCACGTTGGATGCCAAAGGCGACATCGTGCTGCTCACCACCGAACTGGGCCGCGACGACAACGCCGTGCAGGACCAGGTCGTCAAACTCGATGCCGAAACCAGCAGTGTGACGCGACTGTTGGATTTCGGCAGCCTGTTCGCCGATTACAAGGCGTCCGCCACGCATGCGGGCACGGACGATTCGGATGAACTGCCCGTGAACCTGCGCGCGGTTGCGCCTGCGGTTCGTTACAATCGGCGGTATGGGTTTCTTCGATTCGCTGTTCGCCGGTAAACGTTCCACACCGGCTTCGTCCGTCACGTTCCATCTCGACCAGGCCGCCCACATGTACGAGGACGGCAATATCGGCTTGGAGGCCACCACGCTTGATATCACACCTGACAGCAAGCGTGTGGCGGTGATAGGTTTGAACGGTGCCGGCAAGACCACGCTGCTCAAATTGTTGGATGGCGCGTTGGCCGCCACGTCCGGAACGGTCCGCATCGAAGCGGACGGTACCGCATACGACCCCGCCGTGAAACGCGATCTGAAGCATGTCGAGGATCTGGTCGGCCGCGTGCGGCGCGAAGAGATTCCGAACGCCTACTACAAGGCGGCTTCGATTCGTGAGGCGATCGACCTGCCGTTGAAGAAGCACAAGGTGCCGGAAAGCGAACGTCAGGCGATCATCGGCAATCTGTTCGCGCATTTCGACTTGGCTTCCGTGGCCCGCGAGCCGGCCTCCGCTTTGGATAGCGAGAAGCGGCATCTGCTGGCGATCGCGGCCGCGTTGAGCTTCTCCCCCGCTGCGATCGTCGCCGACGAGCCGACCAAGGGCTTGGACGAGGTGGCGTCGGCGCGCGTGGCGAAGGCCCTGTTCAGCTATGACAAGCAGGTGGTGTTCGCCACGCATGACACGGATCTGATCGTCCGTCCGGAATATGCGATCGGCCGCGTGCTCGTTGTCGACGACCATCGTGTGGTGTTCGACGGCGTGCCTCGTGAGGCGGTCGATTTTTACACGGATTTGGTTCGTTCGAAGTATGAGGCGGCGAAGGGCGACAGGGCGTAGAAGAGATTTCGGACTCGGCAGTCCGTTCAGCCGATCAGTTCGTTGACGGTGTCGATCACCACGTACACGTTATGCCGGAAATCGTCCGGTTCGGGCAGTAGTGAGATGGCCAGATAGCCGTTGGAGGTCATGTCGAAGAAGTAGCCGGGCTGTCCGGATACGCCGTGGCGTTCGATCATGTGCAGCACCAGCTCGTTCTCGTCGAGCACGCTGGGCACGCGCAGCAGTACGTTCCATCCGCCTTCGGCACGCAATACGCTGACAAGACCTTGCTCGTCCGCGTCGAGCATGGCATGCAGTGCTTTGAGATTGCCGCGCACACGTTCCTGCACGCGCGCGGTCTGCGATGGCGCCGCTTCAAGCAGTGCGGGAATTTGTTTGCGACGATCTCGCTCATGGGCAGATAGTCGTCGGCGATCACGTCGAGACGACGCTTAGCTTCCGTCACGTCTTCTGCCGGTCCGGACACTTGGATCCAGCCGACTTTGGCATGCGGTGCGGCGAGCATTTTCCGAAAAAGCCGTCCAACGCGAATGTGAGCGCGCCACGCTCCCCCGCGAGTCGTGCATTGCCTTCGAATGGTTCCAAATCGTAATCGTAGAACACTTCGTCGGCGATGATGGCCACGTCGTGGTCCCGGCACAGGCGGACGATCGCCTCGCGTTCCGACGGTTTGACGTACGAACCGGTCGGATTGTTGGGGTTGATGAGCACCAGCGCGCGGATGCGATTGCCGTCCGGGCCTTCCAGCGCGGTTTTCAGTTCGGCCACGTCGATGTACCAGGAGCCGTCGAATCGTTGTTGGTATTCGATCATGTCGACGCATTCGAGGCGTGCGATCGATTCGATGAGCGGATAGCCGGGTTTACGGTGCGAGCACGGCGTCACCGGCATCACACAGCAGTTTGATAAGCCACGAGTAGGCTTCGGAAGTTGAACTGAGGATGTACAGGTCGTCCGGCGAGCAATGGCCGATTTCCTGCATGTCAAGGAACGCGGCCAGCGCCTCACGCGCGTAGCGTTGGCCGCGCGGGTCGGCGGAGTAGATGTCCGGCACAAGATCCGGAGCCAGCGCGTGCCGTGTCGGATTGGAGTCGTTGAGCTTGCCGAGCGGTCTGCCGGCTGTTTTGGCGGTGGCTTCCGCCTTGGCGATGGGATTGGGCTCACTGATGTCGACTCTTGAGGAAAAACGCATGCTCTCCACCCTACTCCATGGACTGCCGTCTTCCATCTGCGGCACATGGAACAACGAAAAAGGCCGTCCGACGAATCGGACGGCCTTGTGACAACCTAATCGGTCAACACATCACTTCTGCTTGGTGCTCGCGTAGTATGCGGCGCCGATGATGCCGGCCTCGTTGTGCAGCTTGGCTGCGACGATCGGGGTCTTGATGTCGATGTACGGCAGGAACTTCTCGGAGACACGGGACACGCCACCGCCGACGACGAACAGCTGCGGGTCGAAGTAGAACTCCATGAGGGAGTAGTACTTGGTCAGGCGCTTCGCCCACTTCTTGTAGCCCATGTCGAGCTTCTCGCGGATGGAGGATGCGGCGTACTTCTCCGCGTCGCCCTTGCCCTTGAGCAGTTCCAGATGGCCGAGCTCGGTGTTCGGAATGAGCTCGCCGTTGAAAATCAGCGCGGTGCCGATGCCGGTGCCCAGCGTGGTGGCGATGACGAGGCCATCCTGGCCCTTCGCGGCGCCGAACTGCTGCTCGGCAAGACCGGCGGCGTCAGCGTCGTTCACCACGGTGACCGGACGACCGCAAGCTTCGGAGAACACTTCGGTGACGTCCACGCCGACCCAGGACTGGTCCAGGTTGGCCATGTAGCCAAGCTTCTCGCCCACATGAATCGGAGCCGGGAAGGCGATGCCGACCGGAGCGGACTCCGGAACCTCGAAATGCTCGAGCTGCTGGCGAACGATTTCGCCGACGGCCTTCGGAGTGGACACCTCCGGGGTGAGGATCTTCAGACGCGGTTCGGCGAACTCGCCCTTCTCGAGGTTAACCGGGGCGGCCTTAATGCCGGAGCCACCAATGTCAACGCCGAATGCCTGTGCAGTCTCAATCATCTTCAACCTCTCTATCAAGGTATGTTATGGGTGTATTCGAACCGGTACGTATTATGGTAACTCGCAACATGCCCAAAATCGCGCGCGACATGCACAAATGGTGAGAACGATTGCACAAATTGTAATACTTAACCGAGTAAATATTTCATCGCCTGTTTTGCAAACGATTCGTCCCACGTCGGTAGAGGCTCCGACGTGGGACGAATCGTCAATCGCGTGATCGCCGCGCGTTGGGAAACGCGTGGGCCACGGTATTACTTCAGCGGCGGCATCGGCTGCCATTCCGGATCATGCAGCAGCTTGCGCGAATCCCACCATCCCTTGGCGATCTGAACGATGCCGGTCTTGAAATGCTCGCGGTCCACCATCATCAGTCGAATCACTTCCTTGACCGCGGTCAGCACCGTACCCAGACCGAACAACAGCGGACGGTAATCGCCGTACGTCATGAAGTATCGGGCCATGTAGCCGCGGTTGCGCATGATGTGGTAGCGGTTCATGTCGGAAGTGGAGTTGAGCTGGCGCACGCCGGCGATGTCCCAATTGCCGATCTCGCGCGTACGGCGCAGCACCACGTCGGGCACGACGATCGGATTGGTGACCTTGCTGGCACGATAGCCGTACATCGTGTCGTCCCAATAGATGAAGAAACGCGGGTCGGGCAGACCGATCTTCTCGACGATGTTGCGGCGGAACAGGCCACCTTCGAAGCACAACGTGTCCATCACGCGATAGCCAGCCGGGCCGAACGCAGCCGGTGCGATCGGGTTCGGAATGCCGAGCGGGACGATGAAATCGTACTGCCAGTAGAACGGACCGCCATCATAGTCGTAGCGGCTTCCCTGAATCACGTCGTGCCGATCGGTCCACTTGGCCAAGCGCTCGATGCCTTCCGGCATGACGGCGACGTCGTCGTCCATGACCCAGAACCATTCGGCACCCAGCTCGTACGCCTTCTTCACACCTGCGGAGAAACCGCCCGCGCCTCCGAGGTTGTCGGTCTGCGGCGCGTAGACCACGCGGTTCTCGTTGCCGGACAGGTCGGCCACGGTGGTGCCCCACTGCGCGGTGAGCTTGGCACTGAATTCTTCGACCATGCCATGGGTCTTGTCACTGTGCTCGTTGTCCACGACGATGATGCGCCACGGGGCGACGGTAAGCTTCTCGATGGATTCGAACAGGGTGGCGAGCAGCTGCTGGCGCTTGTAGGTCACCACGACGATAGCCAGCTTTTCGATGGTCTTCTTCGCAACTTGCTTTTCAGTCATACGTTCCATTCTTGCACCGGCCCTCAACCACACATCGGCCATGTTCGATATGGAGCCGAGCACGGGCATAATCCGCGACAAATATGGACAGAACCTTGCACGGCACGAACTTGTTTGCCATAATGAACCGCGTATGCAGGGGGAATCCGTATGACGGATTGAGATGGGCGTGGACGTCCGAACCCTTTGAACCTGATGGTTGACACCAGCGTAGGGAGGCATGGCCATATGGCTGATGTGATTTCCGTAACCAATTCCGATTCCGCGTTCGACGCTTCGAAGGGCGTCACGCGAACAATCTTCCCCCGATTCGCGCAGCGGCTGCGCAAAGCCGCCGACCTCGTATGGGAGGAAGCTACAGGCAGCCGTTCATCCGCGACTGGGCGAAGGCACTCTGCCGCGCGAGAAGTTCGCGTTCTATCTGCTGCAGGATTTCCGTTATCTTAACGACTACGCCAGAGTGCATGCTTTGGGACGGCCAAACAGACGATCCTGAGATCATGGCGTTCATGCTCAACGTACAGAACGGCGCGTTGAATGTGGAGTCGACCGTGCACCGCACGTATCTGGCCAGCTACGGCATCACCGACGAGCAGATGAACAACGTGCGCCAGTCGGCGTTCGCCCGCGCGTACACGTCGAACATCCTTTCCATCGCCTATGGCAAGGATATCCTCGACATTCTCGTGGCCGTGCTCCCCTGCGCCTGGGTGTATGCGGATTACGGATATCGTCTTGCCCATGAATTCGCAGACACGCTCGATGTGAACCAGTACAAGAGCTGGGTGGACATGTACAAGACCGACGAGTTCTGGCAGGGTTCGGCTTGGCTGATCGAGCATATCGAGAAACTCGCCGCCGAGGTGAGCGAGGAACGCAAGCAGGAGCTGGTCGATATTTTTGTGACCGGCGTTGAGAACGAGTACATGTTCTGGGCCAGCGCGTACGACATGCAGTACACGTGGAAGCCCGAATGGGATCAGGAGAGCTGATTCTCCGGCACGCTCTCTTCCGATTGTTTATTTCCATATGAAGCGGCCCGCCTTCCGATTGGTTTCGGAGGGCGGGCCGCTTCATATAACGTTCGGATCGCTATTCGCGCACGAGACGAATGTGCTCCACGTCGTCACGCTGAGAACGACGGTAGAGCACGAAACGGTTGCCGATGACCTGCACGAGTTCCGCGCCAAGCTGTTCGGCGAGACCTTCGCCGGCCTCCTTGGCGGTCAGACCGGATCCGTCGAGCACGGAGCATTTGATGAGCTCGCGCTTCTCGATGGTCTCGTCCGCCTGTTTGACGGCGTTTTCGCTCAGATCGTTCTTGCCGACCTGGATGAGCGGATTGAGCTTGGTGGCCAAGCCACGCAGCTGCTTGACCTGCTTTTTGGGTAAGTGCCATATGTGTTCCATTCCTATCTACAAATACCCGCTCAAGCCTAGCGTGAGGACGGTATTTGCCCATCCGCCCGCAACGCACCGGTCATAACAGCACGCCCGGCCACGACCAGTGCGACGAGATAGACAAGCACCACGATCGCCCACGGCCACGTCCATGCCGGTGACGCGCATGACACGCCAATGCGTGCGCGTCGCACCTTCCTCATAGCAGCGCGCGTCCAAGGCGAGGCTCAAAGTTGTCGGCGTGAACGGATGGCTGCGGCGAAGACCGGCACGACGACCGCCACCATCGCTTTGATGCGCACTACGAACGAACCTGTTTCGACGCTGCCACCGCGTGCCGACTGCGCGTCGATGATTGCTTTCGTTTCCACACCAAGCGTCGGTAGGAAACGCAGGGCGAGGCTCATCACCAATGCCGTCTCCTGCGTGTGCAGACCGAATCTGGCGAACGGTGACAGCAGCGATTCGAACGCGTCGGTCATGGCGGTCGGTGTGGTGGAGGCAAGGAACATCGCTCCGATGACGATGACCACGGCGAACCGACATGCGTAGAGTAGGGCGATGCGGATGCCGTCATCGGTGATGGGAATCGGCCCGAGGCTCGCCACCGTGGTGCCGGTGCGCACGAAGAAGATGTTCAGCAGGCCGCAGAAAACGAACAATGCCAGGAACACACGCACGGAAGCGGCCAATCGGCCTACATTGATGCGTCCGGCCGCGGCGATCACGCCGGTGAACACCACGGCAAGCAGCAATTGCCAGAATGAGCCGATGGCGAACGCGGAGAACATGAGCGCCAATGCGGACAGCATGCCCACGCGCGGATCGAGGCGTTCCAACAGGGTCCGCCGCTCCCCCCACGGTCGCGGTGTCCGAGCCGGCGGCGTCCACGGATGGTTCCGCATCCGGCTCCTCTTCGCAGGTGGCTTTCACTGTGGATTCCGTGGATTCCTTAGAGTCCGCACGTTTCGCCGGCTTGCCCAATATGATGGTACGGTCGGCAAGCTCGTCCACTTCATCCTGCGAATGCGAGATGAGCAGTATGGTCACGCCGCGTGATTTGAGCTCGTGGATGAGCCCGTGCACGCGTGCGGCGGCCTCCTCGTCAAGACCTGCGGTCGGCTCGTCCAGAATCAACGCTTTCGGCTCGCATGCGATCACGCCGGCGATCGCCACCAGTCGCTGCTGGCCGCCCGACAGGTCGAACGGCGAACGGTCTCGCAGATGTTCGATATGCAGCAGCCGCATGGCCTGCATGGCGCGTTCCATCGCCTCGGACGTATCCAATCCCAGGTTGGAAGGCCCGTATGCGACGTCTTCGGCCACGGTGTCGGCGAACAGCTGCCGTTCCGGATGCTGCATGACGTAGCCGACCGTACGGCGCAGCCTCGCACGGTTTTTGCGATTGAGGGGCTTCGTCCGCCGTTCGCCTTCGCAGTGGCCACGGCGATGCCGTCGATGACGATCGAGCCTGTCGTGGGTTTCTCCAACGCGCACAGCATGCGCGCCAATGTGGTTTTGCCGGCGCCATTGCGTCCCATCAACGCCACTGTCTCGCCTTTGCCGATGCTGAACGACAGGTGGTTGAACACGTCACGTTCGGCGTCCACGTAACGATACGATATGTCGCGTGCTTCGATGAGCGTTTCGGCGGACTCATCATCAATGCGTTTCGGCAGGCCCACCGATTGAACCGGCATCCGAAGCCGCTCGTCGGCGGGACCATCGCCTACGATGTGGCCTGCTTCCAGCTGAATCACACGGTCGGCATGTTCCAACTCGTCCGCATGGTGCGTGACGAGAATGATGGTGGTGCCGCGGTCCTGCAGTTCGTCCAGCACCCGCATGATGTCGGCGCGCCCTTGCGGGTCGAGCATGGCGGTCGGCTCGTCGAGCACGAGCACGTCGGAATCCATCGCCAGCATGCCGGCGATGGCGATGCGTTGTTGTTGGCCGCCGCTCATGCGCGTCGGGTTGGAAGCGCGATAGTCGCTCATATCCACGGCGTCCAGCGAACCGGAGATGCGCAGGCCGATCTCATCATGCTCAATCGCAAGATTCTCCGGTCCGAACGCCACGTCGTCTTCGGTGACGGTGGTGACGATTTGGTCTTCGGGATGCTGGAACACCGCGCCTATGCCGCAACGGGCGGTTCGATACTCGTCGGCGTGCGCGCCGGACTCGTCGAACACCACATTGCCCGACAATGCGACATATCCCTCATCGGGAGCCACCAGTCCGGCGATGACACGTGACAGCGTGGATTTGCCCGAACCGTTCGGTCCGGTCAGACAGATGCGTTCGCCACGGCGGATGTCAAGGCTCACACCGTCAAGCGCCCATGTCGCGCCGCCATCATAGGTGAATCGCACATCGCGTAACGTTATGATCGGCGCATTGGTCGTAACCATAAAATCTTCCTTCACCAGCACTGTATGGAATTCTCGGGGAAAACAAGACGGAGGAACCCTCCAGCGGATACGGACGGTCCCTCCATGTTCATTTCAATGGGAACAAACGAAGCTCAACGGTTCAGCAGGTTGGAGATCGGCTTGTAGATCAGGAACGTGACCACGCCGTGGATGGTGAACTTCAACGCGTTGAACGGCAGGAGCGCCGGCACGATAAGCGCCACGACCTGCGCGGTGGTCATGTGCGCGTAGAACGGCGTGACGATGATGTTGCCGACGATGGCGACGGCGAGCGCCACGACAGCGCCGACGATGATGCCGATCAGCGCGCCCTTGCGCGTCTTGTTCTTTTTGTAGATGAGCGATGCCGGCACGGACAGGGCCAATGCCACGAGCACGGCCATCAGGTGCCCATGGTGTGACAGTGCGGCACGAAGCCGAGCACGCTGACGATGACGGCTGCGGCCGGTCCGAACGCGAAGCCCGCGACGAGGCAGACGATGCCGGATGGGTCGTATTTGAGCCATTGCACGCCTGGGATGATCGGGAATTCGATGAAGCTGACGGCCATGGACAGCGCCACGAACAGCGCATACATGGCGATGCGTTTGGTGGACCAGCGGCCGGAGTCGGCGACGCCTGTGGAGTGCGCGTTGTCCGGACGGGTCATCGGCTTGTCTGCGGCCTGATCAGCTGCGGTATTGGAGGTATTGCTAGGAGAGGATACACTCATGTTGAGCCCCGTTTCTTCCATCCGGACTTTGACCGTTGGCTCCGGATTCTCACCGGATCAGCCGCTTTCGCGGGTCGCGGGCTTCGGTATGGGGCCGTTATGAATGCCGGTCGTGCCGTTACCGCCAGTAAGGATTTTCACCTTCCCTGAAACTTGCTTGTCCATATATACGCCCGCCATGCGATATGCGCAACCTGCGTTCCGTTTTCGTCTTGCGATTCGGAACGCAGCCTGCGCACGCCGCGACAGCGGGCATGTTATGACAGCAGGTCGAGCAGATCGTCCTTGCTGAGCGTGCCGACGCCGCCGGATGCGGTGCCGTCGGTGAATTGGCGCGCCAGCTCGTTTTTCTTTTGCCTGCAGTTTCAGGTATGCGTTCCTCGATGGTGTCTTTGGCCACGATCTGGTATACGTTCACGTCCTGGGTTTGGCCGATGCGGTGCGCGCGGTCGGTTTGCCTGGTTTCTGCGCGGCGGCGTTCC
>ENA-OQES01000892-OQES01000892.1-human-gut-metagenome-genome-assembly--contig:-NODE-892-length-11934-cov-6.786652_pt1 | contig 11934 bp, 11 predicted proteins | sample MGYA00242798_ERZ504641 | MGnify/ENA primary metagenome ERZ504641 (study PRJEB26092, sample SAMD00036327) | human gut metagenome | host: Homo sapiens | study: EMG produced TPA metagenomics assembly of... | reverse complement strand
AAGTATTCCACCTGGGGAGTACGTTCGCAAGAATGAAACTCAAAGGAATTGACGGGGACCCGCACAAGCGGTGGAGCATGTGGTTTAATTCGAAGCAACGCGAAGAACCTTACCAAGTCTTGACATCGTGATGACCGGAACTTAACCGTTCCTTCCCTTCGGGGCATCATAGACAGGTGGTGCATGGTTGTCGTCAGCTCGTGTCGTGAGATGTTGGGTTAAGTCCCGCAACGAGCGCAACCCTTATCCTCAGTAGCCAGCAGTAAGATGGGAACTCTGAGGAGACTGCCAGGGATAACCTGGAGGAAGGTGGGGATGACGTCAAATCATCATGCCCCTTATGATTTGGGCTACACACGTGCTACAATGGCGTAAACAAAGGGAAGCGATAGGGTGACCTGGAGCAAATCCCAAAAATAACGTCCCAGTTCGGACTGTAGTCTGCAACCCGACTACACGAAGCTGGAATCGCTAGTAATCGCAGATCAGAATGCTGCGGTGAATACGTTCCCGGGTCTTGTACACACCGCCCGTCACACCATGGGAGTCAGCAACGCCCGAAGTCAGTGACCTAACCGAAAGGGAGGAGCTGCCGAAGGCGGGGCAGGTAACTGGGGTGAAGTCGTAACAAGGTAGCCGTATCGGAAGGTGCGGCTGGATCACCTCCTTTCTAAGGAAATGAGTAGGGGTTTTATATACTGTTTAGTTTTCAAATCGAGGAAACTTGAAGAAAACAAAATATTTCCGGTGGCGATGCGCTTAGGGGACACACCCGTTCCCATCCCGAACACGATGGTTAAGACCTAAGCGGCCGATGGTACTATACTGGAGACGGTATGGGAGAGCAGGTGGCTGCCGGGATTAAAAAATAAAAACCACTCCAGAGAGTGTTTTATATAGAACGGACATGTTCCAATGGGCCTAGATAAAGGCGAAGCCTGTGATGCGAAAGCGGAAAGAACGTGTTAACCTGAGTCAGCAGGGAAGTGCTGTTCCATATAACTGGTTTTTACCAGTGATCCGTGAGTTTAAAGAGATTTGAACTTGCAGATGACTGATAAAAATGTCAGTCAGATACGTACCTTGAAAACCGCATATTGAATAGAAATGATTGATTATTCAATTGAATATCAAGACATCCGAGGCCATGTGATCAAGTGATTGATCATGTGGAAAACAATACAACAAATTTTGTAAACAACCCAGACCAAAAGATATAACGCTATATATCTGAGATGAGTAGTTTGCTCCCGCGAACGAAAGTCAATTGGTCAAGCTAATAAGAGCGCAGGGTGGATGCCTTGGCACTAAGAGCCGATGAAAGACGTGATAAGCTGCGAAAAGCTTCGGGGAGGAGCAAATATCCTTTGATCCGGAGATATCTGAATGGGGAAACCCGGCTGAGAAGACCTCAGTCACTGTATGGTAAATACATAGCCATACAGAGGGAACCCGGTGAACTGAAACATCTAAGTAGCCGGAGGAAGAGAAAGAAACATCGATTCCGGAAGTAGCGGCGAGCGAACCCGGAAGAGCCCAAACCAGCGTGCGTGCATGCTGGGGTTAAGGACTGCATAAGTGAGCCGATCTGTTAATGGAACTGCCTGGGAAGGCAGGCCAGAGAGGGTGAAAGCCCCGTACATGAAAACGGTAGGCAGCGGCAGGATCCAGAGTACCGCGAGACACGAGAAACCTTGCGGGAAGTCGGAGGGACCACCCTCCAAGGCTAAATACTCCTTAGTGACCGATAGCGCATAGTACTGTGAAGGAAAGGTGAAAAGGACCCCGGGAGGGGAGTGAAAGAGAACCTGAAACCCTGTGTTTACAAGCTGTGGGAGCACGTTAAGGTGCAACCGCGTACTTTTTGTAGAACGGTCCGGCGAGTTGCCGGTGCTGGCAAGGTTAAATGGTACAGCCATGGAGCCGAAGGGAAACCAAGTCTCAAATGGGCGTAAAGTCAGCACAGGCAGACCCGAAACCGGGTGACCTATCCATGTCCAGGATGAAGCGGAAGTAAAATTCCGTGGAGGTCCGGATCCACATCCGTTGAAAAGGGTGGGAATGAGGTGTGGATAGGGGAGAAATTCCAATCGAACCCGGAGATAGCTGGTTCTCCTCGAAATAGCTTTAGGGCTAGCCCCGTATTAGTTTAGCGGAGGTAGAGCACTGAATTCCTAAGGGGGCGTCAAAGCTTACCAAGGGATATCAAACTCCGAATGCCGCATAAATGATGTACGGGAGTCAGACTGCACGAGATAAGTTGGGCAGTCAAAAGGGAAAGAGCCCAGACCTACAGCTAAGGTCCCAAAGTGTGTGTTAAGTGGAAAAGGATGTGGGATTTCAGAGACAACTAGGATGTTGGCTTAGAAGCAGCCACACATTCAAAGAGTGCGTAATAGCTCACTAGTCGAGAGGTCCTGCGCCGAAAATGTCCGGGGCTAAAACACAACACCGAAGCTTAGGAATGTAGAAATACATTGGTAGAGGAGCATTCTTAAAGGAATGAAGCAGTACCGGTAAGGAGCTGTGGACTTTTAAGAAGAGAGAATGCCGGAATGAGTAGCGAGATGGAGGTGGGAATCCTCCAGGCCGAATATCCAAGGTTTCCAGAGTAAAGCTGATCTGCTCTGGGTAAGTCGGGGCCTAAGGTAAGGCTGAGAAGCGTAGCCGATGGACAACAGGTTGAGATTCCTGTACCGCGTATCATCAGAACTGTGGGGACACAGAAGGACAGCACAACCCGGGAATGGAAAGACCGGGGCAAGCAGGGTAGGAGTTAAGCTGGCAAATCCGCTTAACAATCCGAAGCTGTGATGCGGAGCGAATTTAAGTAGTGAAGTGTGCGATTCCGGCTGTCAAGAAAAGCCGCTATTGTGTGATACGTGCCCGTACCGTAAACCGACACAGGTAGATGAGGAGAGAATCCTAAGGCCGGCGGGAGAAGCATTGTTAAGGAACTCGGCAAAATGACCCTGTAACTTCGGGAGAAAGGGTGCCTGGGAAACCAGGCCGCAGAGAATAGGCTCAAGCAACTGTTTAGCAAAAACACAGGTCTATGCAAAACCGTAAGGTGAGGTATATGGGCTGACGCCTGCCCGGTGCTGGAAGGTTAAGAGGAGGGGTTAGCGCAAGCGAAGCTCTGAATTGAAGCCCCAGTAAACGGCGGCCGTAACTATAACGGTCCTAAGGTAGCGAAATTCCTTGTCGGGTAAGTTCCGACCCGCACGAAAGGCGTAATGATTTGAGCGCTGTCTCGACAATGCACCCGGTGAAATTGAAATACCAGTGAAGATGCTGGTTACCTGCGCCAGGACGGAAAGACCCCATGGAGCTTTACTCCAGCTTGATACTGGGATTCGGTACTGCATGTACAGGATAGGTGGGAGACTGAGAACTATGAACGCCAGTTTGTAGGGAGTCGCTGTTGGGATACCACCCTTGCGGTATTGGATTTCTAACCTGCAGCCGTGAACCGGCTGGGGGACAATGTCAGGCGGGGAGTTTGACTGGGGCGGTCGCCTCCGAAAGGGTATCGGAGGCGCTCAAAGGTTCCCTCATAATGGTTGGAAACCATTAGAAGAGTGCAAAGGCATAAGGGAGCTTGACTGCGACACCGACGGGTGGAGCAGGTAGGAAACTAGGACTTAGTGATCCGGTGGTATGAAAGTGGGATTGCCATCGCTCAACGGATAAAAGCTACCCTGGGGATAACAGGCTTATCACTCCCAAGAGTTCACATCGACGGAGTGGTTTGGCACCTCGATGTCGGCTCATCGCATCCTGGGGCTGTAGCAGGTCCCAAGGGTTGGGCTGTTCGCCCATTAAAGCGGTACGCGAGCTGGGTTCAGAACGTCGTGAGACAGTTCGGTCCCTATCCGGCGCGGGCGGAGGATATTTGAGAGGAGCTGTCCTTAGTACGAGAGGACCGGGATGGACGGACCACTGGTGTATCTGTTGTCGACCAACGGCATGGCAGAGTAGCCAAGTCTGGAAGGGATAAACGCTGAAGGCATCTAAGCGTGAAGCCCCCCTCAAGATGAGATATCCCTCCTTCGGGAGTAAGACCCCTTGAAGACGACAAGGTAGATAGGGCAGAGGTGGAAGCATGGCAACATGTGGAGCTGACTGTTACTAATAGGTCGAGGGCTTAATCTGGTTAATAACGGAGAAAACAAATCGGATTTGTATGAAGTTTTGAAGGTACAAACCTTAATAATCCTCGATAGCTCAATGGTAGAGCACTCGGCTGTTAACCGAGTTGTTGTAGGTTCGAGCCCTACTCGGGGAGTTTTCTTTTTTCCTTAGGCTCCATGGTCAAGCGGTTAAGACATCGCCCTTTCACGGCGGTAACACGGGTTCAAATCCCGTTGGAGTCATTTTTAGCACAGCAATGCGCTGAGTTAAAAGTCATAAGTCGTATGCCGATGTGGCTCAATTGGCAGAGCAGCTGATTTGTAATCAGCAGGTTATCGGTTCGAGTCCGATCATCGGCTTATATATTTGGACCATTAGCTCAGTTGGTTAAGCAACCGGCTCATAACCGGTCGGTCCTGGGTTCGAGTCCCCGATGGTCCATTAAATTTTTCTTGCATTTTGTGCAAACTGTGATATTATATATCACGCATTAAGCATTTGGCCTAGTGGCTCAGTTGGTTAGAGCGCCGCCCTGTCACGGCGGAGGTCACGGGTTCGAGTCCCGTCTGGGTCGTTTGTAGTGAGTATCTACTACAATTTTATATGGGATCTTAGCTCAGCTGGGAGAGCATCTGCCTTACAAGCAGAGGGTCACAGGTTCGAGCCCTGTAGGTCCCATTTATGCCGCAGTGGCGGAACTGGCAGACGCGCAGGACTTAAAATCCTGTTGTAGTGATACAGTACCGGTTCGATTCCGGTCTGCGGCATTCATTCAAAACACTTGACAAGAGTGTTATAATGAATGAGTAAATAAAATATGTGTGTGTAGCTCAGCTGGATAGAGCACTTGGCTACGGACCAAGGTGTCGGGAGTTCGAATCTTCTCACGCACGTCGATTTCTCTGGTTGTCAGAGAGCAAAAAGCATCCTTTTGAGGGTGCTTTTTTGTATAATAGGGAATTCCAAGGAATTTTCCTATTACACAAAAAGTGCACTAACGTGCCAATGATGTGCACTTGCGCGAAGATGCAGGTTGTCGCAAGCGACGCGCTCGGCGCGAGAATGTGTCAAGGCAGCAACTGTTCACAGGTAGGAATTTTCTGAACTGAAAATTCCGTACGATACAGTTCTGGCAGCAGATTTTGTCGATTTAGAATGTGCAGTATCGGCAAAATCCCGTTGATGGGCACACGTGTGCGAACCGTAACCCTGAGCACATTCTTTATTCCGTTTACGACAGCCCGGAATTGACTTTTTACCGCATGACCGATATAATAATAGGGCTGTCCCTATCAAGGCAGATAGCTTTGCGGTTTCTATGAAAGACCGCGTGGAGGAATTATGAAAACAGAATATCTGATAAAAATTGGTTCTGTCGCTAAATGGCTGGTGCCGTTTTTTGCAGCGGTGGCGCTGCTGAACGCGTAGGTTTTAAGTGGGCAGAATAAAATAGAAAGGCTGGGAAGAAGCTGGGAGATGCATCACGGATTCTGACACAGCGGAAAGGAGAAGAGATGCAGTTAGTTCAGTTAGATATGAAGCAGATATCGAGCGAGGCAGAGATTTACGACTGCCTGGTCGGTCAGATGAATTTTACCAATGCCGATGAAAAACCGGAATGGATGAATGTGATTGAGATGAACGAGCGGGATCCGTATGAGATGGATACAGAAGAACAGCCGGAGGATCCGGAGTTTAAGAAAATCTGGAGACACCGGAGAAGACATTGGATGGTCTGGTACAGATGCTGGCTGCCCGCCTGGCAGATGATTACTGCCTGGAAGTAATCCGGGATGAAGCGGCGGATGATGAGAAGAAAGAACTGGGAAAAACGTCTGGAACGCGCACTGGAAGATGCGGCGCGCACAATCGATGAAAGAGACGGGAAATTGTATGCAATACTTGAGGATACAAAACCCATGGCATTCTCCGTTATCTGATGAGCCGGAAGAAGGATTGATTCCATGTGAGGTGGTTCGGTCTTCCCGGAAGACGATCGCCATCCAGATCACGGCGGAAGGACGCCTGGTACTCCGGATTCCGAGGAGGGCTTCGGTGCAGGCTGCGATGCGGTTTGCCGAGGAGCACCGCGACTGGATAGAAGTCCATTATAAAGAAGCGGTGGAACGCCAGAGGAACCGGAAAACATATGGAGCGGAAGAAATCCGAAATTTCACAGAAAAGCTGCGCCCGGTGCTCATGCACCGGGTTGCTTTATATGCGGCGTGCATGGGCGTAACCTATGGAAAAATCACAATCCGGAACCAGAAAACGCGTTGGGGAAGCTGCAGCGCAGCTGGAAACCTAAATTTTAACTGGCGGTTGGCACTTTTGCCGGAGGATCTGATGAATTATGTGATTGTCCATGAGCTGGCACACCGGCTGGAAATGAACCATTCCGCGCGTTTCTGGACGCAGGTGGAGAATATACTGCCGGACTGGCGGGAACGGCGCAGGCGGCTTAGGGAGTATGTGATATAGAAAAGAAGTACATCTAGATAATAGGAGGAACAAAATGGCAGAAGAAGTCTGGATGCTTCAGACCAAGAAAGCAGATTTTAAGCAGATCGGGGCGCGGTTTCGGATCGATCCGGTTACGGCGCGTATTATCCGGAACCGTGGGATCGAAGGAGAGGCGGCGATCGACCGCTATTTAAATGGCACGCTGGATGATCTGTATGATCCGATGCTGTTAAAAGATATGGAGCGTGCCGTTTCCATCCTGTGCGAGGCTGTGGATACTGGAAAGAAGATACGGATCGTCGGTGATTATGATATTGACGGCGTCTGTTCGACGTACATATTATTGCAGGCATTTGAACGGCTGGGCAGTGATGTAGATTTTGAGATACCGGATCGCATCAAGGATGGCTACGGAATCAATGAATCGATCATCGAACAGGCGCACGCGGACGGCGTGGAGGTGATTCTGACTTGTGACAATGGTATTTCCGCGTTCCATCAGGTGGAGCTGGCGAAGAAATATGGCATGACGGTTGTCATCACGGATCATCATGAGGTGCCCTTAGATGGGGAAAAAGAGAAGATTCCCCCGGCGGATGCGGTGATCGATCCGAAACAGGCAGACTGTCCGTACCCATTTCCGGAGATCTGCGGCGCAGTGGTGGCGTACAAGCTGGTGCAGGTTTTATATGCTCGCCGGGGCGTGCCGCAGATGGAATGGCTGGATTTGCTTGAATTTGCCGCGATTGCGACGGTCGGTGATGTGATGAAGCTGCAGGATGAGAACCGGATTCTGGTAAAATACGGTCTTAAAAAGATGGCGCAGACCAAAAATCTAGGGCTTCGCAGACTGGCGGAGAAAAATAATCTTGATCTGGGGGCGATCACAGCATACCATATCGGATTTGTCATTGGACCGTGCCTGAATGCGGGCGGACGATTAAAAACGGCAAAGGAAGCGCTGGCGCTTCTGCGGGCGCAGAGTGAGGAAGAGGCGGAACGCCTGGCAGAGGAACTTAAGGAATTAAATGATACCCGCAAGGATATGACCGAGCAGGGGACTGAGGCGGCGAAGCTGCAGGTAGAGAGCTGGTACCAGAAGGACAAGGTGCTGGTGGTCTTTCTGCCAGAATGCCATGAATCGCTGGCGGGCATTATTGCAGGGCGCCTGAGGGAATATTATCAGAAGCCGGCGATCGTGCTGACGCGCGGCGAGGAGGCGGTCAAAGGCTCGGGACGTTCCATCGATGAGTACCATATGTTTAAAAAGCTGACAGAGGTCAGCGATCTGCTGCTCAAATTTGGCGGGCATCCGCTGGCAGCCGGGCTTTCGCTGGAAGAGAAGAACATTGACGAGTTCCGGCGCAGACTGAATGAAAATGCGGGGCTGACGGAGGAAGATTTTAAAGCGAAAGTCTGGATCGATGTGCCGATGCCGGTGGGATATGTGACAGAACGACTTGTGAGGGAGCTTTCCTGTCTCGAACCGTTTGGACAGGGTAACGAAAAACCGCTGTTTGCAGAGAAATCACTTCGCATCCGGGCGAGCCGCGTGCTGGGGCGCAACCGGAATGTCGTAAAAATTGACGTTGGAAGAGACAGACGGACACGCGATCGAGGCGCTATATTTCGGTGACGGAACGGCGTTTGAGGAAGAGCGCGCCGGACGGCGGGAGATCGACGTCGTGTATTATCCGGACATCAATGAGTACAATGGAAGTAAAAACGCTGCAGGCGGTGATTCGCCGTTATAAATTACCGGGGGTAAATGGCATGATAACGAGAAAAGATGTGATGCCGGTCAATTTCCTGGAAAAAAGCAAAAATTTACCGGAAGTGATACCGGGATGCGCTACCGGATGGAGATGACAAAGCGCGAAGTACCGAAAGAAGACGGCGCAGATGGCGAGACGGTCGAGGAGACAGTCCTGACCGTGACATCGTGGCCGGAACCATATGGATACGACGCAACGCCGGAAGAGGAGAAGACCCGCGAGGAATTTCCGTTTTCGGAAGAAGGAATTGTGAGCGGGGTAGAGTGGCTGAACGGGCAGCATGCGCGGTATGTGAAGCCTGAAAAATAGACGGTTGCGTGAACAGAAAGAGTGAAAAAGTAGAATGAGTTGGAAAAAGACATTTTATGAGGGGCTAAAGAGCGGTATCCCCATTGGACTGGGGTATCTGCCGGTCTCCTTTACGTTTGGCTTCCTGGCGGTGTCGGGCGGTCTGTCGGTCTGGGTAGCAGTTTTTATATCGCTGACGAACTTAACGAGCGCCGGACAGTTCGCAGGGACAAACCTGATTCTGGCGGGGGCTGGGTACTTTGAGGTGGCATTGACGACGTTTGTCATTAACCTGCGCTATATGCTGATGTCACTGTACCCTGTCCCAGAAGCTCGATGAAAAGACGGGAACCGGGGCGCGCTTGGCATTGGCATTCGGCATCACGGATGAGACGTTTGTCGTCAGTTCCCTGCATCCGGGCATTTTGAAAGCGTCGTATATGCTGGGACTTATCACGATGCCGATTCTGGGGTGGAATCTTGGAACCTGGCTGGGAGGCGCGATCTCGGCGGTTCTGCCGCAGGCGCTGCAGAATGCGATGGGAATTGCCCTGTACGCGATGTTTATTGCACTGATTCTGCCGGCGGCACGCAAATCGCGGTCGGTGTGCTGCGTCATCATTCTGGCAGTTGTGATGGTGTGCACTTTTAAAATATGTTCCGGATTTTTGCCGGTATTTCCTCCGGTTTCCGGGTGATTCTGGTTACGATCGCGGCATCGGCGTTCGGTGCATGGAAATTCCCGCATGATCCCGACGGTAAAGAAGCCGGTCAGGACGAGAGTCAGAAAGATGGGGGCAGAATGATGAATACAGCAGAGGCAGCAGGAGCAGCCGGAACACTCGATATGAAATACGTGCTGACCTGTGTCCTTTTGAGGCACTGGTTACATATATTCCACGTGTTCTTCCGGTTACGATTTTCCGGAAACAGATCCGTTCGAAGTTTATCCGATCTTTCTTAGATTATACGCCGTATGCAGTGCTGGGAGCACTGACATTTCCGGATGTATTTACCTCCACAGGACATCTCTATTCGGCGGTCGGAGGAACGATCGTAGCGGTGATTTTGGGATATAAGGGAAAGAGCCTGGTGGTAGTGGCGATCGCGGCGATTGTGACGGATTTACCTGCTTGAGATGGCAGGCGGAGCCGGTCTTTTGGCGTCGCTTTCATTTTAAGCAAAAAATTTAAAATGAATATGCGCGAAAGCGCGGGAAATTCATCATAAATGAAAAAACGAAAGGTGCAGACAAGATGATTACAATGAAGGGAGCCGCTGTTTCGGCAAAGCTGAAAGAGCAGGTGGGAAAAAAGGGCTGGAAACCCTGACATGGGTGCCGAAACTGACGATTATCCGGGTGGGCGAGAATCCGGATGATATTTCCTATGAGAAAGGCGCGACGAAGAAGCTGACATCGTTCGGGCTTGAGGTGGAATCGAAGGTATTTCCGGGAGATATCTCGGACGAGGCATTTAAGAGGGAGTTTGCGGCGATCAATGCGGATGCGTCGGTGGACGGTATTTTAATGCTGCGCCCGCTTCCAAAACAGATCAACGAGCAGGATATTGTAAAAAATGATCGATCCGGCGAAGGATCTGGACGGTATTTCCCCAGTCAATATCGCAAAGGTGTTCAGCGGCGATACGAGCGGTTTTGCGCCGTGTACGGCGGAGGCAGTGGTATGCATGCTGAAAATGAACGATATCGCGCTTTCTGGCAAACGGGTGGCAGTCGTAGGAAGAAGCATGGTTGTGGGACGCCCGCTTTCGATGCTGCTTCTGCATGAAAATGCGACCGTGACCATCTGCCACTCGAGAACTGCCAGCCTGCCGGAGGTATGCCGGGAGGCGGATATTCTGACTGCCTGCGTGGGAAAAGCAGCGATGATTAACCACACTTATGTGAAAAAAGGATGCGGTTGTCATTGACGTTGGGATCAATGTAGATGAAAATGGAAAACTCTGCGGCGATGTGGATTTTGCCGATCTGGAAGGAACTGCTTCGGCGGCAACCCCGGTTCCGGGCGGTGTCGGCGGCGTGACGACGGCGGTTTTGGCACAGCATCTGGTGCGCGCAGCACGGATGAAACAGGAAAAAATAGTAATAAATAAGCGAAAGAAAGTTAAGAGAAAAGCAATACATTTCCTCTCGTTTTCAGGTATAACTATAGTAAGAATGACAGTGTACCAGCAGTTGATTCCGGAAGGTCCGAACCCATTGTGGGGTGGAACTCACGGATGAAACAGAAAAACGGGAGGAATTTTTTATGAGAAAAATGGGGATGATGCGAAACAGGATGGCATTTCTGCTGGCAGCAGGAACGATGACAATGACGTCGGCGGCAGGTCTGGCAGGTTGTACGTCCGCACCGGCATCGGTGACGGTGCAGTCGGCGGAAAATACGGGGATCACGGTGACGAGCCAGGAGAAAATCAAGGCGGAGCCGGATATTGCGGAAATTACCTACAGTGTCTATTCACAGGCGGCGGATGCGAGCACCTGCCAGTCGGAGAATCAGACGGATTTGGATGCGGTTCTGGCGCTTTTGAAGGAAAAGGGAATTGCAGATACCTCGGTGCAGACGAGCGGTCTGGGGCTGAATCCGATCTATGACTGGGACAATGGCAAGAAGATCACTGGTTATGAGATGACGACGGAGGTTGTTGTATCGGATGTTGCGATTGAGGATGCAGGGGCGATCATCAGCGATTCGGTCAATGCGGGTATCAATTCGATCGATTCGGTCCAGTACCAGTGCAGCAAGTTTTGATGAGATTTATCAGGAAGCGCTCAAAAAAGCCATTGAGTCGGCGCGCGTGAAAGCCGAAGCGATGGCGGAGGCAGGCGGCTGCAAGCTGGGAACGATGACGAATGTGCAGGAGTACAGCAGCGGTCAGCAGGCGCGTTATTATGACACTTCTTACAGCAGCGGCATGGCGATGAAGGAAATGGCGATGGAAGATGCGGGTGCAGGCAGAAACCTGATGCCGGGGCAGGTGATGTTGAGGCAGAGGTGTCGGCTACGATTTTCCATTCAATAGGGATCAGCTGCATGAAAGGTTGTCTGGTTTCGGAGGAAAAATCGGATTTTAAACAGGAAAAGGGAATAAACACAAATTGTATAAACCTTCGCATATCTGGGATACTAACAGTGTGAAATGAATGGTCGGAAACGGCTGCTGTTTCATGAGAATGTAGAACAGAATGCGGAGGTTTACTTTTTTATGTGGGGAATGATAACCGCGCTGGTTTCCGGCGCACTCATGAGTAT
>ENA-OQES01000891-OQES01000891.1-human-gut-metagenome-genome-assembly--contig:-NODE-891-length-11942-cov-1.994075_pt1 | contig 11942 bp, 12 predicted proteins | sample MGYA00242798_ERZ504641 | MGnify/ENA primary metagenome ERZ504641 (study PRJEB26092, sample SAMD00036327) | human gut metagenome | host: Homo sapiens | study: EMG produced TPA metagenomics assembly of... | reverse complement strand
GACCCAGACTGTTAAATTCAAGCTGTATCTCGTCAACAATTTCTATCCACGCTCTCCTTGCGGAGAGCGACCTCTTCTGTGCAATGCAAATTGTAGTTGTCGTAGATTTCTATCCACGCTCTCCTTGCGGAGAGCGACGTGTCAATGAGGATAGATATGGCCAACAATTTTGATTTCTATCCACGCTCTCCTTGCGGAGAGCGACCGCCCCCAGCCCCCCAAAGCGAGAGTTCTAAAAAATTTCTATCCACGCTCTCCTTGCGGAGAGCGACTCTGCATTTTGATGTTTTGTCCGTTTCTGCCGTCCTATTTCTATCCACGCTCTCCTTGCGGAGAGCGACAGCAAAAAGTGCACAAAACAGTGGGGCACTTTTGCGCATATGAAACAAATTTTATGGGGATTGCATCTTCATGCTGACAGGCAAGGCTGTATTTTACCCTTTCCGCCCTGTTTTTTCCATATTTTCTGGTGCGAATGAACCGGGAATTTTATGATTGCCTTCCCCTCGCACTAAGCAAACAAGATTCCATCCTGATCAAAATCCGGGTGCAGACCCACATGCTCGACTTTGCTTTTGTAATGGTTTCCCAGTTGATAAAAGCGCAGGCTGTCCGATTCCGAATCGATCAGTTCGGTCAATTTTGCTTTGAACATCGTGTATTGCGCGGCATCCAGCAGGCACTCAAATACGGAGTTTTGCACCCGCTGGCCGTAGTCTACACAGACTTTTGCTACTTTGCGCAGCCTGCGACGACGCCGGCGGTATTTCGGTGTTGACATCATAGGTTACAAGCACCAACATAACGGCACCTCACTTCCAGAAAAACGGTGGGTACACTTCCAGGTCGCCGCGCAGAGCACGGGCCAGCAAAAGCGCCTGAACATAGGGCACCAGCCCCCAGGGCAGTTTTTCTTTCAAAAACGGATGGGTGATCTCTTCCTTCTTTTTGTTCTGCCATGCGGTCAGGAAAGCTTTGCGGCCATCATCCGTCAGCAGTACGGCACCATTTTCCTGTTTTTTGCAGGTGTTTTGCCGTGATGATCTTTTGATTGATGCAGCTGATGACCAGCCGGTCTGCATAAACCGCCCGCAGTTCTTCCATCAGGTCAAGTGCCAGACTTTTGCGGCCGGGGCGCGGGCGGTGCATAAAGCCAACATAAGGGTCCAGGCCCACAGCGGTCAAGGCGGATGCACACTCCCGCGCCAGCATGCTGTAGGCAAACGAAAGCAGCGCATTCACATTGTCCAGCGGTGGACGGCGGCTGCGGCCCTCAAACACAAAAGTCCTGCTTTTGCTGCAGAATCAGGTCATTCAGGCAGTCAAAGTAGCGCTGGGCTGCCTCGCCTTCCAGGCCGCGCAGCTGTTCCGGATCATCGCTGTTCTGTATCAGCGGCAGCGCGGCGGCCAGCTGGGTGGAGGTGCGTTTCAGTTTTTCGACCGGGACACGCTGGGGGATGATCGCGGGTTGCGCGTTCCAGCACCCAGCGTGCGTTATACACTTTACCAAGGATAAAGCTCCGGGCATAGCGACAGCTCTGGGCCGGGTCATCCGACACGCGGTACTGCGCCTGACGCAGCAGCACATTGCCGCGTTCTTCCCCCAACGGTGCGGGCCTGAAATCTGCCATACGGGTCAAAAAAAGGCAAAGGGTCAATGCCCCGCCGGGCACAGCTCCCATCAAAGCGGGGCTGGCACCCGCGTAAGTAAAGCAGACGATGCCTTCCAGCGTATGCAGGGCATAGCGGTGGGTTCCTGCTTATTGCGGGTAACAACAAGGTTTTCGCCATCCAATGTCAGGTAAGCGTCCTCATTGATGACAAACAGGGTGTTGAGCAGCTTTCTCATGGCGCGCCCTCCTCAATATGCTCCCGCAGATACGCCGCCGGGTCTGCCTGCTGATACAGCGCCGGCAGGCAAAGCTCTTTCAGTGAGCAGGCATTGCAATGCTTGCCGGGTTTGCTTTTTGGGGTATAGCCGCGCGCAAACAGGCGGTTCATCTCATCCGCCATGGTCTGCGCGGTGCTGCGCAGTTCCGGTGTCAGGGAAACATGTTCCCGCTGCCGGGTTTCTTCATAAAAGATTTCCCCTTCCGGCACCTCGCACACCAGCATTTCTTCCAGCGCCATGGCCTGTGCGCAGAGCTGCAGCCGGTCAGCGTCACTGGCCTTGGCGCGGCCATGCTTGTACTCGACAGGCATGGGCTTCCAGAGCCCTTCCGTGCTTTGCAGGGGGATGCCCTCCGGGTCGGCCCGGAACTCGACGACATCGCAGTTTCCGCTCAGGCCCAGCCGACGGCTGACCACCTGCATCCCTCGGGTGATGAGCAGGCCGCCGCGCCGTTCGGTCTGGTCTGCGTCATGACAGCGGGCGTGGTCGAGCTGGCCTTCGACGGTGCGGCGGTTCTCCGCCCACTGCTGCTCCAGATGGATGAGCGCCCACTGGCGGCGGCAGAAGCAGAAGTGCTGGATGCCCGACAGGGGCAGCCAGTCGTCCGGGCCGGCCATCAGGACAGCCTCTCGCAGGTGACTCCTTCCGGCAGAGTGTCTGCCACCGTGACGGTGTAGTCGCGGTAGCTGCGGGCGGCGTCCACATCGGGCTTGCGCTGGACGGCGACGGAGTCGAAGAGCTTATAGGCCGGGGCATTGCCCAGCTCAGAATCGTGCTTGAACACGATGAGCTCCCGCACGGCCATCTTGCCCCGGGCGGCGCTGTGGTCGTTCTCGAACATATTCAGGATGGCAGTCCACAGAAGTTTCAAATCATCCTCGGAGAAGCCGGTGGTCTTCCGGGCGAGGTTGGCCGAGACATAGCCCTCGGCGCGGTAGAGGGCGTAAGGCACGATGTGCTTGCGGCCCATCTCGGTACCCTTCTTCTCGGCATCGGCCTCGGTGGTGATGGCCACGCGGGTGATGGTGACTTCCTGCGGGACGATGGGGTCCACCGAGCGGGCAAAGCTCAGCTGGACGGGGCCGCGCACCTGACCGCAGTTCAGCGCACCCTTGACGAAGGTGGTCATGACGGCACCGAAGGTGCGGAATGTCGAAGTAGTTCTCACACATATAGTCCCGCAGCTTGGCATCGATGTCGGGGTCGGCCTTTTTGGCGGCTTTCAGGTCGGGGTCGATGCCCAGAGTTTTGATGGCCTCGGCGTCGCTGCGGTTGAGGGGAACGCCGTCCTTGATGTAGATACGATAGCCTTTTTCGTCCTCTTTCAGGGTCTCGACATAGTTGCGGATCTTCCGCTTGAGGCAGACATCGGTCACCAGACCGTAGCCCGTCTCGGGGTCGATGCGGGGCATATTGCCTGCGTCGGGGTCGCCGTTGGGATTGCCGTTCTCGACGTCGAACAGGATGACGAAATCATAGCGGTTCTTGATGGGCTCAGACATGGTTTATTCCTCCTCATCTTTTTGGCGTAGCGTTTCTGGGTCTGGTGGTAGTAGCCGATCTCAAAGGCACCCTGCTCCGGCAGGCTGAGCCGCGCCGGGAAGCCTGTCTCGGGCAGCTGGGCCATCAGCTCGGTGAGCTGTTTGCTGAAATGCACCTCGTTGGGGGTGCTCATCTTCTGCAGATGCTTCTGAGCCAGCTTGACCAGCGTAGGGAAGGCCGTTGCCGGGTGGCACAGGCCGAGTTGAAGTACCGGTCTTTGATGGTGGCGTTGATGCCGGGATTGGCGACGCTCTGGATCGTCTCCAGCACAGAGAAGAGACGCCCCAGAACATAGGGGACATTGCTGCTTTCGTTCAGGCTCACGGTAAATACCTCCTTGTTGAGCTCGGTGGGGGTAGTTGCGGAGATAATAGGCTTTCAGGATGGCGGCGCGGTCCCCGGGTGACTTCCCGTTCGGCCCGGATGCGGACGGGTCACGCCGTTGAGCAGGGTGGCGGGATAGGGTCCGCCGGTGAGGATGGCCCGGAGCAGATCGCCCACCAGCTGGGGCGATGGATTTTTGTCCCGGGATCTCTGGTTGACCGTCTCCTGCGCCAGCGCCCGACCGACAGGTTTTCCCGCTTGTCGAAGGCGGGGCGGGTGATTTCGAGCCGGTCGGCGTGGTCCTGCAGATTTTTGGCAAACTGTCCGAAACTGCTGTGCAGGAAGAACCGGACGGAGAGCCGGGCCGCGTTGGGCGAGATGCCCAGCACATAGAAGTTCTGATTCGGGTCCAGCTTGTCATCGAGGAAGGAGACGGGACGTCCCTGAGAAAGGGCTTTCAGTGCGGCGGCAAGGTCGCTTTCCGAGACGCCGCGCGCCTCGGCACCGCCGCAGAAAAACATCAGCATGGCGTTTGAGTAGGCGGGAGCGGCGTTTTCGGCCCAGCAGACGATGGTGGTGTCGCCGATGCGCTGACAGCAGTTCCGGTCAGCCAGCAGCAGGTTGAGGGCGGCGGTGTAGGCGAAAGCCGCGTACTCGCTGACGGGGGCGTTGGCACCCTGCTCATGGCCATAGGAGCAGAAAGCGGGTGCGTTGAAGGAGACCAGCGCCGCGCCGGCGGCCTGTGCGCCCATCACACCCTTGATGGCGGGGTGGATGCGGGCGATGCCGGCCTCTTTGCCGGTGATGAGGCAGCGGGCCATCTCGGCGTCGGCATCGGAGGTGTCAAAGGCGGACTGCCAGGCGTCCCGGATGGCGTCATCTGTGGTGGCCAGCCAGTGGGCGCCGTCGGGGGATTCGTAGCCGAACACAAGGTTCGCGTTGTTGTTCAGGTCGGCCCACTGCTCTGCCAGCAGCGGGTGGGCGGGGGCTGCGGCGGGGTCCCAGTGGTCAAAAAAGGCGAGGATGGCTTTGGCGGCAGGGGAGTCCACGCCATCCAATAGTTTGTGATGAAGAGTGGAACAAGCCTCAAAACATTGAAGCACCCGCTGGGATGCGCCGTCCTTGTTGGCACCTAGGATATAGTCTGACTTGTCGCAGAGGAACCGGGAGTCTACGCCAGAGGTGCGGGTCTTGTGAAAGGGGACTTTCATGATGCGAGGAGTCAGAACGGATTTTTTTGCCCTTGGGGACTTCCTGCCGCAGGTCGTTGAGGGCGAGGAGCTGGCCGTCGGGGCCGAGGCGCAGCTCGTAGCTGACCTTGAAGCGGCTGTCCCAGCCGGGGGCCTCCACCTTGCCCTGCTTGCAAGAGCTGTTCATAATAGGCGGTGAGTGCCTGGAGTATCATGTAAACACCTCCACGTCCCGGCATTCCATCACGCCGTCCACCAGTTTTGCGCGGAAGAACTGGCTGCGGATGTTGGCCGAATCAGAGTAATCGAGGCTGTGGAGCATGAAGCCGAGGTCCTGCGTGACCTTCAGCGCCGGAATATCGCCGCCCGGCCACTCCCGGAAGTTGGCCGGGAACTCCCGGCACCCGAAACAGGGCTGGTGGTAGCACTGTCCCTTGCGCAGCCGCCGCCGCAGGATGTCCTGGAACTTGCCGGGATTGTCGCTGGGGGAGGCCTTGTCCGTCAAATCAAAGTGGCACTCGATGACGTAGTGAACGTCCTGCAGGACCATCGCGGCCCGCTGCTGGATGTCCTCCGAGGTGTAGAGCACCGGCGGTGTGCCGCCTTTGGCCGCACTGAGGGCGGCGGAGGACAGCAGGGTGGACTTGACCTCGTTGCGCCGGATGTTGGTGAACCGGATGGGCCGCTGAGTGTACTCCTCGGTGGACGCTTCGTCCTCGGGGTCAAGGCCGAAGGGCTTGAGCAGATAGATGCGGTCAACCGTATAACGCAGCCCGGGGTGCCAGTAGATGGCCTCCACAAGGCCCCGCGCAGCGGACGGGGTGATCATGTCGTAGCTCACACGCTCGGTCTTCATTTCCGGACGAGTGAAACAGGCATAGTCGCCCCATACCTCAATGAGCATGGACATCAGCATCGCCTCCTTTTCGGGTGAAGTTGAATTTTTCAGACTAAGATGAATATCGGTCATTGAAATCACCTCTTTCTTTTAGAAGTAAAGGCCGATGCCCGTCTCCACATCCATGGCAAGGCCGGTCTTTTTCGCTGTAGCAGCTGGTGTCGGTGAGGATGGCCGAGCCATCGGGCCGCAGTTCCAGCGCCCCGGCGGCGTCGAGCTTGTCGAACTGGTCCTTATAGCAGGAGACACTGTAAAACGCCCAGCTTCCGCAGCAGCGTCCCGGGTAACATGACCGCTGCGCAGCTGTTCACAGAGGGCCGCGCCCTCGCCGGCGGGCAGATAGACGGTGCGGGCTGAGTTCTCGATGAGGCGGAATTCCTCCGCCACCTGTGCGAAGGGGAGCTGGCAGCCCCGGATGCCCCGGAGAAAGGCATCCAGAATGCCGTGCTTGTCCACGGCGTCGGGGCCGCGCAGGTCGGAAAGCTCGTTGAAGTAGAGCTGAATCGGGCCCTGGGGCGTGTCCAGTGTGTCCTGATGCCGGGCGGTGTAGTCCAGCGCGCTGACGTTCTGCCTGAGCATCTGGGGCGTGGAACACTCGTCCAGCCGGAACCGGTAGACGATGCTTTCCTCTGCGTCCCGCCGCCCCTCGCGGTTGCAGCGCCCGGCAGTCTGTAAGAGCGAGTCAAGACCGCACTGCTCCCGGTAAGCGACGGGAAAATCCACGTCCACGCCCGCCTCGATGAGAGAGGTGGACACCACCCGGCAGGGCAGACCCTCTTTCAGTCGCTGGCGGATGTCGTCCAGCTGACGGCGGCGGTCGGCGGCGCAGAGCAGGGTGGTCAGGCAGTAGCTGCCCTCGGCGGGCAGAGCAGCGTAGAGCTGCTGGGCGGTCTTGCGGCGGTTGACCACGCAGAGCACCTGCGGGTGCCGGGCCAGCCGGGCGGCGAACTCCTCCTGCGGCAGGGTGCCGAGGTCTTGCAGTGTGGTGCGCCGGAGCACTTCGTAGAGGCGGGCCGCGTCGGGCGTGATCTCCTGCGGGTGGAGTTCCGGCGCAAAGCGCCGGAACAGCGGCTCAAGGGCAGGCTGGGTGGCCGTGCAGAGGACGGCCGTGGAGTGGTAATGCTGGATGAGCTGGGCGATGGCGCTGACGCAGGGGGCAAGGTAGTCGCCCGGGAGGGTCTGCGCCTCGTCGAAGATGATGACGCTGTCGGCGATGTTGTGGAGCTTGCGGCAGCGGCTGCTGCGGTTGGCGTAGAGCGACTCGAAGAACTGCACCGCCGTCGTCACCACGACGGGGGCGTCCCAGTTTTCGCTGGCCAGCATCTGACGGTACTGGGCGGGGGTCAGGTCGTCCTGCTCAACAGTCTTGTACTCGGCGTTGGAGAAGTCGGCCAGAACATTTTCTGCGCCCAGCAGGCCCGAGAAGACGGCGGCGGTCTGATCGATGATGGACATATAAGGAATGACATAGATGACCCGCTTCATCTTCTGGGCGGCGGCGTGCTCCAGCGCAAAGGCGAGGGAGGCGAAGGTCTTGCCGCCGCCGGTGGGTACGGTGAGGGTGTAGAGCCCCTGCGGGCCGTGAGCGCCTTTCTCGAGACAGGCGCGGAGGACGGTGTTGCGCTGGACGCTGACGGGCGAGGGAGACTCGGCCCTGAGATAGCGCTGCGCCTGTGTCGAGACGATGTCCCGCAGCGCGGCGATGTCCGTGCCGCTGCCCCGGGGTGCGGCCTTGCCGTCCATGAAGGTCTCGGTGTCGATGAAGTCGGCGTCCACGAGGCAGGAGTAGAGCATCCGGGTAAAGAACGCGAGGCTCAGCGGGTCGGCGCAGGCCCACGCGGGCGGCGTCGAGGCGGGGAGCGTTACTTCCTGCCAGCCGTCGTAGGGGGCTACCGGCTTCTTGCTCCGGCCAAACAGGGTGGCGTCGCCCGGGTCATCGGCGGGGCTCCCGCCGTCGGGCAGGCCGCTGTGGTGTCCGGCCACGGCAAAGGCGGTGTGGAGATGCTGGCGGACCCAGGCCTCCTGCGCTCCGGCGGTGGAGTGGTCCACCTTGGGGCCGCCTTTGAGCCGCAGCTGGAAGGCGTCGCTGTACTTGCCGACGTCGTGGAGCCACGCGGCAAATTCGGCCTCGCTCTGCGCCCCGAAGGGGGCTGCGAGGAACCGGCCAGTCTGGCAGTGCCCGGCGAGATGGTCGTAGACGGTCTGGGTGCGGGTGCCGTCCTCGCTGATGTGGGCAAGACGTGTGGAGTGCTCCATAAAATTGACCTCCTGACTCTGGTTTGCAATAAGGATACGCTTTTCAAAAAGCGGCTGTCAACAAAACGCTCTTTTCGACGAAGAATTCTGGGACTTTGCACAAAAAGCAGGCGGAAAATCTGCAATGTGCCAAAGAAGAAAGAAACGAGTCTTTTCTTGTTTTTATGATAATGCAAATAATGTCCAATAAACTGGACATTTTACTGATTTTTCGGGCAAAAATGAAAAGAGAACGGCGTTTGCTGTACTGCGGGAGGAAGACCGCCCGTCGGCAGAGCAAAAAAATGAAGATGTTGTGTACAACAACACCGCATTAAGATGGAATTAAGGCAGGGTTAAGAAAACTGCAAGAAAAGTGCTGAGTTATTCCATCTTGGAATGAACTTTCGGGAAAATCAAGGCGAATATCCCCCTTTTCATTTGCTGAAATCTGTTGTATTATGAATAACAGATATGGAATCTGAGCAAAATGCGCCTGGATGAAGCGCAAACAGGAATGATAAGAAAAATAAAGGGCAATAGGGGGAGAGCTACGATGGACGAAAAAGATTACGAGCTGCTGCACGCGCTGGACGAGACGCGCAACATCACCCACGCAGCGGACAAACTGTACATGACCCAGTCGGCACTTTCCAAGCGCATCAAGGCGCTGGAACAGGAGCTGGGGTGGAGATCGTCCTGCGCTCACGGCAGGGCATCCGCTTCACGCCGGCCGGTGAACAGGTGCTGCTCCACAGCGCTGCCGCCGCCCGCGAGATGGAAAAGATGCGCCGCCAGCTGGCCTCCATCCAGGGCGAAGCCTGCGGCACCCTGCGGGCCGGCATCTCGGTGAACTTCTCCTACTACCGCCTGCCCGAGGTGCTGACGGAATACCATAAAGCCTACCCGAAGGTACGCCTCGACATCGCCACCGGCCACAGCCGGAACATCTATCAGCAGATGCTGGACTCTTCGCTGGACGTGGCGGTGCTGCGGGGCGAGTATCCGTGGGACGGCACCCAGTTCCTGCTCTCGCAGGAGAATATCTGCCTGATCTGCAGCGAGGAGAACAAGGACAGGCCCATCTCCGATTACCTTTATATCGACCACAGCAGCGACGCCACCATCAGCGCCCAGATGGCCCGCTGGCGCTATGAGAACGGCGTGACCAACGATGCGGGCAATTTTGTGGTAGATAACATCATGGTCTGCCGCGAGATGGTGGAGCGGGGCCTTGGCTGGGCGCTGATGCCGGAAGTGGCGCTGGATAACTTCAAGGGCTATGTCAAGCCCTGCACCTTCGAGAACGGCGAGCCCTTCGTCCGGCGCACCTATATTTTCTGCCAGAGAGACGCAGCCGCCCTGCCGCAGGTGAAGCTCTTTATGGACATGCTCAAAAAGCACCGCTGAGAGGAGGAAAAACATGGAAACGACTGTTTCGCTGGTCCAGATGCTGGATGCACGGGAGCGCCGGGTGCAGCATCAGCAGGAGCTGCTGGCCCGGTACCACAAGCCTCTCATCTGCTTTACCATGAATATCTGCGGCCCGATAAAGGATTCGCCCCTCATCCGGCGAGGCTTTGCGCGGGGGCGTCAGCTGCTGCGCCAGCAGTTTCTGCGGGCAAAGCTGACGCCGCTGTATCAGGACGCCGTCCGGGAAGTGACCGGCTGCGAGGCATTCTATGTGCTGGACGCCGACCCGCTGACCATCAAGAAATTTACCACCGACATCGAGGACGCCACCCCGCTGGGGCGGCTGTTCGACATGGACGTTATCCGCCCGGACGGCCTCAAAGTGGACAGAGAAGAGCTAAACCTCGAAGGCCGCCGCTGTCTCATCTGCGGCGGGCCTGCTAAGGTGTGCAGCAGCCGCCGCATCCATACCGTGGCCGAACTGCAGGAAAAGACGACGGAGATCCTGACCGAGGCCCGGGACGCGCAGGACATTGCCGACGCGGCCCGTCTGGCCGTCCGCGCCCTGCTCTACGAAGTGACCACCACCCCGAAGCCCGGCCTTGTGGACCGGCGCAACAGCGGAAGCCACAGGGACATGGATGTCTTCACCTTCATGGACAGCGCCGCGGCGCTCTACCCCTATTTTGAAGACTGCGCCCGGACGGGCCGCGAGACGGCGGAACAGCCCGCGCCCGAGACCTTCGCGGCCCTGCGGCCTCTGGGTTGTGAGGCCGAGGGCGAGATGCTGGACGCCACCGGCGGCGTCAACACCCACAAGGGCGCTGTCTTTTCGGTGGGCATCGTCTGCGCAGCGCTGGGACGCCTCGACCGCTCCCTCTGGGCCGACGCAGCCCGCGTTCTGTCAGAAGTATCCGCCATGACGGCGGGCCTGACCGAGAAGGACTTTGCAGGCGTCACTGCCGAGAACGCCGCCACCGTGGGCCAGAAGCTTTATATCCAGTACGGCATCACCGGTGTGCGCGGGCAGGTGGAAGCCGGACTTCCCGCAGTGCTGAATGTCGGTCTGCCGGTGCTGGAAGAGGGCCTTGCCAAGGGTTACGACTTCGACCGCGTCGGCGGAGGCGCACTGCTGGCCATCCTGGCCAACAGCACCGATACCAACATCATTGCCCGCTCGAGCCGGGAGCGTCAGCTGGCCCTCACCGAAGAGCTGAAAGCCCTTCTCGCCCAGACACCTTACCCGGATAAAGATGCCCTCGCGGCGCTGGATGACCGGTTCATTGCGGAAAATCTCTCGCCCGGCGGCAGTGCCGACCTGCTGGCGCTGACCTGGCTGCTCCATTTTGTTACTACTGAGAGGAATATCGATGAGTGAATATACAATTTCGCGGGTCTATCCGACCGATAAAACCGTTCTGGCCCAAATCGACACACTGCTGAGTCAGGAGGGCATCCGCCGCGACGGCAATCTGGACTACATCTGCGCCATGTTCGACGAGGAATACAACGTCATCGGCACCGGCAGCTGCTTCGGCAACACCCTGCGGTGCTTCGCCGTCAGCAGCGCCCATCAGGGCGAGGGTCTGCTGAACCAGATCATCACCCACCTCATCGAGGTGCAGTGTGCGCGGGGGAATATGCACCTGTTTCTCTACACCAAGGTGAAAAGCTCCAAGTTTTTCGGCGACCTCGGCTTCTACGAGATCGCCCAGGTGGAGGATACCCTTGTCTTCATGGAGAACCGCCGCGACGGTTTCGGGGCCTATCTGCGCGATCTGGAAAAGACCAGGACCGAGGGCAAAAGTGCGGCCCTCGTCATGAACGCGAACCCTTTTACCCTCGGTCATCAGTATCTTGTGGAAAAAGCCGCTGCCGCCTGCGACACGCTCCACCTGTTCGTGGTCAGTGAGGACGCCAGCCTCGTGCCTTTCGCCGTGCGCAGGAAGCTGGTGGAGGCGGGCGTGGCCCATCTGCCCAACGTCGTGCTCCACGACAGCGGCCCCTACATCATCTCGAATGCCACCTTCCCCAGTTACTTCCTGAAGGATGAGGCAGCTGTCATCGACGGCCACGCCCGGCTGGACCTCGCCGTCTTTACGAAAATCGCGGCGGCGCTGAACATCACCGCCCGCTATGTGGGCGAGGAGCCTGCCAGTCAGGTGACGGGGCTTTACAACCAGATCATGTGCGAGCAGCTGCCCAAAGCGGGCATCGAGTGTGTCGTTGTACCCCGCAAAGAAGCAAACGGCAAGGCCATCAGTGCTTCCACCGTCCGCCAGTGCCTGCAGAGCGGCGACTGGGATACCCTCGAGACGCTGCTGCCCAAGACCAGCCTCGACTATTTCCGCAGCCCGGAGGCAGAGCCGGTGCTGGCACGCATCCGCAATGCGGGCAATGTCGTGCATTACTGAGAAGAACTTCCTCTCTCTTTGTGGTCATGACAACG
>ENA-OQES01000890-OQES01000890.1-human-gut-metagenome-genome-assembly--contig:-NODE-890-length-11956-cov-3.284639_pt1 | contig 11956 bp, 15 predicted proteins | sample MGYA00242798_ERZ504641 | MGnify/ENA primary metagenome ERZ504641 (study PRJEB26092, sample SAMD00036327) | human gut metagenome | host: Homo sapiens | study: EMG produced TPA metagenomics assembly of... | reverse complement strand
TTGCAGATTCTGACAGAAGAAAATGATGCGGTAATTGTAAATACACCGGTATACTATCCGTTTTTAGACGCAGTAAAGAACAATCACAGAAATTTAATCTGTTCCGATCTTAAGAACGAGAATGGAGAATACTCGATTGATTTCGATGATTTTGAGAAAAAGATCACAGATCATCAGGTGAAATTATTTATTTTGTGTTCACCACATAATCCGGCGGGAAGAGTATGGAAAAAAGGAAGAGTTAAAGCAGCTTTTTCGAAATCTGCAGAGCGCATCAGGTGTATATTATATCAGATGAGATCCATCAGGATCTGGTATTTGGAGAAAATAAGCATATCCCATCTTTGTCAACCGGAGAGTATGATGATATTATGGTATCGATCGTGGCTGCATCGAAGACATTCAATATTGCGGGTGCACAGAATTCTATGGTGATCATTCCGGATGAAAAAGCTTCAGGAAAGTGGGATGCTTATGTAAAAGGCAACAGAGTACTGGGAGGAAATGCTTTTGGGTTATGTTGCAGCGCAGGCTGCATATACAGGAGGTAATGAATGGCTGACACTGGTACTGGATCAGATCGAAGAGAATTATCAGTACCTGAAAGCAGAACTTGCAGAAAAACTTCCAGAGGCAGTTGTAACTCCATTGGAAGGAACATATCTGTGCTGGATTAATCTTGAAGCATATGTAAGAGCAGATGAGATGAAAGAAGTAATCCAAAAGAAATGCCGCTTGGCCGTTGATTTCGGTGACTGGTTCGGTGGAGAACGGTTTGGTACGTTTATAAGAATGAATCTTGCGACATCAAAAGAGAATGTAGAGATTGGTGTCAATGCACTGATTGCGAATTTAGTGAGAAAATAGTTATAGAAATTATCAATAAGACGAAATCACTGGCATATGATTTTCTATTTGACAGAAATAATTTTCTACGAGAAAATATCTGTATATGGAGTGAAAAAGATATGTACGAGATTGAAGTCTGTTATAAAATAAATTTTTGAAGCAATGCTGGGAAAAACCAGTATTAAAAAGTATTGCAGAAAAGATAAATGAATATACAGGTGCGAAAGTAATATTTGTGTCAGGGACAGGGAAAAATCCTGGCATATTCGCATACCTGTGAACAGGATGGCAGCGAATCCATCAGATGGAAGCATGTGACATTTTCAGACTATAAGAAATTCTGCCAGGAAGCTGATACGAAAGAACATCAGCTTGTACTTCAACCTGTTGAAACAATGGGAAGGTTAGCTGGATATGTAGTTATTCTATATAGTGAAGAGGAGTCCCGGCGATTTTTTGAAGAATTGGGAAGTGTGATCGGACAGGCAGTAAGGCATCAGTTTGAAGATGTGGTAAAAGAGACGATGGTTTTACAACCGATGCGCGAAGCCATACTTGCCTGGAGTCTGTTTCATGGGAAAGCAGATGGGATCCAGCAGACAGAAAAAATTATGGACAGGACAATGCATAGAAGTATTAATGTTAAAAAATGGATATTCAGGAAAAGAATGTATTGTGGATAAAGAAATATGGGATAGATATTGTATCTGCGAAGAGACAGATAGGATCCAGATATTATTTTATGGATTAAGAGCGAAAAAGTACGGAAGAAATTTACCAGAAGATCATGGAAAAAAATGATTGGTTGCAGCATCAGTGAACCATTTGGAAAATTAGACAGATGTGTTACAAAGTACGAGTTGTTAAAACCGTATGTCTATGGTAAACGGACTGGAAAATGACCCGGTTATGAAACGGGAAAAGGAATGGTCGGTACAGGGACTTTACACATATACAACACCGCTCTTTAAAGAAGCGGGATTAAGTGATTACCGATTGTTACGGCTGCTTCAGGAAGACCGAGAGAATAATACGGAGCTCTACTATACATTAAAGGTATATTTGCTGAATGAAAATAATGTAACAATGGCGGCAGACAGCCTTCATATTCACAGAAATACATTGGTCTACCGGTTAAAGCAGATCAGGGAATGTATAGAAGCTGATATCAATGATAACGAAACAGCAAGGGAACTGCTGGCATTTATGATGATGTATGATATATCGAGACAAGATGAGAAAAGGCAAAAGTAAGGAGAGCATATATGAAACTGGTGCAGAATTTACCAGAGATATTTGAAGAGTTTGGAGCAAAAAAAGAGAGAAGCATTTCTGGAAATAAAAGAATATAAGGATAAGGGAATTCCGGTTGTGGGGATGTATTGCGCCTATTTTCCGACAGAACTTGCGATGGCGGTGGGAGCAATTCCGGTAGGACTTTGTTCTTTTTCTAATGAGACGATTACGGCGGCGGAACGGGATTTGCCGAAAAGTATGTGTCCGCTGGTAAAATCCAGTTATGGATTTGCGATCAGTGACAGATGTCCGATTTTTTCATTTTGCAGATCTCGTAATCGGAGAGACGACATGTGACGGAAAAAAGAAGATGTACGAGCTGATGTCGGAATTCAAGCCAGTTCATGTAATGGAACTTCCAAACAGTCAATCCGAAAGAGGACTTGCTTTCTGGAAAAGTGAGATTATTCGTACAAAAGAATATCTGGAAGAATTCTTTCATATAGTGATTACGGAAGAGATGATCCGTGATGCAGTACATTTAAATAATGAGATCCGTATGTCGTTGAAGAACCTTTGCGAATTGATGAAACTGGATCCGGCTCCTGTAAAGGGGGAAGATATCCAGAAGATGGTGCAGGGGAGTAAATATCGATTCGATTTTGCAACAACTCCGGGAGTGGTGAAAGAAGTGATCGATAAGATCATGACAGAATACAGACAGGGAAAGCATCTGGAAAAACGCCCGAGAATACTGGTGACAGGATGCCCGATTGGCGGCGACAGCCTGAAAGTGATCCGTGCGATAGAAGATAATGGCGGAGTTGTTGTGGCGATTGAAAACTGCAGCGGTGTGCGGACACTGGGAAATCCGGTGGAGGAAGACTGCGAAGACATCTACGAAGCCATTGCAAGAAAATATCTGTCAACGGGATGTTCGATCATGACACCGAACGATAACCGGATCGATCTGATTGGTGAGATCATTGATGAATATCATGTAGATGGAGTTGTCGAGATGATATTGACCGGATGTCATGCGACAGGGGCAGAGTCTGTCTATATAAGAAAATTTGTGACAGAAGAGAAACACTTACCGTATATTGCGGTCGATACGGATTATTCTACTGCAGATCAGGGACAGATCGCCACCAGACTGACAGCGTTTCTGGAAATGATCCAGCCAGGGACAGATGAAGATCTGGATATCAATTATTGCTATAAGATTGTGCTGGCAGGGATGACGGAACAAAGGTCAAGAGCAGAAATTTTGGAAGAAATATGGAAATATACGCATATTCCGGTATGTATAAAGAGCGGGGAACAAGAAACAGAAGAATGGGTTGGAATCAGCAGGGAAGAAGCAGAACAGGAATGTGGAAAGAGAATGGAATATAAACTGTCAGAAAAGAATGGAGTTGTGATGGCAGTTGTTCCAGAGGGCGTCAATAAGGAAAGTGTGGAAGAACTCTTAGAATTGTTGGCAAAAAGCTATCACATGAGAACGCATACCCGTGAGACAGAAGAAAGAGAAATTCCGGATTATATGTGGATTATAACGGAAGAACCAAAAAATTCTTATACATATCGGACGGGATCTGACAAAACAGGCCAGAGTGAACAAAATGCTCACCGGATTGAAGCTAAGGCAGATACAGGATAATGAATTATTTATATCGGGAATGGATGGCAAAGAAGCCAGAAACGGTATAATTGATGTGTGTCGCAAATCTATGGAAGATGAAGATGGAAAAATAATGATCGGAAATGGATTTTCGGACTTGGGGGGAAAAAAAGAAGAGAACAGACAGTTGCAGTGGCAAGTATTGAATATGGCTGTAAGACAGAAACAGAAAGAACAGGTACTGCTTGTGGAAAATTATTACCATGAACTTGCAATTAGTTGTATCAGTGAGAATCTGGGACAGGAAAACATATATCTGGAAGAATTAGAGATTTTGAAAGAGGAGGATAGGAAAATCGGGAAAAGAACTTTATAAGACTTTGTACTGGTACCTTCGGATGAAACGGAACGTTGCACAGACGGCCGCAAGACTTAGGATCCACAGAAATACATTACTGCCAAGAATTGCACGGATCAATGAGCTTTTAGATCTGGATGAAAAAGACGGAATGGAATGTGAAAGAATTCTGATGGGAATGGAAATAGAAAAGTTAAAAAATGACTGATACGCAGGGTATCGGTCATTTTTTTAATTATGTTTAAATTCTTCAGACATTCGATACCCACGGAATAAAAGTTAGGATTCCTAACTTTTATGTAGGTCCAGGTAGCCAGTCTGATGCATTAAATACCAATTTTATTATGTATATTACTGTTTCTGCTTCAAATATTGCTTCGTATAAGTACAGACCGCAAAGCACTTCCCGCACAGATCCGTATCAATCCCAGTACTCTTTCGCATAATTTCCCGCTGCTTCTTATAACATGCAGAAACAGATACGATATCTTCGCGTGGCATACCCGAACGCCACAATGTAATTTTTCAGTGCATGTGCCGGGCAATACCGGACGCAGGCATGACAGGCACCGCACTGAGAGCGTGTAACCGGAGCATCGCAGGTCAGCGGGGCATCGGTCAGAAGAGAAGAAATCCTTACGGCAGATCCATATTGCGGTGTCACCAGCCGGTTGTTTTTACCGATCCAGCCGAGACCGGCTCGGGTGGCAATCGTTTGATGTGACAATGGAATACAGTTATCTGAATCTGTCATTTTCTGGTCTGTCGTCCGGGCATAAGCATGATAGCCTTTGTCAGTCAGGTATTTCGCACCGGCAGTTACGATGGTGTTCAGTTTGTCACTCAAAGAATTATAAAGTTCGTAGTATTCTCTTGTTGGAGCAAGCTGAAGACCTTTGATGACGTGTTTCGGTAACGGGATTGCGACTGCAATACCGACCGGGTAGTCAGAAGATGGAACTGCGGTCAGATCCCAATTCCGACCAAAGCAGCACCCTGCGAGATTAGATAATCTCTGAATTCTTTTGTGGGATTCATAAATCCTCCTTTCAGAACATTTCCGTTCATTGACTTATTGTACATTCAATTTTACAATAGAATGCAGAAGAAAGATAGTGGGAAAGGAAACTATTATGGAAAGTAGAATGACGGAATTAATGGAAGCAATTCAGGAAAGTGAAGGACAGGCCGAACGCAGGGTGCTTACTTTGCTGGGAGGCAGATACATTTCTGAAAAGGCACTGGTCATAGATGGGAAAAATTGTCTGGGAAAGCAGGAAAAATGGTTATTTTCATGGATATACAGATGAGATAAAGAATATTACAGAAAGTGGAATCACCTATATTGGAAATGAGAAAGTATTCTGCGATACATTGGGACAGGGAAAAACAGATTGTGATCTGTGGTGCCGGTCATGTGTCGATTCCGGTGATTAAAATGGCAGTGATGATGGACTGTGAGGTAATTGTACTGGAAGATCGTCCGATGTATGCGGATCATGCAAGAATGGCCGGGGCGTCACAGGTTATCTGTGAACCATTCGAAGAAGCACTGGACAAGATACAGGGAAGTGCGGATACGTATTTTGTGATCCTGACGAGAGGACACCGGTATGACCAGATCTGTCTGGAGAAAATAGCTGCAAAAGAGCATGCCTATATCGGTATGATCGGAAGCCGCAGAAGAACAGCACTGGTAAAACAAAGTCTGGCGGAAAAAGGCGTGGATCAGGAGGTGCTGGATGCAGTGTATACACCGATCGGTCTGGATATCGGAGCGCAGACACCGGCAGAGATCGGAGTGGCAATTATTGCAGAGATTATTGAAGTAAAGAACAGGAAGAAACGGACTTATGGATATTCCAAAGAAATTATGCGTGCGCTGACTGCTCAGGAACCGTATCCGGAAAAGAAGATAATGGCAACGATCATTACCAGACATGGTTCCGCACCACAGGGGCTGGGAACCAAAATGCTGATATACAGAGATGGCCGCTGCGTTGGGACGATCGGCGGTGGATGTATGGAAGCAAGAGTCATCCAGATTGCCAGACTTATGGCAGCAGGAGAGGGAGAACAGGCAAGGATCTGCCATGTAGACATGACCGGAAATGAAGCCGAAGAAGAAGGTATGGTCTGTGGCGGGGAAGTGGATGTATTTCTGGAAATCGTCTAAGCGCGGAAAACAGAATCATCGGAGGCATTAAAAAGATGATAGAAGTAGAGGTTAAAATACCCATTGAAAATATAGAAAAGATAAAGCAAAAATTGCTTGAAACAGGGTTCATATATCAGAAAACCGTTGTGGAGACGGATACTTATTTTACCAGTGATCACTATGATATGCGGAAGAAGGACAAGGCACTGCGCATCCGTAAGACGGAGAATCTGGATACGGGAGAAGTAAAAGCACAGCTTAACTGCAAAGGACCGAAATTAGACCAGGTATCCATGACCAGGAAAGAAACAGAGATTGATATCTATGAGCCGGAAAAGATGGAAGACATTCTTAAAGAACTTGAATTTTATCCAGCGTCTTGCAGAGTGAAGAAGACAAGAGGTTATTATATAAAAGATCATATGACAGCGGCTGCAGATAAGGTAGAGAATCTGGGCAACTTTCTGGAATTGGAGATAATTGTTGCAAAAGAAGAAGAACGAGCAGGTGGATTGGATATGATATATGAACTAATGAGAATGTTGGGATGCGAAAAGACAGAGACAGTAAGGGATTCATATCTGTCAATGTTAGAAAAACGAGGGGTCTAACATCAGAAAGAGCCATAAGGGACAGATAAAGAGCCAAAATTCCCCGTCCCCGTGGTTAGCTGTTGACAAAAAGTTATCGATAAGCCTATACTAACCTTACGAGTTGAGAAATATTATCAGTAACAGTGGAAATAATACCACTGCCTGTAGATAAATTTGGAAGGAAGTACAGACGATGACATTAAAAGAATTACCGATCGGCAAAAGTGCAACCTTGACAGTTGTAGGTGGAGAAGGTGCATTGAGACAGCATTTTCTGGATATGGGACTTATTCCGGGGGCAGACGTTACCATGGTAAAATACGCGCCAATGGGTGATCCGGTGGAACTTCGTATCCATAGTTATGAACTGACACTCAGGCTTGCAGATGCGGAAAAGATAGAGATTACAGATGTCCGTGATGAGATTAAGATTAAGAATCAGATTCCGAAAGAGAAGATTGATCATCCGGGACTTGGAGAAGGTGGAAAATATCATGAAAAAGCAGATGAGAATCCACTGCCGGATGGAACAACACTGACATTTGCACTGGCAGGAAATCAGAATTGCGGAAAGACGACACTGTTCAACCAGCTGACCGGCTCTAATCAGCATGTGGGAAATTTCCCGGGAGTGACAGTTGACCGTAAAGATGGAGTGATCAAGGAACACAGTGATACCCTGGTGACAGATCTGCCGGGAATCTACTCTATGTCGCCGTATTCCAGTGAAGAGATCGTGACCAGGAACTTTGTGTTAAATGAGCATCCAAAGGGAATCATCAATATCGTGGATGCAACCAATATTGAGCGGAACCTGTATCTGACCATGCAGCTGATGGAGCTGGATATTCCTATGGTTCTGGCACTGAATATGATGGATGAGGTGCGGGACAACGGCGGTTCGATCCTGGTAAATGAGATGGAGCAGGAACTTGGAATACCGGTTATTCCAATCTCGGCTGCGAAGAATGAAGGAATTGGCGAACTGATTGAGCATGCCGTGCATGTGGCAAAATATCAGGAAAGTCCGGGGAGACAGGATTTCTGTGATGCAGATGACCATGGCGGGGCAGTACACAGATGCCTGCACGGGATCATGCATCTGATCGAGGATCATGCAAAGAAGGCAGACATTCCGGTAAGATTTGCGGCATGCAAACTGGCAGAAGGGGATGAACTGATCCTGGAACAGCTCAAGCTGGATGAGAATGAAAAACAGCTTCTGGAGCATATTGTAAAGCAGATGGAACAGGAACGTGGACTTGATCGGTCCGCAGCAATTGCAGATATGCGTTTTACATTTATTGAGAAGATCTGTGATGCTACGGTTGTGAAGCCGAAAGAAAGCAAGGAACATCTGCGAAGTGCGAAGATGGATAAGATCCTGACGGGAAAATATACAGCTATTCCATGCTTTGTTGCAATTATGGCGGCTGTATTCTGGCTGACATTTAATGTGATCGGAGCTGCGTTGTCGAATCTGCTGGATATGGGAATCTCTGCACTTACGAATCTGGTAGATGGTGCGTTGACATCCTGGAATGTCAATTCCGTTATTCATTCGCTGGTAATCGATGGAATCTTTAATGGTGTGGGAAGTGTGTTAAGTTTCCTTCCGGTTATCGTTACCTTATTCTTTTTCCTGTCCATTCTGGAAGACAGCGGATATATGGCAAGAGTTGCATTTGTGATGGATAAATTACTCCGTAAGATCGGACTTTCCGGACGGAGTATCGTACCGATGCTGGTAGGATTCGGATGTACGGTTCCCGGTGTTATGGCGAGCAGGACACTGCCTTCGGAGAGAGACCGTAAGATGACGATCCTTCTGACACCGTTTATGAGCTGCTCGGCGAAACTCCCGATTTATGCATTTTTACGGCAGCATTTTTCCCAAAACAAGGAGCAGTAGTGATGGTAGCGTTATATTTTGGTGGAATACTGATGGGAATTCTGATGGCGCTGCTTTTAAGAGGAACGATGTTCAAAGGTGAGGCCGTACCGTTTGTCATGGAACTTCCGAATTACCGTATGCCGGGAGCAAAGAATGTAGGGCAGCTTCTGTGGGAAAAAGCAAAGGACTTTTTGCAGAGAGCATTTACCGTAATCTTCTTTGCAACAATTATCATCTGGTTCCTGCAGACATTTAACTTACACATGAATGTGGTAGCAGATTCCAAGGACAGTATCCTGGCAGTTGTGGCAGGAATCATTGCACCGGTATTCCTTCCGCTTGGTTTCGGAAACTGGAAGATTTCTACTGCACTGATCACAGGATTTATGGCAAAGGAAAGTGTGGTATCTACGCTTTCGGTACTCTTTGGAAGTACGGCAGAACTGACGGGAGCAATTACACCGGTGGCAGCCGCAAGCCTTTTGGTCTTCTGCCTGTTGTATACACCATGTGTTGCGGCAATTGCATCGATCAAGAGAGAACTTGGCGCAAAATGGGCGGCATATGTGGTGCTGGGACAGTGTGTGGTTGCGTGGATCGCAGCATTTATCGTGCATCTGATTGGTACGTTGGTGATGTAAAGAGTCATTAAAAAACTCCTGTGGATGGAATTAGATATGTTCCATTCACAGGAGATTTTTTGCTGCATATATTAAATTACATGCTCTGCTTTTGCTATTTGTTCTTTTATCTTATATCTTCCGCTGCGCCGGAGACTTGCGAATAAAGAGCCCGAAATATTGTGCCATATACTGAAGATCGCCCCAGGCAGTGTGGCAAATGGGTTTGCGGCAAAGTTTGCGGTGGCAAGTGTGATAGCAAGACCGCTGTTCTGCATACCGACTTCGATCGCAAGGGCGGTTGCTTTGTCATATTCCACATGGAAGATGCGTCCGGCAAGTAATCCAAGTCCCATACCTGCAAGATTATGTAAGATAACGATACAGAGTACGAGGAATCCGGATGTCATGATCTTTTCCGCATTTACTGCGACGATTCCGCTGATGATCATGACGATGGATACAACGGAGATCAGTGGAAGGATGCCGGATAATTTCTCAATATGTCTGCCGATCAGTTTGCGGAGAAGGATACCCAGAAGAACCGGGATCAGTACGACCTTTACAACCGAGATTACCATCCCCGGGAAAGATACCTGAACCCATGCACCGGCAAGTAAATATACCAGAAGAGGTGTCATAACCGGTGCTGCCAGAGTTGAAGTGATCGTCATACCGACAGAAAGTGCAACATCACCACCTGCGATATAAGTGATCACATTGCTGGCAGTTCCACCAGGGCAGCATCCGACCAGGATGACACCAAGTGCGATATCCGTTGGCAGATGAAGGAGGACCGAGAGTCCCCATGCGATCAGCGGCATAATCGTATATTGTGCGGCAAATCCGATAATGATCTCTTTGGGTCTGGTAAATACCACTTTAAAATCTCCGATATGAATCGTCAGTCCCATGCCGAACATGGCAACGCCGAGAAAGATCGAAGTATAGTTTGTAGTCCATGCAAATCCATCACGCCAGAAGAAGGCAATGACAGAAAAGCAGATAATGATCATTCCAATATATTTGGTAAGAACAGAGCTGATCCGTGATAATACCTTTGTTATCTGCTCCATATATTATACCTCGTAACTGAAATTGTCGATGAGTCGGGTCTTTCCGATATAAACTGCCATAGCAACCAGGACGTCAGCATTTACAGAGTCAACAGGCTGCATGCTGAGTGCATCGACCATGGATACGTAATCGATATGTGCCAGCGGTTCACCGTTTATGATCTCACACATCGGTTCTAATACTTCAGATGCGGCAATACCATTTCGGATCAGTTCCTGACCTTTCTTTACAGCTTTTGAAAGGCAGAGGGCAGCTTTGCGTTCTTCGCAGCTTAAGTATGTATTACGGGAAGATTTGGCAAGTCCGTCTTCTTCACGTACGATCGGGCATCCGACAATCTGGATATCAAAGTTCAGATCCAGAACCATTTTGCGGATGATAGCAAGCTGCTGTGCATCTTTCTGTCCAAAGTAAGCACGGTCCGGTTTTACGATGTTAAATAACTTTGATACAACGGTACACACCCCTTTGAAATGGATCGGACGCGTCTTACCGCACAGCGTATCAGATAAAGTATCGATACTGACAAATGCGTGTGGATCATGATACATTTCCGCCGGTGACGGACAGAAGATCAGATCTGCTCCGATGCTTTCACAAAGTGCACTGTCGCGGTCAAAGTCTCTTGGATAAGCTTCCAGATCTTCATTCGGTCCAAACTGTGTCGGATTGACGAAATCAGATACAACAACGATATCATTTTCCTCGCGGCAGCGACGGATCAGACTGGCATGCCCCTCATGGAGATATCCCATAGTAGGGACAAGACCGATGGTCTTACCTTCTTTTTCCAGTTATTTACGAGTTCTCTTGTTTTTTCAATTGTGTTAGTTACCTGCATTGGTATTCTCCTTTATTCGTTATAATTCGGAGAGTTCTCTTCTGAATACACTGTGATCTCTGGTGATTGCATGTAATAAAATATGTTGTGATAATTGAGTATCTTTTATTCCATGTCTTTTAACAGTCCGTGACGTTCATAATTGGTCACGCGGTTTACCTTGTTCTCCTCATCTACGAATACAACCGCAGGTTTGTGTTCTTTTGCTTCATCCGGCGTATACTGTCCGTAAGCCATGATGATGATCTTATCTCCGGTACTGACACATCTTGCAGCAGCTCCGTTTAAGCAGATCATTCCACTGCCACGCTGTCCGCTGATGGTGTACGTTTCGAAACGGCTTCCGTTGTTTACATCAACGATCTGGACTTTCTCATATTCGAGAATTCCAGCAGCCTCCAGTAATGCTTCATCCACCGTAATGCTTCCTACATAATCAAGTTCTGCCTGAACGACAGTAGCGCGGTGGATCTTTCCTTTTAATAATTCAAGTGTCATCTCATATATCCTTTCCTTTTAAGGTAAAAAAATTCAGCCAGAATACATCTGGTCCTGAGTCTTATTTCCTGGAAAATATAAGCTCACTTTTTGTTGAAAATTATGAGATTCCAGTGCTTCAGTTCTGAGTATGGTTCTGTCAGGGACAGATACCGTCTCCGCTGTTCATTATCAAAAAAGGCAGAAAAAGGTATGTCAATCTATGTAT
>ENA-OQES01000889-OQES01000889.1-human-gut-metagenome-genome-assembly--contig:-NODE-889-length-11959-cov-2.107759_pt1 | contig 11959 bp, 14 predicted proteins | sample MGYA00242798_ERZ504641 | MGnify/ENA primary metagenome ERZ504641 (study PRJEB26092, sample SAMD00036327) | human gut metagenome | host: Homo sapiens | study: EMG produced TPA metagenomics assembly of... | reverse complement strand
CCACGACTGGTGCCAAACAAAATAGTGCCGGGACCAAGCTTCAACGATGTTCCTTCCTCAAAACGTATCTTACCACCAAAATCCCTTTCATTATAATTCTCAAAACGTTGTTCGGACGGAATAAATTTACTCAATCCGTTTTCCGTACTTATCCACAAGTTTCCTGCGCCATCCTCTTCTACAGACAACAGGATATCTGAAGGCAGGCCATTCTTCACTGTATAAGATTTAAATACAGCTCCCCTTCTCCGTTCATGGAAACAAGCCGGTTAAGACCACCCCAAATGTAGCCAAATAAACTTCTCCTTGAGAAGTGGTTACAATCCGATATACGTTATTGTTGCTCAGACAATTCATATCATCGGGGATACGTGCATAAAGATGGAACACAATCGACTCCGGATCTTTAAAATCCTCTTTAAAACTAAGCGCGCCATCACTGCTCCCCACCCATATATTCCCCTTCTTGTCAGAAGTGATATGGCGTACACGGTAACAACGGTCATACGGAAAACCTTTCAGGTTATTTCTAGAACTAATAAACACATATTTCCCTTCAGGAGTTTTCTGAATATAATTCAACCCTCCACCGAAAGTTGCCACCCAAATGCGTCCATGCTTGTCTTCATGTAACCAGTAAACACTATTATGACTCAGGCTATAAATATCATCTTCATCATATTTGAATCGAGTAAACTTAAAATGGGTCCCCTCCTTTTCTGCCAGAATAATACCATCCCCTTTGGTCGCAATCCAAATGTTTCCGTGAGAATCTTGCATGATATGATAAGGAACTCCCCGTAACGGCCTGCCAGATTTGGCTATATCCCCCTCTTCAGTCAGAATACCCTGAAAATCTAAATCAGAAGAATAAATTTCAATCTGACCATCCCGTTTTCCCCATCCAGATGCGATGTTCGCTATCTTCAAAACAACGCACGTACCGTATTGGAATTCAAGTCATAACTGTGACCCATGCGGGGATAAATATGGAACTGGCTTCCTAAAAAACGTAATCTTCTCCAACCCCTTAGAATGAGTACATAACCAAAGATTGCCTTGCTTATCGGATAACATGGAATGTAATTTATTGGAAAAGTGCCAATCGGGTGAATCGGGGTCATTATAGAAAGGTAACAGCCGATTTGCCTCTCTGTCATACCAAGAAAGCCCTCCTCCTTGCGGATGTACCCACAAATTACCGTTCAAGTCTTCACAAATATGAAAACTGGGATAGGAACGATCGGCACCACGAGGCTCCACTTGCATCTTTTCTTGCTTAAATACTTCTGTCAAAGGATTGAAATGACAAACCTTTCCCCCATTCGGTCATCTCAAACCATGCTTCCTGCTTACTGTCAACATAAACAGAACGGAAAGCGTCTGCCGGGAATTCGGGACAATTGGACTTATTATAGACTTTACACTCTTTTGTATCCGAATGGTACAATATCAATCCTTCATGGGCAGTTGTTATCAACAGCCCCGTACCTTTTATTTCATTTATAGCAATCACTTTATCCTTTACCCGGCAATTCCCAAAGACGAAAGATTTCATTCTGCAAAGAATAGCACCATATCCGTCCTCTGTCTGATCCAAAATAAAGTTCGTCACCATAACTGCAAAAATGAGTAGAAGGCCTGTACGGGTTCATCTTTGCCTGACTGGATATTCACAAAATAAGAGACAGGCTCTTCTTTATCATTCGTAATCTTCAGCAGACCGTTATCAGTAAGCAACCACTCTTGATTGTAAGCATCGCTAAAAACCTGATTAATATGAACGGCATTTCCTCCACGACTATGAGTAGCATATACTTGGGTAGTTATACTGTAATCTTTAGGGTTTGTTTTCACACGGACAGCCCCCTCATTTTCAGAAAGTAGCCAAATGACACTGTCGGGCAATATTTTAATAGAAGAGAAACGCATGCCCTCCTCTTCACCTTCGGCAGGGATTTGTTCGAATTTCTCTGTTCTTTGGTCAAAACGATACACACGATAATCATACGTTTGCAGCCAAATATAATTATAAGGGTCTACTTCCAATAAGTCTACCCGGTTGTTAGTCATAGTAATTTTATTCCCTTGTCTGGCTTTATAAACTTTGAAGTCATAACCGTTGAACCGGTTGATTCCATCCCAAGTAGAGAACCATAAAACTCCATTATGGTCTTGTACCATGCTCATGATGGAGTTCTGAGACAAGCCGTTTTCCGAAGAATAATGAGTAAAGATACAATTAGGCTGACTTTTTTGCATGAAAAAAATGAGCAGCAAAGTAAGTATAAACAGAATGTGTCTTTTCATTTCGTAGATTTTCATATATAGTAGGCAAAAAGTACATAAAAAATCGAGAGATACTGATATACAAGCTCCTCAAAAAAACAAAAGGGGAAAAGTTAAATCCCCCCTTTATCATTCTACTCTTCCCTGACACTTTCCATAGGAACAAATAGAATTCCTCCCTACAGTGACAAAGTATTATTACTGGTAGAAAGAACAGCTTATCTCTTTAAATTCTGCAACAATACATTTCCATTTTCCACCGGATTCCACCCGTCATCACCTGCCAAAATCTGTGCTTCATTATAATTACTGATATCGTTCAGCTGCTTTCCAAACGAAGCACGCGAAGCGGTAGCCGCCCCTTCTCCCGTATTCCGGTATTCAGCATAGAATACGGTTTCCTCATTTTCTTTTTTGCCCCAGTTGTTCCAACCCACCGGAAGAATATGCTTTCCCAAATCACAATGAATATAAACAGCCTGTGCATAAGGACGCCAAGGACGAGACAAATACACCTTCTGAGCCTCAGCCACACCCGTCAATTTACAGCCTATAAAAACATAGCCATATTTTTTGCCTTGATCTGTAGAAGGAGCGGTAACATACCCATCACCCAAACTATGGATTGGTGCAATCCTTAAACAATGCCGTAGACCAGCCAAAAATAAAATCCACCGTACCCTCTATATAACAATGGTCATAAAACTGACGACTGTCTTTGCCATAAGTGTACAAAGTATCCTGATTTCCCAAAAAACGACAGTTTTTGAAATAAGCGCGATCTCCACTAACAAAACAGGCCACTGCCTGCCCCACTCTGCCGGCACTATTCTCGAAAGTGATATTCTCAGCATAGAAATCGGGAGCATAGATATAACAGGTTGATGAACCGGAGGTAGACATTTCTTCTCCGAAATAGATTTCCTTTTTAGAAGCAAAATCATCATTTGTCAGAATTGCTCCGTCCTCACCTATCAAAGAAATACTAATCTTGCTTTCAGGAATAACCACTTTTTCTTTATATACCCCTTTACGGACTAGAATAGTAGTGCGTCCTGCTTTACGAAAATCGGGGACAGCATGAATCGCTTCCTGAATGGTAAAGAAATCACCACTGCCATCTTTTGCCACTACAAAATCATAATGACGTACAAAAGGCGCCAATGCAGGAACCTCTTTAGCTATAGCATCCACTGTCAAACCAGCAATAGTACGCGCCCCATATACATTCAGGTGCGTATTATCCTCACGCCCTTTCGGACAAGCTGCACACACACCTTCAGGAATCCACATGAACAATTTTTTTGAAGCCTCCGGCCCCATCTCCTGCACCAAATCATGCGTTATCTTGTTCATATCCACAAAAGGCACATCCAACTCTTTTGCCACATTACGCGGAGACTCCAAATATTTTCCATGAGTATCAATCAATACTTCTCCATCTTGAGAAACACTCCCCTTTGACAAATCCTTGCGCACATCATCTTCGGCTACCGCATTTTTATTATTCCGGAAATTACGACGGACAATGGCATTGAACAACACGGGAATTCCCCCTTTAGCACGTGTTTCTTTTACAAAACGGCGTAGATTGGCATCAAAAGTAGATCCGGGATCAGTATGACGTTTCTCATCGGCCTTCTCATCATTATGCCCAAACTGAATAAAAACATAATCACCCGGCTTTACTTTATTAATTACTACCTCCCACAATCCTTCATCAATAAAACTTTTAGAACTCCGACCATTTCTAGCATGGTTTTCCACACGAATATTCTCACTGAAATATCCTCCCAGCACATGACCCCATCCACGTTCCTGATTACCTCCATCTAAGGGTTTGTTGGCCATAGTCGAGTCACCTATCATAAAGATAGTAATTGTGCGGTCTGCCGTAAAAGCAGAAAACAATAACAAGGCAACAAATGCCATCAACATCTTAATTTTCATCGCTTTCTATTTTAAATTTTGATTAAAGAACTCAAGTATATCATCCTGTATCTCCTTACTGCAAAAATGGGGCAAATCATAGAACTTGGTAGTCAACAGATTTTCTACCGATTGACTCTTCCATACATCCTGCATGGTAGAGAAAGCGCTTTCAACGCCCTTTACAGGAAAAAGTTTGTCCCGCAAGCCATTGATGAACAACATCGGTTTGGGACAGGCGATAGATGCCACATGAGGATAATCCATCCAATTCCGTATTCCGGGAATAATCATGGAATAAGCAGACCCACCTTTGTTCTGATTATTGGTAAGTGTCATTAAGCTATCTGTAGTATTCATCCAGCACACAGCAGCGCCTGCCTTCACCACATCTGTAGCGGCACTGACCATCCAGGCACGATGTGCTCCCATAGAAAATCCCATAGTACCTATCTTTTCCTTATGAACCATGGGCAATGAGGCCAGAAATTCCGCGCTACGAATATCATCCCAGGCTATCAAGGCTCCCCAAGACATTCCCATCTGTAACATATTGGCCGCCAACGCTTGCTGTGAGTCATAGCGTACTCCTTCCTTACGTCCCCGTTCCCCCCAAAAAGCAAGGCATCCACAGCAAGCACTACATATCCGTGACTTGCCAGATAATCACCTACATACTGTTTGTCATAACATTTTTCCGCCCAATCGTCCGCATCGGCCAGTACAGATGCTTCCACACCGAACGGACGTACCATCTTCTCTTTCCCTATCGAAAAATTGCGCACCGTGATCGTGAAGCAGCAATACTGCCGGGAACGGGCCATTCCCGTCAGGAACCAACAGATAAGCAGGAACACGAGAATATTCCGAAACACTGAACAAAATCTTCTCCGCCCTATATCCATTCCGTTGCTCGGTATCTATCACTTTCTTATCAAAAGCCGTAGCAGGAGGAGCAGGCAACATGCAATCCAATAACGTTTTTCGAGCTTCCTCACGCCACTTTTCGAAATTTCGGATAGCAGAGTTCCCCCATGCCATAGGATAAGTCAGGTTTTCTTTCATCTTCTGATAGAACAACGGCATATCATTCTGCGTTTCATAACGCATAGAGACTGTTTCCACCTTTTCTTGAGCAGAAGCCGTCAGACTTATCCCGAACAACAATAAACAAATTACAGTATTCTTCATAAACCTATACCTAACAAACTTTACTTTTCCAAGGTAACTAATTAATTTTATCATATTATCAATATAATCTCCAACAGAGATGCACAACTCTCCGGTGGTACACGGATAAGGTGATGTATCGTGCTCGTCCCCTACAAAGGTAGCTATATATTTCGTTTCCTCACTAGGTCCTGAAACAGTATATGGCTTATACGGGTTCGAGGTTGACTTTAAAGGAGAGAGCCAACAACCGTCCTTAGTCAGTGATTTCACCAATTTCCGGGCAACTTCTTCCGTAGCTTTTCCACGTAAACGAGTATAATATTTAGGTAAAGGAACCAAATGATCCTGCAGCAAAGGTGAATTCTTCGCCAATTCGGATACAGGAAGCTTTTTTTCACTTCCTCATAACGACGACGCAGTTCACCAGGATTCACAAAAGTTGCCGAATTATAATGAGCTATTGTATTTTCTATATTCTGATCTATATAATAAGTACCGTTTTTCACATTACTTCCCTTACGATGGACATACAGTGGTTTACCAGTATCAGGATCTACAAAACGAGGAACCAAAATAGCTTCCGGATTAGTCGACTGACTCTTCCATTTCTTCACATCCGATTCCGGTAATTTCATTGATTCCAAAAAACGAATTGCAGCAGGAATACCCGACAGGAAACGAGTATCAGCTGTAAGTTTATAGTAATCCATCATTAAATTAACAAGACGGACGGTAGTACCGGTGTTCACACTGCGCGGTTCATAAGAACGGGCATGAGCCGGTTTCAAATCATCTACTGTATATTGGTCTGCCCAGCCTGCATAAGGTTCCCCTTGTTGAAGGGAAATCATCAAGTACATAGCACGCATAATAGGCTCCTTTACCCCTTGCAGCCCCATTGCCTGATAGCATTGAATCAAAAATCTCGGTCGCATCAGGAATCACATCATCATTCAGAGTAATAAAAGACGAATAATCTTTCTTACCTTGAAAAGGGTGATCATACATCAAAGGATACCGTTGAGGCCATCCGCCCACCGGATATTGACTTTCAAGACAAAATCAATGGTTTTCTCCAAAGCCGGACGGAAAAGCAGGATCAATTTTTTTTCCACATACATACGAAGTAGAAATTTGGCAGCCTCCATAGTACCCGCATCATCGTAAGTCGCATTTCCATAATAATGTTGAAATTCTTCCAGACGCCAGCCATTTTTCACCAACGGTATCATACCAGGACTTTAAGGAGTTCTCTCCTGCAAAATCGAACACATAATTCCATCCGCCACATTCAAGCTGTCCCCAAATCAAGGTGTTAGCCACTTTTTTCCGCAGCTTCATAATAATACTCATCTCCTGTAGCATGATAAGCGTCAAGCAACAAATGACCGACAGAAGGAGTTCCCGGCGGCTGAATCCATACCATTGTCCTCTTGGCTTCCATTTCTCCCCATGAGCGGGACATATCCGGCAAATAATTCCATACGAAGCCACCATTATAACTCACTTTGTCCATCATAAACCGAGTGGCGGATTTTCATCGTATTTATAACTTGGTCATCTAACTTTTTATTAGTTTGGGCTATACCTACACAAGCAAAATTTGCCATGCACAGGCAAAGGACAATTCTTTCCCAGGTTTTTCTTTAATGTGCTTTTCATTGTTGTTTTAGTGTTTTGATTCAAGTTTAAATATCATTATGAAGCAAAATAAGCCATTTTCCGGAGCTTGGATTTGTCATTAGGGATAATCTTCTTAAACTTTGGCAGATACTCGGAGAAGTGTTCTAGGATATACTTTCCTTTTGCAGAGCCTGTTGATTTTTGCATGCTCTGTGATCATCTCCTTTAATTCCTGTACATCGTACTTATTTGCAAGCTCCTCAATACTGATCAGTGACTTATTAAGTCTTGTGTAGAGATCATTGTGCTCATCTAGTACATAGGCAATACCGCCGCTCATACCAGCTGCAAAGTTCTTTCCTGTCGGTCCAAGGATGGCAACGCGGCCGCCTGTCATATATTCACAGCCATGATCACCCACACCTTCAACAACAGCAATTGCACCAGAGTTTCTTACAGCAAAACGCTCACCTGCCACACCTTCAATAAAGGCTTTTCCGCTTGTCGCACCATAAAGCGCAACGTTTCCGATGATGATGTTTTCATCTGGCTTGAAGGCTGCCTTCTTTGGTGGGAATACGACAAGCTTTCCACCTGAAAGACCCTTTCCAAAGTAGTCATTGCTGTCGCCTTCAAGTGTCAATGTCAAGCCCTTCGGGATAAAGGCACCAAAGCTTTGTCCGCCGCTTCCCTGTGCATGAACAGTAATTGTATCTTCTGGCAGTCCGTCCGGATGAAGTCTTGTTATCTCAGCACCAAGCTGGGTACCAAATGCACGGTCTACATTGCCTACATGAATATCAATTTGGCTTTTTCGCATGGCTGCTCTTTACAGACGGCATAAGCTTTTTAATAAGTACACTCTTATCAAGTGTTTTTTGCCAAATCTCAAAATTCATATACATTCTTATGATAATAGCCTGCTACTGATGCATCGCTGTATGGATTGTTCAGAATACGATGCAGATCGACCTCATTTGCTCTCTTATTTGCAAAATCCTTTCTCTGGTATAAAAGATCAGTACGACCAATCAGCTCATCAACAGTGCGCACACCAAGTTTTGCCATATATTCACGCATTTCCTGAGCAACGAAGCGCATAAAGTTGATTACATACTCTGGTTTTCCACGGAAGTTTTTTCTTAGCTCTGGATTTTGTGTAGCCACACCAACAGGACAGGTATCAAGGTTGCAGACTCTCATCATAACACAGCCCATTGTAACAAGCGGTGCTGTTGCAAAGCCATACTCTTCTGCACCGAGAAGAGCAGCAACTACTACATCATGACCATTCATAAGTTTTCCATCTGTCTCTAAGATAACACGGTCACGAAGACCATTCATTATTAAGGACTGATGTGTTTCTGCTACACCAAGCTCCCAAGGAAGACCAGCATCATGGATTGAGTTTCTCGGTGCGGCTCCTGTTCCACCGTCATAGCCTGATACAAGAATAACCTGTGCACCTGCCTTTGCCACACCTGCTGCAACAGTTCCAACACCTGCCTCAGATACAAGCTTTACCGAAATCCGTGCCTGATCATTTGCATTCTTTAAATCGTAGATCAGCTGTGCCAAATCCTCGATGGAATAAATATCGTGATGCGGCGGCGGAGAAATAAGTGCAACTCCAGGTGTTGAATGTCTTGTCTTTGCAATCCACGGATACACCTTTCCTGCCGGCAGATGACCACCCTCGCCAGGCTTTGCGCCCTGTGCCATTTTAATCTGAATTTCCTTTGCGCTCGTCAGATAGCGGCTTGTAACACCAAAACGGCCTGAAGCAACCTGCTTGATTGCTGATGAACGATTCAGTCCGTCCTTGCCGATTGTAAGACGCTCTAACGCTTCACCGCCTTCACCGCTGTTGCTCTTTCCATGAAGAGTATTCATTGCGATTGCAAGTGTCTCATGTGCCTCCTGAGAAATAGAACCATAGGACATAGCACCTGTCTTGAAACGTCTTACGATGCTGTCAACACCCTCAACCTCCTCAATTGGAATGCCGCCGTCCTCTGGGAATTTAAATTCCATAAGACTTCTAAGACTCATCGGATTTCCATCATCGCGAAGACTCTCTGAATATTTTTTAAACAGCTCATAATTTCCTGTTCTTGTTGCTTCCTGCAGCATATGGATAGTAAGCGGATTGTACAGATGCTCCTCCTTACCGCTTCTTTCCTTATGAGCACCAACGCTGTCAAGTGTCAGATCTACGCCAAGTCCAAGCGGATCAAATGCTGTTGCATGCCAGCTCTCAATATCATCCTCAATATCCTTTAAGCTGATGCCCTCGATACGAGAAACTGTTCCTGGGAAATACTTGTCTACCAGATCCTTATCAAGACCAATTGCCTCAAAAATCTTGGAGCTGATATATGACTGAATAGTGGAAATACCCATCTTTGCTGCAATCTTTACAATACCATTTAAAAATCAGCCTTGTTGTAATCATCGATTGCTGCATAAGGATCCTTGTCAAGCATATGGCTGGAAACAAGGTATTTGATTCCCTCATGTGCCAGATACGGATTAACTGCACTTGCACCAAATTCCGAGAAGTGTTGCAAAATGATGAACTTCTCTTGGCTCTCCTGTCTCTAAGATAACAGACATAGAGGTGCGCTGCTTTGTAACAACAAGATGATGGTTAAGCGCAGACACTGCTAAAATGAGACGGAATTGCAATTCTATTCTCATCTACGCCACGATCTGAAAGAATAATAATATTCGCTCCGTTGTGGTGAGCACGGTCAACATCAATGAATAGGCGATCAATTGCCTTATTTAAGGAAGTACTGCGATAATAAGTAATCGGAACTGTCGCCACCTTGAAGCCTTCGATGTTCATGTTGCGAATCTTAAGCAAATCAGTGTCTGTTAAGATCGGATCATTGATACGAAGAATCTTGCAGTTTTCAGGTGTATCCTTTAAGATGTTTCCTGCGCATCCAATATACAGATTAGTTGAAGTGACGATCTCCTCACGGATGGAGTCAATCGGCGGGTTTGTAACCTGTGCGAAACGCTGCTTAAAGTATGAAAACAGCGGCTGATGCTGCTTTGAAAGCACAGCTAATGGAGTATCATGACCCATTGCAGCTGTCGGCTCTGTTCCTGTCTTTGCCATCGGCAAAACGATGCTTCGAAGCTGCTCAAATGTATAGCCAAAGTTCTTCATTAAGCGAAGCATCTCTTCTCTTGTAAACTCTGGTACGCGCACATTCGGAATCTTTAAATCGCGCAGTTGAACCATATTGGAATCAAGCCACTCACCATATGGCTGGCGTGCTGCATAATAACCCTTAAGCTCTTCATCATCAATCACGCGTCCCTTCACTGTGTCTACTAACAGCATACGGCCTGGGCGAAGACGCTCTTTCTTTACGATGATTGACGGATCAATGTCAAGTGTACCCATCTCAGATGTTAAGATCATACGGTCATCAGATGTAATGATGTAGCGGCTCGGACGAAGACCATTTCTGTCTAATACAGCGCCAAGCTGATCACCATCGGAGAATACGATGGCAGCCGGTCCATCCCATGGCTCCATCATAGTTGCATAATATTGATAGAAATCCTTCTTCTTCTGTGACATGGACTTATCATTGATCCATGGCTCTGGAATCAGAATCATGACAGCAAGTGCCATTGGCATACCCGCTCATAATTAAAAACTTCCAATACATTATCCATCATTGCGGAATACTGAGCCTGAATCATCGACACAGGAGAACTTTGAAATTTCGTTTTAAGTTCTTCTGACTCCATTTTTTTCCTCACGGGCTAATCATCTTTATCCACATTGCCGCGGATAGTATTGATCTCACCGTTATGTACCATGTAGCGGTTCGGATGAGCACGCTGCCAGCTTGGGTTTGTGTTTGTAGAGAAACGGGAGTGAACCAGCGCGATTGCAGAAACATAGGCTTCATCCTGTAAATCGTTGTAGCAAATTGCGAAGCTGTCCAACAAGAAACATTCCCTTGTAAACGATAGTTCTGCTTGAAAGTGAAACAACATATGTATTGTCATTTGACTGTTCGAAAATACGGCGAATGACATAGAGCTTGCGGTCAAACTCAAGTCCCTTTGCAATACGAGCTGGTCTTTTTAAAAAGCACTGCATGATGCATGGCATACAGTCAAGTGCCTTTGAGCCTAAGATACCCGGTGTGACAGGAACCATTCTCCAGCCAAGTACCGTTACGCCTTCCTTCTTTGCAATGATCTCGAACATCTTCATTGACATGCGGCGGTCAGTCTCATTCTGAGGCAGGAAAAACATTCCAATACCATAGTCCCTCTCATCACCAATGTCGTATCCGAGTTCTTTACAGACACCTTTGAAAAACGGGTGAGAAATCTGAAGTAAAATACCGACACCATCTCCTGTTTTTCCCTCTGCATCCCTTTTACCGGCACGATGCTCAAGATTTTTCAACGATCTTTAATGCATCCTCTACTGTCTGATGCGTTTTTGTTCCTTTAATATTGACAATTGCACCAATACCACAGTTGTCATGTTCAAAACTGGGATCATACAGACCTTCTGTAGTTCCCCAAGGTGTTTTGCTAGTCTGTTCCATGCTGGTCCTCCTGTTTTCTTTCAAAGAAAGCCAGAGAGGTGTTCTGCGTCTTTGCAGTCCGTGCCCTCTCTGGCTTTTTCTTTCTTTGTTTGTGCCTACTATACAGCATCTTATTCATTTTGTAAAGAAAGACTTTTTGATAAATTTTCAGATAATTTTTACTTTATTTTGTAGGTCGTTATATTTTTGTTAATTTTTTAAACTATTTCTCACGATTTCAGATTTTTTATTTTGTTTATATTTTTAAATACATTTTCTTATTTCTGTTGTTTTTTCTTTTCAACAAGGTTTTTTAACCATTTCTCTGTTTCAAGTTGACAAAATCACTTTTCTCACCTATTATCTTATTAGAT
>ENA-OQES01000888-OQES01000888.1-human-gut-metagenome-genome-assembly--contig:-NODE-888-length-11966-cov-2.867556_pt1 | contig 11966 bp, 18 predicted proteins | sample MGYA00242798_ERZ504641 | MGnify/ENA primary metagenome ERZ504641 (study PRJEB26092, sample SAMD00036327) | human gut metagenome | host: Homo sapiens | study: EMG produced TPA metagenomics assembly of... | reverse complement strand
GCCGTTCAGCTAAGGTCAGTTCCGGGAAAATGTCAGCAAGGTCGTTTTCATGGTAATCTTCCAGTTTATTTCTCAGAATACCCGGTGAGGCATTGCTTCGGATTACAGACAGGATCTCCTGGCTGTGATCCTGAACTTGAACTTTGTTTTCCATTTCAGTCTCCTTTTCATCTTTATTTTATTCAGTTTTCAACACGCCATCCTGTATAAAACATGATTTTATGGGCACAACAAAACCTGCACCTGTAAAATGTGCAGAAATAATAAACGCAGCATGTATCTGTGCGTCTGAGGATATGCGTGACAACTAAATTGAAAGACGGTATCCGTCCTCCATTTACAGTTTTGCGATGGATATTACAGGAGTTGTAAGAACGGGATAAGAAATGAAAAAGAAGTCCTGTATTTCAAGTTATATGAAATTATACGAAACAGAATAGACCGCTGTTTCCTTTATATCCCGTGCGTCTACTTCGCCCATGACTATCGCAACCGTCCATTCTGTTCACCTGCCCTTTTTCGTAAGATTAATGACCTGATGGCCTGAAGCGTTTATTAACAACTTCTTTACATATTATAAAGCCTGAGCTCAAAATTTTCAATATAAAATGTGTACAGGTACTGATAAAATTGTGTAAAATTTCTCAAAAAGGATATGGAAAAAAAGATGGCACGAAAAATAGAAAAAGTGTTTCGCACCATCTTTTATAGTGAGATATTCTTAACGCCTGATATCTGGCAGAAAGGGGCTTATAAATATAAATAGGTTACAGTCGGTAGCATACTTTGCCTGGATTTAAGATCATTTTCGGATCAAATACACGTTTGATACCTTCCATTAACGCCATGTTGGTCTCACCAATAGACTCTACCAGATACTGGATCTTACCGGAGCCGATACCATGTTCACCGGAAACAAGTCCGCCCTGTGCGGACGCCTCTTTATAGATAAGGTCAAAGAATTTATCTACTCGCCTTTTTAAATTCTTCTTCTGTAAGGTCATTGGAGCACTCATAAATATGAAGATTTCCATCACCTGCATGTCCAAAGGAACGGATCACAAGACCACATTCTTCACCGGTCTTATTTACAAATTCAAGATAAGAAGCGATCTTTGTAACAGGAACGACTACATCACACTCATCAAGGAGCTTAGTCTCTTCCATGATCACTTCCAGGAAAGCGGAACGGGCTGCCCAGGCGTCACGCATTTTGGCAGGACTGTCAGCAACCAAAAATCGTCCATGGCACCGGCGTCAAGGACCAGTTCAGCTGCCTGTTCAAGAAGTGTATATAACTGGTCTTCGCTGTCAGAATCCAGTGTGATCAGAAGATAAGCGCCCACAGGCTGTCCCTCCATTTCTCTCGGGAAAGTAGAACGTCCGGTATGGCGTTCGGAAGCCAGTACGATCTCACGTTCCATAAATTCGATGGCCTGAGGATTTAAAGAAGACATTTTTAACTTCGGTACTGTTTCAAGAGCAGTTTTCAGATTTTCAAATGGTACGATCAGGGAAGCGCTTGCCTTTGGAGCAGGAATGATCTTTAAGGTCAGTTCCGTAATGATGCCTAATGTACCTTCAGAGCCGATCATAAGGTTCAACAGAGAATAACCGGAAGAGGTCTTGGAAACCGTAGCACCAAGGTGGGTGATCTCGCCCGTTGGAAGCACAACGGTCATGGCGCGTACATAATCTCTGGTGGAACCATATTTAACAGCGCGCATGCCGCCTGCATTAGTAGCTACATTTCCACCTACGCAGGCAAATTTTTCACCTGGATCCGGCGGGTACATCATGCCATTTTGTCAGGCAGTCCGCAGCAAGGTCATTTAAAAGAACGCCACATTCAATATTTACAACGAAATTTTCCAGATCATAATTTAAGATCCGGTTCAATTTTTTGACATATCAAGAAGAACACCGCCAAGAAGGGGAACAGCGCCGCCTGCAAGTCCGGTTCCGGCACCTCTTGGTGTAACAGGAATGGTATTTTCATAGCAGATCTTCATAATAGCAGCTACTTCCTCTGTGGAACGTGGCTGGACTACCAGGTCGGGCATATGAGTGCCGTAAATAGGCATTTCATCTCTGGAAAAATCAGGGTTGATATCATCGCCGGTAAGGATGTGATCCGATACCGCTTTCAAGCTTGGAAATGATCTCAGGTGTGAGAGTATTATATTGATCCATAGTTTATAACCTCCTGTGCTGTATATCAGGGCGTATCCTTTTTTAAAAACAGAGCCCTGTTCATCTGGCAGTTTCCTTAGAAGAAGCAGCCGAGGCTGGAAAATTCTAAATAGACTTTACAAATTGAAAAGACGTTAAACCCAGGAAGTACCGTAATCACAGCGATTGCGGTACTTTTTTGGTGCCTGGAAGTGGAAAAATGAAATTGGGTGTGAGATGGTGTAAAAAGTGGATGAAAATGGGAAAGTAGGAAACCGGTAGGTAACAAGTAGGAAACATGGAGAAGGTAACACTTTTTTCAGTTACCTGCAGAATGCGGAAAATACCGCAACCACGAGGGTTACGGTATCTTTTCCAGTTCGGCTCTGAGCCATTCTAAGTCACGGTCTGTATAAGCCGCCTCTGTTATGTCGGTGATTCTGTGACCGACAAGTTTTTTTGATGGTGTATTCGTCAACCTCGGCTTTCTTTGCCATGGTGATGAATGTCATTCGAGGGTCGTGCGGCCGATGATCGTCTCTGAGTTTGAGAGCGGCGATCACTTTATCGAAACGGCCGGCATATTTGTCGTAGGTGATTGCCATGCCGCCCTTCGGAGAATCCGGATCATTAAAGAGCCGGTGGCTTCCAAGTTCAAGGGCATAGTCGTAGTTTTTCTTAACCAGGTCAAATATTTTCGGGTGGATAGGCACCATACGGTGTCGCCCGGCCTGTGTTTTCATACCACCGACAATATAGCGTTCTTCAAGATGCACGTCCCCTAGTTCCAGTATGGCGAGTTCTTGCGGTCGCCATCCCATGTAGCACTGTATGAGAACCCAGTCCACGAACCGGATTTTGCCGACGTTTTCCCAAAGCGTCTGCATCTCTGAGTCCTGGAAGATGATGTGGCCACGTTTTGCTTCTTCCTTTTCTTTGATGATGTCGTCCGACAGTTCAAATGTGCGGGCGTAGTTCTTATCAACAAGCTCATATTCGAGCGCATAGTCCAGCATTAAATTAAACATAGACTTGATCCTGGATTTGGTACCAGCAGATGCAAGCACCTTTTCGCCTTTGTTGGCTCCACGTGAAGGGATAATATAGCCGTCCTCCATAATTCCTTTGATATGGCGGGCACGCAGGTCCTTGACGCGCATACCGGCAATGGCGTGGCAGTAGCTCCATGCCGATTTGATGGTACGGCAGGAAGATTCGCTTTCCAGGGTAGCAAAGTATGCTGCAGTCCATTTTTCGTAAAGCTCAGCGAGAGTCATTGAGGCGTTCTGTATATCGTAAGGATTGGCTCCATACTCAGCGAGTGCCTGCAGAGCTTCCTTTTTGGTTTTGAACGTCCCCAGGGGTACACGGTTCTGCACTGTCTTTCCGGTTTGTTCGTCCGTAGTCCAGCCGAGAGTGACACGGGCCAGGTACGGCTTACGTCTGTTTCCGGAAAGTTTGGTTACGCTGCCGTAACCGTTAGGTAGTTTCATCCGGTAACCTTACTGATTCCACAGCCGCAGGCAGGCCGGAGAAATCCGTTTTGATCGGTTCCAGTTTGAGAAGAGAGGACAGAGAGATTTTCTTCTGTTCCGGAACCTTCTCATTAAGAACCGAGGTAGGTAGAACATAAAAGTCCCAGTAGTCGAGATCAAGAATTGAAACATCACATGTACGAGCGGTAAAGACGCAGAACACATACAAATCACTGTTACGCATAGCCATAGAGGCGTAGGTAGCTCCATCCCAGGCAAATTTCTTTGCAATGTCGAAGCTAATCTGCGAGAACACATCTTCCGGAGTCCACGCCTGCAGATAGGCAGACGACTTGACCTCGATCCGGAGACCGGAAGGAGAAGTAAGGTCGAACGGTAGCCAGTCGGCACGTGCGACGTCTTTTGTTTCCAAGGCAGAGTGTACGAGAAATTCGGCAAGCACTCCACGGTGGGTATTGTTGAGCAGATCAGAATACGCCCAACGCCAAAAATCCTGCAGCATGATAGAAGTACCGGAACCATGCAGGGTAAAATGGTTCATTGCCAGTTTAGTTGTTCCATGGTTTCCTCCGTATCTTTCCAGGAGCGTCCATAGGACACGCTTATCGTCGCTGGAAGCGATGGAATACAAGGACACGAGCATTTTATCGTCCGGGACATTATGCCGTCCAAGAAGGTAATCTACGGACACATCGAGGGCATCAGCCAGTAGCACGACATTATCGACGGTCGGTGTTCGCAGTCCATTGAGGTAGCGTGAGATTGTAGCGGCAGTCACACCGGAAAGAGCGGCAAGGTCGTTACCGTTCAAGCGGTGTTCCTGCATACAATGCGAAAGACGCTCTGAGAATTTGTTAATATCCATAGGCGTAACCGGAGATACCGGTACCACGTATGGAACAGTCTAAAAGTTTCTTGCACTCAGAGTCCGTAAGTGGACCGTATGAGTGAACCAATCCGAACAACTGCAGGTCAGTGAGCATAAGCCGGTGCTGCAGGTGCCGGATCTTTGCTACGACACCGTAGGAGCGGTTCCTGGTGCCGTGATTGCAACTGTCACAAAAAGAGGAGAGATAAAGAAGCAATGCAGCGGCATCGTTCCCGGACCTCTCCTCATTGCATGCCAGCTCAAAGTATTTGTTATTCATAGGCACATCTCCTCAGTACCGGCAGTAAAGTCGGTACCATTCTAAACTGATAATCTTTTTTCTTTGTCGAGGTATTTCTGAGACTCTGTATAGGCTTTCAGAAATCCCTTGAGTTCCCCGATAAACTCAAATTGTTTGTTCTGTGGCAATGCCCGGTACAGTTCGAGAAGTTCGTCCTCTTCTGCAGTGGTGAGCTTGCGGGCAGGAGCCTCTTCGCCGGTCAATAGGTAATGAACTGACACACCAAGGAAGTCTGCAATCGGTTTGATGTATTTCGCTGGCGGGTCGCTATTGCGAGTTTTCCAGGTAGACATCGTAGATGTCCGAATGCCGAGGCGGTCGCACAGATCAGTAGCCTTTTTGTCCGTTTTTTCAAGGGTTTCAGTGATTCTTTCGATGATTTCCATAGGCAACCTCCGTGGTAAAAATAATACGCAAATAAGAGTAAAAACATTTACAAACTCGCAGATACGTGCTATAATAAATATATGAAATACAAAACAACTCAAAGTTGCGAGCCGAGAGATTGTGCTTGTATTTCGTGCGTCTGTTTGCGAGTTTGTAAAGAGGTTTACTTACATTATAGCACGCAAATCAGAAAAGATAAATAGTTTTTACACAAATGCGAGAAAGGAGTGAAACGCAAGCATGAAGCAGGAAACATCACAGTGGGGCAAAGCTGTTAAAAAAGCAGTAATCGACCACGATATGACATTGAAGCAGCTGGCCGAAAAAATCGGTTACAGCAATGCTACTGTTTCCCAGGTAGTCAACGGCAGATATTCCAATTCAAGTTACAAGGTAATCGCTGAGAAGATCAACGAAGTGCTTGGAACGGAAGGACTGCCGGAGAGAACCGAAACACCGTCCGATGAATGGTGTCAGACAGTGAAGGTGGAACTGGTAAAACAGAGCATGACCGTCAATGAGCTGGCGAAGCAGCTGGATGTCTCCAGGGATCGGCTGTCACTGGTAATTAACGGCAAGATGATGAACGAAGCAATCGTAAGCGGGGTGAATAACCTGCTCGGAATCAACCTGGTCGCTGTTCCAGCTGATAAGTAAATTATAGCGGAAGGGTAGGTAACAAGAAATGGGAAGAGGCCCTACAAACGAGAACACAAATATGTATTTCCAGGCCAGGAAAAAGGCGGCAACATACAACGAGAGACTATGGAGCCGTGAAGGAGCTGCAGAACTGTTGGGAATATCGGTTTCAACATTGGCAGATTATGAGCTTGGCAATACGAAGGTTGTCCCGGTGGACAAGGTGGTGCTTATGGCTGACCTCTACAACGCCCCGGAATTGATTACTGGGTACTGTATGCGAGAATGCCCGGTACACGGATTCCTACCACTGGCAACCGAAGAGAAAAGTTTAGAAGGAATTGCATTAAGGCTTTTGCAGAACTTCAATGAGGATTCATTGAAGAATATGCGAGACAGTCTGATCGAGATAACTGCAGATGGAAAAATCACAAAGGATGAATTACCAGACCTTGGAAAAAAATCGTTGGGCAGCTCGAAAAGATGGCAGAGGTAATAAGCGAAATGAAAATTGCCGGAGAGAAGTATTTGAACGGCAAGTAAGCCGGAGCAACGCCGGAAAGGAGTTCAGAATTGAAGAAAGCAAGTAAGCGAAGAATATTGTTTGCGGCAAGAATGGCAACGATGGTCGGAGCTGCCTGTTTTGCAGTCAGTGGCATTTCAGAAACGCTCGGGCAGGAGAAAGAAAAAAGCCGGCCGGTCTACATAGCCACAGAGGAAGTGGCAGAGACGACGTATACGCCGGAAGTTGAAGAGGCAACACAGCCAACGGAGACAGCAAAGGCAGTTGAGACAGAAGAACCGTTGATCGCAAGTATGGATTGGGACAAGGACGATTCCTACCTGCTATGTAAGATAGCAATGGCCGAAGCTGAGAGCGAAGGCGTGAAAGGAAAGGCACTGGTTATGCTGGTAGTCCTCAACAGGGTTTGGAGCAATGAGTTCCCGGACACAATCGAGGAAGTGATTTTTCAGAAGAACCAGTTCAGTCCAGTTGCAAACGGAAGATACGATGCAGTAGAGCCGGACGAGGAGTGTTACGAAGCATTGAAGCTGATCCAGGTAGACCATTGGAACGAAAGCCAGGATGCTTTGTATTTTGAGAGCAAGAGCGACAGTAAGTGGCACAGCGAGAATTTGGAATTTCTTTTCAAGTACGGCAAGCACTACTTCTATAAGTGAAAGGAACAGGCGGTATGAGAAGATTTAGAAAGAAAGTCAGAAGATTTGTGAGACTGTATTGGTTTTGGGTAAGCCTGGGACTGGTTCTCACAAAAGTATCGGTTGAAGCAGCGTACATCGAGAGAGGATATAAAGCCTACGGCGGCGAGTGGCTGGTTTTACCAGTGGTGATGATCGTCGGATATTTTGTAAATGAGGCGAGAATGTACCTGCCGGACTTCATCGAAGAATGGAGAGAGGAGAAGGCCTATGAGCGAAGAGTTACAGAAAATCGTAGACGAGTACAGAGAGAAAGAAATTCACATCTCAGATGAAGAGGCTGAGCAAATCTTATGGTTGTGCAACCGGAAGATGGATATATGCAAGATTGAGAACAGAGAGGAATACCTGCCGTTGTTATTCAAGGACGAGGTTAAGAACTATCTGTTCAGATGCTCGGTAAATGCTACGACGTTTTTGAGAAGATTGGAGGCAGAAGGAATATGTGTGCAGAATGCGGTATGAACCCATGCCATCCAAGATGCCCGAACGCACCGGAGCCGGTACCGGTTCACGAATGTGTGAAATGCGGGTATGGAATCCTGGCAGGAGATAAGTTTTGGGATTCTCCGAAAGGGAAGATTTGTGAAGAATGCGTGGATGATATGAGCGCAGAAGAAATATTAAAGTTGTGTGGCGAAAGTCTCACGGAAGCAGAAAAGGAGGAAAGGTAGTATGGCAGAACAGAATGCAGTGGCAACACAGCAGGGAACGCAGTTAAGTGTAGCAGCGCAGGTTAAGAGCATGATTTCCCAGGATGCAGTAAAGAAGAAATTTACGGAAGTCTTAGGGCAGAAAGCACCGCAGTTTTTGGCATCCATTACGAATGTGGTTGCTGGATCAGCACAGTTAAAGAAATGCCCGGCAACAACGATTATGAGCGCGGCGTTTGTGGCAGCAACCTACGATTTGCCGATTGACAGCAACTTGGGGTTCGCAGCAATCGTGCCTTACAACAACAATAAGTACAATCCACAGACGAGACAGTGGGAGAAACATCCGGAAGCACAGTTTCAGATGATGTATAAGGGATTTATCCAGCTGGCGATCCGCTCCGGATATTACGAAAAGATGAATTGCTCGGTTGTCTACAAGGACGAGCTGGTTTCATACAATCCGATTACCGGAGAAGTTGAATTTGTGACGGACTTCTCGAAGTGTACGCAGAGAGCCGAAGGAAAATCAGAGAACATCGCTGGTTACTATGCCTGGTTTAAGTTATTGACCGGTTTCAGAAAAGAGTTGTTTATGACAACAGCAGAGGTCGAGAACCACGCCCGCAAGTATTCAACAGCATACAGATATGACCTGGAAAACAACAAGAAGGGCAGTAAGTGGACGACAGATTTCGAGGCAATGGCGTTAAAGACGGTTATTAAGATGCTGCTCAGCAAGTGGGGTATTTTGTCAGTGGATATGCAGAGAGCAATCCAGGACGATCAGAAGGTTTACGACGAGGACGGCGAAGGAAGTTACGGCGACAACCAGCCGGATATCGTAGAGGCACAGGACCCGTTCAGTAATATCGAGCAGAAAGAAGAGGAACAGCAGATCGGCGGCTTAGATTTGGAAGAGGTTGAATAGGAGGAAGAAGAATGCAGCTGACATCAGAAAATTATTATAGCCAGGAGGCTAACCGGGAGTACATGAGCGTATCGGGGTATAAGGATTTTGCCGGAACCTACGGCAAGTTGCCTTGTGAGTTTCACGCAATGGAAAAGCTCAACGGGAATTGGGAAGATGAAAAGACTACGGCACTGCTGGTAGGAAGTTATGTAGATAGCTAGTTTTGAGGGAAGCCTGGAACAGTTCGAAAAAGGACAATAAAGAAATCTTCACTCAGAAGGGCGATTTGAAGTCGGACTATAAGCAGGCGGAAAACATCATCGCACGAATCGAGAGAGACAAATACTTCATGAAGTATATGAGCGGTCAGAAGCAGGTCATTATGACAGGAGAGCTGTTCGGGACAAAGTGGAAGATTAAGATGGACTCATACATTCCGGGAGTGGCTATCGTTGATTTGAAGGTTATGGCATCTATAACGAAACTGGAATGGGTAAAGGATATTGGCTACCTTGATTTTGTTCGCTACTGGGGTTACGACATCCAGGGTGCGGTCTACCAGGAAATCGTGAGACAGAATACCGGCGAGAAATTACCGTTTTTTATTGCGGGAGCAACAAAAGAAAAGCCTGAGCCGGACATCCGCATTATACACGTAACTGACAACTATCTGCAGGAGGCATTGCACATGGTAGAGATGAATATGCCGAGAATCCTCAGAGTTAAGAATGGAGAGGTTGAACCGGATAGATGCGAATTGTGCGATTGCTGCAGACACAACAGAGTGTTAAAGAAGCCGATCTCGATTATGGACTTGACAGCAGGCATTTAAGGAGATAGGCGGTGACTGAATGGCAGACAACAGAAAATATTACTACCTAAAGCTGAAAGAGGACTTTTTTCGACACGGACGAGATGAAGATTTTTAGAGAGCATGAAGGACGGATATTTATACAGTAATATCCTGCTGAAACTCTATCTGAAAAGCCTGAGCAATTCCGGCAGGTTGATGTATAGAAATGTGATTCCGTACACGCCGGAAATCCTGGCAACTTTGACAGGGCACCAGGTAGGCACCGTCGAGAAAGCATTGGATGTATTCAAGAAGCTGGATTTAATCGAGATGCTCGATAACGGAGCAATCTACATGATGGATATTCAGAACTTCATCGGCCAGTCGTCCAGTGAGGCTGATAGGCAGAGAGAATATTACAACCGCATGAAGGCTGAGAAGGAAGCACTGGCAGGAGAAAGCACAGAAACGCCGGAACTTCCGGAACCGAAAGAACCGGTACTGCCTGCAGAACAGAAGTCAAATAAGGCGATTGGTAATTACACCACGGATTTTAGAGAAACTGTGGGAGGTATACCCGAGGAAGGTTGATAAAGGGCAGGCATACAAGAAGTATAAGGCACGCCTGGAAGATGGCTTCTCCCACGAGCAGTTGTATGAAGCAGTAAAGAACTATGCGGCACAGTGTAAGAAGCAGAGAACAGAGACAATGTACATAAAGCATGGCAAGACATTCTTAGGAGAGTCAACGCCGTTCCTGGACTATCTGCCAAAGGACAAGCCGGCACAGAGCGAAGCAGAGTACGACGACAACGAGAATCCGTTCGGAAGGAGTGAGTGACGATGAATTTGGATTTGCAGAAGGTTTTACCTGCAGAAGCATTCGAGACAGAGCAGAATGAGGGCGACTACATCGGCAAAGACGGACTGCTTTACTGCGGAGTCTGCAGAACCAAAAAGCAGACCAGGTTGCCAGCGTCGGATTTTACCGGCGGCAGGGAGATAATTGTTCCATGTATCTGTAAGTGCAAGGTTGAGGAGAACAAACGCAAGGAAGAGGAAGAAAAGAAGAGACAGGAAATGCAGCGTTTGGAAAGATTGAAAGCCAGCAGCCTTATGGACGCCAAGCTGAAAGCGGCAAGGCTGGACGGATACCAGGTGGACGGAGACAATCAGAAAATCTACAACCTCGCAGGCAATTACGTGAAAAGGTTTGACGAAATGTATGAGAAACGCCAAGGATTGTTGTTTTGGGGGACGGTCGGAACCGGGAAGAGTTACACGGCCGCCTGCATTGCGAATGAGTTGCTGAATCAGATGATCCCGGTGGTTATGACATCGTTCGTGAAGATACTGCAGAACATCCAGGGCAACCCCGACGAGGAAGAAAGAATAATGGCGGGACTGAATGCGGCAAAGCTGTTGATTATCGACGACCTGGGAGCAGAGAGAAGTACCGATTATGCGTTAGAGAAGGTGTACAACATCATCGACAGCAGGTATTTATCCGGAAAGCCGTTGATCCTCACTACGAATATGACATTGAAGGATATGCAGGAGTCAGAGGACATCCGATACAGACGTATCTATGACAGAATATTTGAGATGTGCTTTCCGGTAAGGTTTGCAGGCAGAAGTTGGAGAGAAAAGGCGGCGTCGAAGAGGTTCGATGCCATGAAGAATTTAATGGAGGAATGACAGCATGGGATTGATTAAGGTGGCAGAAATCAGCATTGACAAGCTGGAAGATCGCAAGACGGTTACGGCAATCCTGCACGAGAACGGTTATACCGTCGGGCCAGGAAAGAGAAAAAAGACAGAGACCGGAAAGCAGTTAGATTACTACTTGAAGGTGTATGTGGAGGAAGGCACAGATAAGGCAGAACTCTACAAAGCAACAAGCGGAAAAACGAAGGTGACAGCCAAGAAGGTGACGGATAAGATGTCGGCCGAGATTGGCGACAAGGCATAGGAGGCAGAAAGTGGATGAAGATATGAAGCAGATTCGTTTCACAATACCAGGACAGCCATTCGGGAAACAGAGACCGAAGTTTTCAAGAGCTGGGGCGTATGTTAAGACGTACACCCCGAAAGAGACCACCAGTTATGAAAACCTGGTGAAGCTGTTTTACAACGAAGCAGCCAAAGGAAAGATGTTTCCGGAAGGGGCAATGCTGGATGTAAGGATAATTGCATATTACGAAATTCCGAAGTCCACCAGCAAGAAGAAGCGCAGGGAAATGTTGGAACACAGGATCAGACCAACCAAGAAGCCGGACTGGGATAATATCGGTAAGATTGTTTGCGACAGTCTAAACCTGGTAGCGTACCACGATGATTCGGCAGTCGTGGATGCACAGGTAAGGAAATTTTACTCAGAAACGCCGAGGGTTGATGTGATGATAAAGGTCGTAGGACCGGATCAAATTTAGGAGGTAGACAATGGCAGGAAGAAAGAAAACTGAAACAGTGGAAGCAGAAGTTGTTGAGACAGCGGTAGTACCGGCAGGGAAAATGGAGTTC
>ENA-OQES01000887-OQES01000887.1-human-gut-metagenome-genome-assembly--contig:-NODE-887-length-11968-cov-2.824255_pt1 | contig 11968 bp, 14 predicted proteins | sample MGYA00242798_ERZ504641 | MGnify/ENA primary metagenome ERZ504641 (study PRJEB26092, sample SAMD00036327) | human gut metagenome | host: Homo sapiens | study: EMG produced TPA metagenomics assembly of... | reverse complement strand
ATTACAGTTCCTTTTAAGTGGCTGTAGCGGACAAGAAGATCAGCACGGCTTTCGCCGCCCTCGATTGTCTGGCTGACGGTTTCGATATCGGCTCCCATGGCTTTGCAGACTTTTAAGAAACCGGCACGTGTGAAGTTGATTCCTACATTTTTTGAACAAGAAGCTCGGAACCAGGAACTAACAGTGCGGCCGCAATAAAGTAAGCAGCAGAAGAGATATCGCCAGGAACACAGATCTGTTGTCCGTAAAGTTCTTTGCATGGTTCTACATGTGCAGTGGCAGTTCCGTCTGTATGAAGATCTGTGGCAACGTATGCGCCGAATCCCTGAAGCATAAGTTCCGTATGATTACGGGAAAGAGCAGGTTCTGTAACAGAAGTAGGACTGTCTGCATAAAGTCCGGCTAACAGAATTGCCGATTTTACCTGGGCAGAGGCAACCGGTGACTGGTAATGAATACCATGCAGAGCACCAGGTCTTATGTGAAGCGGGGCGCATCCGTTGTCGTTGAGACTTCTGATATGTGCTCCCATGGTGTTAAGTGGTGTCATAATGCGCTTCATTGGTCTGGAGTTCAAAGAATCATCGCCGGATAATGTAGTCGCAAAATTTTGTCCGGACAAAATTCCGGAGATCAGGCGGGTTGTAGTTCCGCTGTTTCCTACATTTAAAGTAGAAGCCGGGGCGGTCAGGCCGCGCAGACCTTTCCCGTGTACCAGGATACTGGATGGTTTCCTTTCGATCTCAACACCCATTTTACGGAAACAGTCAATCGTGGAAAGACAGTCGGCTCCTTCCAGAAAATGAGTGATCTCTGTGGTTCCAAGCGCAATGGAACCTAACATAATGGAACGATGGGAGATGGATTTGTCTCCCGGTATGGTTACTTCTCCTTTTAATCCCCTTGTGGGTGCAATTGTTCTAACGCTCATAAACGATATACCTGAATTTCTGCAGTAATCCTACGGCGCGTTTGCTGGAATCTTCGTCGTAGAATTCAATACGCAGAACCCCTTCTTCAAATTCTCTGTTGTGTACAATTCCAATGTTTTTCGATACTGATATTATTGGAAGCAAGAATGGTTGCGATAGCAGCAATCCCACCGGCTTCATCAATGATGTCACAGTATACGGCAAATGCTTTCTTGATCGGTCCGGCCGAAGAAGATGGCATGGAATTACGATAATTTCTGGAGGATTCAAACCGGTTATAAAGATCCAGATCATCTTCACGTTCGATAGCTTCTTTGAAATCTTCCAGAGAGTCTATATACTGATCTAATATATCTACAATATTGTCCTTGTTCTTCAGGCAGATATTCTGCCACATGATCGGAGAAGAAGAGGCAATACGTGTGATATCTTTAAATCCTCCAGCAGCAAGATTTTTCATCATCTCATCATGTGTATCGTGTGTTTTGACAAAATTAACGAGTGAAGAAGCAATGATATGTGGGAGATGGCTGATGGTTCCTGTAATCTGGTCATGAAGCTGGTAGTCCAGAATAACCGGAAGGGCCTTCAGGCTTTCCACGAATTTTTCATAAGTTTGTACTTTTTCTTCGGCTACCTGAGGAGTCGGAGTAAGAATATAGTATGCATTTTCAATCAGCATAGCTTTGGAATTACTGTAACCGCTTTTCTCGGATCCGGCCATCGGATGTCCCCCGATGAAATACTTCCCAATACCGAGATTCTGCACTTCTTCGTGGATGTTCGTCTTTACACTTCCGACATCTGTGAGGATGCAGTCATCATTCAGATATTCCGTCAGCTGTTTCAGATAGGCTGTATTATATGCGACCGGTGCGCATAAGAATATATAGTTACAATTTTGAAAATTATTGTCAATGGTAGTTGCGGCAACATCGATCATAGATTCCTGGGTTGCAAGTGCAAGGGATTCTTTGTTTTTGTCGAAAGCCACAATCTCATAATCGGGATAATACTGGCGGATGGCCTTTGCAATAGAACCACCGATCAGTCCGAGCCCGATAAAACCAATTTTGTGTTTCATGATGTTTCCTCCTTGTGCTTTGATCTAGAAACTCAGTTCATATTGTAACGTGTTGTAAGAGGATTTGTCAATACTATAATGCTTTAAAGTGAAAAAGGTGAATTGGGTAAAACGAGAAATAGACAATCTGCAGTATAAATTGCAAAGAAAATTCTGAAATAAGTGAAAATTCACATTATTTGAAATAAATACAAAAGTAATATGGTTAAAGTGTATAAAGTGTTGTAAAAAAACCAGAAAGTTTAGTACAATATCTACATGAGATTTTACCAAATAAGGAGGCAGCTATATGAAAGTTTACAGAACGGACGAAATCAGGAACGTGGTTCTCTTAGGACACGGTGGAAGCGGAAAGACCAGTCTTGCAGAGGCCATGGCATATGTGTCAGGGGCGACAAACCGTATGGGAAAGATTACGGATGGTAACACGATCAGTGATTTTGATAAAGAAGAGCAGAAACGTGAAGTTTTCAATCAGTACAAGCTTAATCCCGATTGAATGGGAGAAAGCCAAGATCAATATTCTGGATACACCGGGATATTTCGACATTTGTCGGAGAAGTCGAAGAAGCTGTAAGTGCCGCTGATGCAGCTGTTATTGTTGTATCCGGTAAAGCAGGAGTTGAAGTCGGTACAGAGAAAGCATGGGAACTTTGTGACAAGTACAAACTTCCAAGAATGATATATGTAACGGAGATGGATGTAGACGACGCAAGTTTCCGTCAGGTGGTACAGGACCTTACAGATCGTTATGGAAAGGTGATCGCACCTCATTTTCAGCCGATCCGTGAGAATGAGAAACTGGTAGGATATGTGAACGTTATCAAGAATGCGGCAAGACGTTACACAGGTGTCGGACAGAGAGAAGAATGTGAGATTCCGGAATATTGTAAACCAAATCTGGAGATTTATCGTGATAAGTTACTGGAAGCAGTTGCAGAGACAAGTGAAGCATTTATGGAAAGATACTTTGATGGAGATGAGTTCTCAGTAGAAGAGATTCGTTCTGCAATGCGTACCGAAGTTATGGACGGAGATATCGTACCGGTTGCTATGGGATCTAATATTCAGGCACAGGGAGTTGCAAACTTACTTTCCGATATCGTAAGATTTTTCCCCAAGTCCTGATAATAGAAGCTGTGCAGGAATCAACCGCAAGACCAATGAGATTTTTGAAGGTAATTATGATTTCGCAAAAGCGAAATCAGCATATGTATTTAAGACGATGGTAGACCCATTTATCGGAAAGTATTCATTTATCAAAGTATGCTCCGGTGTATTAAAAGGGGATGATACATTATATAACGGAGATTCTGATGCAGAGGCAAAACTTGGAAAGATATATACAATGGTAGGTAACAAGCCGACAGAAGTCAGCGAATTATTTGCAGGAGATATCGGAGCAATTGCCAAGCTTGCGAATACAAAGACCGGTGATACACTGTCTACGAAGAATACGCCTGTTATGTATGGAAAGACAGAATATTCCAAACCATATACATATATGAAATATATCTGCAACAATAAAGGTGATGAGGATAAAGTATCTCAGGCACTGCAGAAGATGATGGCAGAAGATGTGACATTGAAAACAGTCAATGACAGTGAGAACCGTCAGACACTGCTTTATGGTATGGGAGACCAGCATCTGGAGATTACAGCAAGTAAACTTGCAACACGTTATAAATGTGAGATCAAACTGGAGACACCAAAGGTGGCTTTCCGTGAGACGATCAAGAAGAAATCCGATGTCGATTCCAAATACAAGAAACAATCAGGAGGACATGGACAGTACGGACATGTAAAGATGAGATTTGAAGCATCTGGTGATCTTGAGACACCTTATGTATTTGAAGAAGAAGTGGTAGGTGGAGCAGTTCCGAAGAATTACTTCCCGGCAGTAGAAAAAGGTCTGCAGGAAGCAGTTGTAAAAGGACCTCTTGCAGGATATCCGGTAGTTGGAGTAAAAGCTGTATTATATGATGGATCTTATCATCCGGTAGATTCTTCCGAAATGGCATTCAAGACGGCTACGATCCAGGCATTCAAGAAAGGATTCATGGAAGCTTCCCCGGTACTTCTGGAACCAATCGCATCTCTTACAGTAACAGTTCCGGATGATTACACAGGTGATGTTATGGGAGATCTGAACAAACGCAGAGGACGTGTACTTGGAATGAATCCTGTTTCTGGTGGAAAACAGGAGATCGTGGCAGATATTCCGATGACAGGACTCTTTGGTTATTGTACAGTGCTTCGCTCTATGACAGGTGGAAGAGGAGTATATTCTTACGAATTCAGCCGCTACGAGCAGGCACCGTCAGATGTGCAGGAAGCAGAGATCAGTAAACGTGCAAAAGAAGAATAAACTGCTAAGAAAATGTATAAATAGAAGAAAAGCCCGTAAGGGCATTTTTTCTTAATACAAAGATGCTATAATCTCTTGTGTTAAAAATACAGGTATCCGGATAATAATAAAGATACAAAGTGGATAATTGTGAGGTCAGGGAATGAAAATTGTGATTATTGGGGACGGAAAGGTTGGTCATAAATTGACAACCCAGCTGTCCGAAGAAAATTATGATGTGGTTTTGATTGATCAAAATGAGGGAAAATTAAAGGAGGCCGTGAACAAGCTTGATATTTTCTGCATTACCGGAAATGGAGCAGATGTAGACGTTCAGAGACAGGCAGATGTTCCGCATGCAGATCTGGTGATCGCATGTGCATCGACAGATGAATTGAATATGTTAAGTTGTCTGCTGGCCAAGAGATTAGGCGCCAGACATACGATTGCACGTGTACGAAATCCGATCTATTATCGACAGATCGATCTGTTGAAAGAAGATCTGCATCTGAGTATGGCAGTCAATCCGGAAAGAACAGCGGCAAATGAGATTGCCAGGGTATTGCTTTTCCCGGAGACGAGTAAAGTAGAGACGTTCATGAAGGGACGTGTGGAACTGGTAGAATTCATTGTAAGAGAAGACAGTGCACTTGCAGGACTTTCTCTTGCAGAAGTATATCGGAAATTCCAGATTAAAACTTTTGGTACGTGCAGTAAAAAGAGGTCAGAAAATCTATATCCCGGATGGAGAGTTTATTCTGGAAAAAGGCGATAAAATGCATATCGTTGCAGCGCATCAGGATCTGAAGTCATTTTTCCGTGCACTGGGACACAGAAATGCAAAAGTGAAAAAGGTACTGATCTGTGGTGGAGGACATGTATGTTTTTATCTTGCAATGCAGCTTTTGCAGGTAGGCATGCAGGTGAAGATCATTGAGCAGAATATGAAAAGATGCGAGGAATTATGTGAACTTTTGCCGAAGGCAACGGTTATTCACGGAGATGCAGCCAATCATGATCTTCTTATGGAAGAAGGAATCCATGAAGCGGACGCATTGATCGCACTTACCGGTATGGACGAAGAGAATATTATTATGGCACTCTTTGCAAAACTGCAGGGAGTCAATAAGATTGTCGCAAAGGTCAATGAGGATTCCAGAGCGCAGATGGTAGAAGGGCTTGGAATTGATTCGATCGTGTCGGCAAAAAGTGCAACGGCAGATGCAATTATGAGTTATGTCAGAGCGAGAAATGAATCTGCGAGCAATGTGAACGTAGAATCTGTGTATCAGCTCCTGGGTGGAAAAGTGGAAGCATTGGAATTCATTATCAAATGCGAATGCAGTTTCACGAATGTACCGCTTCGTGAACTGCGGACAAAGAAGAATAATCTGATCGCCTGCATAGGAAGAAAAAGGCGTATTATTATTCCAAATGGTGAGGATCATCTGGAAGTCGGTGACAGTGTAGTGGTCGTAACAATGGATCATATTGATAAATTCAGCGACATACTGGAATAAGGAGATAGACAAAGGTTATGAATACAAAAATGATAAGATATATCCTTTGCAGAATGCTGGGAGTTGAGGCAGTGCTTCTTATGATCCCGGTAATCGTAGCGGCATTATATCAGGAAATGAGTGGTATTGCATTTCTGATACCTGCGGGGATATTATTGTTACTGCTTTTTTCTGGCAGGTGTAAAAAAGCCGGAGCAAAGTCATATTTACGGAAAAGAAGGTATGGTAATCGTTGCACTTGCATGGATTTTATGGTCTTTGTTTGGCGCAATGCCTTTTACGATATCAGGCTTTATACCAAACTACATGGATGCGATTTTTTGAGACGGTTTCCGGATTCACAACGACAGGTTCCAGTATTTTAAGAGATGTAGAAGCGCTTCCGCAGTGTCTGTTGTTCTGGCGGAGTCTGACTCACTGGATCGGAGGAATGGGAGTGCTGGTGTTTGTACTGGTGCTTACATCATTAGATAAAAAGAACTCAATGTACCTGATGCGTGCAGAGGTTCCGGGGCCGGAGAAGGACAAACTCGTTCCGAAAGCAATGTCTACAGCGCGTATCTTATATGGTATGTATCTGATCATGACGGTTGTAGAGATCATTTTTCTGATGCTGGGTGGAGTGAATCTGTTTGACAGTATGATCTTTTCTTTTGGATCCGCAGGAACAGGTGGATTCTCGAATTATGCAGACAGTGTTGCACATTTCCACAGTGCTTATATTGATGGAGTGATCACAACATTCTGTGCATTATTCGGAGTGAATTTTTCGTTATTTTATTTTATGTTGTTAGGTGATTTTAAGTCAGTCAGAAAGAATGAGGAACTGCGTACGTATATTATGCTGATCGTCGGAGCAACAGCGTTGATCACACTGAATATCCATTCGATGTTCCCGAGTATGATCAAGGCGTTCCGCTATGCAATATTCCAGGTCGTGACGGTTATCACAACAACCGGATATGCGACAACGGATTTTGCAAAATGGCCGATGTTCTCAAAATCAATACTTATGATGCTGACGGTCGTGGGAGCGTGTGCTTCTTCAACCGGAGGTGGTATTAAGGTATCCCGTCTTCTGGTGGGAATCAAATGTATAAAAAGAGAGATCGTACAGCTTGCACACCCGAAATCAGTCGGAATCATCCGGATCGGCGGTAAGAAAGTCGGTTCCGATATTCTGCGTACGATTTACATTTATTTTATAGCATATGTCGGAATTTTGATCGTATCGGTCATGTTGGTATCACTGGATAATTTTGATTTTGAGACGACATTCAGTGCGGTCCTTACAACACTTGGCAATGTCGGACCGGGTATGGCAAAGGTTGGACCGATGGGTAATTTTGCTGATTTTTCTATATTATCAAAATTAGTATTATGTTTTGACATGCTGGCAGGACGTTTGGAGATATTCCCGTTCCTAGTGCTGTTTACGGCACCGGCATGGCGCAGAAAATTTTAGAATAACAGGTGGCACTTAGGAAGCCGCCTGATTTTCTATACCCAAAGTATCACTGTATGAGAGGAGAGAATTATGAAAGGTAAAACGAAAGCAATAATCACGGTATTTGTTGTAATCCTTGCAGGTATCTATTACTATGCGGCAATACCGGCGATCAACATTCATTCATCGGAGACATGGGTTTTTTATCATGATCTTTCTGGTGATCCTGGCTGTTCTGTATCTGGGAAGAAAGAAATTGAACAGATATGAAGTCAGAGAAAGTAAAGTAGTAAAAGGATTTCTTGGAGTGATAGTGTTTCTAGGAGTTGTATATCTGTTGGGAACACTGTTTTCTTCTCCGGTTATTAATGCCAAAAAGTATCAGAAGCTTATGACAGTTAAAGAGGGTGAATTTACAAAGGATGTAGATGAACTGTCATTTGACAAGATCCCGCTTCTGGATAAGGATACGGCAGCACTTCTCGGTGACCGTAAGATGGGAAGCATGGTGGACATGGTATCACAGTTTGAGGCGGATGATATCTACAGCCAGATCAACTATAAGGGCAATCCGGTCCGTGTGACTCCGCTGAAATACGCGAGCCTGATCAAATGGTTTACCAACCAGAGTGAAGGAATTCCGTCTTATATCCGGATTAATATGGCGAATCAGTCTACGGAGCTTGTCAAATTGAAACAGGGTATGAAATATACAACGAGTGATCATTTCAACCGTAATATTTATCGTCATTTACGTTTCGCACATCCGACATATATTTATGGAGAGCTGAGCTTTGAGATTGATGAAAATGGAGATCCATATTGGATCGCACCGGTAAAGAAATTCAACATTGGATTATTTGGTGGTGAAACAGTAGGAAAAGTAGTAATCTGTAATGCTGTGACGGGAAAAACAAAGACATATGATGTCGGAAATGTTCCACAGTGGGTAGACCGTGTATATTCCGCAGACTTATTAGTAAATTTATTTGATTATTATGGAAAATTAAAACACGGATTCTTTAACAGTGTGCTGAGTCAGAAAGACTGTCTGGAGACAACGGACGGTTATAACTATCTGGCATTAAATGATGATGTGTGGATGTATACCGGAGTTACTTCTGTAAACGGAGATCAGTCAAATGTTGGATTTGTTCTGGCAAATCAGCGTACAATGGAGACGAAATATTATAAAGTAGAAGGTGCAACAGAATCTTCTGCAATGTCATCCGCAGAAGGACAGGTGCAGAACCTGAAATACCAGGCAACATTTCCATTACTTTTGAACATTGCGGGTGAGCCGACATATTTTGTTGCATTAAAAGACGATGCCGGTCTGGTTAAAAAACTATGCCATGGTAAATGTTCAGAAATATCAGATCGTTGCAATCGGGGACAGTGTCAGCCAGTGTCAGGAGAATTATAACGAACTTCTTCTGAAAAATTGGTGTGAAGGAAAAAGGAAAAGGACACGCGTAAGGAAGAAGAAATATCCGGAAAAATTACAAAGATTGCGCAGGCGGTTCTGGATGGAAATTCACATTATTATCTGATGTTGGAAGATTCTGATGCGATTTATGATGTGTCAGTAGCAGATATTATTGATGTAATAAAGTGTGAACTTGGAGAACAGGTGACAGTCACTTACAAAGAAGATAAAGATGTCAATACGGTTACCAAACTTGACATCGGTGAAAAAGCAAAAGATAAAACTTCTTCTGATAAGATAGAGAAGGAAACAGGTACACAGGAGTAACAAGATTCATCATATAGAAATGATGCAGGAAATGAGAGAGGATAATGGAAATTAGTATACTTCTTGCGGAGCAGATTTTGGCTATGTTTCTTACGATGGCAGTGGGATTCGGAGTGGTCAGGGCTGGTCTTTTTAAAACAGAGGACAGCCGGATCATTTCAAATATGGTTGTGTATATCTGTAATCCGTGTGTCGTTGTTCATTCGTTTCAGATTGAATTGACAGATGATAAGATTAAGGGGCTGATGATCGCAATCGGACTGTCAGTGGTAGTGCATATGGTTCTGATCATCGGATCGGAAATTTTATCATTCATATTCCACTTTAACAGTATTGAAAAAGCATCTATCATTTATACAAATGCAGGGTATCTTGTGATTCCACTGGTGGGAGCTGTTCTGGGAGAAGAATGGGCTTTTTTATACGACTGCATTTATCCTGGTACAGACGGTACTGATGTGGACGCATGGTGTGAAACTGATCGGACAGGAAAAGGAGCTGAATATCAGGAAAATCCTGTGTAATCCGAATGTGATCGCGATGATCATAGGAATTGCGCTTTTTGCGCTGGAGATCCGGCTTCCAACGGTTGTTGACAGTTGTGTCAGTGGTTTTGGAGATATGATCAGTCCGGCGAGTATGATGGTAATTGGTATGGTGATCGGAGATGTGGATCTGAAATGGGTATTCCGTCAAAAGCGTCCGTACCTGATCTGCCTGCTCAGGCTGATCGTATTCCCGCTGATTGCGGTTGTTGCCTTCGCCGGATTGGAACGGAGTGGAATTCATCCGGATGCGGAATATATTCTGATGATTGTTCTGATTGCAACGTCAGCTCCGGCGGCAGCAATGATCACACAGCTTGCACAGATTTATGGAAAGGATTCCAGATATGCGAGTGTGATTAATGTAATGTCGGTGATATTCTGTATTATAACGATGCCTGTGATGGTGCTGAGTTATGAAATGCTGATTGCATTATAATAGAGTAAGACAGATAAAAGCTCTGCAATATGTATGAAACATATTGCAGAGATTTTTTTTGCAGAGTTATAGTTCTTCACTGTATTGTGAAATTTTATCCAGTACCCGTTGCTTCTCATCTCCGGTAAGTGGAACCGGGCAGTAATCGTTGTAACCGCTGGAAGAAGTGATGGAGCAGGGAATGATATTTAATTTGCTGCTTTTCTTAATTTCCCTTTATGGAATGTGAATGTCTGCTGTACGATCATGCTATCCGTATCGCCAGGTGTAGAATTGCCGCCAAAGCAGAAATTGCCAAGGCTGTAGCAGATGTATTTTCCGTTGTATTTTTCAATGCCCTCGAGCACATGTGGGTGGTGTCCGATTACAAGGTCTGCACCTTCATCAATGGCGAGATGTGCAAGAGCCTTCTGGTTCTCGTCCGGTGTATATTGCTTTTCAATTCCCCAATGGAAATTTACGATGATAATCTGAGCACCGGCTTTTTTCAATGCTTTGATATTCATTTTTTACCTGCGATGCACGCTTTTTGGTGATCCGCAAGCTCATAGATTCCGGTAACACCGACTTTGATTCCTTTTACTTTGAAGATCTTCACCCGGTTATAACCAAAGGAAGCAATTCCGGCATCGTCCAGTGCGGAGATTGTATCGGTGTAGCTCTTCTTCCCATAGTCATGACTGTGGTTATTAGCGAGATTGGCCGCTTCGATGGAGCTTCCGGAAAGGATTGCAGCATATTTGGCAGGTGCTTTGAAGGCAAAGGTTTTGGCCTCCCGGGCAGTTTCATCTGTCAGGGTTCCTTCCATATTGACGATAGACAGATCATCTTTTTGGGAAAAATTGGATCTGACGTTCTGGAAGAAATAGTCGGCACCGTATGATTCGTAATAAGCATTCAGGCTGGTAGAATAACTGAAATTTTCATCGGTTCCCAATGTACAGTCTCCGGTGGAACTGATAGTAAGAGAAACCTTGTCTGGATTTTTTTGATTTTTTTCACTGATGGTTACGGTTTCTAATTGAACAGCTCTTTTTGAAGAATCTGCCTTTGGGGAAGTGTTTTTGGTCGAAGTCTTCTTTTTTGAAGCAGATTTCTTTTTGGTTTTATGTTTTCCGGCAGTGCTTTTGGTACCGGCTGTTTTATTTGCCGAAGTTGTAACTGCAGGGACGGTGAATTTATTTACAACAGTGCGGATGGCAGCTCGGACCAGGAATATAAATCCAATCAGGATCAATACCATGGCAATGATTAATAAGATACGTTGTATCTGTCGCTTACGTCTCCTTCGGGCTCTCTTCTTTTTTGCATCTTTGATTCCGCTCATACGTTTTTCTCCTGTAATTTTAAAATACTATCAGTATTTCAGACAACAAAAACGACAGTCCATTGTAGAAATGGACTGTCAGATCTTTCTATTCAGAAAGGATTAGTTCAGATATTTGCATCCTTCCATATTTACGTCAGCAAGATCTTCTTTGCTTGCACTGATGCTGACATAGAATTCAACTTCACATTCTTTGGAAACCTGTTTCAGGCGGTCGATAAATGCTGGAATATTATCCAGTGAGATATCGGCATGTTTTAAGATTCCGTCAATAAATACACATTCGATATCATGATTAGAACTGTACATACCATATAAAAATCCAATATATTCGTCAATATTGGTGATTGCCGGAAAATCATCCATACAGATAGTACGGATATCAAAAGTTACACTTGCTGTGTCGCGGTGAGATTTTTTGATGAATACGACGTTTCCATTACAATTTTTTTGCAGCCTCGTTAGCCTGCTCGATCATCTGCTGTGTTTTTCCTGTTCCTTTAGGACCTGCTAATAAATAAACCATGGTAAACACTCTCCTTTATGTATCATATTTACTGATCTGCATCAG
>ENA-OQES01000886-OQES01000886.1-human-gut-metagenome-genome-assembly--contig:-NODE-886-length-11973-cov-3.212814_pt1 | contig 11973 bp, 12 predicted proteins | sample MGYA00242798_ERZ504641 | MGnify/ENA primary metagenome ERZ504641 (study PRJEB26092, sample SAMD00036327) | human gut metagenome | host: Homo sapiens | study: EMG produced TPA metagenomics assembly of... | reverse complement strand
AGCCCGGTCACGCCGATGGTACTGCGTAACAGTGGGAGAGTAGGTAGTCGCCGTTTTCAGAAGAAGCCTCCGTGTCTGATAAGGATACGGAGGCTTTGTTCGTTTTATATACCTCTCCTCTAACATTCCGTTTCTACCGCTAATCACTATACCTTATTATATATAATTATTCATCATATATTCATCAGATTAATTCCCGAATTAAGGTGCTAAATGAATGATTAAAAACTTTTAAATCAGTATTTTATATCCTATTTCCACTTTCGTATTTCATATATTCTTCGTACCTTTACAGTGTATTAAAAGGTATAGTAAATCCTTTAATCAGTGAACAATTTAATCTTTTTACAAAAGAAAGTAACATAGCTGTAAAACAAATAAGAGAGACATCTGTTATTTATTGTAGAATCATTAGACGACATGAAAACAACTGTAAAGACATTCTGGATATGCATGCTACTGATGTTGACTTGCAGCATTAGCGGTAAAGCCATTGACCTGGTGCAGGTGGATGACAGAATGGCCGGAACTGCTGAAGTTTCCGCTTTCTTTACTTCATGGTTTCTTCACTTCCGACAATAGTATTGACAAGAAGAATTCATTGTTCACGAATACCAAGTTCGCATGGACTACGGATGTCGAACTGGGAAACAAACCGGTTTCCGAAACTTACTCTTCTCATCAACAGCGTTTGCGCAGGGTGATTGAAGACAATCTTTTCCTCAGAAACATTCTTTTGATGTTATCCAACCACGAGAATCTACTCGTGCAAGGCCGCTCTAAATTATACTACTCAGATAAAGACCCGTACTATGCATTGACGGGCAGTGATTACTATATTTATACGCTTCGGCGGATTTTGATTTAGCCAACTTTTCTTCTTATTGATTTCCCCCTTTTTCTCCTTATTGTCTTGAAGAGACTGAAGGCAGGTGACCTTTAGTGTACATATATGTTAGTTAAGGTTGCAAGGATGATTACGCCTATCGGTTCGTAAGCGGGAAGTCGTATCCCTATGCTTTATTTTCAAAACTCTATTTAAATACCAACAATTAAACTTTTCATCATGGAAACTACTCAAAAAAAAGCAAGCCTCTTTTAAAGGCATCAGATCCGCCGGTTGGGTAATCGTAATCTGCTTTATCATCGCCGTGCTTATTTTTCACTTTGTGTTGGGAAATCCCTCCAACTTTATGAACAACGACCCGAACAAACCATCCGTTGCCGGGTAACTTCCTCGGTACCATCTATAAAGGTGGATTCATTGTTCCTGTAATTCAAAACGCTTTTGCTGACTGTCATCGCACTGAGTATTGAACGTTATATTGCCATTGGCGCTGCCTTTGGTAAAGGGGGTCATTGGTGAAAATTCGTAGCTAACATCAAAGCAGCCTTGGCTGAAGGTGATATGAAGAAGGCACAACAAATCTGCGATTCACAACGTGGTTCTGTAGCCAATGTGGTAAATGCCACTTTGAAGAAGTATGCCGAGATGGAGAATGACACAGAGCTGTCCAAAGACCGAAAACTGCTTGCCATCCCAGAAGGAATTGGAAGAAGCCACTGCGCTGGAACTGCCGATGATGGAGCAGAATCTTCCTATTATTGGTACAATCACCACATTGGGTACCTTGATGGGACTACTCGGTACGGTAATTGGTATGATCCGTTCATTTGCAGCTTTGTCTGCCGGTGGTGGTACGGACTCCATGGCTTTGTCACAAGGTATTTCCGAGGCGTTGATCAATACGGCATTCGGTATCTTGACAGGTGCATTGGCGGTTATTTCTTATAACTACTACACTAATAAGATTGATAAATTGACTTACAGCCTCGATGAAGTAGGTTTCTCTATTGTACAGACCTTTGCGGCTTCTCATAAATAATCGTGCCAACCCTTTAAAATAAACTGCTATGGGTAGAGCAAAGATTAAAAAGAAAAGTATGTTCATAGATATGACGGCCATGAGTGACGTCACTGTGTTGCTGCTTACTTTCTTTATGTTGACTTCAACATTCGTAAAGAAGGAGCCGGTACAGGTGTTTACTCCAGCCTCCGTTTCTGAAATCAAGATTCCGGAAACGAATATCCTTCAGATTCTGGTGGACCCGCAAGGGGAAAAGTATTTATGAGCCTCGACAAACAGCCCGACATGAAGGCCGTATTGGAGAAAAGTGGGTGAGGAGTACGGAGTTGATTTTACTCCTGAGCAGGAGAAGAAATTTGTGACAGCTTCTACATTTGGTGTCCCGATGAGAAGCATGCAGAAATATCTGGATCTGCCTTCCGACCAGCAGGATAAACTGTTGAAAAATTGAAGGTATCCCCTGTGACAGTACAGATAATCAGTTTAAATCATGGGTACGCAGTGCTCGTCAGGTGAATCCTGATTTACGTATTGCTATCAAAGCTGATGCGTCAACTCCCTACGCTGTGATTAAAAACGTAATGAGCTCACTTCAGGACCTCAGAGAGAACCGGTACAATCTGATTACTTCTCTGAAGACTACTTCTGATAAATAAAACCGAATAATTATGAGTGCTGAAGTACAAGAAAGCAGCAAAAAAGGGAAAAGGGTTCGAAGCAAAAAAAATGATGACTGTCCGCGTAGACTTTAACGCCTATGGTGGATATGAACATGTTGCTGATTACTTTCTTTATGCTGTGTACCACGCTGAGCAAACCTCAGACGATGGAAATAAGTATGCCGAGCAATGACAAGAACATCACTGAAGAGCAGCAGAGCAAGGTGAAGGCTTCACAAGCAATTACCCTGTTACTGGCCGGAGGAGATAAATTGTATTATTATGAAGGAGAACCTAATTATAAAGACTATACATCGCTGAAGGAAACTTCCTATAATGCAGATGGTCTGCGTTCCATTCTTCTTAAAAAGAACTCGGTGGCAGTTCGTGAAGTAAACGATCTGAAAAAACAGAAAGCTGATCTAAAGATATCAGAGGAGGAGTATACGAAAAAACTGGCTGAAATAAAAAGCGGAAAGGATACCCCGACTGTTATTATTAAAGCAACGGATGACTCTTCATACAAGAATCTGATTGATGCTCTGGATGAAATGCAAATATGCAATATAGGTAAGTATGTAATTACAGACATCGCTGATGCAGATCAGTTCTTGATCAAGAACTATGATACGAAGGGCGATCTGAGTAAAGACATTGCGGAATAGTAACACACATTTAAAAGGAGGAAAAGAAAATGGCAAAAATAGATTTGACCTCACCTGAATGGTGTGAACTGATATTCCAAGGTAAGAACAAGGCATACGGTGCCTATAAGATGCGTGCCAATTCACCTAAACGCCACACGTGGGCAATGGTGATTGTAGTGATCATTGCTGCCATAGGTTTCAGTATACCGACATTGGTAAAACTGGCAACCCCGAAGCAGAAAGAGGTGATGACGGAGGTGACTACCTTGTCACAACTGGAAGAACCCGAAGTGAAACAGGAAGAGTTCAAGAAAGTGGAACCGGTGGCTCCGCCTCCCGCTCTGAAAAGCTCTATCAAATTTACAGCTCCTGTCATCAAAAAAGGATGAAGAAGTGCGTGATGATGAAGAGATAAAGAGTCAGGAAGAATTGACTCAGACCAAAGTGGCTATCTCTATTGCCGATGTGAAAGGTAATGATGAGTTGAACGGTAAAGATATTGCTGAACTGAAAGAAGTGATAACCAAAGCCCCCGAAGCAGAAGAAAAACCATATACTATGGTAGAACAGATGCCTCAGTTCCCGGGTGGTGATAGAGAATTGCTGTCTTTTATAGCAAAGAATTTGCATTATCCTACCATTGCGCAGGAAAATGGAATACAGGGTAAAGTGTTTGTCCGCTTTGTGGTTTCGGCTACAGGTGACGTAAAGGATGTGAAGGTGATGCGTTCTCTGGACCCGTATTGCGACAAGGAAGCCATCAGGGTGATCCAGTCATTGCCGAAGTGGATTCCGGGAAGACAGAACGGACGTAATGTTCCCGTGTACTATACCGTTCCTATAACTTTTAAGCTACAATAATATCTATATATGATGATGAAGCTGTATATTGCATTATTGGCTGCTTTGTTGCTGCTGCTTTCGGGCTGCGGCAACAAACCCAAACCGGGGGAAGACGATACGTTGACCTCTGGCACTATAACGATAGCGGTGGACGAAACTTTCCGTCCCATTATAGAAGAAGAGTTACAGGTGTTTCATGCATTGACACCGGATGCCACCGTGCATCCCATTTATTGCAGCGAAGTGGAAGCCATGAAACTTTTGCTGGCGGATAGTGTACGTCTGGCTATAACCACCCGGCAACTGACCACGCAGGAAACAGCCTATCTTAATGACAAGAAATTCTTTCCTGTATCGGTAAAGATGGCGACAGATGGTTTGGCCTTGATAGTGAACAAGCAAAATACGGATTCATTAATTACGGTTGACCAGTTTAAAGAAATACTGACGGGGTAAAGTTACTGACTGGAAACAGTTGAATCCTGCTTCCCGTTTGGGATGAGCTCCAACTGGTATTTGATAATCCCAATTCGAGCACCGTACATTATGTACTTGATTCGATCTGCGGCGGTATGCCTTTGTCGAAGGACCTGAAGGCGCAGAAAACAAATCCGGAGGTGATTTCGTATGTGGCTAAGAATCCCGCAGCTTTAGGGGTTATCGGTGTCAACTGGATAGGAAATCCTGCGGATAGTACGCGACTCTCTTTCAATGACGCCATTCGGATAATGGCTGTCAGCCGTGCGGATTCGGCTACAGTGGGAAATAGTTTCAAGCCTTATCAAGCTTATCTGGCTTTGAACCAGTATCCGCTCACTCGCAATGTGTACATTTTACTCAATGATCCTAAAAGTGGCCTGCCCAGTGGTCTGACTTCTTTCCTGACAGATTTCCGGGGACAGCGTATCATCTTGAAATCAGGATTGGTACCTGCTACGGCTGCCGTAAGGATTGTAGATGTAAAAGAGGAATAATAAATGAACAAAAAAGGAAGAACCATGAAAAAAGTTAGTATTAACTGTGATGAGCCTGTGCCTGGCCGTAACTATGTGGGGACAGACACCAGCAGGCAGCGAATGGTCACCCCAAGTGAAACAGGCTGCCACGATGATAAAGGAGAATCCGGCAAAAGCCTCCGAGGCTTTTGATGAACTGATGAAAGGTAAAAATAAGAAGAATACTTCCTTGTTGGTAGAGATAGGCCGGGCTTATCTGGACCAGGGAAAAACAGCAGAAGCTGCCGAATATGCACAGCGCGCTAAAGATGTGAACAGTAAATGTGCTGTAGCCTATCTGCTGAGTGGTGATGTGGCATTGAAACTAAATGATGTGAACAAAGCCAGCAGTGATTATAACCAGGCTATTTATCTGGATGAAAATTGCAGCGAAGCTTATTTTAAATATGCACAGGTATATAAAGGTGTAGACCCTCAACTGTCACTGGATATGTTGATGCGTTTGCAGACTAAGGCTCCGGACGATAACCGTATCAGTAAGGAATTGGCCGATGTATATTATACGATGGGGCAGTATGGCAAAGCAAAAGAAGCTTATGAAAGTTATCTGAAAGTAGGTACGCCTACCGAACAGGACTATACCCGCTATGCCATGTTGCTATATCTGAATAAGGATTATGCGCAGTCTTCGGATATGGTAAAGAAAGGTCTGGAACTTGCTCCGGAAAATCATGTGCTGAAACGTCTGGCGATGTATGATAATCTGGAGTTAAAGGATTACAAAGAAGGACTGGAAGCAGCCGCCACTTTCTTTTCTAATCCCGGTAATCCGGATTATGTATATTTGGATTACGTTTATTTCGCCCGTTTGCTGGAAGCTGACAAGCAGTATGATGAAGCGGTGGCACAGTTCGACAAAGCACTGGCTATGGACAAATCGCATACGGAAATCTATAAAGATATCTCTGATGTATACGAAAAGGAACGTGATTTTCCGAAGGCCATAGAGGCTTATAAAAATTATTTGGGCGGAATGAAAGGTGATCCGGATATTAGTGACCTGTTTTTATATGGACGTTTGAACTATTATGCGGCTACTGATTCTGCTTATCAGGATAAGCAACCACTTTATCTAGCTGAAGCCGATACTATTTTTGCACAAGTGGCTGCTAAAGTTCCCGATAACTATTTAGGAAACTTCTGGCGTGCCCGTGTTAATTCTTTGCGTGATCCTGAAACAACTCAGGGATTGGCAAAGCCTTATTATGAGGCTGCACTGAGTATTCTGGAACAGAAGCCTGATGCTACTAAATCAGTGTTGGTGGAATGTAACAGCTATTTGGGATATTATTATTTTGTAAAAGAAGATTATAACCAGTCAAAACTGTATTGGAATAAGATATTGGAAATTGATCCTGGAAACGAAACTGCTACTAAAGCACTAGGAGGAATTAAATAGTCCTTCTTTTTTTCATTTATCATTTGAGTTGAGCGGACAGTACTTGGTTGCCGCCCGCTTAATTCGTTTAACGGTTAATGAATATTAAAGATGAGTCATTCTTCTTGTTTATTCAAATAAACTATATACATTTACAGTGTACTAATCAACTAATACACTAAATAACTAATAAAACCATAAACACAATGATGATTGAAGTAAAGAACTTGTCTTTCAGTTATGGAAAGAGAAAACAGAAAGTCTTTGATGACTTCTCGCTAGCATTGGACAAAGGTTCAGTTTACGGCCTTTTAGGGAAGAACGGTACAGGTAAATCTACTTTGCTTTATTTAATGACAGGTTTGCTTCGTCCTCAGGCCGGACGGGTGCTTTACAAAGGGGTGGATGTTTCCATGCGCTATCCCCTGACTTTGCAGGACATGTTTCTAGTGCCTGAAGAATTTGCTTTGCCATCAGTCAGTTTGAAACAATACTTGAAGCTGAATACTCCGTTTTATCCGAATTTCAGCAATGAACTCTTGAGCACTTGCCTTCGTGATTTTGATATGAATGAAGATATTCATTTGGGCGAGCTTTCGATGGGACAGAAGAAGAAAGCATTTATGTGCTTTGCATTAGCTACCAATACCTCTTTGTTGGTAATGGACGAGCCCAGTAATGGATTGGATATTCCTTCTAAAAGTCAGTTTCGTAAAGTAATCGCTTCGGGCATGACCGATGAAAAAATCAGTCATCATCTCTACGCACCAGGTGAGAGATATTGACAGCCTGCTGGATCATGTGGTTATTATTGACGGTACCCTCGTATTGTTGAATGCATCGGTAAAGACCATCTGTGACAAAGTCTATTTTGCAGAGCAAGGCATGAATGAACCGACAGACACAGCACTCTATGTCCAGCCGTCCGTCCAGGGAAACAGTGTCATCTTCCCAAACACGCATAATGAGGAGACGAATTTGAATCTGGAAGTACTGTTTAACGCTATGCTGTCAGAGAGAGAAAAAAGTGCAGTCAATGTTTAACAAGTAACATACACAAACACTATGGATACGAATAAATTCTTTAGCTTTCCGCGTATTGCAATGGTCATGAAACGCGAAATTATGGAAAATTGGAAAACAAATCTTTATCGTCTGATCGGGATTTATGCCGGATTTTTATTGGTGATGGTGTTCACAATGTCGAAACAGGCGTCGTCGTATAGTGATCCTCAGGTGGCTTTTCAGCATTACTGTTCTAATGTGCTGGGGGCGTTTGTTCTTATTATCGGTATTTTCGGCATTGTCTATGCTGCCAACATTATGGAGAACATGATTACCAAAGAAAAACGCATCGCTTTTCTGATGCTTCCGGCAACCATGATAGAGAAATTTGTGGCACGGTTCTTAACTGTTACGGTAGGACTGGCGGTGGCTGTCTTTGTTGCGGCGTCATTGGCGGAAATTACCCGTTATCTGTTACTCCCTTTATTTAATGTACCTGAAACATTCCATCAATCTGTTTTATATAACCTTCTTTCCATGGCTTCGGTAGATGGTGAGCAGATATATAGGGGATCAGGCTATGCTATGAATATGCCGTACCAGAATTGGTTGGGTGAATTGTGTGGATGGGCTTTTCTGGTGTGGTCACATTCACTTTATATTCTAGGGGGGTAGTTATTGGTACAAGAAACCTTTTTTCAAGACATTGGGTACATTGATGCTTATTTCTATTCTGTGTTCGGTCTTGTCAGTACATATCATATCATGGGTAGGCAATGACGGTATGCGTAGTTTCGCCGAATGGCTTGGAAGCTAATTTTCCAGTGGATGACATTAAATAAGTTACTTTCCTTAGGGGTGGCGTTCTTCAGTGCATTCACCATGTTCAACTGGTGGCTGAGTTACCGGCTCTTTACCCGTTCACAAGTTATTAAACCCAAATTCCGCTTGCTATGAAATTTAAAGAAAGTAAATCCATTTACTTGCAGATAGCTGACCGGATATGTGATGAAATCCTGCAAGGACAATATATGGAAGAAGAGCGTATTCCATCGGTCAGAGAATACGCCGCCACAGTGGAGGTGAATGCAAATACGGTGGTCCGCACGTATGATTACCTTCAGGGACAAGAGATTATTTACAATAAACGCGGCATTGGTTATTTTGTATCGGCAGGGGCTAAAGACCGGATTATTGCTTTACGGAAAAATACATTCCTGCATGAGGACCTGCCTGAGTTTTTCAGACAAGTGAAGACATTGGATATTCCCATGAAGGAGATAGAAAAAATGTATAAGGAATATCTGACTCAACAATGACACAACACCAAGCACATCTACGACAACACATACACAGCATCGGTTAGATAAAGAAATCCCGGCAGAGCGATGACTCGCCGGGATTTCTTATATCCGGTTACTTGTCTGCTATAAAAATTGTAGTCCAGTATAACCATTCGGTTGCAGCTCGGAGGATATCGGGATTGATAGATTGGGTGTTATCTTTGGGATGATGGTAATAACCGCCTCCCAAGGCCCATAAGTCTATACATGGATAGCCGGCTTTCATAAAGACTGCACCGTCTGTGCGAGGGCGGGTCAGGAAATGAGTCTCACTAGTGAACAGACGTCGATGTACATACCTATCATTGGCTTTCTCTGATAGCTCAGCCAGTTCGGGGTATTTATAGTGATAATTCGCTCCTAGCATCTCACCTACACCCACTTGTTCCAGATTCAGGATTGCTACCACTTTGTTTTGGGGCACAAGGGGATGGTTGGTGTAGTAGGTACTTCCGGTGAGTCCGGCTTCCTCGCCGTCCACACTCATAAAGATGATGCTGCGTTTCGGTTTTATCTTTGATTTTGCCAGTGCTTCGGCTACTCCCAGCATGGCAGCGGAGGAAGAATTGTTGTCATTCGCTCCTTCAATTAGGAAAGGAATCATTCCTAAGTGGTCCAGATGGGCGGAAATGATTACATATTCATTGCATAGTATAGGATCACTGCCTTTGATCATGCCCAAAATATTTTTTCCAGTAGCATTGGGATTATAGGTAGCATTCATTTTGATGTGGGCTCTCTTTCCGGTATGGAAAGAGGCAGGCTTCTGAGTCTTATAAATCTGCTGGATGGTTTCTTTATAGGTCTTGCCTGTTCCCCTGAAAATATCATTGACCACAGTGTCTGTAACATGACAATAGACAAATCCCGGATTATAGGGGGCATTCGGACCGGGAACCCATTTGTATAACAAGCCTGCCGCACCATGGGCTGCAGCGTTGTTCAGCTTGGTTTGGTGCAAAGTATGTTTGTACCACATGGCCAGTGAATCGGGGTTACGGCTTATATTGGGTGTTTCTCCCTCTACCAGCACAATCTTGCCTTTTACATCTATGTCTTTGTAATCATCATATCCTAATTCGGGTGCTGTAACGCCAAATCCGGCATATACCACATCGGCTGTCACTTCTCCGTTACTGGTCATTCCTCCGGCAAACCAACCATCTGCCCAAGGGTATGTCTTGGAGATCCATACAGTTTTTTCTTGTCTTGGGTGACAGGAAAATAGGATATCCATAGTGCTTCCCGGTTGTATCTCTACACAAGGGTGGGGGAATAGCTGTATGTAGGAACCATTCTCACCACGAGCTATTAGTTTCCACTCTTTAAAATATCCTTTTACGATATCTACAGCTTTAGCCATTCCGGGCGAACCTGCGAGTCGTCCCTCCAAGGCCGGGTCTGAAAGTTGCTTTACATAACCGAAAATCTTTTCGGTAGTGATGTTGCGATGCATGGCATCAAGGTACATTTCTTCGTCGGTCATGTTGGCCGTTCTTCTTTGGGCGGATGAAGACAGGGAGCCCAATGCAAGAATTGCAGATAACAAGAGGAGTCCTTTTTTTCATGTTAATATATTGATTTAAGATTCGGTTCTAAAGATAAAAAGAAAAGATCAGATTCCTGTTTATCTCCTTGTAAAAATCTTAAGTTCGCATTTCTTGATATAAATCAAACCGTTACATCGTGAAAAGTCCGTACCTTTGCACCCCGAAAATCAAGGGTAACAAGTGGACGTAATTCAAGAACCGAGAAGTGTACGAAAGAACCTTGCCAGACTGGCGGTTCCTATTTTCATTGAAACATTGCTGATTATGATGCTGGGCGCGGTAGATACCGTGATGCTGAGTCAGTATTCAGACAATAGTGTGGCTGCCGTCGGGGTGGTCAACCAGCTCATCATGTTTGCCTTCCTGATATTCGAGGTGATTAATATAGGAACTTCCGTGCTCTGTTCGCAATATTTGGGAGCAAGAATGCACAAGAATATGGTGCAGGTGGTGGGAGTATCATTGATACTCAATTTGGCGTTCGGTCTGTTTGTCAGTGCCATTTTGCACTATGGAGCCACTTCTCTGCTATCTATGATGGGACTTCGTCCCGAACTGATGGAATATGGAGTGAGTTACATGGAGATAGTAGGGGCATTCGCTTTTTTTGCAAGCCATATCTCTGACTATTTCTGCCTCTTTGCGCAGTGCTAACAAAGCGGTTTATCCCATGATGGTAACGGTAGTTGTGAATATTCTGAATATCATCGGTAACTATTCGCTGATTTTCGGTAAGTTCGGCATGCCGGCTTTGGGAGTGGAAGGTGCGGCTATCTCTACAGCATTTGCCCGAGGGGTATCTATGGTGATACTTTTTGTAATTCTTTTCCGCAAGCATATTCCCAGATTTCCGTTATCCTATTTTCGCCCCTTCCCGTTTGTCGAGCTGAAAAACCTGTTGAAAATCGGAGTCCCCTCGGCCGGAGAAAATATGTCCTACAGTTTCTCTCAGGTAGTATTGACCTATTTTATTAATATGTTGGGGAATGAAGCGCTGGCTACCCGTACCTATGTGGTGAATATAGTGATGTTCGTTTATTTGTTTGCTATTGCCATGGCACAAGGCGGAGCCATCTGTATCGGACATCTGGTAGGTGAAAGGAAAATTCATGCAGCCTATCTGTTAGGCAAATATGTGATGCGTATTTCTAATTTTGGTTTCTTTGGTTTTATCCTGTATCTGGGCTTTGATGGGGCATACCTTGTTTAGCTGGTTGACAGATAATCCGGAAAATTATCCGTCTGGGGTACTATTATCCTGTTTATTGATGTGATTTTGGAAGTGGGACGGGCTATTAATATTTATGCGACGAATGCTTTACGTGCAACGGGTGATGTAAATTATCCGTTTTATGTAGGATTTGTTGTTCAGTGGAGTGTTGCCGTAGGTTGTGGTTTCTTGTTCGGCATTCATTGGGGATGGGATTGGTAGGTATGTGGTGTGCGTTTGTGCTGGATGAAAATCTTCGTGGTATTATCTTTGTACAGCGTTGGAACAGTCTGAAATGGACTAAAAACGGGATTTGTGAAATAAATCTTCATTTTCGCAAACTTTATGCATCTTCAGGCCGTTAAACTCAAGAAAAACGAATTAATTTTGCAGTCTGATAATTATCAAAGAATATAATATGGAGCTCGATTTACTCACGGCAATATCACCTATT
>ENA-OQES01000885-OQES01000885.1-human-gut-metagenome-genome-assembly--contig:-NODE-885-length-11975-cov-2.377026_pt1 | contig 11975 bp, 14 predicted proteins | sample MGYA00242798_ERZ504641 | MGnify/ENA primary metagenome ERZ504641 (study PRJEB26092, sample SAMD00036327) | human gut metagenome | host: Homo sapiens | study: EMG produced TPA metagenomics assembly of... | reverse complement strand
CACACCATGGAAGGGACGAGTTTGGGGGAATTCTGAATCCAAAACGTCGCGCTGGTGCTATAGCTGCAGTCGTAGCTGCCGCCGTTGACGGTCACATTGGCTCCATTTGTTTCAATAGCACGCAGGACGGCGTTCATGGTGAGATTGTTAAACGTCCAGTCGGCCGCCGCACAGATAGCATGCGGCGATGTCGTCACACTGCATGTTATAGGTGCCGCCGTTAAGCTCTGCGGTGCCCGTGAAGGTGTCTTGCGGCATAGAAGCAGCGGGGTGTAGGCGCGGCTTCTTTGCCGCCGCCTTGATGGTGATGGTCTGCCCCTCAGCGTTGACGGTCACGCTCTTGGCTCTGCGGACTGTAATAAAGTTCGCACAGTCTTCTTTATTCCCAGTCTTATCAAAGGTCGTTTCTCCGGTGACGTTGATGACCACATCCTCGTTCTCAGCGTCGATCACGATCCCATCTGTATAGGTACCACTCATGGAATAAACCTTGCTGCCGCCATGATCTGCAATGAACTTCTTGTCGATGATGTTGCCGCCGGTCAGGGGGCAGGCCGCTGCCACCTCTCCGGAGGGCTCTGCAGGCGCATCGGAATTTTCCTGTGCGCTCACATTGCCTTCAAATTCTGTACTTCCCTCCAGAGCAAATGCGCTCACGGGAAGGACAGAGGTCATCATGCAGCCTGCAAGTACCGCACTGATGAGCCGTGTGCCAAACTTCTTCATAAAGATAACTCCTCTCTCGCTTTTTTTCGTGCATGCAGGCATTTTTTCGCCTGCCCGCACGCTTTTAAACATTTAAAGTATAGCACTTCTGCAACAAGGCGCAATCTTCATTCTGTACGAACCTTTTGGATAACCCCCCCCCCGATTTTTCGTGCGTTCTGTTAAAAAAATGGAAGAGAAAATGCTTTCGCAGCCGCAGAAAAAACAGCCCGGAACGACCCACAGATCGTTCCGGGCTGCTGTGTCAAAAATGGTTTGGAGCGTCAGAGCTCCAGCAGGGCTTTCTTCACATTCAAAAGGTTCTGCGGGCTCACCGAGAAGCTGCGCAGGCCCAGCTGCAGATACTGCACCGTGTTGGCCGGGTTGCCCACCGCAAGGCCGCAGATGGTCACCGGCACATTGCGCACCTTTGCGGCATCCAGCACCATAGTGATGAGCTTTTTCATGGCGCTGCTGGCCGGGCGGTAGTAGTGCTCGGCGCTGGCAAGCTCCCGGTCTGCCGCGTGGGTATACTGGGTCAGGTCGTTGGTGCCGACCACAAGAAAATCGACCCCGTGCTCTACAAATTCCTCAGCGGTCAGGCAGGCAGCGGGTACGCTGAGCATCACGCCGAACTTTGTATCTTCGTTGAACGCCACGCCGCGCTCCCGCAGGTGCTCGCGGCAGCGCTCCACCACACGCATGGCTGCGTCCCAGTCCTCCACATTCGTCACCATGGGGAACATCACCCGCAGCGGGCCGCGGGCCGCGGCGCGCAGCAGCGCACAGAGCTGCGTCTCGAACTGGTGGGGCTGGCGCAGACTGTTGCGGATGCCCCGCAGGCCAAGCTTGGAAGACTGCAGGCCCTGATAAGCGTCGGAAATGGTGCGGTCTGAGCCAAAGTCGAAGGTGCGCACCGTTACCGGGCAGCCCTTGGCGGCAGCAAGACAGGAGCAGTAGAAGAAATACTGTTCCTGCTCATCGAGGATGCGGCCCGGCAGCATCATGTAGCCGGTGCGCAGCAGGCCCACGCCCTGTGCGCCGGACTGCATGGCCGTGTCGATGTCCTCCGGCCCAAAGCAGTTGGCCAGCAGCTCAAAGGGCTGGCCGTCCTTTGTCCTGCTGGGCAGAGCATGCAGCTGCCCCATCTCTTCGTTCTCGCGCTGCAGCTCGCAGATGCGGGTCTCGGCCTGCTGGCGGGCGGCAGCGTCCGGGTCCAGCGTGCACTGGCCCCCCGGTGGCATCCAGAATCACGGTGCGGCCGTCGCAGTCGTCCAGAAAATCCCGGCCCACCTGCACGATGCCCGGGATATTCATTGCCCGGGCAATGATGGCCGCGTGGCTCTGGCCGCTGCCCTCTGCCGTGATGATGCCTAAAAGTCATGCCGGAGGGCACACTGAACAGGTCGGTGGGCATCAGCCGCTCTGCGGCAAGGATCACCGGGTGATCCAGCGCCAGCCACATGCGGGGGCGGTTGGTGATGATGTTGATGACCCGGCGGCTTGCGTCGAGGATATCCACACTGCGCAGCTGCATGTAAGGGTTATCCTTCATGTTGGCCAGCTGGTCGGCGTAGCGCTGGCCCACCTGATTCATAGCCGCTGCCGCGCCAATGCCTGCATTGATGCAGAAGCGCACCTCGTTCATCATGCCCTCGTCGTCCAGCATCATGCTCTGGAACTGGAAGATGGCCTGCTCGCTGGGCGCAGCGCGGTCTGCCATGGATTCCAGCTCGTCCTGTGCGGTGCGGATGGCATCGGTGAGCAGCTGCAGCTCCCGGGACGGTTTAAAGGGGCCCACGGTCGTGGTCTCCACATGGTGCTCCAGACGGCTCACCTGCCCCAGCACAAGGCCGGGAGAAGCGCAGGAACCTTTATACACTTTCATGTTCGGTCACCTCCGGCAAAAGCTCGGCTTCCGGCGTGGTCAGGGTGCGCCAGACCAGCGCCTGCAAAAAGGGTATTGGGCAGCAGCGCGGCCAGTGCGGCCCGCGCCGCATCGGCACTGCCCTCAAACAGCGGTGCAAAGCTCTGCATCCGTGCCTGATCGCACTTTGCAAGGAATGCATCGCACAAAGTATGGGTGGTGTAGTAATGGGCCGGGTCCACACCGGCATCTTCCGCGGCGGCTTCCAGCGGGGCAAGGTCGGCATCCTTCATCTTGGCCAGCAGCAGGGCCGCATCCGCCGTCAGGGTGACCGGGTATTTCTCCCGCACGGCCTTTTGCACCCGCTCAAATTTTGCGTGGAACGCAGCAGCGTCCGCGCAGCTCTGGGCATCACAGGAGACAGCATAGGCACACCCCCGCAGATATCCCATAGCGCGGCGGGTATCATAGTAGCCCAGCTCGATGTTGCGGCGGGCGGTGTCGGGGTCAAAGTGCAGGATATCGCCCAGCTCCCAGTAGCTGCGCACCATCACGGTGGGCAGGCCGGTGAGGTTGGGGCGGGTGATGCCCACGCCTTCCAGATCGACGCACACCAGTTCATCCGCGCCCATGCGTTTGGCAAGACCGGTGGGCATGTTGTCGCTGTAGCCGCCATCCAGAAACTTGACCCCGTCGATCTCCCGCGCACGCAGCGCCGGGAAGCAGGCAGCGGAGGCCATCAGGTAGTCCTTGACCTTTCCTGCCGGGATCTCGTCCAGCGTCAGCTCCCGGGGCTTTAAGCCCCGCTGCTCCACCGTGACAAGGCCAAAGCGGATGGGAGCCGCGCGCAGGGCATCCTCGTCCAGAACCCGCTCCACGATCTCTTCCAGCGGGGTCACATCCATGCCGCCGGCTTTCACCACGCTGCGCAGGAACTGGTGCAGGGCCGAAAGGTCGGCATCCTCCTCCGGCAGCTCCATCACATCCTTGCTGCGGATGGCCAGCCACATATCGCGGGCCGTCTCGTACTGGTCCAGCACGAACATGGCACCGTTCAGGCTGCCAACGCTGGTGCCGGTAATGATCTGCGGGTGCCAGTCCAGCTCCATCAGCGCGCGCCACACACCCACCTGATAGCTGCCCCTGGCTCCGCCGCCCGCCAGCACCAGAGCTTTGCACGGAGCACTGCGTTCATCCATTGCATCCGCCTCCTTTGATCGTTTCCGGTTTTTGTTCAGATTATAGCATATTTCCAGAGAAATTTCTTCCGTTTTTTGTAAATTGATGCCTTTCTCCCGGCAAAGAAACATGGTATACTTGTCAGGATTTCAAAAGGAGGCATTCTCATGCACTGCAAGCAATGGATCTTTGATATGGACGGCACCCTGACCGACAGCATGACCGTGGTGTGGGAGGGTGCCCCCCGACGCACTGCTGCGCCGCTATGGCCGCACCCCGCGGGGGATCTGCGCGCCACACTGCTGAACATGGGAATGCAGGAGGGCGCACAGTATCTGATCCGGGAGTACGGCCTGCCGCTGACCGAGGAAAGCTATTTTTCCGTGATGCGCGAGGTGATCGCCGAATTGTACGAGACCGTGGAGCTGAAACCCCGGCGTGCGCACGATGCTGGCAAAGCTGCAGGCCGAGGGCGCACGCATGTGCATCTGCTCCAACACCTGGGCCGAACAGTGCCGCACCGTGCTTACCCGGCTGGGCATCGCGCAGTATTTCTCCTTCATCGTGGAAGCGCAGGGCGTGCTGCACAAAAGCCGCCCGGAGGTGTTCTTTGAGTGCATGAGCCGTCTGGGCGGTGCAGACCCCGCCGCCTGCGCCGTGTGCGAGGATGCCGTATACGCCGCCGCCACCGCCCACAAGGCCGGGTATTACGTCATTGGCATCGCAGACCGCACCTCTGCCGCCGACGAGCCGGAGATGCGCCGCATCTGCAGCCAGTTCGTGCCCCGGTGGGATGCACTGGACTGGACACGTGTGTAAGCAAAAAAGGGCCGCAGCGTGCGGTTCTTTTCTTTATCTGATCCTTCTTTGCTCTTGCATTTTGTGCGCAAGAAGAGTATGATATTATAAATAGGACTGCCCCAAGGGGGTAAGTGTCCTCATTTGTGAGAATACACTCTGTGATTTTTGAATATAAAGGTATAATATCCGTAAAGAGGAGACCTTCCGTCATGAACAACCCACTCGTCAGCATTATCGTGCCTGTGTACAACGTGCAGAATCAGTGTTGCCCGCTGTCTGGAGAGCATTTGTGCCCAGACATGGAAGAATATCGAGGTCATTCTGGTCAACGACGGGTCCCAGGGACGAAAGCTTTTTCCATCTGTGAGCAATTCCGTGAAAAGGACCCCCGCATCGTTCTGGTGGACAAATCCAATTCCGGTGTGTCGGAGACCCGCAACTGCGGCATGTCCCTTGCAAGGGGCAAGTATGTGCAGTTTGTGGACAGCGACGATTATCTCGACCCTGATTTTACCGAGCGGCTGGTGACTGCTGCCGAAGCGAACAACGCCGATCTGGTCATTGCACCTTACTGGATGGTGATTCCCGCCAACTCTTCCAAGGCCACGCAGGCACTGGAAAACCTGCAGGAGAACCTTGGCATCGATGCCGAGAAAAAGCCCGATGATATCCGTGAATACGGCTTCCTGCCCGAGGGCATCTACGACCGCGATACCTTTGCCCTGCGCCTGATGGAGAAGCCCGCATCCTTCTTCTACAGCGTGCTGTGGAACAAGCTCTACCGCCGGGATATTCTGGCAGACCATCATCTTCAGTTCACCAGCGAGGTGCGCTGGGCCGAAGACCTGGTTTTCAACCTGGAATACATTTTGTACGCCAATGTTTTCGTATCCATTTCCAAAGCGGGCTACCACTATGTGCAGAACCCCCAGAGCATCTGCCACACCCAGATCAATCTGGCTTCCATCGTGCAGAACAAACTGCAGGTGTTCCGCTATTACAAGGAGCTGTACACAAAGCTGGGCCTGTACGATCAGGTGCAGCCGCAGCTGTATAAATTCCTGACCGCGTTCTCCGAGAACGCCTATCCCTCCGGTTCTCCCCAGAAGATCATCATGGACATGGCCAACCACTGGGGCTTTGGTGTTCTGGATGCTTCCGACAAGGAAAAGAAACACAAAACCGAACCCGATGCCTGATCTCCGGGCACAAAAAAAGGAGCCGTGAAAGCGGCTCTTTTTTGTTTGCCATTTTACCGGTCGATCCAGCTGCGGAAGGCTTCGCGCACTGCACCCTCCCGTCCGCGCGGGATGGGGATGCGCGCACCGCTGCACATCTGCAGCTCGCCCGCTGTCAGCAGCTGTGCCGCCGCCAGATTGACCACATAGGAGCGGTGCGGCTGCAAAAAATCGCCCGTCTTCCAGCAGCGGCTTTGCTACCTCGGCAAAGGACACCCGCAGCGAAAGGGACACCACATCCTCGCCGCTGAGCAGATGGAAGTGCACCACATGGTGGGTGCACTCCAGATATTCGATCTGCGCATAGGCCAGCGCCCGCAGGCCTTCGGCAGTGACAACGGTCATTGCCGGGCCGTACTCCGGCTCGGTGGCGCGGGCAAGCAGGGCCGAAAGCTCCTGCTGGTGCACCGGCAGAAGCAGATACTGCATGGCATCCACCCGGAAAGCACTGTAGGCGTGGGCCGGTGTGCGGGCCGCAAAGGCCAGCGGAGCCCTGCGGACCCCGGCGGCGCAGCTCCGCAGCCGCCGAAAGCCCTGCCGGGCCGCTACAGCGCCCAGCTCGATGAGATACAAGTCAAACCGTTCTCCCTCGGTGTCCCGGCGCAGCAGCGCATCTGCATCCGGCAGCTGCTGCACGATGCACGCATCCTGCCGCCGGGCAAAATATTCCATGCACTGGCGTTCCAGCCCGCTGCGCAAGGCCGCGTCCGGGCTGCATACCGCAATGTGAAATACCATCTCACATTCTCCTTTCCGCCAGCCGCCCGCCTTGATTTTTAGCGCAGGGCTGGAGTATGATAAATAAAACTTTGCTGCATCGAAAAAACGAAAAAAATCGGAGGGACCCGCCATGCCGCAGCCGCTTGTCAGCGTTATTGTGCCCGCCTATAACGCGGCGGGCTTCATCTCCCGCTGTGTGGAGAGCATCACATCCCAGAGCTACCCGGAGCTTGAGATCCTTCTGCTGAACGACGGCTCCACCGACGACACCCTTGCTGTCTGCCGGAAGCTTGCTGCCGCCGACAGCCGCATCCGTGTGGTGGACAAGCCCAACACCGGCGCAGCAGACACCCGCAGCTGCGGCCTTGCCCTTGCCCACGGCGAATACATCCAGTTTGCGGACAGCGACGATCACCTGCTGCCGGGCTGCACCGCAAACCTGGTGGCTGCTATGCAGCGCAGCCATGCCGACCTTGTGCTGGCTCCCTACCGGATGATGGTGCCCCGCAAGGATGGCGGCTATGACACCCGGGAGTACAGCCTGCTGCCCGCCGGGGTGTACAACAAGGTGGATTACCTGTGGCAGCTCACCGGCAATGCCGCTGCCTTTTACTACGGCGTGCTCTGGAACAAGCTCTACCGCCGGGATCTCATCCAGATGGCGCACATCCGGTTCGAGCATGTGGTATACGCCGAGGACCAGCTGTTCAACACCCGGTATCTGCAGGTGGCACAGCGGTTTGCCGCCATCGACGAAGCCGCCTACTGCTACATCCAGAACCCGCAGAGCGTATGCCATACGCAGGTGAGCGCGGCGGACATGCTGCGCCACCGCAGCCGGATGTACCACACCTACAAGGAAATGTGCATCCAGCTGGGCGTGTACGATAAATTCCGCCTGCGGCTGCACGGCATCTATCTGAGCCTGTTTGAAAGCCCTCTGCCCAACGGCCCGGTGCAGAAGCTTTCCGACGCATTTGCCCGCACCCACAGCCGCATCTGAGAAAAGGAGAACCTATGGAATTTCCCCTTGTAAGCATCATCGTGCCCATGTACAACACTGCCGGGTGCATTGCCCGCTGTGTCAAAAGCATTTGCGCCCAGACTTATAAAAGCATTGAGATCCTGCTGCTGAACGATGGCTCCACCGACGACACCCTTGCCGTCTGCCGCGCCCTTGCCGCCAGCGACCACCGCATTGCACTGGTGGATAAAACCAACACCGGCGCAGCGGATACCCGCAATCAGGGCATTGCGCTGGCCCACGGCAAATACATCCAGTTTGTGGACAGCGACGACTGGCTGGCCCCCGATTTTACGGAAAAGCTGGTCTCCGCCGCCGAGGCCCACACCGCCGATCTTGTGATCGCGCCCTTCTGGATGGTGTACCCGGAAAACTATGTGGAGCACATCCGCCCATGGGAAAAGGCGCTGCAGCATGTGCTCCAGCGCAATCCGCCCCGCACCCGGGCCTATGGCTATCTGCCTGCCGGGGTGTACACCGGACAGGAGTACGCAAAGCATTTGATCCAGAAGCCGAACACCTTCTACTATGGCAGCCCCTGCAACAAGCTCTACTGCCGTGACCTCCTGCGGAAGCACAGCCTCCATTTCCGCAAAGAATTGTTTGCGGAGGATCAGCTGTTCAACACCGAATATCTGCGCTATGTGCGCACCGCCGTTTCCATCCCGGACATCGGCTATTACTACCTGCAGAACAGCCAGAGCGTCTCCCACTCCAGAGTGACCACCGCCGACATCCTTTCGCTGCGGCGGCGGGTGATGCTCCTGTACCGGGACATCTACACCGAACTTGGCATCTACCCGGAAACGCGGGCGGCCATCCTGCGTTCGCCCTTTGGCGAAAACGAGTTCACTCTTCCGCCGCTGGACACCCCACAGACGCACTGCTGCAAGCTGTGACCCTATAAAAAGCACCCGGCTGCCGCCGAGAGCCGCTCTGGCTCCTGCACGGCTCCGGGTGCTTTTTTGCGCTTTCTCAGCAGCCGATGGCGGCACACTTCTCCGCCAGCCAGCTGCGCTCTTCGTCGTTCAGGTGCGGTGCCAGCTTTGCAAACACCTGACGGTGGTAATCGTTCAGCCATGCGATCTCGTCCTTATCCAGCACACCGGGCAGGATGGGAGAGGTGGCAATGGGCACAAACATCAGCGGTTCAAAACCAAGGAAGGTACCGTACTGGTTATCGGCCTTGTGCACGCACACCAGCTCGTTCTCGATGCGGATGCCCACAAGGTCGGTCTCGTAAACGCCCGGCTCGTCGGTGACCACCATGCCGGGACGCATCCGGGTGGTGTTGCGGCTGTTCAGGGCATGGGGGCCTTCGTGCACGTTGCCCACAAAGCTGACGCTGTGGCCGGTGCCGCAGCGGTAGTTGATGAGGTGCCGCCACAGCGGTTCCCGGGCAATGGTGTCGATCATCTTACACTCGCAGTAATCCAGCCAGACGGCCTTGGCAAGGTCGATGTGGCTCTGCAGAGTCCATGTGTAGAAGCGCTTTTCGTCCTCGGTCAGCGGGCCAAGCGGGTAGGTGCGGGTGATGTCGGTGGTGCCGTCCATGTAGGTGGCACCGCTGTCCACCAGCAGAAAGCCCTTCTTTTCCAGCACAGTGTGATCTTCCGGGGTGGCGTGGTAGTGCATCATGGCTGCGTTGCCGCCGTAGGCCGCAATGGTGCCAAAGCTTTCCACAAGGAATTTATCGTCCGCACTGCGGTACTTGTGCAGAATTTCATCCACCGTCAGCTCGGTCAGGGTCTCACCGGCAGCAAGGCGGCTTTCCAGCTCGATCTGGAACCGCACCATGGCCACAGCGTCCCGGATATGGGCCTGCTTTGTGTGGGCAAGCTCCGTTTCGTTCTTCACGCCCTTCATCATCAGCAGCGGGTCGGTGCCGTCCTTCACGGTGAGGGCAGGGTTCTGCTCCAGCACCTGATACACGGCGTAGTTCACCGTGGAGCACTCGGCCAGCACGGTCTGGGGTTCCGTCTCAGCAGCGAGGAACTTCAGCACATCGTCGTACTCCGCCAGCGTGATGCCGTTGGCTTCCAGCTCTGCCTTTGCCTCCGGGGTGACGCGGGCCGTGTTGATGAAGAGTACCGCGCGGCTGGGGGTCACATAGCAGTAGGCCATGGCATAGGGAGTGCACTCAATGTCCATGGCGCGCAGGTTCAAAAGCCATGCCAGATTATCCAGCTTGCCCACAAACTGAGCGGTGCAGCCCAGCTCCTTGAGCTTGCTGCGCAGCTGATCCAGCTTTTCCGCCGGGGAGAAGCCCGCATATTCCTTCGGCAGGATCCACGCTGGGGTATCCGGCAGGGCAGGGCGGCCCTCCGTCCACAGCTCGTCCTCAAGGTTCAGGGTCTTGATGGAAGCGCCCTTCTTTTCCAGTGCCTTTTTCAGGTCGTTCACGAGGGCCGTGCTGGCGGTCAGGCCGCACAGGCCCAGTGCTTCGCCCTCATTCAGGGCATTTGCGCAGTATTCCTCCACGGTGGGCACGCCGGGTTCCCCCGATGCGCTGCAGCTTGATCTCGGTACCCGCAATTTCCTTCTCGGCCTGCACAAAATAACGGCCGTCGGCCCACAGGGCGCTCTCGGTGCGGGTGACCACGAAGTTGGAGTTCTCGCCGTGGAACCCGGAGAACCAGGTCAGGCTGGTGTAATGGCAGGGCAGGTATTCGCTGGCGTGGGGATCACCCACAGGGATCAGATAACGGCCACGCCGTTTGCAGCCATGGCGGCACGCAGCGCGGCAAGGCGCTCGGGTACGGTATTCATGCTCATATGATTTGCTTCCTTTTCTCTCACCGGAAAGCCCGGCAGCGGTGCATTTCTGTTTGGCCTTATTGTATCATTCCGGGAAAAAGATTGCAATGCAGGGGCAGGACGGTTTGGAATGATCTCCGCTTGCGCTCTGGCCATGTTCAGCGGAAAATATTTTTATATTTGTGGTTCAGAAACGCCTGCGGGCGTTTCTGAACCACTGTTTCACCAGAGGGGTTTGCAGTTTCCGGCGTAAGCGCCAAGTTTGCGGGCACGCCAGAGGCTCCCTCCCCGAGGGAGCTGGCAAAACCGTCAGGTTTTGACTGAGGGAGTTCGTTCTCCCTCAAAATGCCGCCAATTTGCAAAAAAGTTACAATTTTTCTTGAAAAAGGCCGTTTTCCCATTGACAGCCTTGTTATAATAGGAGTGTAAGATTTTTGAGCCAGCACTCTGCGGCTCTGTGTGCTATTCAAAGAAAGAGGCAATTGAATCATGACCAAAATCGATATTTTCTCCGGCTTCCTTGGTGCCGGTAAAACTACCCTGATCAAAAAGCTCATCAAAGAGGCCTTTGCCGGCCAGCAGGTGGTGCTGATCGAGAACGAGTTCGGCGAGATCGGCATTGACGGCGGCTTTCTGAAGGAAAGCGGCATCCAGATCAACGAGCTGAACGCCGGCTGCATCTGCTGCTCTCTGGTGGGCGACTTCCGCACCGCCCTGCAGCAGGTGGTGGAGCAGTACCACCCCGACCGCATCGTCATCGAGCCCTCCGGCGTGGGCAAGCTCTCCGATGTGACCCGCGCTGTGGAAGGCGTGGCTGAGCATCTGGATGTGCAGCTGAACAGCTTTGTCACCGTGGCCGATGTGAACAAGGTGAAGATGTATATGAAGAACTTCGGCGAGTTCTACGACGACCAGATCAGCCACGCAAGCTGCATCCTGCTCAGCCGCACCCAGACCGCCAGCGAAGAGAAGATCGCCGCTGCGGTCGCCATGCTGCGCGAGAAGAACCCCCACCGCTACCATCGTGACCACCGCATGGGACGAGCTGACCGGTGAGCAGATCCTGAAGGCCATGTCCACCAAGGACGACTTCAAGGCAGAGCTGATCGCCATGGCTGCCAAGGCCAATGAGAAGCATGCCGAGGAGGACGAGGAAGAAGAGCACGAGCACCATCATCACGATCATGACGAAAACGGTGTGTGCAGCTGCGGCCATCATCACGACCACGATGATGACGACGAGGATGAGCACGAGCATCACCACGATCATGATGAAGATGATGACCACGATGAGCACGAGCACCATCATCACGATCATGACGACCACGACCATTGCTGCTGTGGCCACCATCACGACCACGATGACGACGATGATGACGACGAGCTACGAGCATCATCACGACCATGACGGCCACTGCTGCTGCGGCCATCACCATCATCATGACCACGACGCCGACGAGGTGTTCACCAGCTAGGGGCGTCGAGACGGCCCGCAAATTCATCCAAGGCAGAAGTGGAGCACGCCCTCACCGAGCTGGATACCGGCAATTACGGCATGATCCTGCGCAGCAAGGGCATCGTGAACGGCGGCGCAGACGGCTGGCTTGGAGTTCGACTATGTGCCCGGCGAATGGGAAGTGCGTGTCCCGCGGTGCAGATGTGGGCGGCAAGCTGGTCGTGATCG
>ENA-OQES01000884-OQES01000884.1-human-gut-metagenome-genome-assembly--contig:-NODE-884-length-11975-cov-2.558575_pt1 | contig 11975 bp, 18 predicted proteins | sample MGYA00242798_ERZ504641 | MGnify/ENA primary metagenome ERZ504641 (study PRJEB26092, sample SAMD00036327) | human gut metagenome | host: Homo sapiens | study: EMG produced TPA metagenomics assembly of... | reverse complement strand
CATGTCTTTGCTTAGTATATCATAAATTTATTACCCTACAGCAAATATTTGCCAGACAAATTTGATTCCCAATTCCGATTTAACACGGAACAGCAAAAATTGAAAAAAAAATATAAATTAGTCATTGACAACTATAGAGATTAGCATATACTAACTTACGAACGGAAGAAGAAAATGGAAAAAAATTATCAATCTCAACCGATTTTTAATAATCTATATCAAATGAGAATGGATTCTAATATCATTTAAGAAAGAAGCGTGAGATTATGCCACTTACAATGGCCAACATTGGCGAAGCCAATACAATTAGAAGAGTAAGCGGAAATGATGAGACAAAGCGTTTTCTTGCGAATCTTGGATTTGTACCGGGAGCAGAAGTAATCGTACTTTCTGCCATTGGCGGTAATGTAATTGTAAACATCAAAGATTCAAGAGTCGCAGTAAATGCCGATATGGCGCGCCATATTATGATCTGATTGAGACGCTGAAAAAGTGATGAGTAAAGTAAGGAAGGAGTATGTGTTATGACTTTAGGTGATGCAAAAGTAGGAACTACTGTTGTAGTTACAAAAATCGAAGGAGACAGTGCTTACAAACGCCGTATTATGGATATGGGAATAACAAAAGGAAGTGAACTTTTTATCAGAAAAGTTGCACCACTTGGTGATCCGGTTGAAATTACAGTTCGTGGATACGAGCTTACTGTCAGAAAGGCAGATGCACAGTGTGTAGAGGTTAAATAAGCCTACAGATACAAAAAATCCTGATGAGAGATTCTAGAATTTAAGGAGGTAAAGAGAGTAATGGCAATCACAATTGCACTTGCAGGAAACCCGAACTGCGGTAAGACAACACTGTTTAATGCTCTTACAGGAGCAAACCAGTATGTTGGAAACTGGCCGGGAGTAACGGTAGAGAAAAAAGAAGGTAAGATCAAGAATAAGAAGTATAAAAAGGAAGATGTTACAGTAACTGACCTTCCGGGGAATCTATTCCCTTTCTCCATATACACTTGAGGAGGTTGTCAGCCGTGATTATGTTCTGAATGAGAACCCGGATGTAATCGTTGACCTTGTTGATGCAACAAACATTGAACGTAACCTGTATCTTACAACACAGCTTATTGAGACAGGGGTACCGGTTGTAATCGCATTGAATATGTGCGATCTTCTTGCTAAGAGAGGCATTAAGATTGATGTCAAACGTCTTTCCATGCTGATCGGATGCCCGATCATTGAGATTTCAGCACTGAAACAGAAAGGCCTGAATGAACTGATCGATGAAGCAATCAAAGTTGCGAAGCAGAAAGAAGTAAAGCTTCCTGGTGAGATTTTTGCAAAAGACATGGAAGCAGCAGTAGAAAGCGTAAAAGAAATCCTTCCTGATACAATCACAGAAGATAAAAAAATGATGGTACGCTGTAAAGTTCCTTGAAAATTGACAGCAAAGTTGTAGATCAGATAAAGCTCTCAGGTGCAGCAAAAGCAGTTGTTGAAGATGAAAGAACAAACTGGAAAAGAAACATGATGACGATATGGAAAGTATTGTAACTGACGGACGTTATCAGTTTATTCAGAAAATTGTAGGAACTACTGTTAAAATGCAAAGAAGAAAAACTGACAACATCGGATAAAATTGACCGTATCGTTACAAACCGTATCCTCGGTATTCCGAATTTTCATTGCAGTTATGTGGCTTGTATATTACATATCTGTCACAACAGTAGGTACATTTGTAACAGACTGGACAAATGATACATTCGTTGGAGCCATTCAGGAGGCAGTTGGAGGATTCCTTACAAATGTCGGAGCAAGTGATCTGATCAATGGACTTGTAGTGGATGGTATCATCGGCGGACTTGGAGCAGTACTTGGATTTGTTCCACAGATGGCGATTCTGTTCCTCTTCCTGTCTATTCTTGAAGACTGTGGATACATGGTGCGTATCGCATTCGTCATGGACCGTGTGTTCAGACATTTCGGACTTTCAGGCAAGAGCTTTATTCCGCTTCTGATTTCTTCAGGATGTGGAATCCCTGGAATCATGGCTTCTAAGACAATTGAGCAGGACAACGACAGACGTCTTACAATCATGACAGCAACATTTATCCCATGTGGAGCAAAACTTCCAGTTATTGCTATGATGGGTGGAGTTATTGCCGGTGAAGTAGCAGGATATCAGGAGAGCTCCTTCATTGCACCATTGATGTACTTTGTAGGAATCGTTGCAGTACTTGTTTCTGCAATCATCCTGAAGAAGACAAAACCTTTCTCAGGAAAACCGGCTCCGTTCGTAATGGAGCTTCCACAGTACCATATTCCACAGGCTAAGACAGTTCTCCTTCATGTTTGGGAGAGACTGAAAGGATTCATCATCAAAGCCGGAACAATCCTGTTCCTTGCATGCGTAGTAATGTGGTTCCTTGGAGGATTCGGATTTACAGCAGATGGGATTTGGACTTGTAGAAGACAGCGCAGACAGCTTGATGGCAGCAATCGGCGGAGTGATCGCTCCACTGTTCGCACCACTTGGATTTGGTGAGTGGCAGCCTGTAGCAGCATCTATCTCAGGATTTACAGCGAAAGAAGCAATCGTTTCTACAATGGGAGTTCTTGCAAATGTGTCCGGAGATACAGAAGACGCAGTGACAGTAGCGCAGGGAGTTGCTTCCTGGTTCCCGTCAACAATTGCAGCATTTACATTCCTTCTGTTCAACCTGCTTGACTCACCTTGTCTTGCAGCAATTGCGACAATGGCACAGCAGATGCAGTCCAGAAAATGGTTCTGGTTTGCAATCCTGTTCCAGAATGTATTCGCTTATGTTGTTTGTCTGATTGTATACCAGGTGGGATCTTTTGTAACAGGCGGAGCATTTGGTGTAGGTACAGCAGTAGGATTTATCTTACTGATCTTCCTTCTGTTCATGCTCTTCAGACCAGATCCGTATAAAGATCAGAAAGTATATTCTAAACGTTCCGTGCAGGCAGCGTAATATGAAAAAAGCAAGAATGCGGAAGTGTTCTTGAATAAAATGGAGCTGGGTGCAGGAAATGTATCCGGCTCTCTGTTATAATTAGAGAAAAAGCGAGGTGTTGAAGACAATGATAGCAAATATTGTAATAATAATTTTGATAATCGGATATTGTATTTTTCTCATTTATAAAGCATATAAGAACCATAAAGAAGGGAAACATGTCGGATGCGCCGGGTGCAGTGGCAACTGTGGAAGCTGCGGCGGATGCAGTGCAGCAGCAGGGAAACCTCAATATACAAAGAAAAAGTAAAAGGGGATCAGAATGGGAAATTCAACAGGTTCTATGTTTTACGCATTTGGTGCATTCCTTTTGATTTACCTTGTTGGTGTATCCATCTATCAGATCTATCTGTGGATTAAAAAAATTGGCGGGAAAAACAGAGACGAGAAAGAAGACTAAAAGAGGAATCACAAAATGGCAGATATTATTATTGTATTAATTGTAATCATATTGCTCGGACTGGCTCTGAAAGGATCAATCAAACATTTTAAAGGAGAAGGTCCTTGTTGCGGAGGCGGTTCAGGAAGCAACAAGAAAGCAAAAACAAAGATTTTTTAGACGGTCCGGTGATTGGCAGGAAAAACGTTGAAGATTTCAGGAATGCACTGCGAGCATTGTGCGAATACCGTAACAAATGCATTGAATGGATTGGATGGTGTTACTGCAAAGGTGAGTTTGAAGGAAAATAGTGCAGAAGATTTTCCTACGACAGAGAAAATTGATCAGGCAGATTTGAAAAAAATGCAGTGAAAAAATGCAGGTTATGAGGTCACCTCTATCTCATGAGAGTGAAACTCTGTGAGATGGCGAAGTAACTGATACAGCGAAGACCAGAAAGCAGGAGGTGTACCGTGAGTAAGAAAGAGCAGATTATTGAAAAATTAAAAGAAAACGGATGCCGGATCACAAAACAGCGTAAGATGTTGATTGATATTAATTTTGGAAAATGAATGCTCAAGCTGTAAAGAAATCTTTTATAAGGCATCCCAGGCAGATGAAAAGATCGGTGTGGCAACTGTTTACAGAATGATCAATGCATTAGAAGAAATCGGAGCAATCAACAGGAAAAAATATGTATAAAGTTGATTGTGCGCAGGATTGTCCGGAAGATGGGGGATGTATCATCATGCTGGATGATGATACGATCTTTAAACTTACGGAAACAGGATGGAACAAGGTGATCCGCGAAGGACTGAAACAATTGCGGTTATGTAAAAGATCAAAAAGTAACATCAATTAAATTACCGGATAATAAACGATAAAATTTATCGACAAATGCAGTTAGAATTGACTATCTGCATAGTGAGTTGATATGATGTATAAAAATTTTAGGAGGTTTTATACAATGTGGGATATATTTAAATTGAAAAAAGCAGGAATCTTTGCAGGAGGTGTTCTTTTCGGAACAGCGGGAGTGAAAATTCTTGCAAGTGATGATGCAAAGAAAGTTTACACAAACTGTACAGCAGCAGTTTTAAGAGCAAAAGACTGTGTGATGAAGACAGCAACAACTGTTCAGGAGAACGCAGAGGATATTCTTGCAGAGGCTCAGCAGATCAATGAGTCACGTGCAGCAAAAGAGGCTGAGGCTGTCTATGAAGCAGAAGAAGTGAAAGAAGAAGCTCAGGAAGAGAATACAGGTGCGCAGGATTTCAAAGAGGAAGAAGTTTAATTCTCTATGAAATTCATTGTAAAGCATGAGATCAATGGCCGCCTTCGTATCCATGTCGTCCAGAAAAGGATGACATATACGGAGGCGGATACTCTATCCTGGTTTCTCTCCAATCAGAAGAATGTAACAGATGTAAAAGGTATATGAACGCACCGCAGATGCTGTGATCTGTTATGTTGGAGATAAGGAAGAGGTCTTGAATTTATTGAAGCAGTTTTCTTATGAAAATGCAATTCTTCCGGAACATGTTGCCGCAGGTTCTGGAAGAGAGCTGAATGCTGTTTATCAGGAAAAGCTGGTCATGAAGACAGTTCTTCATTATGGAAGCAAGTTATTCCTTCCAATGCCGGTCCGTGCAGTGATTACATCTGTAAAATCAGTGAAATATATTTGGCACGGAATCCGTTGCCTGATGCATGGTAAGATAGAGGTTCCTGTCCTGGATGCTACAGCAATCAGCGTTTCCGTATTCCGTAGAGATTATGCTACAGCTGGATCTGTCATGTTCCTGCTTGGAATTGGTGAGATCATAGAAGAATGGACGCATAAAAAGTCTGTCGGAGATCTTGCGCGCAGTATGTCACTTAATGTCAATAAAGTGTGGCTGAAGAGAAATGAACAGGAGATTCTTGTAAAATCATCAGATATTGAGCCGGGAGACCATGTTGTGATCCGTATGGGAAATGTGATCCCGTTTGATGGGGAAGTAGTTACTGGTGAAGGAATGGTCAATCAGGCATCTCTTACAGGTGAGTCACTTCCTGTAAGAAGAAGTGTAGGACAGTCTGTTTTCGCCGGAACAGTTCTCGAAGAAGGTGAGATTGAAGTTCTTGTCAAAGCGGTATCAGGCTCTACCAGATTTGAAAAGATTGTGACAATGATCGAGGATTCTGAAAAACTGAAGTCTTCTGTAGAAGGGAAGGCAGAACATCTTGCAGATAGACTTGTTCCATATACATTACTGGGGACAGGTGCAGTCTGGCTCCTGACAAGAAATATTACGAAGACACTGTCTGTTCTGATGGTAGATTTCTCCTGTGCATTGAAGCTTGCGATGCCGATCACTGTACTTTCGGCAATCCGTGAGGCAGGCGAGAACAATATCACAGTAAAGGGTGGTAAGTTCTTAGAGGCCGTGGCCGATGCAGATACAATCGTTTTCGATAAGACAGGAACATTGACAAAGGCAACGCCGACAGTGAAAGAGATTGTTGCTTTCAGTGAATACTCAGAAAATGATCTGCTTTGTATTGCAGCATGTCTGGAAGAACATTTTCCTCATTCTATGGCAAAGGCCGTTGTAGATGCAGCGAAAGAAAGACATTTGTCTCATGAAGAAATGCACTCAAAGGTAGAATATGTTGTGGCACATGGAATCTCTTCCTCTATTGATGATAAAAAGGTTCTGATCGGAAGCAGTCATTTCATTTTCGAAGATGAAGGATGTACGATTCCATCTGAATATCAGGATAGATACGATTCATTAAAACCAGAATACTCTCATCTGTATCTGGCAATCGAGAAACAACTTGTTGCAGTTATCTGCATTGAGGACCCACTTCGTGAAGAGGCAACAGAAATGGTTCGTGATCTGAAGAAAGCCGGTATCCGTAAAGTTGTTATGATGACAGGTGACAGTGAACGTACAGCGGCGGCAATTGCGAAACGCGTTGGTGTTGATGAATATTATGCTGAGGTTCTTCCGGAAGATAAAGCGAATTTCGTTGAGAAAGAAAAAGCCGAAGGAAGAAAAGTTATTATGATCGGTGATGGGATCAATGATTCACCTGCTCTTTCAGCAGCGGATGCGGGGATTGCGATCAGTGACGGCGCAGAGATTGCAAGAGAGATTGCAGATATCACGATTGCGGCAGATGACCTGCGTGAAGTTGTGACGCTGAAACTTCTGGCAAATGCCATGATGAAGCGGATACATAAGAATTACAGAAATATCGTCGGAATCAATTCAGGACTGATTCTGCTTGGCGTGACAGGAATTGTCCAGCCGACAGTATCTGCACTTTTGCACAATGCGTCTACATTGATGATAAGCCTTGGAAGTATGAAGAATCTGCTGGATGAAAATAAAAGAACAGAACTTGAGTAGTTACTGTGAACAGCAATCTTGAGTGAAACAACATAAAATAAAAAATGGCAAGAAAAAGAACTGCCGGGATTAACTTTTGTAGAGGTTTGTCCCGGTAGTTCTTTTTTCATATGTTAGGAAAGTTCTTTCCTAATATATAAAAAAGCGCTCCGCTCAGGATGCGCACTGCGGCGTACAAGGTAGGTGTCGCAAGCGACCGCCGCAGGCGCGAGAATGTGCCAAGGCACATTCTTTATTCTAATGAGAAACATTATCAGTAAATAATATTGATATTACGTTTCCGTTATAGTATAGTAAATACATAGGTTAGACACAACTAACGAACAAGGAAGATATGTGGAAATGAATTCATAAAAGCATACAGGAAAGTAATAAGTAAAGCAATAGATAATCAGATCTTAATTTCAGGAGGTTCAGTATGAGTGTAGTAATCATTGGAGGACATGACAGAATGGTATGTCAGTATAAGAAAGTCTGTAAACAGTTTAATTGTAAGGCGAAGATCTTCACCCAGATGTCAGCAAGCTTAAGCAAACAGATTGGAAGTCCTGATCTGATCGTTCTTTTCACAAACACAGTATCCCATAAAATGGTTCGCTGTGCAGTAGAAGAAGCCGGCAGATGTAATGCAGATGTGGTTCGTTGTCACACTAGCAGTAAGAATGCACTGGAAGAGATTCTGGAGAATGTTTGTGCATAATAAATATTGCTGAATTATTGAAACTATGAAAACTAGAAAAGTCCCTTCAGAAGAAATAAACTTCTGAAAGGGACTTTTTCTGTATCATGCTGCCAATTACGCAGATTATCAATCTGAACAGGATCACAGCACCAATTTCTATAACTGGATATTTTTTAAATGAGATCTCCAAGGTTTGTTCCGATATCTTCCGCTTTCGGGTATCACAACCTTTTCAGCTTTCTCTTCAGCCTTCTCTTTGTCTTCTTCGAGAGCTTTCATGCTAAGGCTGATCTTGCCATCTTTGATACCGATGACTTTCACTTCAACTTCATCGCCAACTGTGAGAACATCAGAAGGCATTTTTGATACGCTTCTGGGAAATCTGTGAAACGTGAACCAGACCGGAAAGTCCGTTCTCCAACTTTACAAATGCTCCATAGTTCTGAAGTGTTTCTACAGTTCCTTTCAGAACAGTTCCAACCTTCATACTTGCAATTTGTGCATCACGTGCTGCTTTTTCCTTTTCCTTCAGAAGCTCACGTGCAGAAAGGACAAGACGATTTATTCGCCTGGTCAACATCGATCACCTGTACTTCGATATCCTTGAGAAGATAATCTTCCAGATTCTCGATATAGGAAAGGGATAGCTTGGAAGCAGGAACGAATCCGCGAAGTCCTTCTACTATAACGATTACACCGCCGTTAACAACACCTTCAATTTTAACAGGAAGAACAGTTTTTTTCATCCATATAATCCTGGACTCTGTTCCATGGATTCGCATCATCGAAATGATCTTCATAGTCTGCCATTGTTTCTGTTACTTCATTTGTCTGTAATTCTTTCAATTTCTTCGCTCATTAAAAGCACCTCATTTTCATTTTTCTCGTTAATCAAAAAGTATAACATATGTATGAGAAAAAATACAACAAAAGTGCCAAAATCCGTGAAGAAAATGAAAAATGCGGTTGGATTAATAGCAAAAAAAATGTTACTCTACTTAATGAAGAAGCTGTTCATGTAAGATGACAGAATACAGAGATAAATTGATGTGAGTGTAAAAGTAAATAAGAGATAAATTTGAGAAGGAGAGATAGTAAAAAATGGCTGAGAATAAAAAGGTGTATGTTGTAGGTCATAAGAATCCGGATACAGATTCTATCTGTACAGCAATTGCTTATGCAAATCTTAAGACAAAGATCACCGGAGAAACGTATGAGCCTCGTCGTGCAGGGCAGCTTAACGAAGAGACACAATATGTACTGGAACACTTTGGCGTAAAAGTTCCGACATTGCTTTCTGATCTTAGAGAACAGATAAAGAATGTGGAACTGAAAGAAAGTCAGGAAATTCAAGGAAGCCTCTCAATCCGTACAGCATGGGAAAAGATGTCAGAGATGAATACTCATACGATTCCGATCACACGTAATGGTGTGCTGGAAGGTGTGATCACAAAAGGTGATATTGCGAAATCCTATATGGAAGTCTATGATAACACAATGCTTGCGAAGGCAAGAACACAGTACCGTAATATTGCAGCGGCAGTAGAAGGTGAAATTGTAACAGGAAATGAACATGGTTATTTTTATAAAGGAAAAGTAACTGTTGCAGCATCAAGCAAAGAGTTGATGACAAGCTTTATCGAGAAAGATGATCTTGTTATCATTGGGGATCGAATTGATGCACAGCAGTGTGCAGTTGATCTGGATGCAAGCTGTATGGTAGTCTGCCAGAATGATCCGATCTCAGAAGATATTCTGCGTCAGGCAGAGGCAAAAGAAATTGTTGTTATCTGGACACAGCATGATACATTTACGGCAGCGCAGCATATCAGCCAGAGTATTCCGGTAAGATCTTTCATGACGAAGGATCACCTTGTAACATTCCGTAAGAATGATTATGTAGATGATGTGAAAGAAGTCATGGCGCGTAAGCGTTTCCGTGATTTCCCGGTCGTAGATGAAGATGGGAAATTCTTAGGTCTTGTTTCCAGACGAAGACTTCTTAATGTCAGCAAGAAACAGGTTATCCTTGTCGATCATAATGAGAAGAATCAGGCAGTCGACGGAGTGGAAGAGGCAGATGTCCAGGAGATTATTGATCACCACAGGTTGAGCAGTATCGAGACGATCGGACCTGTATTTTTCAGAAATCAGCCGGTTGGATGTACAGCAACAATTGTATCTCAGATGTATGAGGAAAATGGTGTCGAAATAGATCCGGTAAATGCAGGACTTCTTTGTTCCGCAATTATTTCCGATACATTGATGTTCCGTTCCCCAACTTGTACACCACTTGATGAAAGCACAGCGAAAAAGCTTGCAGAGATTGCCGGGATCAATATAGAGAGACTTGCGCAGGCGATGTTCAAGGCAGGAAGCAACCTCAAAGGAAAGACAGCCGAGGAGATTCTCTTCCTTGATTTCAAACAGTTTACAGTGAATGATACGGTATTTGGTGTTGGTCAGGTGAATTCAATGAGCGAAGAAGAGCTTGAAGAGATTAAGGCGACAGTACTTCCGGAGATGGAAAAGACAAGACAGAACCACAGTCTGGATATGATTTTCTTTATGCTGACAAATATTATTGCAGAGTCTTCTGAACTGATCTGCAGTGGTAATGAAGCAAGAGAAAAGATTATCGGAGCTTATGATTTGGAAGACAATGCACAGAAACTGATGCTCAAAGGGTGTCGTATCACGTAAGAAACAGCTCGTTCCGGCACTTGTATCAGCACTGCAGCAGTAAGAAGCCCAAGATATTTTCAAATAGAAAGTCAGAACCGTCTCCGTAACAGGGGACGGTTTTCAGGAGGAAAGAGAAATGGCGAAACAGGTATGGAAAGCCGGTAATATGGTCTACCCGCTTCCGGCAGTTATGGTAAGTACGGCAGATAAAGAAGGGAATACGAACATTTTTACCGTTGCATGGACAGGAACTGTATGTACAAATCCGGCGATGGTATACATTTCCGTAAGACCGGAAAGATATTCGTATCATATGATTGAAGAGAGCGGAGAGTTTGTGATCAATCTGACAACCGAACAGCTCGCCCATGCGACTGATTACTGTGGTGTGCGCTCCGGTCGGGATGTGGATAAATGGAAAGAGTGTCATCTGACTGCGAAAAAGGCAGAGAAGCTTACTTACGCACCGGTCATTGAAGAAGCACCGGTCAATATTGAATGTGTAGTGACAAAAATTGAGAAACTTGGAAGTCACCATATGTTTCTTGCAGAAGTGAAAGCGGTTCAGGTGGACGAGTCCTATATGGATGAGAAAGGCAAATTCGAACTCAATAAGACAGGTCTTCTGGCATATTCCCATGGAGAATATCTTGGACTTGGAAAAAAAGATCGGAACGTTTGGGTACAGCGTGAGCAAAAAAGAAGACCGTTGACAAACGAACTGCTAAGAAGATCACAACGAAAAAATGAATCAAGGAGCAAGAAATCTCCAGAGAAAAGAAATGTAAATAAAAATACAACATTCAGAAAGAAAGGAAAAGCTAAGAAATGATTTCATTTGAAAATGACTATTCAGAAGGCGCACATGAGGAAATCCTGCGCAGACTGGCAGAAGTAAATAAAGAAGGAATTACAGGATACGGAAATGATTCATATTGTGAATCCGCAAAGGAAAAGATCCGTCAGGCATGTAAATGCCCGGAGGCAGACATATACTTCCTTGTGGGAGGAACACAGACAAATCAGACAGTAATTGATTCCGTGCTCCAGAGCTATGAAGGTGTTATCGCGGCTGAGACAGGTCATGTTGCATCACACGAGGCAGGTGCGATTGAAGCTTCCGGCCATAAAGTACTTACACTTCCACAGCAGGAAGGGAAGATCCAGCCAAAAGACGTGGCTGATTGTTTGAATCAGTTTTATAGTGATGGGAATCATGAACACATGGTTTTCCCGGGGATGGTCTACATCTCTCACCCAACAGAGTATGGCACACTGTATACACGTGGCGAACTCGCAGAGCTTTCTGATATCTGTCAGCAGTACCATATTCCGCTGTATCTTGATGGAGCACGTCTTGGATACGGTCTTGCAGTAGAAGATACAGATGTGATAATGGAAGATATTGCAGAATACTGTGACATTTTCTATATTGGTGGAACAAAGGTAGGTGCCTTCTGCGGAGAGGCAGTTGTATTTACAAAAGAAAATGCACCGAGACATTTTGTGACACTGATCAAACAGCACGGAGCACTGCTTGCCAAAGGATGGTTCCTTGGTGTTCAGTTTGATACGTTATTTACAGATGATCTGTATATGAAAATCAGTAAGAATGCAATCACAACAGCTGCGAGACTAAAAGAAATCCTGAAAGAAAAAGGATATGATTTCTATATTGATTCCCCAACGAACCAGATCTTGTTGAGATGAAAGACGAGAAGTGAAAGAACTTGAGAAGAATGTCAGGTCAGCTTCTGGGAGAAGACGGATGAGAAGCATACGGTGGTGAGATTT
>ENA-OQES01000883-OQES01000883.1-human-gut-metagenome-genome-assembly--contig:-NODE-883-length-11986-cov-3.152711_pt1 | contig 11986 bp, 13 predicted proteins | sample MGYA00242798_ERZ504641 | MGnify/ENA primary metagenome ERZ504641 (study PRJEB26092, sample SAMD00036327) | human gut metagenome | host: Homo sapiens | study: EMG produced TPA metagenomics assembly of... | reverse complement strand
TTCCCATATCATGTCTGTCAGCTGTGATGAGCGCTTTAACACGGACGATATGCAGAAAATTGTAGAAGCCTTTGAAAACTATTAAAGATCTTAAAGCATTTTGAGAATATCCGTTTGATAAATCTAAATGGAGGGTGGCATGAATTCCGCCCATCCATGGACGGCACCATGCCTGTGACGCTGCTCGCCGGCGCCAGCGAATCAGGCAAATCCACTCTCGTCGACGCGCAGATCTCGTTGCTTTACCCATCCGGAACTCCTTACAATAAGGCGTCGAATTCCGGTCGTTCGGAACGTAACGACTACACCTATCTGCGTGGCATGATCGGCGTGAACGACAGTGAGAACGGCGAAACGCCGATCTTCCTGCGTGGCAGGGACGCGGACGGCGTTCCGCAAAGCATTTGGGGCGCAATCGTCGACACCTACGTGAACAAAACCGACGGAGGACTGCTCTCCTGCGGCAAATTCCTCTATCTGAGTGCCGGAGACGGACAGGACGGCCTACGCCGCCGGTACGTCACGTGGAATCGAACCATCGACCCGCGGCTCATGGACCAGTACCGCGATGCGCCATTCACCCGGTCCATGTTCGAAAAAACCTATCCGGAATGCACCACGCACGCCAACGCCGCGGCGTTCCACGCCTCCGTCTGGCAAGACATGGGATTGAGCGCCGATGCCTGCCGTCTCCTGCATCAAAATCCAATCGGCGGACGCGCCCTCGAAACTCGACGACATTTTCAAACAGGGCGTGCTTGACATACCGGAATCCATCCGTCTTGCCCGCGAAACTGTCAACGACTACAACCGATTCAACGAGAACTTCCACAGCATGGAAGACAAGATGGCCCGCGTCACCATTCTGCAGAACATTCAGACACGTTACGGCGAATACGCGAAGCAAACCTGCGAACGACGCGAATACGAGCCCATCAATCCCGACGGCGAGCATGGCTGCGAGACGCTGTCCGTATGGGCGTGCTCGCGCATGGCCGGCGAAGTGCGCGCGGGATTGCCTGCCGCGCAACGCAAGGTCAGGGAATCGCAGGAGGCCATCGACCGGGCGAAGCAGCGCGTCGGTGAGCTCAACACGCGAGTCGACGCTATCAAGGAACGTATCCGCGGCATCGACGGCGGCAGCTTGCAGCAACTCGGCAACGATCTGCAACGCGTACGCCACGACATTGACGAGGCGCGCAGGCAACGCCATGCCATAGCCGAACGATTCGAACAGGTCGAAGGCAGGCTTCCCAACAGTAAGCAGGCATGGGACGCCGAACGCGCCATGCTTGCCGAAACGTTCGACACGTATGAGGAACGACTGCGGGATGCGAACGCCAAATTCCGACAACTGGTGGGGGAGCGTCACGACCGGCAGCGCGACCGTGACATCCTACGACGGGAATACCAGCGCAAGCTTGCTCTAAAAAACACGCATCAACGACGATATGGACGACGCGCGCACGCTCATCATGCGGGCGACCGGACTGGACGCGTCCGAACTGCCGTATGTGGCCGAACTGATGGATGTGAACGAACGGAGCGAACAGTGGCGCTTGGCGATGAACGTCGCCTACGCGTCCATCGCGCAAACCATTCTCGTCGACAAGCGCCACGAACAAGGATTCGCGGCGAAAATCAGCGCCATCGACCCGAACCTCATGACGCGCCGCACCTGGAGGTTCGTCGATACCGGCATTCGATACGATTCCTCCAGCAGCGAGGGCTGGATGTCGTCGAAACTGCAGTATCGGGAAGATTCGCCGTTCGTCGGATGGCTGAAAACACAGACGACGTCGCCGCGCTTCGACGCGCGTTGCGTTCACGCCATCGACGACTCGAACCGCAGCGAACGACAGGTGCAGGCCGACGGTCAGATCAAATCCGGCGACCGTGGATTCCACGGCAGCAAAGGACTACACCAGGTCATCGGCTTCATGAACGAACAATACTTGGCCGAACTGAAAAACCAGCTCGACAAGGCCGAACAGGCGTTGAACGACGCCGACCGTCGAAGCGAACAAATGTCCAACGCCATCAGCCTGCTGCAAGACGAGCATGAGCTCGCACGAATCATAGCCGACATGCCATGGAACAAAATCGACGTGGATGGACTGCAGGAACAGGAAACACGAATCCGCAAGCAGATCGAACGCATCGAAAGCAACCCGGAACTCAGCCAACTGCAAGCCGAACTGAAACAGCTCAGCCAACAAGCCACCGCCGAAAACAAAAACCAGTATCAAGCCGAAAACGACCTTAACAACGCCCAACTCGCCGTCCAAGCCGAACAATCATGGCTCGACACCCACGGCAACACCGATTTCGACGACTCCACACTATCCAGCATGGTGTCGAACCTGCTCGCCGACGCATACGACAACTGCTTCGGCGCATCCGTGCGCACGCAAGACCGGCCGAAACTCATCGCAGGCCTCTACGACCATGACAACGAAACACCATTCCACACGCGTGCACTACGCAACATATCACGCATCGCACGCACGCGAATCCAAGAAATCAACGCCAGAGCCAACCAACTGCGCGCCGATACGGAACGCATCATGGACGACTACCTCAAAAACCACTCCACAGACGACAACACCGTCATGGCAAGCGTGGAAGACTACCAATACTTCCTCGACGAACTCGACGAACTCAACATGCTCGTCACCCGCGCAGCAACCGACGAAGAATACGCCAACAGTGTCAAAAAAGCTCTACATGAGTTTCCAACAACTCAACCGCGCGCTACGCACCGACGAAGAAAACATCAAAGAACAACTCAACCGCATCAACAGCATGCTCAAAGGGCAACAATTCGGCCCACGAGGCGGCAGACTATCACTCGACGTGACATTCAGCCCCACCGACCGACAATTCGAAACCTCACTCAGCCGCATCCTGTCAAAACTCGAAGACTGGACACGCAACGCAACCAACAACCCCACAGAAACACGCAAAACATTCAACAACTGCGAAACATTCATCAACAAACTGAACAACGAACTCGAAAAAATACACGACACCAACAGCATCAAAGAATACGGCGCACGTAACCTCGACCCACGCGTACGCAGCTCATTCTACGCAATCGTGCACCATACCAATGCCCCCGACGAACGCATCAGCTCCACTGGCGGAAAATCCGGCGGAGCCCTCCAAGAACTCACCTCATTCGTCTACGGTGCAGCCCTCATCTACCTACTCGGCGGAGACCTCACCGCACACCCCACCTACACTACGCTCTTCCTCGACGAAGCACTCATCAAAGCCGACGGCCGCTACACCAAACGCGCACTCGCCGTACTGCCACGACTCGGCTTCCAAGTCATCGTCTCCGCCCCAGAAAGCAAAACCGCGGAAATCCTCAACGTCTCCAACAGAGCATACGTGGCATACAAGGACCCAACCACCGGCAACTCATACCTGCAGGAACTTGACAGCGCGACCAACCAGACCTCATCGTGACGCAACCATGGGCAAACAACACACCACAAATAGAACAGCTGTTCGAAATCACGACAGAAATGAAGTATCCTAAACAACTAGAACCAAGAACACCCACCAGCGGAGGCAAGCCGTGACAACAAAACACAACAACACAACAAACGGCGAAATCATAGTCGAACGCATACTCACCAGCGACGCATTCCTCACAAAAGAAATCAAAAAAGACCCCTCTCAAATCGAAAAAACGGATCACTCACAGCCGACCTCAAACACCTACCCAACGACCTCAAAATCGTCATCCAAGGTGCCCGCGAGCATAATCTGAAGAACGTGGATCTTGAGTTTCCACGCAATCGCATGGTGGTGTTCACAGGGTTGTCGGGCTCCGGCAAATCCTCACTTGCGTTCGACACGCTGTTCGCCGAAGGCCAACGCAGGTATGTGGAATCGCTATCGGCGTACGCGAGGCAGTTCCTGGGGCAGATGGACAAGCCGGACGTCGATTTCATCGAAGGCTTGAGCCCGGCCGTGTCGATTGATCAGAAGACCACGAATCGCAATCCGCGTTCGACGGTCGGCACGATTACGGAGATTTACGATTACCTGCGACTGTTGTTCGCACGTACGGGTGTTCCGCATTGCCCGGAATGCGGCGCATTGGTAAGTGCGCAGACGCCACAGCAAATGGTGGATGCGCTGCTGCAGTATCCGGAACGTACACGATTCCAAATTCTTGCGCCGGTCGTTCGTGGGCGTAAAGGAGAGTTCGAGGACTTACTCGAACTATTACGCGGTGATGGCTATGCGCGAGCGTTGATTGATGGCGAAATGAAGCAGCTGTCTGACGACATCAAACTCACCAAGCAGAAGAAGCACACCATCGAAGTGGTGGTGGACCGACTGGTGGTCAAGGACGGTGTTCGTCAGCGTCTAACCGATTCCATTGAAACCGCGTTGAAGCTCGCCAAAGGTATCGTTGTAGCCGATTTTGTGGATTTGGATGAGAAGGATCCCGACCGCCGCAAACCATTTTCTGAGAAACGAGCATGTCCGAACGGTCATCAGCTTGAGCTTGACGAGATCGAGCCTCGTACATTCTCATTCAATGCGCCGTACGGCGCCTGCCCCGTATGCACCGGCATCGGATACAAGCTGGAGATTGATCCGGAACTGGTGATTCCCGATCCCAGCAAAACCCTGAATGAGAATGCCATCGAACCGTGGGGCATGACCAAAGGCACCGGCGAATACTACCGCCATGTGCTTGAGGGACTCGGCGATGAGATGGGATTCGATCTTGACACTCCTTGGAAGGATCTTCCGGAGGAGGCTCGTCAGGCCATCATGTATGGGCGTGATTTCAAGGTTCAAGTCTCATATCGTAATCGTTGGGGTCGTATGCGCGAATACTCCACCGGTTTTGAAGGTGTAGTGCGCACACTGATGCGCAGGCATGACGAGACCGATTCCGACCAGATGAAACAGTACTACGAATCGTACATGCGCGAAGTGCCATGCCAGGCATGCCAAGGGCGTAGACTTCGCCCCGAGGTATTGGCGGTGACCGTTGGCGGCGAGTCCATCGCCGACGTGTGTGACATGTCCGCCGAGAAAAGCCTCGCATGGGTGAATGGCTTGCAGCTTGAAGGGTCTGCCGCCCAGATTGCAGGTGAAGTGCTGAAGGAGATTCGTGCCCGTCTTGGATTCCTCAACGACGTCGGACTCAACTACCTGACGTTGTCCCGTGCGGCCAAGACCTTGTCTGGCGGCGAGGCACAGCGTATCCGTTTAGCGACTCAGATCGGTTCCGGACTGGTGGGCGTGATGTATGTGCTTGACGAACCGTCCATTGGCCTGCATCAGCGAGACAACGAACGCCTGATCACCACGTTGCATCACCTACGCGATCTCGGCAATACGCTGATTGTTGTGGAGCATGATGAGGACACCATCAAGAACGCCGACTGGGTCATCGACATCGGACCGGGAGCTGGCGAGCATGGTGGCGAGGTCATCTATTCTGGCCCCGCAAAAAATGCTCATTGACGCTCCACGCTCGGTTACAGGAGACTATATCGCTGGTCGCAGAAAGATCGAAGCGCCACAGTCCCGACGCAAAGTACGCAAAACCAAACAACTGCGCGTGGTCGGAGCCCGTGAAAACAATCTGAAGGATCTGACGGTTAATTTCCCACTGGGAATCTTCACCTGCGTGACGGGCGTTTCCGGTTCCGGCAAGTCCACTTTGATCAATCAGATTCTGTATCCAGTGCTTGCCGACAAACTTAACGGCGCACGCATCGTTCCCGGCAAACATACCCGGGTGGAAGGCGTGGACCAATGTGACAAAGTGATCCACGTCGATCAGAACCCGATTGGGCGTACCCCTCGTTCCAACCCGGCAACCTATACCGGAGTATGGGACAAGATCCGCACGTTGTTTGCTAAAACTCCTGAAGCTCAGGTACGCGGATATGGTCCAGGGCGTTTTTCGTTCAATGTCAAAGGCGGACGGTGCGAAGCGTGCCACGGCGACGGCACGCTGAAGATTGAAATGAACTTCCTGCCGGACGTGTACGTGGACTGCGAGGAATGCCATGGCAAACGTTACAACCGCGAAACGCTGGAGGTGAAATACAACGGCAAATCCGTTGCCGATGTGCTTGATATGCCAATCGAAGAGGCTGCCCAGTTCTTCAAGGCCTATCCTTCCATTTCTCGCTATCTCGACACGCTCGTTCAGGTGGGACTTGGATATATCCGACTTGGACAGCCAGCTCCAACGCTTTCCGGCGGCGAATCGCAGCGAGTGAAACTTGCCACGGAATTGCAGCGAAGGTCCACAGGCAAAACCGTATATATTCTTGACGAACCGACCACAGGCTTACATTTTGAGGATGTGCGCAAACTACTGCTTGTTCTGCAGGGATTGGTAGACAAAGGCAATACCGTCATCGTTATCGAGCACAACCTCGATGTAGTCAAATCGGCTGACTGGCTTATTGATCTTGGCCCAGAGGGCGGAGATGGAGGCGGCACCATCGTCACTGAAGGCACGCCGGAACAGGTGGCGCAGTGCGAGCGATCCTGGACCGGCAAATTCCTTAGGGGCATGCTGTGAGCACACCCATTGAACGTCACAGTCCGGAAGTCTGGCGCAAAACCGTCGAGCAGATGAGCGTTGACGGCAGTGATGCCGTAGGGAGTGCCCTTTCTGACGGAAATGCTCCTTCCTGCGGAGGAGTGAACAAGAATGGCGCGCCTCTGCTGGGAGATTCGCGTGACCTGTTTCGTCCGAAAACATCTGATATTCCGGCACAGCCGGGCGTCTATAAGTGGCGAGACGGTGAAGGCAGGGTCATTTATGTGGGCAAGGCCAAAAACCTGCGCAACCGTTTGACCAACTACTTCCAGCCGTTGTATCAGCTGCATCCACGCACCCAGACCATGGTGCTTACGGCACGCAGCTTGGAATGGACGGTCGTAGGTACCGAACTTGAGTCATTGACGTTGGAATACACGTGGATCAAAGAGTTTGATCCACGATTCAACGTCGTGTTCCGAGACGACAAAACCTACCCGTATTTGGCGATCTCATCCGCAGAGCATGTGCCGCGGGTGTGGGTGACCAGAAGTCGCAAACGTCGAGATGCCAGATATTTCGGTCCCTATGCCAAGGTGTGGGATTTGCGGCATAGTCTTGATCGGCTGCTGAAAAACCTTCCCCGTGCGCACATGTTCGCAAAACGTCTATCACAAGGCGGAAGTTACCCGGCGCCCATGCCTGTTGGCTTCGATCGGCAAATGTTCAGCACCTTGCGTCGGGCGCATCAGTGCAGCGGAACACCGGAAAATGTGCGAACAGCTCGTCGGCGTGCTGACCGGTCGCATCGGCAAATCGTATATCGCGCAGCTCACTCGCGAAATGAAAGAAGCAAGTGCTGAACTTGAGTTTGAAAAGGCAGCACGATTGCGTGATCAAATCCAAATGCTGTCCACGGTGGTCGAGCAGAATGCCGTAGTGTTCGATTCCGATGTCGATGCCGACTTTTTCGGCGTCGAATCGGATGAGCTGGAAGCATCCGTGCATGCATTTTACGTACGTGCCGGTTCCATTCGCGGGGAACGCAATTGGAGCGTGGAACGGGTTGAGGATGTGACAGACGAGGAGCTGATCGCAGACCTCATCGTGCAAGTGTATTCGGAAACCGCGGGGGATATGTCCAATGTCTCCCAGTCGACCGTCGTCACCGAACAACGTAATGCCATCGGATCAACGCAAACCGTGACTGCGACCGATGCTTTGGCGCGCGCGCAGGCAACGCGAGAACGCAATGAACGTCAGGGGCAGACTGGTCGTGCGGATTTGCTCGCTCCCATCTCTCCGGTGCCGCGTGAGGTGATCGTTCCCATCGAGCCAGCCCGGCGTGAGGAGTTGGAATCGTGGCTCAGCGGACTGCGCGGCGGTGCTGTGAACATTCGCACGGCCAGCAGGGGAGGCAAAAAAGCAACTCCTGGACCGTGCCAACGACAATGCCAGGCAGGCGATGCAGCGCAGCAAAATGAGCCGTATCAGCGATATGGGCGCCCGCACTACGGCCATGAATGATGTCGCCAAGGCGCTTGGGCTTGAACAGGCGCCGTTGCGCATTGAATGCTACGACATTTCCAATACCGTCGGCGGAGCGTTCCAGGTCGCTTCCATGGTGGTGTTCGAGGATGCGATCGCCAAGAAGTCGGAATATCGTCGTTTCGCCATTCGCGGAGCGGACGGGCAAGGCGCGCTTGACGATTTGAGCGCATTGTATGAGACGCTGACGCGTCGATTCCGGCATGGCAATATCGCAGGCGATTCCGGCGAAAGCATGGACAACGAACGGCGGGCATCCGAACAGGACGAACAGGTCGAGAAGCCGTCGGTGCAGCAGAACGTCGACCGTCATCATTTCGCCTATAAGCCGAATCTCGTGGTGGTTGACGGCGGCAAACCGCAGGTCATGGCGGCAGCGAAAGCACTGGAGGATTGCGGCGTGGACGATGTGGCCGTCTGCGGATTGGCGAAACGTTTGGAAGAGGTATGGGTTCCGGACGACGATTATCCGATCATTCTCAAACGTCAGTCCGAAGGCATGTATTTGCTGCAACGTGTTCGTGACGAGTCGCATCGTTTCGCCATCACCTACCATCGCCAGACACGAAGGAAAGGTGCGTTGCGTTCCGCATTGGACGATATTCCCGGCGTCGGAGAGGCGTATCAGAAGCGTCTGCTGAACCATTTTGGTTCGGTTCGTGCCATGCGGGAGGCGAATGCCGAGGATTTCGAGCAGGTCAAAGGCGTCGGAAAAGCCAAAGCCGAAGCCATTTATCAGGCGTTGCACGCCCGTGACGGGCAGTGACCGATGGGGAAGATGCAGTTTCGTCGAATAGTCCGAAGGATGGAATGGATTAGGATTGAGTAGCGGAAAAACGACAATCGGATTGCTAGCATGATGACGGTGAGTATTAAGGGAGGGAATATGGCTGAGGTCAATCACCGGTGTGCGGTTTTGGGCAAGCCTATCGCGCATTCGTTGTCTCCGGTGCTGCACAATGCCGCTTATCAGGCGTTAGGCCTTGATGATTGGTCGTACGACAAGCATGAGGTAGGAGAACCCGATCTTGAAGGTTTTCTCGTAATCGCTTGATCCGACCTGGTCGGGACTCAGCCTGACCATGCCATTGAAGAAAAATCCAATTCAACCGTACGGTACGCCCTGCAATATGTGGGCGAAGGAACTTATGGTAGCCAACACCGCGGTGTTCGATTGGAACGAAACCTGCGTCAACGGTAATCCGGATCTTCCCGCCATCAAGCTGTATAACACGGATGTGCCAGGCATCGAGCTCGCTTTCGAACACTCGTATCAGACGCGCAGGATGGAGCCGAAGACGGACCGTTCGGGAACGGCTGTGATTATCGGCAACGGCAACACGGCGACGTCAGCGTTGGCCGCGTGCGTGGAATCCCCCGCAATTGGACACGTCATCGTCGTAGCTCGCCATCCCGAAAAGAACACCGCTCTCAAACCTCTTGCCGAACGATATTTGCCGTCGGAGCGACCGATAACCATTGTCGGAATGGATCATGCTGTTGAGGCGTTACGTCATGCAGATATGGCGGTAAACACCATCCCTGGCCTGGCTGCGGACAGTATCGCCGAAGCTTTGGAAACGTCAAATGCGAACATGGGCGGAACATTGCTTGACGTCGTGTACGATCCACGTCCTACCAAACTGATGCAGGCTTGGCGCCAAAGGGAAGGAACCGCCATTGGCGGTGAGGAAATGTTATTGTACCAGGCCATGGTACAGGTTTGGCTGATGACGGGAATCTGGAATAATGATCCGCCGAGTGGCATGATTGATCAGGACCGCACCGCGCGGTTGGAACAAGCCATGCGCATCGCACTTGAGGAGGCTCTGTGATGGCACAGGAAGATATCAATGCGCAAGCGAATGGCACGCATGCCAGCGCTCCTTCGCCTGCCGAAGGTTTTGAAGTATTGCTGATCACCGGCATGAGCGGTGCGGGGCGATCGCATGCGGCCAACAGTATTGAGGATATGGGCTGGTATGTGGTCGATAACATGCCTCCCAAACTGTTGGTGCCGCTGGTCGACATGATGACCACCGGAGCCAACATCCATAAGCTTGCGGCAGTCGTGGATGTTCGTTCCCGCGATTATTTCGACGATTTGTCCGCAGTGCTCAGCCATTTGGATGATCTTGGTGTGAAAACGCGCATCCTGTTCCTTGATGCCAGCAACGAGGTGCTGATCAAACGATACGAATCCGTACGCAGGCCGCATCCGCTGCAACAGGGCAACCGGCTGATTGACGGCATTCTCGAGGAACGTGACCTTCTTGAGAATCTCAAGGAGCGTGCAGACATCGTCATTGACACGTCGTCATTGAGCATCCACCAGCTGTCTACGAAACTATATGAGGCCATGCTTGGATCTGGGCCGACCACGGTTTCCGTGCACATCTTCAGTTTCGGTTTCAAATATGGCATTCCCATCGACGCCGATTTTGTCGCCGACGTGAGATTTCTGCCAAACCCATTCTGGGTGCCGGAGTTGCGTTCGCTCACTGGACGAGACAAGGCAGTCAGCGATTACGTGCTTTCCAGCGAAGGTGCCGCCGATTTCCTTGACGCATACGAAAAAGCGATTGCGATCGCGATCGAAGGGTATGCGCAGGAAGATAAACATTATGTGACGATTGCAATCGGCTGCACCGGAGGACAGCATCGTTCCGTTGCGATGAGCGAGGCCTTGGCCAAACGCTTGCGCGCGAGAGGGCTATCGGTTTCTGTTTCCGCACGTGAGCTTGATAAGCGGTAAGCGGAAAAATGACCGTATTATGAAAAATAGTGTCCATATATAAAGAAATCAGGCTGTGATTGTCCAAGATGGACGGTATCACAGTAAGCCGTGGCAGTGCGGAATGATTCCGCGACTCGCCTGAAATTTAGGGAAGAACAGCAAGGTAGGAGGTTGGCTCTTGGCTCTTCTGGATGACGTCAAAGCGAGCTGTCCGCAATCGACAATGAATTGCCAATCGCCAAAAAGGCGCAGGCTACGGCAATGATTCGGTTCGGCAATGGTTTGCAACTCGGTGGATCACCACATTCTTGTGCAGGTGCAGCTCGACTCCCAAGATGCGGCCACTTGGCTGCAAGACACCATCAAGAACCTGTATGGTCACGAAGCCACGCTCACTCCTGTCTCTAGGCAGACGCCGACCGGTACGGTGCAGCGTTTATGTGATTCGCGTGCCGAAGGGGCAGCGCGGCACTTGTGTTGCAGACCGGTCTATACAGCCGCTACACGAAGAACATGGTGCTTGGTCTGCCGAGCGATATCATCAACGGCAAGATCGCGCAGATCAAAGCCGCATGGCGTGGCGCGTTCCTTGCGAACGGCCGTCTGTCAGACCCGGGCAAGGCTAGCTATCTCGAGATCGTATGCCCGAACCATGAGGCCGCTCTGGCACTGGTTTCCACCGCACGCCGCTTGGGCATCACCGCCAAGCCACGTAAGCTGCGTAGCTCCGAGCGCGTGACCCTGCGCGACCCTGATGCCATCGAACGCATGCTCATCCTTATGGGTGCCCCGCGTTCAGCACGCGAATGGACTGGAAAGCGTTCCGACGGCGAAGCACGAGGTAAAGCGAACCGCTTGGCCAACTTCGATGACGCCAACATGCGCCGTAGCGCCAAGGCCGCCGCGGAAGCCTGCGATAAGGTCCGCCAGGCCTTTGAAATCCTCGGCGACGATGTTCCCGATAACCTCAAGTCCGCGGGCCAGCTCCGTCTCGATCATACGGATGCGTCGCTGGAACAGCTGGGACGTTTGGCTGATCCTCCGATTACCAAGGATGCCATCGCCGGTCGTATTCGTCGACTGCTGCAGCTCGCCGAAAAACCCGAGAAAGCGCGCCGACAGTCGGTCTGATTGAGCTTTTTTCACACGAAACACCATGCCTG
>ENA-OQES01000882-OQES01000882.1-human-gut-metagenome-genome-assembly--contig:-NODE-882-length-11989-cov-2.261676_pt1 | contig 11989 bp, 19 predicted proteins | sample MGYA00242798_ERZ504641 | MGnify/ENA primary metagenome ERZ504641 (study PRJEB26092, sample SAMD00036327) | human gut metagenome | host: Homo sapiens | study: EMG produced TPA metagenomics assembly of... | reverse complement strand
GTAGAAGGATATAAGATCCGTGCAGATCAGTGGAGACTTGGAAAAGCACAGGTGACAGATTATGAGGCGCATGCATGGGCAGAGATTTATATTGAATATATTGGATGGATCCCAGTAGAAGTAACGGGAAGAGACACCGGGGAAAGTGTGTATAAACATGTGGAACAGGAAGAAAAACAGCGAAATGCGATTGTACCAAATAAAAAACAATTCGTAACAAATGTAAAGAAAATGTTTCAAATGATTCCAATTCTCATAATATTAGCAGTGGATTTTTGCGTTCATAAAATTGTTACAAAAGAAAAGAAAATGGAATCAGATGACAAACAAAGAAAAAGTATTTTTTTATGAAAAACAGTTAGAAAAATATGCTGAAAATGGCGTGAAATCAAGGGATAACAGCAATTCCATGACATCTGAGATCATAGAGAAGGCAAGGTACAGTAACAAAGATATTACCAGACATGAACTAAATCTTGTAAAACGACATCTTGATTTATTAAAGAGAAAAAACGGAAATGTTACAAAAAATATTAACTAAACTGAAATAATCTTAAAAAACTAATTGACAAATTGTTGCTCTTTATCGTACAATATCAACTGTTGAAAGAAATATTTGAAATAAATTTAAAATTGTAAATATAATCAGGAGTTAATATGAAACGAGTTATTTTAAAGAGTGATGATGTTAGTAGCAAATGGCATCGGCCGCAGTTACAATGAGTGTACATACAAGTTCGAAAGAAGTAAAAGCAGCTGAAAGAGGAGATGCAGTTGTAGAATATGCAAAAAAGCTTTGTAGGGAATAGATACAGATACGGTGGATCAAGCCTTACAAAAGGAACAGATTGTTCAGGATTCACAAGAGGAGTCTACAAGAAGTTTGGAAAACGTCTTCCACATTCCTCAAGTGCACAGAGAAGATATGGTAAGAAAGTAAAAGGCGGGATCAAGAATGCTAAGGCAGGGGATTTAATCTGTTATAGCGGACATGTTGCAATCTATATGGGAAACAACAAGATCGTACATGCAAGTAATTCAGCACCATATCCAAGAGGTGGAATTAAGATTTCAAACAATGCAAGATACAGAAGAATCGTAACAGTACGAAGAATCGTTAAATAAAGATGATAAGAAGAAGGTATTTTTGAGAAAAAGAAATACCTTCTTCTTTTGGTACTGAGAATAAAGTTTTGAAAACTTCCTGAGATAACCAACAAAATTTAAAAAAAGGTTGTATTATAAAAATTTGACAGATAAAACCGATACATATTATAATTTGAAGGAATAAGTTGATAATAAACAATACATCTGTATAGGATGCAGATGGTTTTAAAGGAGAAAAATTTTATGATCATTAAACCGAGAGTCAAAGATTATTTATGCTTAACAGCACATCCAGAAGGATGTAAAAATGAATGTGGCAGATCAGATCGCGTATGTGAAAGCTCAAGGAGAGATCCCTGGAGATGCGAAGAAAGTATTAGTGATCGGATGTTCCACAGGATATGGACTGGCATCAAGAATCGTGGCAGCTTTTGGATGTCATGCAGATACCCTTGGAATTATGTTTGAACGTCCATCTAACGGAAGAAAGACAGCAAGTCCTGGATGGTATAATACAGCTTCATTTGAGCAGTTTGCAAACGAAGAAGGAGTTTATGCCAAGACGATCAATGGAGACGCTTTTTCAAAAGAGATCAAAGATCTTACGATCGAAACGATTAAGAAAGATCTTGGGAAAATAGATTTGGTTGTATACAGCCTTGCAGCACCACGAAGAACAACACCAGATGGGGTAACATATCGTTCCGTATTAAAGACAACAGGGGAGGAGTTTACAAATAAGAATCTGAACCTTAAGGATAACAGTATTGGTATGAAGAGCATTCCTGCAGCTACAGAAGAGGAAGTAGAGGCTACAGTCAAAGTTATGGGTGGAGAAGACTGGAAGTTATGGATGCAGGCATTAAAAGATGCAGATGTGTTATCAGAAGATGCAAGTACTGTCGCATATTCTTATATCGGATCTGAACTTACGTATCCGATCTATTTTGAAGGAACGATCGGTGCGGCAAAGAAACATCTGCATCGAACAGCAGGTGAGATTACGAAAGAAGTTGGAGTAAAAGCTCTGATCTCTGTTAACAAAGGATTGGTAACACAGGCAAGTGCTGCGATTCCTATTGTTCCATTGTATATGTCTGTATTATATAAAGTCATGAAGGAAAATAATGTCCATGAAGGATGTATTGAACAGATTGAACGTCTGTTTAAAGAAAAGAGATTATTAGCCGATACGATCACGGATGAACACGGATGGGTTCGTATGGATGATCTGGAACTTCGTGATGATATTCAGGATGAAGTGAAGAAACGTTGGGAAGAGATCAATACAGATAATGTTTCAGAACTTGCAGATGTTGATGGTTATTGGGAAGATTTTTACCGTATGTTTGGATTTAAAGAGGAAGGAATCGACTACGAAGCAGAAACAGATCCTGTTGTAGAAATTCCTAGTATCAAAGAATAATGGCATATACAGAGATTGTGATCACAAGGTTTGGCGATCATCTGGTCAGTATGTTATTAAAAGATGGTCATCCGGTAGAATTTCAATGTGTAAGTGAGAAGAATAAAGTTGATATTGGGAATATTTACATAGGAGTCGTAAAAAATGTTGTCAAGAATATCAATGGGGCTTTTGTTGAGTTCGATCAAGACGAAATAGGCTTCCTTTCCATGAGACATAGGCAATATAAAGCGGGTGATGAAGTGTTGGTACAGATAAAGAAAGAAGCGACAGAAGAAAAACGTCCGATGCTATCAGATCAGATAGAATTAACAGGGAAATATCTTGTGCTGACTTCAGATAAGCTGTCTGTAGGAATTTCCAATAAGATTCATCAGAAAGCAAAAAAAACAGGAATTAAAAGAAATGGCAGAGTCTCTTGTGACACAGGAATATGGCTTTATTCTCCGTACAGAAGCTGCAAAAGCCAACAAAGAAGATGTTCTTATGGAAGCAGATCAGTTGTCTGCGAAATTTCATGAGATCGTATCTAAAAGGCAATACCGCAAAGCTCCTCATCTTGTTGATACAAATTACGATGCATTGGAAGTGCTGGTTCATGATATCAAACCAGGATCGATCGATCGTATTGTGACAGATCAGGAAGAAGTAGGGGAACAGCTGAAAGAAAAAGGTTATGAAGTATTCTTATGTTCTTATATGGCAGGAGACATTGAACGAAGATATCGGTTTCGTCATTATCTTTCAGAGGTATTTAAACGTAAAATATTTATGAAGTCTGGAGGATTTCTGTATATCGAACAGACAGAGGCAATGGCAGTCATTGATGTGAATACGGGGAAATCCATTGGAAAGAAGAACCAGGAAGCACATATTAAGAAAATAAACTTAGAAGCAGCCAAAGAAGCAGCAAGGCAGATCCGCTTAAGAAATTTATCAGGGATCATCATGATTGATTTTATTGATATGAAGTCCAAAGATGATGAGAAAGAATTATTACAGGTAATGCAGCATTATCTAAATGGGGATTCTAAGAAAGCAGTTGCTGTAGATATTACAAAGCTCGGAATTATGGAGATTACAGAAAAAAATGAAAAAAATCCAATTTTTCGACAAATAAGTATTGGACATATTGAAATAGTGCTGTTATTATATATGAGTATGCCGCACAGCGAGGTTAAAGAATGCGAGAATCACCAAAGCTGGCGAGATTTGATAATAGGAGGTGCCGTGATGTACGCAATTATCGCAACAGGTGGAAAACAGTATAAAGTAAGCGAAGGCGACGTAATCAAAGTTGAGAAACTTGACGCTGAAGTAGGAGCTAAAGTAACATTTGATAATGTACTTTTAGTTGGTGGAGATACTGTTAAAGTTGGAACACCTACCGTTGATGGTGCTGAAAGTTGAAGCTTCTGTAGTAAGCGAAGGAAAGGTAAGAAAGTCATCGTTTACAAATACAAGAGAAAAACTGGATATCACAAGAAAAACGGTCATAGACAGTTATTTACACAGGTTAAGATCGATAGTATCGTTGGATAATATCCTGAGGATAGAGTTATGACAAAGATAACATTCTATCAGAGAGTCGATGGAACCTTTCAAGGGTTTCCACTCACAGGACCATGCAGGTTACAGTGCGGAAGGACAAGATATTGTCTGTGCCGCAGTGTCTGCTCTGGTAATTAATTTTGTGAATTCTCTGGATGAACTGACAGATGATCACTATCAGATTGATGTGAACCAGGAAGACGCAGAAATTGACGTAGTATTTACGGAAGAGCTTTCCGAAGAGGGGAGCTTGTTATTAAGATCACTGATCCTTGGTCTGACTTCAGTAGAAGAAGAACATGGACAGTATTTAGATGTAATCTTTAAGGAGGTGTAACGAAAAATGATGAAAATGAACCTTCAATTTTTCGCTCATGAAAAAAGGAATGGGTTCTACAAAGAACGGTAGAGATTCCGAATCTAAGAGATTAGGTGCGAAAAGAGCTGACGGACAGTTTGTAAAAGCTGGAAATATTCTTTACAGACAGAGAGGAACAAAGATTCATCCAGGCGTTAACGTAGGACGCGGTGGTGACGATACATTATTCGCATTAGTTGATGGTATTGTTCGCTTCGAAAGAAAAGGTAAAGATAAGAAACAGTGTTCTGTACATCCAGTAGCATAATTTAATTGCATACAGGAACAGATCATTTGAGATTCAGTAATTACGGCTTCAAATACATATTTGAGGCCGTTTTTCATTATAAGATAATGAAATATTTTTGTGACTGGAATGTGTTTTTTTTCGACACAGAAAGGAAAATGACAATGTTTGCAGATAGAGCTAATATTATAATCAGATCCGGAAAGGTAGGAGATGGCCACGTAAGTTTCCGGAGGGAATCTTTGATGTACCAAAGCGGTGGACCAGATGGTGGAGACGGCGGCCGTGGCGGTGATGTGATCTTTGTTGTAGATGAAGGAATCAATACTTTATCTGATTACCGTCACAGAAGAAAATTCAAGGCAGGAGATGGTCAGGAAGGTGGCAGAAGAAAATGTCACGGTGCTGATGGAGAAGACATTATCCTGAAAGTTCCGGCAGGAACCGTTGTAAAAGACAAGGAATCAGGGAAAGTTATCCTTGATATGTCTAATAAGAAGGAACCAGTTGTACTTTTAAAAGGCGGTCGTGGTGGTAAAGGAAACCAGCATTATGCAACTCCAACCATGCAGGCACCAAAATATGCCCAGCCAGGTGGGAAAGCACAGGAACTCGAAGTTATGCTTGAGTTAAAAGTTATTGCTGATGTAGGTTTGGTTGGATTCCCAAATGTAGGAAAATCTACAATTTTTATCAAGAGTAACAAACGCAAATCCAAAAATCGCAAACTATCATTTCACAACATTAAATCCCAATCTTGGAGTTGTGGATATGGATGGAAGCAAAGGATTTGTTATTGCAGATATCCCAGGAATCATCGAGGGGGCGTCTGAAGGTGTTGGTCTTGGATTTGAATTTTTACGTCATATCGAACGTACAAAAGTTATGATCCATATGGTAGATGGAGCTTCAGTAGAAGGAAGAGATCCAATCGTTGATATCCATGCTATCACAGATGAACTTAAGAAATACAACAAAGAGATTCTAGAGAAACCACAGGTGATCGCAGCGAACAAGATGGATGCTATGTCTGAGACAGACAGAGAGACTGTGATCGATTTATTAAAATGAAGAGTTTGAACCAGAAGGAATCAAAGTATTCCCTATTTCTGCGGTAAGCGGGGAAGGTGTTAAAGAATTATTATGGCATGTACAGGGATTATTAGATGAATTACCAGAAGGTGCAACAGAATTTGAACAGGAATACGAATTAAACTTCGGAGAAGAAGAAGGTGGAATCTTTATCGGTCATCCAGAAGAAGGATTATATACCGTCGAAGGACCGAAAGTAGAGAGAATGCTTGGATATACTAATCTGGAATCTGAGCGTGGATTTGACTTCTTCCAGAAATTCATGAAAGAAAATCGGTGTCATTGAACGTTTAACAGAAATGGGAATCGAAGAAGGAGACACTGTACGTTTGTATAATCTGGAGTTTGACTACTATAGATAGATATAATTGAATGGAGGATAACATGACAAGCAAACAGAGAGCTTATTTAAAGAGCCTTGCAATGAAGATCGATCCGATCTATAACATTGGAAAAGGAAGTATTTCACCAGAACTTGTACAGGGTGTCAGAGATGCTTTAGAAGCAAGGGAATTGATCAAGATCGGTGTTCTTCAAAAGCTGTATGGACGATCCAAAATGAACTGGCAAATGTTCTTGCAGAGAGAACAAGATCCCAGGTTGTACAGGTTATTGGTAAGAAGATCGTATTATATAAGGAATCAAAGAATCATAAGAGAATTGAACTGCCAAAAGCAGGGAAATAATATCGGAGGACAGCCATGAAGAAGATAGGAATTCTTGGCGGGACATTCAATCCGATCCATCATGGACATCTGATTCTTGGACAGGCAGCGAAAGAAGAGTTTGGATTGGATGAGATTTTGGTTATGCCAACAAAGAATCCGGCATATAAAAAGATCAGTGGCGGTGTCAGTGAGAAAAACCAGAGTCGATATGATCAAGCTGGCGATCAGGGATTTTCCGTATTTCAAATTTAGTGATATCGAATTAAAACGTGAAGGAACAACGTACACAGTTGATACGTTAAGAGAACTTACAAAACAGGATACAGATTGCAGATATTACTTCATCATGGGAGCAGATTCGCTTTATCAGATCGAGACATGGAAAGATCCAGGACAGATTTTTACCATGGCAGATATATTAGTAGCTACAAGAAATGACTCAAGAAGTGCTCTGGATGCTCAGATTGATTATCTGGAAGAGAAATACGATGGCAAGATTTATCATTTAAGCAGTCCAAGCATTGAGATTTCATCCAATGATATCAGAAAAAGATGTAGCAATGGATCAAGTATTCATTTCTTCCTTCCAGAAGATGTGATTGATTATATAGAAAGAAATGATTTATATGGAAGTACAGCAGATAGAAGAAAAGCTTAAAACAGCGTTAAAACCATCCAGATACCGGCATACACTAGGAGTAGCTTATACAGCTTCCTGTATGGCAATGGTGTTTGGAGTGGATGTTCATAAAGCATATCGAGCAGGTCTTTTACATGATTGTGCCAAAGGCTTTTCAATGGAGGAGCAAAGAGCGTTATGCAAACGATATAATATCAGTCTGGAGGGAACTTTAACCAAAAGTCCGCAGCTGATGCATCAAGAGATCGCTCCATTTCTTGCAAGCGATGAATATAAGGAACAGGATTCGGAAGTTTTGTCAGCAATCGCATGTCATACGACAGGGAAGATCGGTATGACACCGCTTGAACAGATAGTTTTTATTGCTGACTATATGGAACCAAATCGAAAGATGATTCCAGGACTTTCAAAAGTCCGTAAGCTGGCATTTGAGGATCTTGATAAATGTACAAAAACAATTCTTAAGAATACGATAGAGTACCTGACAGAATGTGGACAGGAAATTGATGAGCGGACAGTAGAGACTTATAAGTATTATAGAGACAAAAAGGAGAATTAAGATGGATCAGTCATTAAATATGGTAAAGATCGCATATGATGCGTTAGATGACAAGTTAGCAGAAGATATCAAGATCATTGATATTCGAAGCATTTCTGTTCTTGCAGATTACTTTATCATTGCAGATGGTAATAACGAAAAACCAGGTACAGGCAATGGTAGATAATGTACAGGAAGAACTTTTTAAAGCTGGATATGAGATGAAACAGATGGAAGGGTATAGAGAAGGAAACTGGATCTTACTTGACTTTGGTGATATCATCATCCATATCTTTGATAAAGAAAACCGTTTATTCTATGATCTTGAAAGAATCTGGAAAGACGGAAAAGAAGTATCGATCGAAGAATTAAATTAAAAAGAATCATATGAAAAAAATGTCAGCTATGGGAAATGCTTTGAAAGCATCTCGCAGCTGACTTCTTTTCATTTCATTGAACGATAAAGTCCAACGACTTTACCAATAATAGATACTTCTGATACGATGATTGGATCCATAGTATCATTCTCTGGCTGGAGTCTGTAATATCCATCTTCTTTATAAAATCTCTTAACAGTTGCAGAATCTTCGATCATTGCAACGACAATATCACCATTATCAGCAGTTGGCTGTTGTTCGACAATAACCATATCACCGTCAAAAATTCCGGCATTGATCATACTTTCTCCACGGACATGGAGCATGAAAGTATTCTTATTGCTGATATGATTTGGAAGCATTGGAAAATATTCTTCAATATTCTCTACCGCTAAGATCGGTTCACCGGCAGTGACGGTACCTACGACAGGGATATTGATGATCTCGCGGCGAGCCAGATTAAAATCATCATCGGTGATCTCGATCGCACGAGGCTTGGTAGGATCTCTATGAATGTATCCTTTTCTCTCCAAAGTCTCCAGATGGGAATGGACAGAGGAAGTAGAACGAAGATTCACTGCCTCGCAGATCTCGCGTACGGCAGGTGGATAACCTTTATCCAGAATGCGTCGTTTGATGAATTCAAGGATCTGTTGTTGTTTGTCACTTAATTGTTCTTTGGCCATGTATCATATCCTCCGTGTCTGATTTATAAACTATTCTTATCATAACATAGATCCGAAATGGAACAAGTGTTCTCGAACAAAGTTTCGGAAAAAGCTTGACAAACAAATGTTCGAGAACTATAATACAGACATAAACAAAACAAATGTTCGATTATAGTTTGCGGAGGATGATATTATGAGAAGTAAGAGAAGAGTGATCGGAATTATCATAGCAGTAGCTTTTTGCTTTTTCTAATGAGTGCCTTTCCATTTTAAGTAACAACCTGATCGAGGGCCCAGGGGAACAAAAAGACAAGCAGTTTACCAGCATTCAGGTGCAGAAAGGTGATACATTATGGAAGATCGCAAAGAAATATATGGGGAATGAATATTCGTCTGTTGACGATTATATTGAAGAGGTATGTCAGACAAATCATATATACGATGGAAAGATCACGGAAGACATGTATCTGGTGATTCCATATTATAAATAAGCAACTGGCAGTCATACGGTTGATGTATGACTGCCAGTTATGAATATAAATACTTTAATACAATATTATCGCCCAGTTGGGTTTTTGCTAAAAGATGCTTTTGTGCTGTTATAGACAGCTTTTCCATAGTTTGTAAGATTAGAGTTCATTTTCTTTGCTTCAGATTTGTTAGAGATGAATCCAATCTCAGTTAAGGTAGAAGATGTCTTTGTATGACGAAGAACAGCTAATCCTGTACGGTTTACAAGACCTCGGTTTGTAAATCCTGTAGCAGAACGGATATAAGGATGAATGGTTGCTGACCAACTATAGCTTGTCAGTCCTGTAGAAGATTTATATCCTTTGGAATTATATAAGGTTTCAGTTCCTGTAGCAGAAGATCCGGCAGAGTTGATATGAACACTGTAGAATCTGTCTGCATCAACTTCATTGGCAAGATCAGAACGTTCAGTAAGGCTTGGGTATGTGTCAGATAATCTTGTATAGTAAACTTTGATATCTGGATCTTTATCAAAGTATGATTTTGCAGCCTGAACGATCTTTAATGTCATGTTTTTTTGCTTTATATCCATTGGCAACTGCTCCAGAGTCTGAACCACCATGTCCTGCATCAAGTACAACGATCTGTTTGTACATTGCCTTTGGTGAATCATAGCGAACCTTGATATAAGAATCTGTCTGTGTTACTTCGAATCCTTTGATCGTAGCTTTTCGAGGCTTGATATATATCTTTGTATAGCCATTGCTGTAAGCTACGAATAAGAATAGAAGCTTGAATCACCAACAACACTGCGATGTGACGCATCGGAATAATAAGAAGAATAATTTCCTTTAATGTTTACGATCAGACGATAGTTATTGTAATCGTCAGTTGTTGAGATGTTGCTTTCGGATAAGCCCTCTGGTTTATCAAGTTGTACATAATGTTCTCCGTTTGTTGCTGGAAGCGTTGTAACGGAAGAAGATGCCTTTATTACTGTTACTTGTTGAGAAAGTACCAGCATAAGAACTACTGCTCCCATGAATAAGAATATCCAAGATGTTTTGCACAGAACTCACCAGGAACATAGATGTAATTTTTTTTGCTGTTTATTAGGAATATACACGGCGTGCAGGTGTTGGAAGTTTCTTTTTCTTTCCATTGACATAAGCATATTTGCTGCCACGTTTCATGGTGATCGTCTTAGAACCTTTTTTTGAAAGTGATCTTCCATGTTTTAGAAGAGTAAGAATAAGAAACACCTAATCCCTTTCTGGAATACATAGCTTGCGGAATTACATGGTTGTATTACCACGTAAGAAGCCAGGTGCTTTTGTTTTAGATCGTCTTACCATTATAGATTGCACCGCGAGCTTTCTTTTTACTGCTTTTTACCAGCAACTTTTAAAGTGTATGTGCGTTTTGTCGTTGCATAGGATGCGGCAGATACATTTGCAGGTATTGCCGTACCAATGACTGAAACTGATAATAGTGTTGTAATAAATAACTTTGTAATCTCATTGTTTATCTCCCTTTCTCATAGATTAAATCGTAACATATTTGTAATATTAATGCAATAAAAAGACTGTATCTCTTTGGATTTCCTGAGATACAGTCTGATATTATTAGATAAAATTAATTAAAAGAATTACAGAGTGACTGGTAAAGAGCAGATCCGATCGCCTCAGATCTAGCGTCAATTCTTGCAGATTCCGTGCTGTTAGAGATGAATCCCATCTCGGCAAGGGCACTCATCATTTTTGTTCCTCGAAGTACTGCAAGTCCAGGACGGTATACAAGGCTTCGGTCATAAGAAGACCCTTTTGTATACCCCATTCCGCTTAGCGAAGAGGAATGAATGACACTGGCATATGTTTTATAATCCTTATATAATGTTTCAGTTCCTTTTGCACTGGCAGAGTCTGCAGAATTGATATGTCACTTAAAAAAACCGGGTTCAGCATTGACGGCGTTAGCCAGATCATAACGTTCGGTAAGAGTAGGATACCAATCAGAGAGTCTGGTGTAATAAACCTTATACAGCGGATCAGAGTCAAAGTTTGTCTTGATATTCTGAACGATCTTTAAGGTCATGTTCTTTTCGATATAACCGTTTCCAGTTGCGCCGCTGTCTTTTCCACCATGTCCGGTCATCAATAACAATGACTCTGTAGAACATATCCTTTTTGGTGCCGCATACTTGACATAGATATAAGAATCTGTCTGAGTAACAGAGAATCCTTTGATCGCTGATGTTGTCAGATTGATATAAGTTTTTGCCATTTAGATAAGAAACTTTATAAGTTAAAGAATCCTTGATCGTGCAGTTAGAGCTGTGTTTAAAAAAGTTGCGGTAATCTCCGTCAATGATGATCTGTAACTGTTTATTCCAGTAATCATCGTTGGAACTTATAGAAGATGATGAAAGACCATCAGGTTTTCTGATCCGGATAGAATAATCAGATTCAGATGCTGTGATCTTTGTTGTACTTCCAGAAGGATTGGAAGTCTGAGGCTTTGTATTTGATGGAGTTGGAAGGAGCAGGTTTATCAGTACTGCCCTTTGAGATTACTCCTGATAACAGACGATTGTTCCATGAATAATTTAATCCTAGCTTTTTTTGCAACGATATCTCCGGGAACCATGATATAATTTTTCTTTTTTGCGATATAACGGATTTTTCGAGTGCAGATGGAAGGGTGAATTTCTTCCCATTCAAGGTAGCTGTTCTGCTGTTTAAAGTCATCACAAGTTTCTGAGAATTTCGTTGTAATGTAACTCATTTTTTTGGAACTTGAATATGAATATTTTGTTCCAAGAGAAGAACAGCGACCGAAGATCCAGT
>ENA-OQES01000881-OQES01000881.1-human-gut-metagenome-genome-assembly--contig:-NODE-881-length-11993-cov-2.328249_pt1 | contig 11993 bp, 19 predicted proteins | sample MGYA00242798_ERZ504641 | MGnify/ENA primary metagenome ERZ504641 (study PRJEB26092, sample SAMD00036327) | human gut metagenome | host: Homo sapiens | study: EMG produced TPA metagenomics assembly of... | reverse complement strand
ATTGATGCTATAATAGGATATGATTTTATTTATTATTCTATCCGTATAGCAATTTTTTGTGCTGTTGATGAAAAGCGGAAATACTGTCAGTAAGAAAATGATACATCACAGCAGCAGCGTAACAGATATCTGGAGGAACTATGAAGATTATAATTATCGATGTGGAAAAGAGGTTCTGCCCTGGCAGAAGAACTGACCATGGTAAAAATCATGAAGTGGCGATTGTAGATATATCCGCTCAGAAATTACAGGAGGTAGGAGAGGATCTGGATGCCCTGCAGATTCATGGAAACGGATCCAGCATCAACGTTCTGACGGATGCCGGTGTGACATCTGCAGATCTTGTGATCGCAGTGACCGGATCGGATGAACTGAATCTGCTGTGTTGTCTTGTGGCAAAAAAGTCTGGGAAAATGTCATACAGTTGCCCGGGTAAGAAATCCGATTTACAACAAGGAAATCAATCTGATGAAAGAGAGTCTTGGCATTTCCATGATCATCAACCCGGAGATGGCAACTGCTGCAGAGATCGCACGGCTGCTTCGCTTTCCTTCGGCCATTAAAATTGATCCTTTTGCCAAGGGAAAAGTGGAACTGTTAAAGTTCCGTCTGAAACCGGAATTCCGTCTGGACGGTAAGTCTATCGTTGAGATCAACATGAAAGGGAAACATAATATTCTGGTTGCGGGTGTAGAACGTGGCGAGCAGGTATTCATCCCGAACGGTGATTTTGTACTGCAAAACGGTGATCTGGTATCGATCCTGGCATCTCCGAAAAATGCTTCCGCATTTTTCAAGTCTATTGGTTTAAAGACCAATCAGGTGAGAAACTGTATGATCGTGGGTGGCGGAACCATTGCTATCTTCCTTGCAAGAATGTTGCTGGAGATGAAAATGCGCGTTGTGATCATCGAACAGTCCAAAGAGCGATGTGAGCTGCTGGCAGATCTGCTGCCGGATGCAACGGTGGTCAACGGGGATGGTACAAGCAAGAACCTGCTGTTTGAAGAAAATCTGGAAAACGCTGAAGCGTTTGTGGCACTGACCAATATGGATGAGGAAAATATTCTGCTTGGTATGTTTGCGGAGCGGATGTCCCATGCAAAAGTAGTCACAAAGGTCAATCGTGTGGCGTTTGATGATATTACAGACGAACTGGAACTCGGAAGTCTGATCCATCCGAAATATATCACGACGGATCGGATTCTTCAATATACGAGGGCAACTCAGAACTCCATCGGAAGTAATGTGGAGACACTGTATCATATTCTGGACAGCAAGGCAGAGGCTCTGGAGTTCGTGATCCGGGAAAATTCTTCGGTAGTTGGCGTGGAACTGAAAGATCTGCGGTTGAAGAATAACCTGTTGGTGGGCTGTATCAACCGGGGCGGTAAGGTATTGATTCCACGTGGCGATGACAGTCTGATGGTGGGTGATACGGTAGTTGTGGTAACCAGTCAGAAATGCCTGCGGGACATTGAAGATATTCTGGAAAAATAGGAGAGATACGTATGAATTATCGAATTATTACCTATGTGATCGGCTGGGTACTGAATCTGGAAGCCATCTGCATGACACTTCCGGCAGTTACCGGGCTGATCTATGGAGAAAAAAGCATGGACCTCCTTTTTGATCACAGGACTGATCAGTGCGCTGGCAGGAACGCTCCTTGTAGTGCGTCGACCGGAAAAAATCCGCACTTTTTTCATGAAAGAGGGATGTGTATCGGTAGCTCTTTCCTGGATAGTGCTCAGTCTGATTGGCTCGTTACCTTTTATGATCAGTGGGACGATTCCGCATTTTGTGGATGCTCTTTTTGAGACGGTCTCCGGTTTTACAACAACGGGAGCCAGCATTATGGCATCTGTGGAAGATGCACCTCGTTGTATCCTGATGTGGAGAAGTTTTACCCATTGGATCGGTGGTATGGGTGTTCTGGTATTATTGCTTTCTATTATTAAGATGAGTGGTGGTTCACAGATGAATCTGATGAAAGCGGAGAGTCCGGGTCCCTCAGTCAGCCGTCTGGCACCTACCGTACGTTCTACGGCAAAGATTCTGTATACGATCTATCTTCTGATGACGGTGCTGGAGACTGTGATTCTGCTGTTATGTGGAATGCCGGTATTTGATGCGCTGACAACTGCTTTTGGTACAGCCGGTACCGGAGGGTTCGGAATCAAGAATGACAGTATGGGTGGCTATAGCACAACGATTCAGATTGTTGTTACTGTATTCATGATTCTGTTTGGTATTAATTTCAACGTGTATTTTCTGCTTTTGTCAAAAAAATTGGAAACAGGCACTGAAAAATGAGGAGGTACGCTGGTATCTGGCCATCATTCTGGGAGCGATTCTTCTGATTGGATGGAATATCCGGGGAGTCTATGGAAGCATGGGAAAGGCAATCCAACAGGCTGCTTTCCAGGTTGCATCGATTATTACTACTACCGGATTTGCGACGGTCGATTTTAATCTCTGGCCGGAGGTTTCCCGGACGATTCTCGTGCTTCTGATGTTTGTCGGTGCGTGTGCAGGCAGTACCGGTGGAGGTATTAAAGTTTCGCGTTTTATTATCCTGTTAAAAGCGATGAAGAAAGAGATCAAGCAGTATCTGCATCCCCGTCAGATCCGGAAAATCCAGATGGATGGAAGAGTTGTGGAGCATGAAGTGGTAAGAAATGTCAATGTGTTTATGGTTGTGTATATCATGATTTTTGCGACTTCTATGTTTGTTCTGGCATTTGATAATCTGGATCTGATCACGAATTTTACGGCGGTTGCGGCAACTTTTAATAATATTGGTCCCGGACTGGAGTTGGTTGGACCGACGGCGAACTTTAATGTGTTTTCGGATGTTGGTAAGTATGTGTTGATTTTTGATATGCTGGCGGGACGGTTGGAGATTTTTCCGTTGCTGCTGGTGTTCTTTCCGGATACGTGGAGGAAGTTCTAAAATAAGAGAGGGCGTTTGCCAACATGGGGACGCCAGAAAGAGAATTGGCAGGAGGACGCCAGAAAGCCGATCGCACTGTCTGCGGCAACGTGGGCAGGGCAACTTTAAGCTAGCCGCTAACTTCGGCTATGGTTCACGAGGGTCAGCTGACCCTCGCGAAAGCCTGCGTAAGCGTCGGATCTTAAAGCTTGCCCTAACCGCCCACAAAGTGTTGCTACGCAAACAGTGCGATCGCTTTCTGGCTGTTTATTGGCTGTAATTGTGGTGAGCGGTAAGTAAACTGTGCCCCCCCCTGTCAAGGACATTTTGAATTAGTGTAGTGCCTAGTTTTTTAGACACCTACACAAAGATAATATCCCTGATTTGGGACATTCCATCGTTGGGGTATCCGTAGAAGTGGACACATGACAGTGTTGGCAATTGGAGAAGAGAAGTGGTGTAGTAACTGGGAGATGTTGGTAATGAAACATGAAAATTGATGTTTGGAAGGTATAATTAGAATATGTTGATGGATTATGAAGGTGAAAAGACCGGAAACAAAAAGAGCCGACAGGTGTATTTGCGTGATGCGAGATACAATACCTGTCGGTTTTAATGTTTTGAGGATGGTAGCATAGTGTTTTGTGTACTACTCATCCCAGCCTTCGTAGAATCGAATATTTACGGAGATGATACGGACGATGTCTTCCGGGGTCAGGTCGAGGTCGGAGGGGTCGGAGATGCTGGGAAGGTTTGGTTCTTCTTCGTCCAGTTCTACGGTGATCCAGTTGTAGGCGGCTTCGTTGGCATTCTCGATGGCTTCGTCCAGAGTATCTCCGGTGGAGGTGCAGCATTCGAGATCCGGAAAGTAGCCGTTGTATGTTCCGTCTTCAATTTTTGCGGAAGACAGCAGGGTACATAAATTTCATGGGTAAGACTCCTTTGTTTTTTGATTCTGTGATTTAGTATAATAGTGTTTGAAACAGCGTTTCATAGTTTTGCTACCAAACATTTTTTTTAGTATACAACATCTTTTAATGATTGGCAAATAAATGCGGAAAATATAAATAAGAAAATCAAGTCCTTTTCAGAAAACAACAGTTGAGATGAAGGAAAATCAGAGATATAATAAAAGAACAGAATCTGTCAGAAAAGAGTACAAAAGCAGGAGGGTTTTAACATGAGGGAAAAATTTAGGAGCAAAAGCATATACATATCCACAGCCGGTATTTATCCTGGCAGCTTACGGAGAGGACGGAACACCGAATGCAATGAATGCAGCCTGGGGCGGCATCAGCGATGACAAAGAACTGACCATGTGCATCAGTGCCAGTCATAAGACAACCGAAGATATCCTGGCGAAAAAAGCATTTACTGTAAGTATGGCAGATGCCGCTCATGTGGAAGCATGTGATTATGTGGGAATCGTTTCCGGAACCAAAGAGCCGGACAAATTCGCAAATGCAGGATTTCACGCAGTAAAATTCAGAGTTCATAGATGCACCACTGATCGAAGAACTCCCGATTGCCGTAGAATGCAGACTGAAAAGCTACGACCCGGAAAAGTTGTCGGATGGTGGGAGAAATCGTAAACATCAGTGTGGATGAGCGTGTACTGGACGAGAACGGTAAAGTGGATGTGGCAAAAGCTCAGCCAATTACGTTTGATCCGTTTAACAATACCTATGTGGTACTGGGGAAAATTCGTTGGAAGAGCATTTCATGATGGAATGAATCTGAAAAAATAATGTAACTGTTCAGTAACTTCACAGTTAAGATTCGATGAAGAGTTATTGAATAAAAACATCTGAACAGATGGGGGAGATACACCATGACAGCACGGATTCTGAATCACGGATTGAGTAGTTTTTGGGAGCTATTGCGGACTGAACTATGCATATGCTTACATTAAAAATATTGTTACCTATACGGCGGCAGATTTTATCCATGACAATCTGGGATCCATAGCCGGTGCAACTGGTGTGATTCTTTTTGTACTGGTAATTGTATTTGCCAGGCATGATCAGGATATGCGAAAGATCGCACGAAAGGAAGCAAAACAGAAGAAAGAGCTGGAAGAAGCCCTTGAAGCGGCCAGAGAGGCCGGCATGGCGAGAATGGTATTTCTGCGGAATATGTCTCATGATATCCGTACACCGCTGAATGCGGTTCTCGGATTTACCGATCTTGCGTTGAAAGAAGGAACGGATGTATCAAAGATCCAGGAATATCTGGAGAAAATCCGGGTATCCGGCAATCATCTGCTGGCAATCGTCAACGAGGTGCTTGAGATCAGTAGGATCGAGAGCGGACAGACGGAACTCTACGAGGAACCGGCAGATATGGATGTGATCGTGGAAGAAGTTGCGGTGATCATCCGGGAACAGACACAGGAGAAAAATCAGCAGTTTGTGATTGACTTGTCCGGTGTTCAGAATCACGAGATTCTGTGTGATAAACTGCGGATCAAAGAGATCCTGGTGAATCTTCTGGGAAATGCTGTGAAGTTTACGCCGCAGGAAGGATTGATCACACTTCAGATTGTACAAATACCTCCATATGAGAAAGAAATTGGACATTATGAGATTCATGTAAAGACACTGGATGCGGAATGAGTCCTTCTTTTATGGAAAAAATGTTTGATCCTTTTGAACGGGAGAAGAACTCTACGCTCAGCGGTGTCCAGGGAACCGGACTTGGCCTTCCGATCGTTAAGCGGTTTGTAGAACTGATGGAAGGAACAATCGAAGCAATCTCCACTGAGGGTGTCGGAACAGAATTTATTATAAAAACAGACTTTCTGCTGGTGAGCAGGGCACTTTTGGAAACAACGAACAGACCATCAACAGTATCCGTGAAACAGCAGATCATGGAAAAACGGATTCTTCTTGTGGAAGATAATGAACTGAACCGGGAAATTGCTGCCACATTGCTGCAGGATGCCGGATTTTGAGGTGACAGAAGCAGGAGATGGCGCACAAGCAGTGGAACTGATAAAGCACGCAGCACCAGATACCTATGCGGCCATTCTCATGGACATCCAGATGCCTGTCATAGACGGCTACACCGCCACCCGCCAGATCCGGCAGCTAGAAGATCCGGCACTGGCAAACATACCAATCATTGCGGTTTCCGCAAACGCCCTTTGAAGAAGACAAAGTAGCCTCCCGCGCTGCCGGCATGAACGGTCATCTGGCAAAACCAATGAATACGGAGGCAGTGCTTGCGATGATGGAGGAAGTGCTGGGATGGAAAGAATCATAGAAGGAGATTATGCATGCTAAATCAGAACACCAGGAAAGCGTATCGGCGGATGTATCGGATTTATACCGAAGAAAAACGACTGCCGGTAAAACCGGGGGAAAATAGAACGAGAGTTATCTTCATGACAGAAATAAGAAGATGATTCTGGAAAGTATAAAGGAAATGAAAATTTTAAGTGAAAGACTCGATGCTGAGAATAAAAGCAGGCATCGAGATTTTCACATACAAAGGCTGGAGTTACCATATGAAAGAAGACCAAAACCGAACAGCACTGGGACAAGCTGCTTCATATCCGCACCAGTGGAAGAGATGATTCTCACTCGGATCAGTACCGATATCCCTATGAGCCAACACCATATACTGTATTGCAACGCCTTGCGGATTCCGGGTATATCCGAAAGCACAATCTGTTGTTGGATTATGGCTGCGGAAAAGGGCGGGTGGATTTCTTTTTGTCTTGGCAGACCAGATGTCAGTCTATCGGGATTGAATATGATGAGCGGATCTATGAAAATGCACAGAAAAATAAAGAGACAGCAGTTTCTCCGGACGGATATCTTTTGAAAAAGTGGATGCGACAGAATTCGTTGTCCCGGATCAGGCGGACAGAATGTATTTTTTGAATCCGTTTTCTGTAGAAATTTTGCAGCATGTGATAGCGAGAATACTGGAGTCCTATTACCGGAATATGAGACCGATCCAATTGTTCTTTTATTATCCTTCTGATGATTACATAGCGTATCTGATGAATGTGGAAGAGTTACAGTTTTCGGACGAGATTGATTGTAAAGATCTCTTTCCGGAAGAAAATCCAAGGGAAAGAATCGTAGTATTCGAACTGGGAGGAATCGCAGGTTGAAATATGGAAAGTTAAGGAACGCGAAGGAGGAAAACATTATGGGAGATCATGAAAGAGGAAAGCTGGATGACAGTGGATCTCATTATGACGGCTGTGCAGGCGGTCCCTGTGGATGCGATGGAGGAAGCGGAGGTTCACCGAGGAGAGGCGGTGGTGGAGATGGTCTGTGGATAATTTTGGGTCTGATCGTGGATTTTTGGAGGGGTAATCGGACTGGCAGAACTGACAGGAATACCGCTGGAAAACTGGTCGACAGGGATAATACTTTTCGTGATGTTTCTTCTGTTTCTGTTGTTTGGAGTGATTATTCCTTTGTTTTATTAAGAATAGAAAGAATATTCAGCATAAAAATATCACAAAAAAGGAAAAAAAGATTGACATTCAAGTATACTTGAATGTTATCATAAAAGTAAACAAAAAAGAAAGAAGGGTTTTTACAATGAGTGTTGATGTAACAAAAATGCCGAAACTCGGTTTCGGGCTGATGAGACTGCCGGAGAAGAACGGGGAACTGGATCTGGAGCAGCTTTGTAAGATGGTGGATGCGTATATGGCATCCGGAATGAACTATTTTGATACCGCTTATATGTACTGCGGAGGAAAATCCGAGAGCATTATCAAAAAAATGCGCTGGTAGAGCGTTATCCGCGTGACAGCTTTACGCTGACAAACCAAACTTCCGCAGTGGATGATGGACGAAGGAATTGACGGAAGAGATCGGATCTTCAATGAGCAGCTGGCACGTACCGGTGCGGGATATTTTGATTATTATCTGTTACATAGCGTAGAAGACGGAGCAAACTATGAAGGTTACGTCAAATACGACTGCTTCAACTGGGCGATGAAGAAAAAGAAGAAGGACTGATCCGTCATTTCGGTTTCTCTTTCCATGGAACACCGGAACTGCTGGATAAAATTTCTCTCCGAGCATCCGGAAGTAGAGATCGTACAGATCCAGATGAATTATGCAGACTGGGAGAATCCGCTGGTACAGTCCGGTCGATTGTATGAAGTTCTTCGCAAATACAACATGCCTTTCCTGGTTATGGAGCCTGTCAAAGGCGGTTCTCTTGCCAGTGCGTCTCCGGAAGTAGAGGCAGAGATGAAAAAGATCAAACCGGACGCTTCCGTAGCATCCTGGGCACTGCGTTTTGCGGCATCTCTTCCGGGCGTTGCCACAGTATTGTCCGGCATGTCCAACGAAGAGCAGATGAATGACAACCTGAAGACATTTACCAATTTCGAACCACTGTCAGAAGAAGAGCGGAAAGTAATCGAAAAAGCACAGGATGAACTGAAGAAAAATCCAACCGTTCCATGTACTTCCTGCCGGTACTGCTGCGATGGATGTCCACAGCAGATTTCTATCCCGGATGTCTTCCGTGCGTTAAATACCATCCGTCTGTATGGAGAAAAAGATCGTGCACAGTCTTATTATGAAAAACTGACACAGACTTCCGGAAAAGCAGGTGACTGTATCCAGTGTGGCCAGTGTGAGAGTGTCTGTCCGCAGCACCTGTCCATCATTTCATTACTGGAAGAAGCATCGGAAAACTTGACAAATAATGAAAAAAGATTCATCCATGCCAGAAAAGCGTGATAGATGCGTTAAATATGTTTTCTGTATTGCTTTTTGTTGGGGAAAATGTTAATATATTAGCAAATGAACACGAAACAAAGAATACCTGCAGAGATGGGAAGACGCACTGCAGGTATTCTTCTGCAACAGAAAGGAACAACATATGAAGACAACACTGATTATCATGGCAGCAGGGATTGGTTCACGGTTCGGAACAGGAATCAAACAGCTGGCAAAGATGTCGGACAACGGAGAGATCATCATGGATTACTCGATCTATGATGCAAAAGAAGCAGGATTTGACAAAGTGGGTTTTTGTAATCCGTAAAGATATTGAAGAAGAGTTCAAAGCGGTGATCGGAAACCGTATTGGTTCTCAGATCGAAGTGGAATATGTATATCAGGAACTCACTGATCTGCCGGAAGGCTTTACTGTTCCGGAAGGACGTGAAAAAAACCATGGGGAACAGGTCAGGCAGTACTGGCGTGCAAAGATGTAGTGAAAGAGCCGTTTGTGATCATCAACGCAGATGATTACTACGGAAAAGAGGCTTTCGTAAAACTGCATGATTTTCTGATAAATGGAAAACAGGAAGGCGAAGTTCTGAATATGGCAATGGCAGGATTTGTCCTGAAAAATACTGTCAGCGAGAACGGAGCAGTTACCCGTGGGATCTGTACCGTGGATGACGATGATATGCTGACTGATGTTCTGGAAACATCCGGTATCGCAATCGAAGCAGACGGAACGGTAGTCTGTGACAGAGAAGAAGTAAAGTCCTGGATCACACCGGATGTTCACGTGTCCATGAATATGTGGGCTGCTTATCCGGAATTTCTGGACAAGCTGGAGAGCGGATTTGCAGAATTCCTGAAAGACGAATCCGGAGATCCGTTAAAGAAAGAATATCTGATCCCGATCATCGTGGATGGTCTGTTAAAACAGAACAAAGCGGCAGTGAAGGTACTGGAGACACAGGACAAATGGATCGGAATTACTTATAAAGAAGATACAGAGCTGGCACAGGCAGGCTTCCGTGAAATGATTCGTTCCGGTAAATATCCGGCAAAGCTGTGGGATTGATTTTGAGAAAGTAAAAGAGAAAATGACAAAGCATCAGGGTGAAAATCGGAGATGTGGGAAGTCCCAGAATCTGATTTTAATCTGGTGCTTTTTCAGTTGCGTGGATAACGGGTCAAAGTCCGTTCGGTTTCTGAGCTCTTCCGGAATTTTACAAAAGTTCAGGAATCCGCATGGCTGTAAAAGTGAGACAAAAAGGGCAGAAAAAGAAAAGGGATGACATTTTGGCAGAGTTTGTATATAATAGAGGAAGTGTCAGCGAGATGAAAACGGAAAAAACGAAGGAAACAGGAGAACAGAAAATGAAAGCATATGATTATGTTGTAGTAGGAGCTGGTCTGTACGGCGCCGTATTTGCCCGGGAAGCGGTGAAAAAAGGGAAAAAGGTGCTGGTGATCGACAAACGCCCAAACATCGCGGGAAATGTATATACGGAGCAGATGGAAGGGATTCATGTACATAAATACGGTGCCCATATTTTCCATACCAACAATAAAAAATGTGTGGGACTATGTGACATCTTTTGCGGAATTTAACCGCTTTACGAACTCCCCGGTGGCAAATTACAAGGGTGAGCTGTACAGCCTGCCGTTTAATATGTATACCTTCAATAAGATGTGGGGTGTGGTGACACCGGAAGAGGCAGCAGCCAAGATCGAAGAACAGAGACAGGCAGCAGGTATCACCGAGCCGAAGAATCTGGAAGAGCAGGCGATCTCTCTGGTTGGAACAGATATTTATGAGAAACTGATCAAGGGTTACACACAGAAACAGTGGGGACGTCCGTGTACAGAGCTTCCGTCATTTATCATCCGCCGTCTGCCGGTGCGTCTGACTTTTGATAACAACTACTTCAATGCGCTGTATCAGGGAATCCCGGTAGGTGGTTACACAAAGATGGTTGCCAATATGCTTGAAGGTATCGAGGTAGAACTTGGTGTGGATTATCTTGAGAAGAAAGAGTATTATGACAGTCTGGGAGAAAAGATCGTATATACCGGACCGATCGACGCATATTTTGCCTATGAACTGGGTACACTGGAATACCGTTCGGTACGGTTCGAGACAGAGGTACTGGACAAACCGAATTTCCAGGGAAATGCAGCTGTGAACTACACAGATGCAGAGACTCCATGGACACGAATCATCGAACATAAATGGTTTGAGTTCGGAAAAGATGAGAATGGTCAGGAACTTCCGAAGACAGTCATCAGCCGGGAATACAGCTCCGAGTGGAAACCGGGCGATGAACCTTATTATCCGGTCAATGATGAAAAGAACGGAAAACTCTATGAAGAATATAAGAAACTTGCTGAGAAAGAAAATGATGTGATTTTCGGCGGCAGACTGGGTGAATATAAGTATTATGATATGGATGCGGTGATCGCAGCGGCACTGGATATGAGTGAGAGAGAGCTGGGATAATTGCATTCTGGTTATGACAGACATTTATGTATAAATATCTGAGGAAAAACTAAAAATCAGTGTAGTACAATGTTTGATTTCAAACCGTACTACACTGTTTTTAGATAAACAATATATCATTTGCGTCGATAATCAGACACACTCTAGAACTCAATCTCTTTCAGATACCGTGCCACAGCATCCTGCCAGGTAGGAAGCGGCTCGAATCCGTTTTCTACGAGTTTGGATTTGTCCAGGCGGCTGTTGAACGGGCGTTTTGCTTTGGATACGCCGTATTCAGCAGTGGTAACCGGAGCGACGGACACGTGGTCTTCGGAATACTCCTCACGTCCCATTGCGACAGCCTGACGGAAGATTTCTTTTGTGAAATCATACCAGCTGATATATCCGCCCTCATTGGTTGCATGATAATAACCGTATTTCTCTGTCTCGATCATGTCGACCAGCAGTCGTGCCAGATCGTAGGTATAGGTAGGAGTACCGATCTGATCGGAAACAACGGTCAGCTTGTCGTGTGTCTTTGCTACGTTCAGCATGGTTTGATAAAGCTTTTTTCCGTTCTTACCGAATACCCATGCGATACGCACGATAAAATATTTTCCAGAGTGGAAGATACCGCAAGTTCTCCGTCCAGTTTGGTCTGTCCGTATACATTTAACGGTTTGTAATCCTTGCAGTCCGGCTGCCACGGTTCGGTTCCCTGTCCGTCAAATACATAGTCGGTGGAAATGTAAACCACTTTTTGCATCCAGTTCTTTGCAGACAGAAGCGATATTAGCAGTTCCATCTACGTTAATGGCCTTTACTTTTGCCTGTTTGTCTTCATCCTCTGCCAGATCAACAGCAGTCC
>ENA-OQES01000880-OQES01000880.1-human-gut-metagenome-genome-assembly--contig:-NODE-880-length-11995-cov-2.021318_pt1 | contig 11995 bp, 18 predicted proteins | sample MGYA00242798_ERZ504641 | MGnify/ENA primary metagenome ERZ504641 (study PRJEB26092, sample SAMD00036327) | human gut metagenome | host: Homo sapiens | study: EMG produced TPA metagenomics assembly of... | reverse complement strand
CCAAGGCCCGCCGCGACAAGCGTCGCAGCAATGCTTTGGAAGCTGGAGGCCCCCGCACTGGTCAAGTGCAGCAACTGCGGCTCTCTGAAGCTGCCCCCACCAGGCATGTGGCAACTGCGGTTACTACAAGGGCGAGGAAGTCATCAAGAAGGCCTAATTTGCGCGTAATTGGTGGCATAATGGTGTTATGTACAGAAGGGGAGGGCGCATGCCTTCCCCTTCTTGTTCTGTCTGAAAGGAGGTGGATGCGGTGGCAATGAAGATCGCACGGGTGGAACCCGGCAGCGAAGCGGAGGTGCTGGGCCTTGGCCCGGGTGACGAGCTTTTGAGCGTGGATGAGAACGAGCTGAACGACAGTCTGGACTACGATTTCTACACCGACAGCAAAAGCTTCCACCTGAAAGCAAAGGTGGCAGACGGCATCCGCGAGTGGGATGTGCAGCGCACGGAGCGCGGTCCCTTTGGCTGCGATTTCCAGACCTATCTGGGCGATCAGAAGCACTCCTGCTCCAACCACTGCATGTTCTGCTTCATCGACCAGCTGCCCCCCAGGTATGCGCGAGAGTCTTTACTTCAAGGACGATGACGAGCGGCTTTCCTTTTTCGTTCGGCAACTATATCACCATGACGAACATGCAGGACCACGAGATCGACCGCATCATCAAGATGCACATTTCGCCCATCAACATTTCAGTACACACCACGAACCCGGCAGCTCCGTGTGCGGATGCTAGCCAACAAGCGCGGCGGCGAGGTGCTCAAGTATCTGCCCCGTCTGGTGGAGGGCGGCATCGCCGTCAACTGTCAGCTGGTGCTGTGCCGCGGCATCAACGACGGCGACGAACTGCGCCGTACCCTCTCCGACCTGTTGGAGCTTATCCCCCATGGTGCAGAGCATCGCTGCGGTGCCCTGCGGCGTGACGGATTACCGCGAGAAGCTGTTCAAGCAGACACCGTATGATGCAAAGACCAGCGCCGAAGTCATCGACATCATGGAAGAATTCGGCGATGAGTGCAAGCGCCGCCACGGCAAGCGCATCATTTATCCCAGTGATGAATGGTACCTCAAGGCAGGCAGGCCCATCCCGCCGGAAGAGTTCTACGAGGACTTCGACCAGCTGGAAAACGGCGTGGGCATGATGCGCCTGTATGCCTCGGAATTTCTGGCGGAGCTGGAAAAGCCCCACCGCATCTACGGCACCAAAAAGATGGACGTGGTCACGGGCGAAATGGCTTCGCCGCTCATCCACCAGATGATGGCTGAGCTGCACCGCCAGTACCCCATGGTCGAGGTGACGGTGCACACCATCAAGAACAAATTCTTCGGCGGCAATGTGGGTGTGGCCGGGCTTGTAACGGCGACCGATATCATTGCTCAGTGCGAGGGCAAGCTGACCAGCGGCACGCTGGGCGTGCCCGCCGTGATGCTGCGGGAGGAAAAAGACACCTTTCTGGACGACATCACCACCGACCAGCTGGCCCAGCGCCTTGGCGTGAAGGTGGAGGTGCTGCCGACCTCTGGCGGCGACGAAGCCCGCGCCCTGCTGCGCAGCGGCCTGCACATTGCAAGGAGAAGAAGAGCATAAAAGAAAACCCTCTCCGTCATCGCTGCGCGATGCCACCTCTCCCGAAGGGCGAGGTTTTATGCATCTTTCGGCAGAAGTGATAAAAGCTCCCCCTTTCGGGGGAGCTGGCGCGGCGTAAGCTGTGCCTGAGAGGTTGTAAGAAAGGAGGAACCCCCTATGAGCAAACCGATCGTAGCAGTGGTGGGCCGCCCCAACGTGGGCAAATCCACCCTGTTCAACAAGCTGTGCGGTCAGCGCCTTGCCATTGTGGAGGACACGCCGGGCATTACCCGCGACCGCAATTTTTGCCAACTGCGAGTGGAACGGCCATGACTTCCTGCTGGTGGACACTGGCGGTATTGAGCCCAAGGCTACCGAGGGCATTCTGGCCCACATGCGGGAGCAGGCCCAGATCGCATTGACACTGCAGACTGCATCATCATGGTGGTGGACGTGCGCGACGGCCTGACCGCCGCGGACGAGGATGTGGCCCACATGCTGCGCCGCAGCCACAAGCCCATCATTCTGGCCGTGAACAAGTGCGACAAGGTGGGCGATGCCCCCATGGAGATGTACGAGTTCTACAACCTCGGCTTTGACGAGGTGATGCCCATTTCGTCCGTGCACGGCCACGGCACCGGCGACCTGCTGGACGCTGTGTGCGCCCATCTGGACTTCAGCGAGACGGTGGTGGAAGAGGACCGCATCCCGGTTGCCATCATCGGCCGCCCCAACGTGGGCAAGTCCAGCCTGACCAACCGCATTCTGGGCGAGAACCGCATGATCGTGGCAAACGAGGCGGGCACCACCCGTGATGCCATTGACACCCCCCGTGGACAACGCCTACGGCAAGTTCATCTTTACCGATACCGCCGGTCTGCGCAAGCGCAGCAACATCACCGACGGTCTGGAGCGTTATATGGTAGTGCGCGCACTGGCCGCTGTGGAGCGCAGCCGCGTGGCGCTGATCCTTGTGGATGCCACCGTCGGCTTACCGAGCAGGACAGCAAGGTGGCCGGTTATGCCCACGATCAGGGCAAGGCGTGCATCATCGTCGTCAACAAGTGGGACGCGGTGGAAGGCAAGGAGACCAACACCATGGAGCTGCAGCGCCGCGATTATGCCGAGTGCTTCAGCTTTATGGGCTATGCTCCTATCATCTTCATCTCGGCTCAGACCGGCTACAACGTGAACAAGCTCATGCAGCTGATCCGCGATGTGGACAGCCAGAACGGTGCCCGCGTGCCCACCGGCGTGCTGAACGAGATGCTGGCCCGCGCTACCGCCCGGATGCAGCCGCCCAGCGACAAGGGCCGCCGCCTGAAGATCTTCTATCTGACTCAGGCATCCACCCGCCCGCCCACGTTCGTGGCCTTCGTCAACTCCAAGCAGCTGTTCCATTTCAGCTATCAGCGGTATCTGATCAACCAGATCCGGGAGAACTTTGGTCTGGAACACACTCCCATCCGTCTGGTGATCCGCGAGCGCGGCTCCGGCGAAGTGGGCGCAAAGGACGTGTAAGCGCCCGCAAAGGAGGCATCCGTTTCTATGATGAAAGCGATCCTGATCGCCGCAGCTACCATCCTGCAGGCGTACCTGCTGGGCAGTGTGGATACCGGCATCCTCGTCAGCAAATTCGTATATCATGACGATGTGCGCAATCATGGCAGCGGTGCGGCCGGCATGACCAACATGCTGCGCACCTTTGGCAAGAAAGCTGCCGCCATGACCGCGACAGGCGATGTGCTCAAGGGCGTGCTGGCCGTGTGCATCGGCCGGTGGCTGTTCCACATGCTGCCCGCCGATGCCGGCGTTTCGCCGTATCTGGGTGTCTATCTGGCCGCTATCTTTGCAGTGCTGGGCCATCTGTACCCGCTGTACTTCGGGTTCAAAGGCGGCAAGGGCGTGCTGGTGGCAGCTGGTGCCATTCTGGCCATCCAGCCGGTGCTGCTGCCGTTTCTGGCCATTATCTTTCTGGTGTGCCTGATCCCCACCGGCATGGTGTCGCTGGGCAGCGTGGCCATGGCAGCACTCTACCCGGTGCTGACCATCATTTACGGTTCCCTGCAGGGCTATGCCGCCGGTGATATGCTGGTGTGCGCCATTGGCTCCGGCTTTATGTCCGGCATGGTGATCTATATGCACCGCGCCAATATCCAGCGCATCCGTGAGGGCAAAGAGTACCGCTTCGGAAAGCACAATGAAAAAATAAAAGCATTATAAAATGCCCCGCAGCCTGCTGGTTTTCCGGCAGTGCTGCGGGGCATTTTTGTTTATGTTATTTTGGTTCCGGGCGGCCTGCTCAAAATCGTACTCGTCAAAAGTCTCTTCTTCGGAAGGAATGGCCTCGGCCACCTCGGCCTTGGCGCGCTCCTTCAGGCGGGAGAGAAACGCATCGGCGGGGATGCCGCTCTGGCGAGGTGAAAGATCCGGTGCCGGATGGCCGTCCGGCAGGTGGGCACCAAAGGCCGGCACAAAGAAGAACTTGCGCACAATGAAGATCAGGGCGATGGCTCCTACGCTGAGCAGGTTTTCTACTGCCGAGTCATGGCCCACTACCAGATGACGGGCAATGGCGTAGAGCAGCACTTCCAGGCTGCTGCCGGGGCTGTGCTTGGCCAGCATCTTGATGAACTCGATGCCGATCACGATGTCAAGGCTCCGCTCCAGAAAAATGCGGATCTCCACTTCGTTGCCGTCAAACAGCAGGCCGGGCATCCACTTGATGAGCGGCACAGCGCTGAGCAGCAGGCCGATGAGCACAAGGCCGGAGAGCAAAATTTCCAGCAGACTGGACGCCTGAATGATGCGGTTGCGCAGCTGGGTGCGCCAGCGGCTTTCCACATGGGAGGAGGAATTGTCCATATTGAGCCTTCCTTTGCAAAAAAAAGTTTCAACATTCATGTGTAATATTGTAACAGAAATGCAGGAAGCTGTCAATTGCTGGAAGATCAGACGGCACTGTTCGCTGCAGTGGCGGGTGCCACCGCTACATAGCCGGAATTTTTTGATGCAGTCCTGTCCGGCGGCGGTATCCAGCCAGTCGTAAAGCTGGCGTTCCGGGCTGTCGGCGGCAGCGTCCGCATGGAGAACGGCATAGAACTCGTTGCACAGCGGGTAGCTTTCGCTGGCGATGGTGTCGTTGGAAGGGGTCACGCCGTCCACGGCCAGCAGACGCAGGCCGGGCTGGGAGTACATCTGGTCGATGTAGTAGTAGACCGAGAAGCCGATGGCATTGGCGCTGTTGTTGTAGGCGGCGATGCTATCCACCAGCTCACCCATGGCAGCGGGAGCCAGCTCGGTGGGCGGGTCCATCAGTTCGCCGCCCTGAATGAGCAGCTTGCGGAACAGGGTCTGGCTGCCGGAGTCTTCGCCCCGCTGGAAGGGCACGATGGCAAGATCCTCGCCGCCCACTTCTTTCCAGTTGGTGATCTTACCGGCATAGATATCCTTCAGCTGCTGCCGGGTCAGGCTCTTGACCGGATTGTTCTCGTTCACGATGAACACCAGTGCGTCCCGGCCAATGGGTTTCTGTTCCAGCTGGGCGTTTGCTTCTTTCAGCTCTTCCTTTACGTAGTCCGGCGCTTCGTAGACCACCAGCATCCCTGGCAGCTGTACTCTTCATACCCGGGGTACAGGCCGAAGTTCTCCCACGCATAGGCCGTGGTGCTGACCGAAATGCCGCTCTGGGCTACTTCCAGATCGATGCCGGTGGTATCGGCCATCATCTGGGCCATCAGCGGGATGCAGGCAGTGCTGCCATCCAGCTTGGGAAAATCTTCCACGGTAAACAGCCCGATGGGTTCAAGCTCGCTCACGGAAGAAGCGGGTGCTTCCGGCGAGGTGGAAGCGCTGCTGGCGGGGGTGTCATTCCCCCTTGCAGGCAGTGAGAATGCCTGCGGCAGAGCAGGCGGCAAGGCCAAGCAGAAAGCTGCGGCGGGGAAAATTTTAGCACTTTTTTCATAAGGCGTTCCTCCAAAGTCTGGCTCAGTAGCCCATTTCATCGTCGGCGTTGATGGAAGAGAAGATGCTTTGGCAGTAAAGCCATTTGCCGTTCGTATCCATCCAGCCGTAGTAAAAGCCGCGTTTTGCAACGAACACGTGTTCTGGCAGCTGGTTCAGGCTGTTGTCGTAGTAGCTGTAGCAGCTGCCAAGGCCATAGAACACAATGTTGCCGATTTTCATCCAGCACGTCACACATTGAGCCGTTGCTGCTGGGCGCATTGGCGTTGCCACAGTACAGCGGCCTGCCCTCCGGTGTGGTGATGAGATAGTTTCAGGGGCATAATACTTGTCCTGCAGATGGGTCAGGTCGGAGACAAGGCCTTCTGGGGGCCGTACACGCGGGTGGCGGTGGTCTCAAAGTTATCGTTATCCCGCAGCTCCAGCCAGACGTAGCCGTCACCCTTGTTATCCATCATCACGCTTTGCTGGCCCTCCACTGGCTCCACGGTGGTATCAGTGATCAAATCGCCGGTTTCGGTGTTGAACACCTTCAACCGTCCGTCCTCATAGTAAAGGGCGATGGTGTCGCTCATGACGCTGGAAGCGTACAGCGGTGTCACCTCACCGGTAACAAGGTCGTGCAGATCATAGCCGAAAGTCGCCGCTCGTGCGCCATGTGACCACATAGGCCTTGGGGAAATAGCTGCTGGGCTGGTCGTCGAAGGCGCCGATGAGGGTGCGGTCCACGGTGGTAAGGTCCCGCAGCTCATAGCGGCCATCGCTGGTCTCGAAGCAGGCGGTGCCGCTGCCGCATACCTGTCGGAAGCCGGTGAAGACTTCGCCGGTGGCGGGGTTATAGAGCGTTTCGTCCGTTGGTTCGCCGCTGGCGTGGCAGGTGTCCAGCTCCACCCAGTCGGTCAGAACGTCCGGTGCATAGGAAAGGCTCAGGGCAGTAGTGGCATCTGCGCCGTAAGTCTGTGTACCGTCCTTCGTCTGTATAATGACCCAGCTGTGCAGGGCGGGTTCATCGTCCCATGCGTCCTCGGCAAGGTCTGCTGGGCGGGCATAGCAGGTGAACACCAGCCTGTCCCCGCACACGATGCAGCGGTATGCGCCATCCGGCACGGGCAGACGTTCGCCGGTGGAAAGGTCGATCACCTGACAGGTGCCGTAACCGTCGTAGCCGTTTTCGTAGCTGCCGTTCACGGCATGGGCTTCCTGCAGCACCAGCAGACCGTTCTGCATGGAGGCGTTCTGCTCCCCCTCAAAGGTCATGACTTCATTGCCGTCTTTGTCAAACAGGCCGCTGCGCCGTCCGCAATAAGCGTCCGGGTCGGCCCAGGTGCGGAACCAGTAGTTGGTCTCACCGGTCACGGTGTCCTGCAGAAGGTTCACGTTCTCGCTGCGGAAGGACTGGTACAGCACCTTGCTGCCGCACAGAACGGTGCAGGCACCGCCGGAATTGTCGTAACCGTAAAGTATCCGCAGCTTTCCGTCGTCCAGCCGGGAGCTGTCGTAAAGCGGATTTCCATTTTTGTCGGTGGGCACTGAGGAAGCAGGAGCAGCAGGCTTGCCGGAAGCGGGCGGCAGCACGCTGCAGCTGCAGCCAAGGGTAAGGCACAGGGCAGCGCATACAGCAGCGCTGCCTATGCGGCAAACGTTACGCTTCATAAAGATCACTCCTTACAGTATGGAAAGGAACAAAGTTTAAAAGAAAGCCGGAAAGGTTTTCCAGTTCAATTATAATACGAAACAGCCGCGCATTCCATTGCAGGAAAACGCGGCTGTTGATTACAGTTTTATGACAGACTTTCAGGACTGTGCTTTGGCTTTTTCAGCATCATCCATCCGGTCCAGCTGCTTGAGGAAGGCCAGCAGGAACGGCAGGGAAACAATAAAGGTGAGCGCATCCGCAATGGGCTGGCAGATCTCTACGCCTACAAGGCCGAAAGTGCGGGGCAGAATGAGGATGAGCGGAATGAAGAACACGCCCTGACGGCAGCAGGCCAGAAAGGTGGCGCGCCCGGCTTTGCCCACGCTCTGGAAGGTCATGTTTGCCACCACAATGACCGGCTGCAGCAGAATGGCAAGGCACTGATAGTGGAAGGCGGGCAGCGCCACGGCGGTAACTTCCGGGTCGTCGCGGAACAGGCGGATGAGGGCATCGCTGTCCACCCAGCACAGGCTCACCAGCACCACCAGCATACAAAAGGCTGCACCTATGGTAAAAAACTGCGGCTTTTTGCACCCGGCGGAATTTGCGCGCACCGTAGTTGAACGCGGCCACCGGCTGCAGACCCTGCCCAACGCCAATGGCTACCGAGATGATGAACATGAAAATGCGGGAAATGATGCTCATACCGGCAACGGCTGCGTCGCCATAGCTGCGGGCGGCGATATTCAGCAGCATGCCGCCGATGCTCTGCAGGCCCTGACGGCCAAAGCTGGGAGCACCGCCCACCAGGATCATGCCGAACTCCCGCGCTTCACGGGTGACGGCAGCAATACGGAACTGACTGACGGTTTTGCCCCGCAGGAACATGGACAGCAGGATGCAGAAGCTGATGCTTTGGCTGAGAGCCGTAGCAATGCCTGCACCGGCGGTGCCAAGGCTCAAGCCGAACATAAAGATGGGGTCCAGCACAATGTTCAGCACGCCGCCGGTCACAAGGCCGATCATGGCAAAGTTCGCCTTGCCCTCATAGCGCAGGATGTTGTTCATCACAAGGCTGGAGATCATAAGCGGGGCTGCAATGAGGATGGGCCGTGCATAAGCGCAGGCGTGGGGCAGAATGGTCTCGGTGCTGCCCAGCAGCATCATGAAGCTGGGCAGAGTGGCAAGGCCCACAACGGCCAGCACCACGCCAGCGGCCAGAGCAGTAAAAAAAGCTGGTGGAAGCAAAGCGGGTGGCGGCATCGGTGTTCCGGCTGCCAAGGCTGCGGCTGATGATGGTGCCGGAGCCGTGGCCCAGTGTAAAGCCAAGCGCCTGAATAATGGCCATCAGGCTGGAAACAATGCCCACCGCACCGGAAGCGCTGGTGGAGATCTGGCCCACAAAAAATGGTATCGGCCAAGTTGTAGATGCTGGTGATGAGCATACTTAAGATGGTAGGGGCGGCAAGACCGAGGATCAGCTTTGGAATGGGTGTCTCGGTCATTTTTTTGTATTGCTGAATGTTGAGCTCGTCTGCTGACATGAAAGAACCTCCTTTTATCATAAGGAATAGGTCAAGAAAAGCCGCCCAGCAGCAGAGCGGCGGATAATTTGAATGTGTGCACAGGATGCACGTTCCATAGTATAACGCAGCTGCGGCAAAAAGTCGAGAGCCGAACCGGTACAGAATGGTGCCTGAAATGCCCATGGAGCGGGAGAAAAACGGACGGAAAGCTTGACTGTTTTTGTCTGTTTTGCTAAAGGCTGGTCGAATTGCTTGTAGAAAATCACGATATGTGGTATCATTTACCATAAGGGAAACAAAAGAGCCTGTGCATCTGTACAGGCTGCATACAAAATATGAGCGGCAGCCGCAGGCAGAGCCGGGCGGCTGCGATCCATAGGAGGAACAAACCATGAAAACTGTTGCACAGACCGTGATCGAAGCCGATCACTTTTACACCATTGCCGCGCACACCGGCAACGTCATTCAGGCCGTGGAGGGCACCAAGGAAGCCGGTACCGTCCGTCTGGGCAAGTACGAGCATAAGCCTGAGCAGGAGTGGAGCTTTATCCGCGTGGGTGACGGCGTTTACCGCATCCGCAACCGCGCATCCGGCAAGCTGCTGGACCTGACCATGACCGGCACCGCCAACGGCACCTGGCTGCACCTGTGGGAGGATGTGGGCGGCACCTCTCAGATGTGGACTGTGGAGCCCACCCCCGGAAGGAACTGTGCGTCTGCGCTCTTCCTGGGCCGGCGGCAAGTGCGTGGACACCGTTGGCATGGGCGCTGCGGTTGGCACCGTGCTGCAGATCTGGCAGGAGGTGTCCGGCGCAGATGACCAGCTGTGGACCATTGCCGAGGTGAAGGAGCGCGCAAAGCGTGCCGCAAAGAAGGCCGAGGCGCCTGCTGTGGAGGCTGCCGCTGAAGCTGTACCCGCTGCAGAAAAGGCACCGGCCAAGAAGACTGCGGCCCGCAAGCCCCGCACCACCAAAAAGGCGGCTGCCGCCAAGGCAGAAGCTGCAGAAGAGGGGAAGGCAGAGACCGCAGTACCGGCAGAAAAGCCCGCAAAGCCTGCCCGTAAGACCGCCGCAAAAAGACCGCCGCCAAGGCTGCCGAAAAAGCAGAGCCTGCAAAGGCAGAAGTACCTGCAGAGGAAAAGCCTGCTGCGGAGAAGCCCAAGCGCAAGTGCGCACCCCGCAAGAAGAAGGAGACGGTCTGATCTCGTTCTGTTGACCTGTTAAAATGAAAGCGCCCGCCGGAGGTCCAGCCCTCGCCGGCGGCGCCTTTTGGTTATTCTGGAAGCTGCTTTGAAAACAAAGCGGTTTTTATCAAATTCCAGCAAACCTTCGTCCCGCATTTTGCACAGCTCTTTGGAGAGGGCGCTGCGGTCCAGATTGAGGTAGTCGGCCATCTGCTGGCGGTTGAAGGGCACCTCGAACTCCATCCTGCCGCAGCGTGCTGCCTGTGCGGAAAAATAGGTCAGCAGCCGTCCGCGCACAGTCTTGGGCGTTGTGCAGAAGATGCGCTGCGAAAGGCTGAGGTTCTTGCGCATGGACACCGCCAGCAGGCGGCGCAGCAGCTTGTCTTTCAGCGCTGGCTCGATCCGCGCATCGGTAAGGGCGGCAGTGTGCAGGAACAGTATTTCGCAATGTTCGGCCGCAACAGCATCCACCATCAAGGCCTCGCCGCAAAAGGCGTAGGTCTCGGCAAAGGCCTGCCCGGCACCTACGCTGCTCAGGATGCTTTTGGTGCCCCAGAGATCCAGATTTTCAATGTGCACGGAACCACGCAGCACAATGCCGATCTCCCGCACGCAGCTTCCGGCGTGGAAGATGACCTCGTGCTTTGCAAACTGCCGGGTGCGCAGGTGCCCGGCAGCAGCAAGGGTATCCAGCTCGGCTTCTGAAAGATCCTGAAACAAGGGGCGACGCGATCATTTTTCATAAAAAATCCTCTTTCTGTGGTTATAACAACCGAAAGCATGGTCTGATTATAGTATACTCAGAACATCAAAGCAAGGAGGATTTTTCCATGATCCGCAAAATCATTCATATAGACGAAGAAAAATGCAACGGCTGCGGTGCCTGCGTCACCGCCTGCCACGAGGGTGCCATCGGCCTTGTGAACGGCAAGGCCAAGCTGATGCGGGACGACTACTGCGACGGCTTTGGCGACTGCCTGCCCGGATGGCCCACCGGTGCCATCACCTTTACCGAGCGCGAAGCCGCCGCTTATGACGAGCAGGCTGTGCTCGGAAAATAAGCAGGAAAAAGGCCGCTGCCGCCCAGCAGCAGGCACAGCCCGCCGCACCGGCGTTCCATGGCTGCCCGGGCAGCATGATGAAACAGTTCCACCGTGAGCAGACCGCACCTGCCGCAGCCGCAGTGCCCATGCAGTCCCAGCTGGCACAGTGGCCTTGCCAGATCAAGCTGGTGCCGGTGAACGCACCCTACTTTGACGGTGCCAAGCTGCTGATCGCCGCCGACTGCACCGCCTATGCCTACGCCAATATCCACGAGGAGTTCATGAGGGGCCATGTGACCATCATCGGCTGCCCGAAGCTGGATGCTGTGGATTACAGCGAAAAGCTGACCGAGATCATCCGCAGCAATGATATCAAGAGCGTGACCGTGCTGCGCATGGAGGTGCCCTGCTGCGGCGGGCTGGAGCACGCTGCCATCACTGCTCTGAAGAACAGCGGCAAGTTCATCCCGTGGAATGTAGTCACCTTCTCCACCGATGGCCGAATCCTCGACCGGTAAAATGACAGAACAAAAGCCAGAAACGACTGTTGCCGTTTCTGGCTTTTGATGTTTGCGGAAAGATCAGCCCGCGTTCTGTACGCTGTTGGCAGCGGTCTGCACGAACTGCAGCACGCTCTGGATGGTATCGCGGATCTGCACCAGCGTCTGGATGTCTTCGTCCTTCATGCGGGATGTGGGCGCAGTGAGCACCACGGTCTGGGCACTCACGGTGCCAGTGAGCTGGATGCTGACCCCGTGTTCCGGGATGGTGAGCAGGATGTGCACCGGGATGGCATCCGCAAAGAACCTGCTCTTTTCCAGCCCGATAACAAGTACCGGTGCATTGGCGCTGGCATCACCGGTATCCAGCTGAAAAATAAAGGTAGCCGTCCTTTGCGTTTTTTCCGGGCTGTACGCGCTGCAGTTTTTTTTTGCTGCGGCAGCTCAAACTCGGTCATGTCCTGCAGGCTGGTGGCTGTGGTGTCCACACCCCAGCAGGCTTGCCAGCTGGGCCCTGCGAGATATAACTGCCCAAGGGCTCCCAGTCCCGGGCAGCAGAGGCTCGCCAGCGGGTAGCTG
>ENA-OQES01000879-OQES01000879.1-human-gut-metagenome-genome-assembly--contig:-NODE-879-length-12010-cov-10.082555_pt1 | contig 12010 bp, 17 predicted proteins | sample MGYA00242798_ERZ504641 | MGnify/ENA primary metagenome ERZ504641 (study PRJEB26092, sample SAMD00036327) | human gut metagenome | host: Homo sapiens | study: EMG produced TPA metagenomics assembly of... | reverse complement strand
ACCAACTATCTGGATGGTGCAACGATGAGGGAAAGAAATCAGCAGATAGGCGGCCACAAGGCTAAGTAAGGAGGGAGAACATGGACTACAAGAACACGCCGGAAGGCAAAGCCGTCCAAAGTAAGTATGGCAAAATACTCCATGCTTCCCGTCCGGAGCCACCGCACGATCATCCCCGGATGCCGATGTCAAATCGCGCTAAAATCTTCTCTCCTTTTGCCGCCTTACGAGGCTATGAGGATGAGATTGCATCTGAAGGCAGGGATCACCTGAAAGGAAATAGAATCGAACTGTCTGAAGAAGGTAAGGAAGCTCTGAGCCAAAAGATCGGCCAACTTCGGAAGGAACAAAAGGTCACAATTAAATATTTCACGGATGGCTACTATGAAGATATAGACGGGGTACTGGATGCTGTGGATGCGATAAGCAAAGAACTGCGAATTTACACAGGATTTATAAACGATACCGGCAAAGAGCTGCCGACCATTATTGCATTTGAAGATATATTAGAGATTGGGGTGAATATGACTTGAATTACTACTTTTGCGATGCCTGCCGCTACTGCTTCTCTGCCGAGAAGCTGCCAGATCGATGCCCTGACTGCGGAGCACAAACCTATAAAGAGAAGTCAGCGGTGCGCTTAGCGAGTAACAATGAAATAGAGGAATTGCTTAAAATACGGAAAGAAGATAAGGAGGACATACAAAATGAAAGCACATAAATATTGGTCACTCGGAGCACTTGCCTGCATGGCAGGATGCTTCTACACAGGCTGCAAGAAGCTGATGCAGGCTCACAAGTATTTCGCTTGCGGTTCTCTGGTCTGCATGGGTATGGCAATCTACTCCGGCCACAAAATTGCACCGAAGAAGAAAAAAGCTGAAAAGCCTGAAAAATAAGAACACACGCCCTCGCCGTAACAAGCGAGGGCTTTTTTTGAACTCCAGGAGTTCACTTTATTTCCGTCACAAACTATACGCTTCCACCATCAGCCGCATCCCGACTTTCAGACCTTCCTCAAAGGCGGTCTTCTCCCATGCACAGCACACCGTCCCCTGCCGGTCCATGATTTTTTCCCAGAGCGGAATTTTATCTCCGATATAATCATCTACCAACCTATCCATACCATCTAGCCCACGCAGCCACTCTTCCAGTTCCTTTTCCTTGGTCTTTGCTGCCTTCCCGGCAACTGTGTTTTTCTCTACTGGGTTTTTCTCTGTATAATGCTCGTAGATCAGATCCAGCAGATTTTCTACAGGCGGATAATACTCCGGCTCTGTTTTCTTCAAATACTCCTCCAGCATTTCCTTCAATTTTTCTATAATGCTACCATCCTTCCCAACTGAGATTCACATCCTCAGTTACGGCACATATTACCGTAGACTTTTGCACATAGCAACCTATTTTTTGCGGTCTTTCGGATGGCCCATCTTCTCCTTTATCTCGTCCGGCACATCAATCAGCCCAAACCGGTAGAACATTCCGTATATGTAAGTCACGCCCCGGATATCGCCCAGAGCTTTCGGGCGGTCTACCACTTCTCCTTTAATATTCTTCAGCGCCAGCAGCACTGAACTCCACGCTAGACTTTTGCTCTTCTCTCGGCGGTCGATCCACAGCTCTTTTGTGTACTCGCCATTCTTGCCTTTTTTAATTTCGTAAGTGAATGGCAACCCAGAGTAGGTTTTGAATTTCACACCAGCATAGGCCAGAACCACGCTCCAGAAGTTTTCTTCTGTCGAATCAGCCTTCCACCGCTTCATCGCTCTGTATCTCCGCTGCCGCTCTGCTCCTACACTGATTTTCTCTTTTGATGCAGTACTTGGGAAGTACACACCTTTCTGATAAGGCAGGTACGAAGTGACGGAGGCTTTGGAGAGGTCAAGGGCTGCTACGGTTGATAGCAATGCGGTTTTATAGTCTTGTGTTTCTCGATACTCCTCGAAAGTATCCTGTACCTTCTCCGCCACATCTGATTCATACACACCGGCTGTGATGAGCAGCTTCCGTACCTTTATTGGATTTAATCCCAGTTCTTCACCGACGGCCTGCAAGGACATCTCAGAATCATAAAGTGCCACAGCAGCATCCAGCTGCTCTTTCAGGTTCTTCCCGGCATCGTACTCTGGCTTCAACTTCTTCCGGCCACCGCCTGGTTTTCTTGTTTTCTTCATTTACTCATGCAGCTCCAGCGGCTGTCCATCCGGGTCGTGGAAGAAAGTCATCTTCTTGCCGGTGTAATCATCCACGCGGATTGGCTCACATTCAATGCCTACCTCCGCCAGTTCATTCACTGTCTGCTCTACGCTGTCTACACAAAATGCAAGGTGACGCAGGCCACAGGCCTCCGGACGGTTCACACGCTTTGGAGGATTTTCCTCAGCGAAAATTTCAAGTTCCGTAAGTTCATTGACACGAAGATCCAACTTCCAATCCCTGCGCTCCGAGCGATAATTCTCTCTGATAACAGAGAAGCCCAACTTGTTCACATAGAAATCCTTCGCGACTTCGTAGTCAGATACGATGATCGCGATGTGGTGTATTTTAGATAAGTTCATTTTTTTCATGCTCCATTTCTTTTATTTTTGTTCTTCTTTTATTTTCGTTATAAACTATACGGAAGCCTGCAAAAACACCGTGTGAACTTCTGGAGTTCAGTTTGTCCACACGGCAATGGTTTTATTTCAGTTTTTCGAGGATCTCGTCCGCGCTCATGCCACTTGCCAGCAACTTCTTCAGCACAGCCTCTGCCTCGGTCTTCTTTGCTTCTTCAGCGGCCTTAGCATCTGCCTTTGCCTTCTTCGCTTCCAAGGATGCCACTTCTTTTTCGGCCTTCTTCAGAGCAGACTTCTTCTCTTTCAGTGTGTTCTTCTGCTCTTCAATCGCTTTCTGGATGGATACGATCTCAGTATTCAGATATGCAATAGTCTCCTGCTTCTCTGCTATCTGGGATGCGTAGTCATTGATTGTCTTCGGTTTGTTCTTGCTGCCTTTCGTTCTGGGCATATTCATTCAGCCTTTCTTTTACATACACTCATTTCCCATTGATCTTTAAATGTACTGCTCGACAATAGAACTGATCTCATCAATATAATTTCTTACCTCATCGGCTGCATTATTCTCGTCCGGATATTCAAAAATAGTCTCATATTTATTGAGGAACTCATCGAACTGGTATGGACCGCTCTCACGATGATTAGCATGAATATAAGAAACAACCAAAACTGCTGCCTGAATTGGATGACCTTCAAAATAATCTGCATCAGCCATACCAGAGACGCCACCTCGATCACAGCCATAAAGCCTTCTAACCTGATGTTCCAACTCAATTGCGTCATTGTGATTAATTCTAAACATTTTATTGTCCCCCAATCTAATTTTCTTTTCTCACATCTTCGCCGATCATAGATCGTTGCCTGCTGCTCACCACGGAGAGGTGTGTGATTATTACGAGCAGCGTAGGGAGCTACCGCTCCCAGTATATCACAATTTCATCCCGTTTTACAGACGCTTTCTTGCCTTCATCGCCACACAGTACAATAACCCGCCTAGCACTCCGCCGACTGTGTTGTAGAAGATGTCAGATAGCTGAAACGTCCCGAGCCGCAGGAGTAACTGCAGCATCTCTATTATCAAAGAAAAGCCAAACGCTATCTTCCCGCTTTGCCACAGTATCTTCTTCCAGCCGTTTCCTATCTTTTCTTCGAACGTCCACATCGCTACAGCTGAAAACGGTACCATCATGATCACGTTCTCGATGCACTCGGTGGTCAGCTTCTGTTCGCCATTCACAGTCTCCCAGATGCCCCAGCCACCCATGACATCGGATAAAGGATTCATCCAAAGATTGCGGTTTAACAGGGTTCGGAACAGAATAAGTGAAGTCACAAAGGCCAGGAAGAACAGTTTCCGAAAGAACACACTCTCCTTGAACTTCTGATACCATGTCACTATGGCATTCTTCCATCCTTTGCCAGCATGTATTGGCTCATACGCATACAGGTAGAAAAACATAGCTAGGAAAGAAAGAAGGAGTGAGAATCCAAACGGCTCATACATCGCAGTCAGGATGTTTGTGAGTATCTTTCCGAGTAAATCAATCGTTTCATTCATCGTCGTTTACAGATCACTGAACAGGTCAGCCTTGTACACGCCATCCGCCAGCATCTTCTTGAAACTGTCCTTTACTGCTGCAACGTCCTCATGGTAGGTCATGCCATACCAGGTGTCGTTGGTCTTCAGAACCTTTACAGACATCTTTCCATGCTCCAGCAATTCACCGATGAAGATAGGAATCAGATACTCTGCTTTCAGAGGATTGCCCGGGACTTCTTTCTCAAAGAACTCTTTGAAACCTTCCTCCAGAACATCCAGAAAATCAGGAGTTAATCCCCACATATTCATAGAAACCGGAGAATTCACATCAATCACTTTTCCTTCTGTTTCTGCTCCGGTTGCGGTCTTCACAATATTTTTTGTCTCTACAACTTCGGTCAGATTGTTCTGCTCATCCATTTTGCAGATACCGCGAGTTACGCCGCCGTTATCGGACAGAGTGTTCTTCAGCACAAAGCCTGCCATGCAGGACTTTCCGCCGTTCACCAGATACTCATGAACAGCCTTGAAGCCTTCCTTGCCATAGTAATCGTCTGCGTTAATGACGATGAACGGAGTTTTAATTACGTCCTTTGCTGCAAGCACAGCCTGACCGGTTCCCCAAGGTTTTGTACGACCTTCCGGCAGCGTACCAGGAATATCGTTAATATCCTGGAAAGCATAGTCAACAGTTACATTATGAGAAGAGCAAATGGAGGCAATGCGATCACCGATAACCTCTTTAAACTCCTTCTCGATATCCTTACGGATGATAAATACTACATGGTTGAAGCCTGCTTCAATCGCATCATGGATTGAGTAGTCCATGATGATATGACCAGCATCATCCACCGGCTCCAACTGTTTAATTCCCGTTCCGAAACGGCTACCGATACCGGCTGCCATAATAAGTAATGTTGTGTTCATAATTTTTTCCTCTTGCTATCTTTTATTCCACAGTCACACTCTTAGCTAGATTTCTCGGCTTATCCACATCCAGACCCTTGGCTACAGATACATAATAGCCCAGCAGCTGCAACGGAATCACAGCCAAACTGCCCACAAAGTGCTCGTCCACTTTCGGCACATATACCGTGAAGTTTACCTGATCTTCGATTTCATACTTGCCATATGTAGTCAGACCCATCAAATAAGCACCACGGCTCTTGCACTCTAACATATTGCTAATAGTCTTTTCATAGAGTTCGCTCTGGGTCAGTACGCCAATGACCAGTGTTCCCTGCTCAATCAGACTAATCGTTCCGTGCTTCAGTTCACCTGCAGCGTATGCTTCGGAGTGGATGTAGCTGATTTCTTTCAGCTTCAGACTCCCCTCCAAGCAGACAGCATAGTCAATGCCACGACCCACAAAGAACACATCGTGTGCATTCGCATACTTTGCTGCAAACCACTGAATGCGCTCTTTGTCTTCCAGAATCTTCTGCATCTTTTCCGGAATGGTCAGCAACTCGGAAATATAATAGCTGTACTGTTCCTCGGTGAATTTTTTCTCTGACCTTGGCAAACTGAACTGCCAGGCAATACATTGCCGCCAGCTGTGCGCTGTATGCTTTTGTTGTAGCAACGGAGATTTCCGGACCGGCAAGGGTGTAGAACACCTTGTCTGCTTCACGGGCAATGCTGCTACCGACCACATTGACAACCGCCAGTGTCGTGATGCCCTTTTCTTTTGCAAGACGGAGCGCAGCCAGCGTATCTGCGGTTTCACCGGACTGGCTGACAACAATCACAAGTGCTTTCTGATTGACCGGCATCTTTCGATAACGGAATTCCGATGCCAATTCCACGCGCACCGGGATATCTGCCATATCTTCCAGCACATACTGAGCAGCCATGCCCACATGCCATGCGGAACCACAGGCTACGATGTAAATTTGCTCAAAGTTCTTAATTTCGTCCTCTGTGAGTTCCACGCTGGACAGGTCGACCTTGCCGTCCTTGATGACAGAGTTCAGCGTATCCTGCACAGCCTTCGGCTGTTCATGGATTTCTTTCATCATGAAATGCTCGAAGCCTGCCTTCTCTGCTGCTTCTGCATCCCACTTAATTTCCGTGGTCTGCTTCTCGATTTCGTCACCGTTCAGGTCATAGAAATGAGCCTCACCCGGAGTCAGCTTTGCAAACTCAAGGTTACCAATGTAGTAAACATTCCGGGTATACTTCAGAATGGCAGGAACATCCGATGCCACATAGGTTTCGCCATCTGCAATACCGATGATCATCGGACTGTCCTTACGCGCCACCCAGATCTCACCTGGATAATCCCGGAACATCAACTCAAGGGCATAGGAGCCACGAACGCGCACCATCGTTTTGGCAATGGCATCAATAGGACCCAAATTATACTTTTTATAATAGTAGTCCACCAGCTTAATGACCACTTCGGTATCCGTCTGACTATAGAATGTATAGCCATGTTTCAGCAACTTTTCTTTCAGTTCAGTATAGTTCTCAATAATGCCGTTATGCACGCCAACGACCTCAGACTCCACTGTACCTGAACCAGAACGGGTGCAGTTGCCTGAGACATGCGGATGTGCATTGGTCTGGCTCGGCTCACCATGCGTTGCCCAGCGGGTATGACCAATACCACAGGTTCCTTTCAGTGCTCTACCACCATCTGTTTTCTCAATCAGATTAGACAAACGGCCTTTTGCCTTAACGACCTGCGCCAGATTTTCACCATCACGAACAGCCAGTCCGGCCGAGTCATATCCTCTATATTCCAGCTTTGACAGACCATCTAGCAGGATCAGTGCTGCTTGTCGATTTCCTGTAAAACCAACGATTCCACACATAGATTTATCCCTCCCAGTGTTTTTTCTTATACTTACCCTCTATTACAGAAAATGACTCCGGATTCAATCTCCAAGAGTCATCATCGACTTTACGCCTTGTAGCCCTTTTCACAAATCACATGGACTACTTCGTCCACATACTTCTGGCATATATCGTGGTCAGGTGCTTCCACCATGACACGCACCACCGGCTCGGTACCGGATTCACGCACCAAAATACGACCCGTGTCACCCAATGCTTCTGCCACTCGGCTTACAGCTTCCTGCACAGCCGGGTCGTTCTGTGCTGCCTTCTTATCTGTCACGCGGACATTTTCCAGCACCTGCGGATAGATCTTCAGCGGTGCAGCCAGCTCACTCATCGGCTTCTTCTTAGCCAGCATGACTTCCATCATCTTCAGGCTCGTCAGAATACCATCGCCGGTACTGGCGTACTTGCTGAAAATGATATGACCACTCTGCTCACCGCCAATGCGGCAACCGTTCTTTGCCATATATTCGTAGACGTACTTGTCACCAACAGCAGTCTTTGCATAACCAATGCCCTGCTCATCAAATGCCTTGTACAGACCAAAGTTGGACATAACGGTCGTGACAACGGTATTGTTCAGCAGTTTGCCACGCTCTTTCATGTAGCAGCCGTAGATATACAAAATGTGGTCGCCAGTGATGACATTGCCCTTTTCGTCCACGCACAGGCAACGGTCAGCGTCACCGTCATAGGCAAAACCAACATCCAGACCCTTTTCCACCACAAACTTCTGCAAGCCCTCAATATGGGTGGAGCCTGCATTGTTATTGATGTTCAGGCCGTTAGGCTGGTTATTGATCACATCGGTGTCTGCACCCAGTGCATCAAAGACGGATTTTGCAATGTTCCAGGAACTACCATTGGCACAGTCCAGACCGACTTTGACACCCTTGAAGGAATAGATGCCCAGAGAGATCAGATAACCCATGTAACGATTGCGACCTGCAACATAGTCCACAGTGCAACCGATATGCTCACGATGCGCAAACGGCAGTTCCGGCCAGTCCTTGTCAAATACATGGAGCTTGCCATCGATGTAGTCCTCTACCAGCAGCAGGGTTTCCTCCGGCATTTTCTCGCCATAGCAGTCGATCAGCTTGATGCCGTTGTCGTAATACGGATTGTGGCTGGCAGAAATCATGATGCCACAATCAAAGTCATCCACACGAGCGATATAGGCCACGGACGGGGTGGTGGTGACATGAAGCAGATAAGCGTCTGCGCCAGAAGCCGTCAGACCAGCCACCAGACTATATTCAAACATATAGGAGCTGCGGCGCGTATCCTTACCAATAACGATACGGGCGGGTTCGTTATCTCCATTACGCTCGCGAAGAGCATTATAATACCAGCCGAGAAAACGACCTACTTTGTAAGCGTGGTCGGCTGTTAAAGTAATTCCAGCTTCACCGCGGAAGCCATCTGTTCCAAAGTATTTACCCATTCTAGTGTTCCTTTTTATTTTTCAGTCGACATATTTTTGTTACAGCAAAAAATCAATTGTTTAATATCATTTACATATATAAGTATCATTACACAAAATTCGAGAATCAATAACAGTTGTCCAACTGGATTATTGATAAACATAGTTATTGCCTGAACAAGAAGTAATGTCCCTGCAAATATATGACGCTTTTGCCAAATATATAATTTTAAGTACTTTTTTGTATCTCGGATTCTATAATAGAAGACAATAAAGTAGCTAGCCGCGGTAGCAAGGGCGGCTCCCATTGCTCCCATTTGAGGTATAAGAGCAAAATTCAATATAATATTGACCATTGCGCCTGCCGTACCAGACACCAAATAACCCATGCTGTCTTTATGCACTGTATAAGCTGTTGCAACAAATGTTCCCAATGTTGAAAAAATGAATCCAATAATTAGTACCGGCGTATATTTCCAAGCAATATAATACTCTGCTCCAACGTAATACCTTAGAAAAAACTTCATAACCATCATCAAACCGGCAGCACAGATGCAAACGATTACGACCAATCTATTATAAATATCATTGTTGTATTTTTCTTCGTCTGAACTTCCCTCTTCTCTTATCGCCGAATATGACCAAGCCTGATTAAAAACCTGCGTAACAGATGACAATAGGGTTGGAATCTTATATGCTACAGCATAAATACCATTAGCAGCCACCCCGACCATAGCCGTAACCATCAATCGATCAGATGAGTTCATAATCCACCACATAAAAGAGTTTGGAACTAAAACAATTGCATACTTTACCATTTGCACAAGAAGTTTTGAATCAAAAGAGAAATGTTTCATAGCGTTGAAAACATTTCCTGCCACCATCGCATACATTGCGGTCACAAAATTTGCAATAATATAGGCTAACAGGTATCCTTTAATTCCTTTATTAAATTGCACTAAGAATAAAATGTTAAACAAGGCAACGCAAAAAGTTTGAATAATATTTCCTATTGAGTATCTCAGCAATAATTCTTTGCCGCGCAAATAGCAAAGAAACATCTGACTAAATGCAAGCGATACAGCATACATGTACACATATACCGCATACTCATTCAGAGATTTAATTTTAGCAGTTACTGGGAAGATTATTCCGCCAGCAAAAATCGCCAAGAAAAGCGAACATATTCCAACGCTTATTATTTTATTTAAGTCTGCATTTTCGTCCAACGAAAATCGCATTACGGCTTCGCATATATTCAATGTCAACAATGGGACTAATACCATTCCTATTGTTGAGATCATATCAACAGTTCCATATTCACTCGTTGTAAGAATATTGGTGTATAAGGGGACAGGAAGAAACTAATAAATTTTGGTCCCAAAACTCCCTAATGCAAATATTGCTGTATTTTTTAGTAAATATTTTTTTGCTCGATGTGCTCATTTATTTTTCCCGTTATTCCTTCGTTATATTCGCTTTACCATTCCTTAAGGAGCCACAAAATGCATCCATCTACGACAATTTTAATTATATGTACAATCCAAGAATTTATAGATAAAATCCATCAAATTATAACCCCAAACACTTTCTTCATTTCTTTCATTTGAAGCTAATCTTATATTCTATTTTATATGTCCCCCCCGAATGATTTTGAATTTTATCAGACTTTCTTTTAATTTTTGTTTATAATATACTTTAGGCGCACTCTTCGAAATAGCTTTATAAAATCCCTTGCTCAAATTCGCCAAAAAACATCTCTCGGGTCTCTGGTGCAATGGAAGGATGTCTTAATTGATGGTTAGCCTCTAGTGCCTTTTCAATATCAACTTCCTCTAATTTAATTCCGGAGTTCTGAATCAAGGTTACCCCTTTGGTTGTCTGACATAAAACCAAAGAAATACCTTTTTCTTGCTCCCTATCGATTTGATTGCTTCCCCAAGAATCTCCAAGAGTAACATCGGATACTCTCCCCCATGTTGCATACCGACAAGAGTAACAATTTTCTGTGTAATCTAAAGATGTAAGAAATGCATGAGTATACATATCCTGAACACCTGCCGGCACTATCGTTTTATATTCACCATCCTCATCTCGTGAAGACAATCCAAAATTTGTTTTATTTCTGAATCGAATCTCTTTCAGTTGCAAGATGTCAATGCCTTTTTCATATAATGCAAATTTCAAGATTTTTGGTGACGGTGATCCATGACAGATCAAATCAACTGTATAAAGGTTCTCTCTTATATTATCTGGCATTGCCAGCATATAGTTTTTTCACCGCTGCCACTTGACAAGGCAAACCAATAAATAGAACGCTATTTCCATTCTTGAGTTTCTCGATAACTTTATCATAAATACCAACTGGATTACTTTTCACATATTTTGAACCTACAAAATGAACCAATTCCTCTTTTTTATTCGTTATGTCAAAAACAAATTCTCCATTACTAAACAGGCAGGCTGCCACATAGCCACCATCATTGACAAAATATTCCATCATAGCAGAAGCTGCACCTCCCGATGATGCTTTGCTTCTAATATTATCTGGCGCCCAACCTTCTTTCCAATAAATAGGTTCATTCAGGTTCACTTTGTGATTATTAGGGCATACTCGTTCGCATGCTCCACAACTAACACATTTGCTTTCATCAATAACTGCATTATATGCCGACACATTATCCTGAATTGATATGGCCTCTTTTTTTACATTTTCCTACGCAAGCCATGCAACCTGTGCATAAATCCTGTTTACATACAGTTCTCATCACCCAACCAACTCCCGCTTTTCTAACTATATTTTAATTTATATTGTAAAAATCTATATTGCTGTTTATTTACCTTATATATTTTTGTTCAAATACTGTAAGGTCCTTTGTGTTTCTTCTTCAACAATTGAATCAAAGTTTCCTTATTTTTCAAAAGGCCATATTTTCTTCCAGTTCTAAAAGATTACTCATCAAATGATCTTTCATTCCTATTTTTCTAATCAAATCTAGCAGTTTATTTTTATTGCTAGCCCTTGCTAACACTGCAAAATTTATCTGCATATTTTGAAGCAAAAATTGTGCCATGAAATGTATCCGTAATTACAAAATCCGACTCTTTAAAAATCTTTAGACACTGAAATGGTGAACATACAATATAATCTTTAATCCAGAATTGCGGTGCACCAATTGCAATCGGTGTCAACTCATGCCTTTTACAAAAAACTTTAATTGCATCAATCTCTTCTGCCGTGTGAATTCGGTTATAATAGGAATAAACCACACAATAATGCTTTGGCATTTTAGGCAAATTCGCCTGTTCCACCTCACAGTTAAAATTATATATCAGCACAGGATCTAAATTATCGTCAATCAACTTATTTGTTAGTTTTTCAACAAATTTGTGCGTATTCTCATCTCTCACCGAAATAGCTGCAACATTTCAAATGTTTTTCTGATTTTTTAGCAACCATTGCTGGAAGTTCCTCATATTTTGTGGAGCCACAGGATGCTGCGTAGGTAATCACTTTGTTTGCCTCTGGAACATTACCAAATAACTGTGAAGTAAATCCCCATTCGCCAGAATTCAAGCAATTAAAAACCTCATCACTACCAATAACGCACATATCATATTTCGAGCTTTTTCTATCAATAA
>ENA-OQES01000878-OQES01000878.1-human-gut-metagenome-genome-assembly--contig:-NODE-878-length-12025-cov-2.838292_pt1 | contig 12025 bp, 12 predicted proteins | sample MGYA00242798_ERZ504641 | MGnify/ENA primary metagenome ERZ504641 (study PRJEB26092, sample SAMD00036327) | human gut metagenome | host: Homo sapiens | study: EMG produced TPA metagenomics assembly of... | reverse complement strand
GTCCAGTTCCACCATGCGGTCGGGCACAAACGGATTGGCGACATTCAGCGGCAAAAATGTTCGAAGGCTATATCCGCGCTCAGGCTTCCCGTTCCTCCTCCGCGGGCAGATAGATACCTCCCAAATGAGCTATCTCCTCACCATCATGGCGTATATAGGCATCCAGATGATGATCCTTTGCCTCACCGGGCAGATACACACCACCCAGTTCCCAAATTTCCCAACGCACTGCCTTCATATTTGAATTCATCTATACGCAAATCACTGCTCACCATCATATACGGACCGGAATCTATATAATGCGCTTCTGCTCCGATCCATCCTTCCATATCAGGCATATAGGGAAGGATACGCCGGAATTCTTTCAGATTGATGCGTGAAAGCTCCACCGTCATATCCTGTTTGGCTATGGTATCTTCCCGATTGGTATAGAAACTGAGTCCGGTCCCCTGCTCGTCATGCAAATCCAGATTTGCATGAATCCGCCCGTTGTCAGCCAGATAAATATAGTTATTTTTATTCACGGTAAAAGGACGGTATACCAACGTGGGATGCTCCGGGAAAAACCTTCATGCGTATGCCGTGGCGGCGCAGGTCGGCCATCACTCCCATATATACTCCCTGTTCTTTACGGGCATTCAGGTATTGAACCAACAACTGGGCGCTGTTGTTTCCCACATTTCCCTCCAGCGTCACATCAAACGCCTCCTGTCCCGGTTTGGGTCCGTTCACCACTCCGCTCAACATATTTATGCCATTCAGGTCCTGCTGTACATCCAGATAAATGGTATCCAAAGTCAGGCTGTCTGTACGCAATCCATATAAATAAGCCTCCCCGTTCAATCCCTCTGCCGGAGATGAATCCACATCCATAAACAGACGACTGTATGACAACCCCATCATTGACAGATAATTGGCTATCGGATTATCGGGACCGGAAGATATTTTCAGACATAGTCCCGGAAGAAATTCCCGAAGCTCCTCCTGTTCAATATGTTTGCTTTCCCATTGTTCCGCTAGTTTCTTCATCAGCAAATCCGCCCTGCTGGAAATGTATTCCATGTGCCCTGCTCCTTCCAGACTCAAATCAAGATCCCCCGCACGCAGATAAGCAAAAGTGGAATCTCTGGAAGTGCTGAATCCGGCAAACAGGTCCTTGGAATGGGAAGTGCGTTTGGCAGTGACAATCGTAGCATTCGTCATCTCGGCCTCTACGACATACCTTTTTCTGAGGTCACTGCTGAAACGGACACCCAGGTGCTGGGAGGTCTGAAAACGGGTATCCATCAGATGAAGCGCCTGCCAATCCAAATGAGCCACATCCATTTTCAAGTCGCCCGAAACATCATGAGGTTTCAAGATACCATCCAGATGCGCCTTGATATCCATGGTCCAGTTTTTCACTGCCAGTGAAGCGTGCACCTTCGATTTCTCCAGTCCGGCAGCCAGTGAGATTCCTGTCAAATGATAACTGCCATAATGGAAACGGTCTATACCGCCCTCCGCATTGAAATAAGTACGGGGAGAGAAAAAGTCAAAACCTTCCCCCTCCACTTTCAGACGGGTGGACAAGGTGTACAAAGAATCGGCAGGCATAAACTGGTGCAGGTCAAAATGATTGACAGCCAAGTCTGCCTCATACCTGTCACGCGACAAGTCGTATTTGGCAAACAGACGGGCCGCCCGTTCCATCTTGAAATCATCAGCCACGGAAATGCTGTCATTATAAACTGTTATAGGAATGGTATCGGCCGCAGCCACCGCTTGGGCTTCGGGCTGCATCAGCAGCAGGTCCGTGCCCATTTTAGCGCCCGCCATCGTAAATTTGCCTTCCAAGCGCGTTCCGTATGGAATTTCTATTCCTTCAGCCAACGTGGAAACAAACTTCAAATCCTTGGTTTCAGCTTCCAAGGTGATATCCCCTCCGCGCAGCAGACTGTCTGTCAGATGGGTCAGCTCCCCCCAGGGCGAACAATCCCAATGCGCCGGGCAGCTCGGCAGTCAGCGTAGTCAGTTTCAGCTTGTTCAAATCGCCGTCGATCCCTGTACGGATGCGCAGAGGTTCGGAAGGGTACTGCCGGACAAACTTTTCATCCATACGTCCCATGAATCTCACCACATCCGGCTTTCCTATATCGGCCATCAGCCGTGCGGACATCAAGCCTTCACCTTTGAAATCCAAGGCATTCCAATCCATCGCAGCGTTCAGTTCCAAATAAGAATCCCGGGTTTCCAGTTTCAATGAAGGCACACGCAGCACCTTGTCATTGGAAACCATCCGCCCTGTGGCAGAAACGATTTCCACTCCCGAACGCTCTTTCAGCACAAACTGGCTGATTATGGCTTTCATATTCCTGCCTTCGTAGTACAGGGAGTCCAGTTTCACACCGATATCCGTCAGTGCAATATGGGACGGGTCCAGTCCGGAGGGCAGGCTGTCGGCAGCCAGCGGCTTCCCGCTGTCGTAGCGCACACTTCCGTTCTTTATCCGGAACGTTTGCAGCGAATAGGCCGATTTATGCAAGTCTATCAGCCCGTCGCGCAGTATGGCATTATCCAGCGAAGCCGCCAATGACAGGCTGTCCAAAGGCATATCCAGCGCAAAGGACACATTCTGCAAAGTCATATCCTGCAATATTATTTTCCAATAAGTGGTGTCGCTTGCAGCCGTATCGGCCGCAGCAGTGTCATTCAGGCAGAGAGATAAATCCGTATCTTTCAACAAGACTTTGTTAACGATGGCAGTTTCGGGGTCCAGCGCCACTCCATGACTGGAAATGAACAATTCCCCCAAAGTACCGTTCAACTTCATGCCATGTATCAAGTCATTAGAATTCACTGTGGCTCCCTGCAGGGATATGCCATCCACTTCCACCTGCTTCTTCAGCAATGGCAGCAACTGCACATTCACTTGCAGGCGGCGTACACTGAGCAACGTATCATTATGCGGGGAAGCGGCATCTACATCGGTCACCACCAGATTCAACGGAAAAGACAAAGAGATACGTCCCACGGAGATATTCATACCGGTAGCTTCCGAGGCATATACAGCAGCTTTGTCCACCAGAAAGTTCTGAATGGGTGGCAAATAAATCAATATACATAAAATGACGAACAGAATGAACGGAGATGCTATCGTCCACAATGTCCAACGAACATATTTTTTCTTCATCGAGTGTCTGTACAAGTATTCCTGCAAATTTAAACAATTTTATCGGCATAATGGTTGAAAGAACGCAGCTTTTATCTTTTGTTTCCCATAATTTATTAAAAAAGAACTTACGGACTACCTGTTGCCACTAGGAAAGATCTATAATCTTACCCCGCAAAATTTAAATCTTTCAGCTCTCCCGTCTGTTCCCATAACATGAACAATACGGACAAGCCGACAGATTTCCAAGAAGACGGAAGCTACTTCCAACGTAGACGCAGTTCCTTTTTCTCACACACGTGCGCGCATATTACAATATGATATAAATCCGGCATCCTTCATCAAAGACTTCCCTCTGAAACGATGGATGCCATACTACTATTCAATGCGAATTTCAAGACTTATGCAAACCATGTTATTCAGAAACTTTTTTTAATTTTCTTTTTCCAGTATTATCATCCCCTTCCGGTTTTGCCGCCGGTCTTTTTATCTTTTTTCCTTCGTCTTTTCTCTTTCCGGTGCTTCTCTTCTCCTCACTCTGCCCCATTTATTTTTCTTCTCTACAAATTATTAAGAACACGCACGTTTGTGAGAAAAAAAGACCTGGTTCTGCCGCGTCTGCATCTGAAGTATTCCTCCGCTCTCTCCCTTTTTTTATCCTTCCTTTCTTCGCTTTTCCGCTCTTACTCTCAATTTTATTTCCTATCTTTGTCCGATAAATAAAAAATAGCTCATGACTTCAAACAAAACTTTTTACTAATATGCCTGGCCTTCATTGCATTGACTGCATGCAACGCCGGCTCGAAAAGACAAACAAATCATCATATGGAAAATGAAAAGCGTACCTTGGTAAAACTGGAAACCACCATGGGGAAATATCACAGTGGCCCTGTATAATGAAACGCCGAAACATCGTGATAACTTTATCAAACTGGTAAAAGAAGGAGTATATGACAGTACATTGTTCCACCGGGTTATCAAACAATTCATGATCCAAGCTGGCGATCCGGACAGCAAAAACGCATCGGATACTGCCATGCTGGGCAGCGGTGATGTGGGTTACACCATTCCCGCTGAGTTCAATCCGAAATTCTTCCACAAGAAAGGAGTATTGGCGGCAGCACGCCAGGGTGATGATGTGAACCCCGAAAAGGCTTCATCGGGTTGCCAGTTCTATATTGTTACCGGACGCAAGTTCACCGAACCGCAATTGCTGGGCATGGAGAACAAAATAAACGAACAGCGTGAAGAGGCTCTGTTCGACAGTCTGGCACGCCAGCACATGAAGGAAATATACAAGATGCGCAAGGCAGGAGACAATGCCGGGTTACTGGAATTACAGGACACCTTGGAAGCCCAAGCCCGTGAGCTGGCGGACAAAGAAGAGAAATTCCGCTTCACCCCCGAACAGATCAAAGCATACAGCACCATAGGCGGCGCTCCCCACCTGGACGGTTCTTATACCGTATTCGGTGAAGTAACCGAAGGTATGGAAGTAGTGGACAATATTGAAAACTAGCAAAAAATCGAACCGCGCAGACCGCCCTATAGAGAATATCCGGATTCTCAAGGCAAGTATTCAGTAATTTGCGACTCAGATGATTAACATTAACCGATACACCTTGTCCAACGGGCTGCGTGTGATACACAATGAGGACAATACGACTCAGATGGTGGCATTGAACCTACTGTACGATGTGGGCGCACGCGATGAAGATCCTGATCATACCGGATTCGCCCATCTGTTTGAGCACCTGATGTTCGGAGGCTCCGTCCATGTGCCCGACTATGACACTCCGGTACAAAATGCCGGAGGCGAAAACAACGCATGGACAAATAATGACATAACCAATTATTACATCACCCTCCCTCGTCAGAATGTGGAAACCGGATTCTGGCTGGAGAGTGACCGTATGTTATCCCTCGACTTTAACCCGCGCAGTCTGGAAGTGCAACGGCAAGTGGTAATCGAAGAGTTCAAACAGCGGAAACCTGAACCAGCCATACGGAGACGCCTCACATCTGCTACGCGCCCTAGCTTATAAGGTGCATCCGTACCAGTGGCCTACCATCGGCAAAGAAATCAGCCACATAGCCAATGCCACCCTTGAAGAGGTGAAAGCCTTTTTCTTTAAATATTATGCACCGGACAACGCCATTCTGGCTGTAACGGGACATATTACTTTTGAAGAGACAGTGACATTGGCTGAAAAGTGGTTCGGCCCTATCCCGCGCCGCAACGTAGCCCCCGCTCACTGCCGGCAGAACCCCGGCAAACGGAGGAACGCCGACTGACAGTAGAGCGGAACGTGCCTGTAGACGCGCTCTTTATGGCATTCCATATCTGTGAACGACGCCATCCCGACTACTATGCTTTTGATATGCTAAGCGACTTGCTGAGCAGCGGACGTTCCTGTCGTCTGGTGCAGCATCTGGTACAAGAGAAACAGGTATTCAACAGTATCGACGCCTATATATCGGGCAGCATTGACGAGGGATTGTTCCATATCACCGGCAAACCCGCCCCAGGCGTCACGCTGGAAGCTGCCGAAGCTGCCGTATGGCAGGAACTGAAGGCATTGACAGAAGAAAGTGTGGATGAAGACGAGCTGGCAAAAAGTAAAGAACCGCTATGAAAGCGAACAGATATTCAATAACCTGAATTACCTGAATGTGGCTACCAATCTGGCTTATTTTGAACTGACCGGCAAAGCGGAAGATATTAACAATGAAGTAAACAAATATCGCTCGGTCACTGCCGGCCAGATAAAAGAAGCTGCACAAAAAACATTTGTGCGAGAAAATTGTTCCACACTCTACTATAAAAGTAATTTGCCGACCTGATAATATGCTAATTTGCCAACTGGCTGCGCCATGCGGAACACAGCACAGCCAGTTGGCAAATTAGCATATTGGCACATTAGCAATTTATTAACCATGCAACATTACAAAGCACTTTTCACTTTAGGTATCCCTATCGTTATCGGCCAGATAGGTGTCATCATTTTGGGTTTTGCCGATACATTGATGATAGGCCATCACAGCACGAATGAATTAGCCGCCGCCAGTTTTGTCAACAATATGTTTACTTTGGCCATTATTTTCGCTACCGGATTCTCATACGGGCTGACTCCTATCGTAGGGAGTCTGTTCGGACGGGGAGAAACCCATGTAGTGGGACGAATGCTGAAGAACAGCCTGTTTGCCAACACACTGCTGGCCGTATTGCTCACACTCATCATGTGGATACTTTATCTGAATATCCACCGACTGGGGCAACCCGAAGAACTGCTGCCTTTAATGCGTCCCTACTTCATCGTTTGCTGATATCCTGTTGTTGTACTGCTTTTCAACGGTTTCAAGCAATTTGCCGACGGCATAACCGATACCCGCGTTTCAATGTGGATCTTATTGACAGGAAATGTAATGAACATTATCGGCAACTACATTCTGATTTACGGTAAACTGGGAATGCCCGAAATGGGATTGCTGGGAGCGGGAATTTCCACATTGGCCTCCCGTATCATGATGGTGGTCGTGTTCGCCGTCATTTTTTTCCTGTACCCGACGTTATCATATTTATAAAGAAGGATTTCTACACAATACGCTCAACCGGGCAGACTTCCTGCACCTGAACAAACTGGGATGGCCCATTGCCATGCAGATGGGAATGGAAACTGCTTCGTTCAGTCTCAGTGCCATTATGGTGGGATGGATCGGGACTACTGCTCTGGCGGCCCACCAAGTGATGCTCGCCATTTCCCAAATCTGCTTTATGATGTATTATGGCATGGGAGCAGCCGTTGCCGTGCGGGTTAGCAACTTCCGCGGACAGAATGACCGGATGAACGTCAGGCGCTCTGCATACGCCGGATTCCATATCATGCTGCTCATCGCACTGATAGGCGCCCTGCCCATCTTCCTGCTGCGTAACGAACTGGGAGGATGGTTCAGCGACAGTCCGGCGGTCAGCGTAATGGTAGCACAACTTATCATTCCGTTCATCATCTACCAGTTTGGTGATGGATTACAGATAAATTTCGCCAATGCCCTTCGTGGAATCGCAGATGTGAAACCCATGATGTATATCGCATTCATCGCCTATTTCCTTATCTCCCTGCCTGCCGGCTATTTTTTTCCGGTTTCATCATGGATTGGGGAATCATAGGAATATGGATGGCATTTCCTTTCGGACTGACTACAGCCGGAATACTCTATTACCTGCGCTTTAACCGTGATACGAAATAAAAATAAAACCACCATGAGCCTGCCCAACCGTTCCACCAAGCTGAAAGTTGCATTCGGCTATATTCTGCTGACTGCACTGCTCTTTATATCTATCGGATATATCTATCAAGAAATGAAGTCACTGTCCGGAACCGGTGATGATGAAGCCATCCTGAGCCAACGGCGCCATGTCACCAACCAAATTATCAGCCAGCTCTATCAGGCGGAAGTCATCGGACAATCGCTCAGTACGGGACAAATAGAACAATACTACCGATACCAACGAGCCATGAAACAAGCCACCACGGCACTTGACTCCCTACGCACGTTGCTGACAGACAGCATACAACTGGCGCGACTGGATACCGTAGGAATGCTTTTCATGGATAAAGAACGGAATATGCGCAACCTGCTGAAAGCAATTCAGGACGGTGGGACAGATATACTTTACAAACAGCATATAGACGAACTGATCGCCCAGCAAGATTCCTTGCTCAGCCTTCCCCATGTACGAAAAAAAGTAATCACACACACCAATTCTTATATTATTCGTAAAAAGCCCAAAAGCTTCTTCAAACGTTTGGGAGAAGTGTTCTCGCCCGGAAAAGCAGATTCCACACAGGTCAACAATGTGATTCAGGAAGAATATACCGATACGCTGACCGAGGCATACAGTCCGGCAGATACTGTGGTCACCATGTTGAAAAACATACAGAGCCGAGTAACCGATACCCAACAAGAACGTATGGAAATGGTCAATCGCCGCACCCAGTCCCTGCGCCTCAGCGGCTTGAAACTAAGTCAGAAAGTCAATCAGCTATTAAGTACTATAGAGGAAGAAGAGCAAGCTTTGGCCCAAAACAAACATATACAAGAGGAATATATTCGCCAAAGCTCTATCCGCACAGTGGCGGGAATCGCCATTGTCGCTGTGGTTCTGGCTATTTTCTTTCTGGTCCTGATATGGAGAGACATCACTCGCAGCAACCACTACCGCCGAGAACTGGAAAAACGCCAAACGTCGCGCCGAAGACTTATTGGCGGCGCGTGAAAAACTAATGCTGACCATCACCCACGATATCAAAGCTCCCGTGGGTTCCATCTTGGGCTATACCGACCTGCTGGAGCGGATCACTACCGAAGAACGCCAGCGTTTCTATCTGAACAATATGCAGAGTTCAGCCAATCACCTGCTCAGCCTGGTCAAATCCCTGCTGGATTACCACCGGCTGGATGCACATAAAATGGACGTCAACCAGGTATCGTTCAAACCCCCACCAACTGTTCGACACCATTTATATTAGCTTCAAACCGATGGCAGACTCCAAACAGCTGGAACTGAACTATCATTGCAACGAATCATTGAACCGTGTATACATAGGAGACCCGTTCCGTATCCGCCAAATAGCGGAGAATCTGCTATCCAATGCACTGAAATTCACTAAAGAAGGAGGCATCACCCTGCGGGCAGCATTGGAAAACGGCCAATTGCATTTCAGTATCAGTGACACAGGATGCGGTATCAGCCAAGAAGAGCAACAACGTATCTTTCAGGAATTCACCCGGCTCCATAATGCACAAGGACAAGAAGGATTCGGCTTGGGACTGGCCATCACCCGTAAACTGGTGCTTCTGCTCGAAGGGGATATCAAGATAGAAAGCGAACAAGACAAAGGCAGCTGCTTCCATGTATATCTGCCTTTGCCTGAGGGTCCTTCCCATCCGGATGAAAATCTTTCCGGACCGGGAGCAGAACATACTCCTGCTTCCCCTGACGCAACCGGGATCCGGCAAACAGACACTCCACGCGAAGACAGTGAGCCGATTCACCTGATTTTAATTGACGACGACCGCATACAGTTACAGCTTACCACCGCCATGCTGGAACGCCCCGGAGTGACTGTGACCTGCTGCCATCATCCCGAAGAGCTCCTCAACCAATTGAAAGAAAAGCGCTTCGACGTCTTACTCACGGACATACAAATGCCTGCCATGAACGGATTCGACTTATTGAAAGCCATCCGCACGCTGGACACATCATGGGTGCAAACCCTGCCGGTGATCGCCCTGACCGCCCGTAGCGATATGGACGAAAATTATTTCTGTTCACATGGCTTTGCCGGTTGCCTGCACAAACCTTTCACCATAAACGAATTGTTTACAGCCATCTTCCAGGTCACAGGAAAGGATGTACCCGCCACAGGAAATCCGACTCCCCATATAGCACCGGCCAAAGAAAATCATCCCCAACAAGAAACGTTGGATTTCTCCGCCCTGACCGCCTTCTCGGAAGATGATCCGGAAGCAGCCGCAGAAATACTCCGTACCTTCATCAGCGAAACAAAAAAGGAACCGAGAGTGTATGGAAAGAAGCATTGGCGAAAAAGAATATGGAAGACATCACGGCAATAGCTCATAAACTGTTGCCACTGTTCACCATGCTGGGAGCTACCCGTTGCATTCCTGCACTGACATGGATGGAACAAAGACGAGGGACAACCGAAATCGGTGAAGAAGCGATAGAGAAAACAAACTTTATAATAGAAGAAATAGAAAAAGTAATTGACGAAGCAAAAAAGCAGATCGAAATACCGAATGAAGCATGAAGAATTAAGCCCTGTTAAGTTAAAAGGTATTAGAAATAGAGTCCGTGTTTCGGTACACCGTGAAAAAAGCTTATTTTTGCACGAATAAAAACCACATAAAGATGCCACATTCCATTCTGATAGTAGAAGATGACTTGACTTTTGCCACCATGTTGAAAACTTGGCTGGGTAAAAAAGGATTTTCGGTTGATACAGCAAGCAGTAATGCGCGCGCACGCAAACAACTGGATGCACAACCATACGATCTTGTTTTGTCTGATCTGCGCCTGCCTGATCAAGATGGTATCTTCTTGCTTTCATGGATGAAAGAACAGAAATATAACATCCCACTCATCATCATGACAGGCTATGCTGACATCCAAAGCGCTGTACAGGCTATAAAACATGGAGCCAGTGATTACATTTCAAAGCCGATACAACCGGATGAGTTGCTGAAGAAAATTAATGAGGCATTGCAAAACAAAGCTTTACCCACACCGGTAGGAATAGAAAAGAACACAGTCGCGCCCAAAGCATCTAAGAACAAAGCCGTTCCCCACAGTGCAACCGTTCCTCCCTCTAATTTTCTGGAGGGGGAAAGCGAGGCAGCGCGCCAACTCTACAATTATGTAGGTCTGGTAGCCCCCACCCCCATGTCCGTGCTGATAAACGGTGCTAGCGGAACAGGTAAAGAGTATGTGGCGCACCGTATTCATCAGCTAAGCAAACGGGCCGACAAGCCATTCATTGCCATAGACTGCGGTTCTATCCCCAAAGAGCTGGCAGCTTCCGAATTTTCGGTCATGTCAAAGGCTCCTTCACAGGGGCGTTAAACGACAAAACAGGAGCATTCGTAGAAGCCAACGGAGGTACTTTGTTTCTGGATGAAATAGGCAACTTAAGTTATGAAGTACAGATACAGTTGCTCCGTGCCTTGCAGGAAAGACGTATCCGTCCGGTCGGCTCCAATAAAGAAATAGAGGTAGACGTGCGACTGGTCAGCGCTACCAATGAGAACCTGCAACAGGCCATTGAAAAAGGAAACTTCCGCGAAGATCTTTACCACCGCATCAATGAATTCACCCTTCGTATGCCGGCATTAAAAGAGCGGCAAGAAGATATCCTGCTATTCGCCAATTTCTTTTTGGATCAGGCAAACAGGGAACTGGACCGCCAGCTGATAGGGTTTGATACCGCTGCCAGCCAAGCTTTACAAACGTATTCATGGCCCGGAAACCTCCGGCAATTGAAAAATATAGTAAAACGTGCCACCCTATTGGCACAGAGCAACTTCATCACCCTTGCCGAATTAGGTTATGAGCTGCAGGAACCTATAAGGTCCGCCGGTCCGCAGACATTCAGCCTGCATGATGAAGCGGCAGAAAAGAAACGTATCCTTGAGGCATTGAAGCAAACAGGAAATAATAAAAGGTAAAGCCGCCATCTTATTAGGCATAGACCGGAAGACTTTATATAACAAATTGAAGCTGTACGATATTCAATAACTTTACCAACAAGAATCTACTGTACCGTAAGGCTGTTACCCCTGCTGTTCCAGTAGGGCACAACCTTACAGTATATACCCCATTCCCCATCGGCCATGTGGAATAATTCCACAAGATATTCCCCATATTCCACACTTATTCCCATCTTCCTTTCATCCCAATCGAAGACAATTTACTAAATATCAACATCTTAAAGAATAATCCCGTTTTCTGGCACAGATATTGTTTTTCTGTTATCAGAGAAAACTAAACAACATAGTATTAACAGTAAAAACCTACAATTATGAAAAAGTTATTTGTTGCAGCAGCATTGGTAATGGGATTAGGAACATCAGCAGCATTCGCCGACAACTTTATGGTGGACTCTGTGACCGTAACTATGATAAATGATTTTACCCCTATTGAAGTGAAAGACCTTCCGGCTGCCGTGCAGGAAGCTATCACAAAGAACTATGCAGAATCTACTATCAAAGAAGCTGCCGTAGAAGCGAACGAAGATGGAACTAAAACTTACAAGGTTGTTTTAACTGATGAAGAGGGAACTGAAAGCACTGTAC
>ENA-OQES01000877-OQES01000877.1-human-gut-metagenome-genome-assembly--contig:-NODE-877-length-12027-cov-5.263109_pt1 | contig 12027 bp, 15 predicted proteins | sample MGYA00242798_ERZ504641 | MGnify/ENA primary metagenome ERZ504641 (study PRJEB26092, sample SAMD00036327) | human gut metagenome | host: Homo sapiens | study: EMG produced TPA metagenomics assembly of... | reverse complement strand
ACCCCAATCTACCGGCGTCCAGCCGTTTTTTCCCATGCGACGGTCGTCCGATCCACTGCCGTACACTTGATCGTTATGAAAGCTTCCCTGCAACGCGTGTCCGAGGCGAGCGCCATCGCATTGAACGAATTGGGCACACCGGATCCGACATTCGACATGGTGCAGATCGGGCCCGGATTGGTGCTGACCATTGAAGTGGAACCTGATGATGATGAGGGAACGCTTGCACGGATGGCGCATCGTGTGCTCACCTTGCGCTGCTTCGACGGTCCGCAAGGCCAACTGTCGTCGTCCGTTCAGGAGATGCACGGCGAGATTCTGTCGATTCCACAGCCGCTCACCACGTTGCGGCGTTCCGCGGTCGGCAGGCCGCAGCTAGTATCTCATGATGCCGATGATGAGCATGCGAATCTGATATGGATCCGGTTCAATGAAGCGCTGCGGTCGGGCGATGTCCCCGTGTGTGAGGGCCGGTTCGGCGCCCGCATGCGCGTCGGTTCCGTGGCGGACGGTCCCTTCCAATTCACATTGCAGGAATGACCGCAACGCTTGCCAGCATGGATTCCAAAACGTTGATCACCCTTTCCCGAAGCATAGACGCGATATTACGAACATAGAAGATCACGCCATACGGAATGTGCTCCCGTATGGCGGGATCTCGTGTATAGACAACAGCATGACATTCGCATTACAATTGCTTGTAACCGTCACCTGCATATGATGAGGAGCGACTATGAGCGACACTGCGACGATCAGTTTCCGCACGAACCCAGCGATCAAGCGAGAGGCAAAGGAACTGTATGCCGATATGGGCATGGATCTGTCAACGGCAATCAACATCTTTCTGCGCCAATCAATCCGCGAAAACGGCATGCCTTTCAAGATCACCAGGGACAATCCGTCCAGCATTGAGGCACGCCGCCAAGCGGAAACCCATGACGGAGAATCCTTCACCAGCACGGATGCGTTGATGAAGGATCTGTTGGATGCTTAAGTCGGTTTTTCGCACAACGCAATTCAAAAAGGGATTTCAAGGCTCTGCTTAAAAACGCATTACAATCCCGATAAGCTTAGACAGGCCATCGACACGCTCATGGCCCAGGACAAACAGTTGCTCAGCACAAAATACCGCGACCATCAGCTGACCGGAAGCTGGAGGGGATACCGCGAAATCCACATCGAGGGTGACTGGCTCGTCATTTACCGTGTGGAGAAGCAGGAGCTGCAACTCGTGCTCACACGCACCGGATCGCATGATGATTTGTTCTAGCGATTACCCGATTACCGACTACTTGAACAGGTCGAACAGGCTGAACGTGGTCTTCTTGTAGATGGCGTTGTACAGTTTGCGCTTGGGATGCAGCCACCCCATGCCCTTCTTGCCGTAGCCGGGGATCAGCGCCCGCTTGACCGCACGGATGGCGCGTCCCTTCGTGCGCGCGGGCAGGCTCTTCTTCCAGCTGGGTTTTCTCATTCCGTATTTCATGGCGGCCTCTTTTCGGACGGTTATGTATCGCTCAACATTGCATACGCATCGGCTGGATAAACTCAAAGATGAACATAGACGAACATCAAGTACAGTCAAGCAATTACTTACTGGCAGCTTCTTTGAGAGCGGCCTGCAGTTCAGGATCAACGGCGAATAAATACAATCCATGCACACCGCGTTTGAGCAGAACATTCAGTTCATTACGCAGATTGGATTGCGCGTAGCTGATTGAGCCGTTCCTCTTACTCACTGCACGTTTATTACAACTTGCCTTTTCGTTAAAAACGATTTTCCCTTCGCGATAGGTAACCGACGGTCCAATGATGACACCTACATAATTAAGATCAAACCCCTGAATGGAGAACGTTGATCCCACTTCATCAAGCGTATGCGGACTTTCCGCCCAGACAGCATCTAGGGAAAGACCCTTATCCCCTACCTTGATTTCGTAATTCCATGGATGACAGAAATAATCAGCTTTTCCATCAGGATTAAACGCATCGTATCCTCTCTGCGTTCCCGGAGCCGCTCCCATGCGCCATACTCCCTGTGCATCGCGATGCATTTCAACATTCCAGAGCCCATCGGGACTGGAATCGTTAATTTTGCCGCCCTTATAATCCCAATCGTACGTGGCAACCACACGAGAAAGCCCACATCCATCAACGCCTGAAGCCTTTAGATAAGCCTTCTCCTTTATGGCTTTAAACAGTTCAACCGGAGAATCGAATACTCTGATTTCAAATGGCTCACGGACATATTCGCCTGTTTCTCTATCCTTCTCCCCAATGTCTTGAGGAATACGACCTATTCTCTTACCATCAGCGAAATCATCAATCCATCGAATCGTCGCATCATCCGCAGCAATGCGAAATTGCCTATGCAAGCATATGCGACTTAGCAAATAGTGATCACCCCACATATTCAATGGCACAAATCGCTCCAACTGCCCGCTATAGCCAGCAGCAGTTTTTTGCACGTCGCTTTCTGCTTGCTGCGGAAAGAGCATGTCCTGATCCTCTTCGCTCCAACGCTGCGAAGTTTGCAAAATCTGATTCGGGTCGAATACCGCAATAACCACTTTCGCACGACGCAATAAATCGTGCAGCATGTTCTTGCCCGAGTATCCTTGGTCACCCTGCGTCAACAGCAGATGAGCTTCATCAACAAGCACTACATCGGCTTTGCCTCGGGGCTTGTCCGCAATAGCTCGATTACTTGTTGTTTTCTCACTAAATCGATTGATGAATTGACTCGGTTTAAGAGCCACCTCGCCAAAATGTTTCTGCAAACCTAATTTGCTTGCAATTTGGTTATAAACGTGCATTTGCTGGTTATGGTTGACAAGGATATATGCTTTTCTGCGATCTTCCCTACTGATTTTTAGTGATGAATCGGTTTCCAGAATATCTTCATCATCTTCGTCATTGATGCGCCCATTGATATCCATTTCTGTTGCTATGCGATAAAACAGGTGACTTAGCAAAACCGTCTTTCCAGTACCCGCAACGCCTTGCACGAAAATCAGTCTCGATAAACCGGAATCGGCTGAATCACCAGAGCCGGCAAGAGCTTCAGAAAGCGCGTCCATAATCGATTCCTCCGCAGCTATCTGATCATCACTCAATTGGTGAAAAGGCGATGCTTTAAAAAGTGCAGAATCGCGAATAATCTCCTCAGCCGGAAATAGTTCCGGATCCTGTCGGTTCAGTTCCAGCCAGATATCCGAGAAAATCTGGTTGAATTCATCCTGCGTATAGTAGTCGCCTTGCGCATTGGTGCGACGATTGTTCAAATTCTTGACTGCATCAGAGCCAAGAAGATAATGCATCAGCCGGTTCTCCACGTCCAAAGTCAGAGATTTGTTGAAATGCGGATTGCCAATGACATACTGCCACACAGAACGAGCGTCGCTCTGCAAATTTTCTTGAAATTCCTTCCAATCAACTCTCGTTTTGGGATCTTCCCTCAGATGCTGCATTGTTCGACTACGAATATTATTCGTCTCTCCCACATACACCGTATATTCGGGACGTAAAGTATGCTGATTTCTCTTCTTTGAATGAACCACATACACCGTTGGATAATCAAAATATAGTGCAAAGTCTCACGCTCAACAGCAGATAATGTCTCGTATCCTAATTGCTCGACAAAGGCTTTCTCTATTTCTGCTTTGTCATCAATGCTCTGATACGGCAAATCTATAATGATTGGCTTTGGAAGCGCGCTCTTCGTCATATGCTCATTATGCACCCGAGAGAGGCCTTCAGAAAAGATTCGACATACACTTACGTATTATGATTTCCGATTCAAGCATCAACGCGATCCGTAAATTCGTAGCAAAGCGGGACTGGTCTCAATTCCACACTCCCGGCAATCTTGCCAAATCTATCAGCATTGAGGCCGCAGAACTTCTGGAATGTTTTCAATGGAACGACGAGCCACAAGACAGCAATATCGAACATATTCATGAGGAAATAACAGATGTACTCATATATTGCATCATACTATCTAACAAATTTGGATTTGACCTTGACGAGATAATCCTCGATAAGCTTGCGAAGAATGCTCAGAGATATCCGACTGAATTTGCCTACGGCAATAGTAATAAAGCCAATTGACGCTGTATATACGTTCGTAGGTAACACCTGAATAGTTGCACGCTGCCCAATCTGCATTCACTATGAGCCACGTTTTCTTCGCGAGCGCGACAGGGGTTCCAACAGATAGAACCTGCATCCAGGTTAGTAATTCGTCAGAATGCGTCCGCGCACTCTCGCGCACTTTCACGCATTCTCGCGTACCAACATCTTGATTACATATTCTGTTCATGTACGGCATGCTCACTTACCCAAGGATGTACAGTCCTGTTCTTCGATGCCGGATTCGCCACCCTGCGAAGATTACGTGAGCAGCTGCAGCAACCCGGCAATCATCTTCGCCTGAAAATCAGTAGCGCATTGAGACGTCTCGCGAGGCGCTTGGCGCGTTCTTCGCTGTCGAAGAACTTCGGCACACGCTTCACCACTTCCAACCGCTCGTTCCGGGGGCGACAGAGGTTTCCGGGAGCGTTTCCTTAAGAGCCACGGTATACGCAGTGGTCACCCATTCCCTCTTTCAGAGCTCATCGAAAATCAGTTCCTAAAATCTTTCAGATGCTGGGTTTTCCTCTGCAATAGCGTCATCAGAATTCGGATCGCGTCATAATTGCGTCACCAAGACCCGAATCGCGTCGTAATCCCGTCACAATCCCGTCGTCGAAAACTGTCTCTGAGCCATTACGATAGATATTGATGCACAGATCCGTATCGCCACCAAGGAATTTTGATTCCGCCAATCCGGCATCACATACCTTCTGCATCACACGCAGGATACTGCCCCCATGCTCAATATACCGATGTGCTCAAAAGCAGAGGCCAAGGCATCGTTACGTATATTTCAAATATCCCCGCTTCATGCGTTCAATGGTCTACCCATCGGCAAGCGCTCTGGCGAGGTGATTTCCAGCCGATTGTCATAAATCACAATCTGAATGCTCGAATAGTTGTAGCTGCAATGCATTATCGCGTTGACAATCAACTCGCAAATGGCATCCGACAGAATCCCATATACGTCCTGCCAGTGCACACCCTTGAACCGGGCACCCATATGAATGTCGCACAGCACATACTGGTAGAACTCTTCGATAAGCTCCTGCCTAGGCGGGTAATCACAAATGTAATAGGGACTCCATTATCTCGCGCAAATGAGCGAAATCAGCATCAATATCACGGTGCTCATCGGCAGCTTCAACGCCTGCGATGAAATCGGTCATGCTATCCCCCATTCGTACTCACAAGGATGATTCACGCATCGGGAAAAACCCGAAGGAATCCGGTCTCTTCATAAGAATATCCGTCAAAGAGGGACTGGGCAGGAAGGAGACCACCGTGTCGGAATTTTTATCGAACAGATGGGCCTCAGCCATGGCCTTGAACAGATTGGACCGAAGTTTCTTCGCCGTTCCCCGCTTACGGCTTCCAGTTCAGGATGCCATGTGGCTTTGTCCGCAATGAACCGATCATAATCCTCAAAGTCCAGATGCGTATTGCCGGTAAAATAATGCTTTTTGAGCACTTCACCAGCGAATTCCCCGACGATTGCATAATACCGGCACATGGCAATCCACATGAGCGCCTCACGGTCGGATATGGAGGAATCCGGGCCTGCCAAATATGCAAGTTCCCTAACGGTGAGCGCACTGAGCCGCTTGGTGGTCTCCGCCACAACGCGCCTGTTCGCGGAATCCGTGCGAATTGCGAGAACGTTTTCCTCGATGGCCTGCGAACGAATCACAACAATGGATTCGCCCACCTCGGTTTGGGAAGAACACCCAGCGTTACTGCAACCCACATGGTCCAGATACATTTCGGCAAGCGCGCGACCCTGCGAAGCAAGAAGCCCGCCGACAGTGAAGGAAAGCCTGTACCACTCCCCTCGTGTCGACTCCGCACCGTATGAGCCCGCCATGTAATCCTCCCTTCGCTCAGGCACAAGAATATTTCAGTCTACCCCAGATAGGGTAAAAAAGGAAGATGATCTCGAAAAAGCAATCAAAACTGTAATAAAGGGGATTCCCCCGCGCCAGGAACTGATAGATGTGAACTATCAGATGACAGACACTTGACATAGGACTTCGAGATAAACAATCTTGCGGATGACATTGCTCTAATGGCAAATAGCCCTATGGGTGTGACTGGACCAGTTTCCGCAAACGATTTAGCCGATTAAACGAACCCTCTAGAAGTAAACAGTGCGGGTTTCACGCTATTATCCGCGTGAGACCCGCACTGATTCTCAGCAAAAACAATCGTCACTTTCCCGTCGAAAAGAGCCCGAAGATCAGATCGGCAATCCTCTTGGCATCCAAGCCATCACTGGCCGTCTGTTTCAAGGCATCCGTTACCTTTGCCACGAAATCTCCCGAAAGCTTGCTCTCCACAAGCCGCTTCAGCCAGTCGGCATCGTCGGCGCTCTTATTGCCAAGATAAACCTGCTCGCAAGCATAGATTGTAGCCCCACATAGTGCTGCAACGATGCTTCCGGCAACCACGGCATTCGCCACGGAAGTCGCAAGATTGAGGCCTGGAATCGCCTTAGTGAGACTCAGCACGCCCTTGGCCGCCAAACTGACGGTACCTACTTCCGCAATGGTCTCTTTGAACCGTTCGGCACCATGTTCCTTGTCGATTCCATAAATCTTGCTGATGGCCGTAATCGCAGCAATCTCAACGGGACCAAGAATCGTGGCATCTGGAATCGGCACAGGCACAGCACCAACAATCACGGCGCTCAATGTTGCGGCTGCTGTCGTGCTTTGCGACAGAACGCGCTTCCTGTTCAATCTGAATTGAGCGGCATCTTCCTTGGCAGCCTGCAAGCCCTCCGGCATAAACTCAACTGTCGTGGCAATCAGCTCATCAATACCGTCAGGGGCAGCATACTTGCCATCGTCTATCCAGAAGGTATCGGCAACAACCGGAATGATGGCCTTCGGCATTCTGCTTGTCTTCACCTCACCGAAGGCCTTTTGGACCAACGCGATATTCTCTTCACGGTCTCGCTTCGAATACGACTTCGTAATAATCACAACGATCGGAACATGCGGCCAATGCTTTGTCGCATCCAGAAAATTCCTTACCGCCTGCGGGAACAGTTTGCCAGAAGTGCCTTCTACACAAAACCAGATGACATTGATCTGGTGGTCGGACTTGCCATCCTCCACACTTTCTCTGGACCATTTCTTCATTGCTGCAATGGCTTGGTAACGTTTGAAGAAAGCCGGTTCAAATCCAACGGAATCAATAATGCGGAATGGGCTTGCATCATCTTCTCCGTATATTTCCAGTCTGTTCGTCTGTCCTGCTGTTCCACGCCCGGTAACTGCCACCTGTTCGCCAACAACGGCATTGATTAACGTGGATTTACCCACACCGGAATTTCCGATAACAAGAACATTGCCCTTGCGATCGTTCTTCCCCATCACGCTCTCAGTCTCGTTCTCTCCCATGTCTTCTCCACTCTGATAAGGCGTATCGCTTGCGATACTCATGGTATCTGCTCCTTTATTTGTCCGATGGATAACATGCGGATAATCCGCATTCATCATGGGCCATGTTTTCTTCGCGAGCTCGCCATGCTTCCGGCAGATAAAACCGATAGCCCAGCCATTTATCAGTGGAAGCGAGCTCGCTCACCATCGCGCATAATCGCACAGTAGCCATTTCTTCAACTGCACACTTCGTCATTCATATTGCACGAAGCATCTTCTCCTGTACCAGACACAGACCGAGGCCCTGTCCAACGAGATCTTCCAATCCCTCGACTCGGGCGACGCCCAGATCGAAAACTGATTTTCCTGTCGCCTTCCATATCCGCCACTCCAAAACGCACCGACGCGTCTACCGGTCGTATACTGCTGCCAAGTGGATTTGAAGGGACGAACCATGATCGACGACGATTCCAACGAACTCATCCCCTCCGACGGCGGAGGCGACAATGACGAAAACGCCGAGGACGGCAACGCAGACGATGTTCAGAGCGTCAGCATCATCCAGGACGAGCAGGGCATCACGTTCCTCGGCGACGCCGGTGTCATAGACCTATGGCTTAAGAGCGAGGGCTTCGATTCCAAGGCGTTCAAGGCCAAAGCTGTGCAGACCGTCTCGATGGCGAGCAAGGGCGCACAGAAGGCCAGCGATGCCATGGTCGAAAGCGGGCGCTGGGTGAAGCTCACCAAGGAATCGGCCGAGTTGGTCGCCAAGTACGGCAAGAACGGCAAGAAAGGAGCGCTCCAGGCCGGTGTTGTGCGGCAACCGAACGGACGCATCATCAAGCATCTGAAATTTACCCAACCAGGGCAGCTCAACCCCGCCATGCTCACCGGCATCAGCGGCGTCATGGTACAGATGGCTCTGGAACAGGCCGTCTCCGAAATCACCGATTACCTGAAGGATATCGATGCGAAGCTCGACGATCTGCTGCGCGACCAGAAGGACCAGACCGTCAGCAAACTCGCCGGAATCTCCCACATGATTGACGAGACCATGCTCATCTACCAGCAGGTCGGTTCGATCAGCGAAACCACATGGTCCAAGGTGTCAAGCTGCCCACAAGACATCGCTACCATCCAGGCATATGCGATCGCCAAGATCAAGGGACTCACCGAAAAAGTAGAACGTGAGCAGGATCCCAAGCAGATCCGCCCGCTGACCCAGCAGATCCGACAGGAAATCCACCAATGGCTGGGCATGCTCGCATCCGCGGTCAAAATGCAGGATCAGGTCTCCTGCATCGAGCTCGCACGCGTATGCCAAGGAGAGCCGGAACAGCTCGAAGCGCACAAGAAGGGCATTGTGCTCGCCAGGAACAAGCGCCTCGAGGAAATCGAGCAGTCGCTCAATGCATTGGGCGAGCAGCTGGAGGCAAAGGCGAACACCGTGGGCGGGCAGGTATTGCTGAACCCATACAGCTCACCTCATGCCATCGCCAACATCGAGAGCATCACCGGCGATCTCAATGCATTCGCCAATACATTGCAGCTCAGGCATATCCATCTGCAAGTCGAGGGCGGACCTACCTGGATCCAAGCCGCAGGCAAGGCCGTAGACGATACCGGCAAAGCCCTGCTGAACGCCGGGAACCAAGCCGCGCACGCCGTCCAAGACACCGGCAACGCGATAGCGAAAGGCGTGCAAGACACCGGCGCCGCCGTTGCCAAGGGAATGCATGACGCCGGAGACCAGGCCGCACACATCGCGCAGAACGCGGGCAACGCTATCGCGAAAGATCCACAGGGCGCGGGTGCCGGCTTAGCCGATGGGGTGCAGCAGCTCGGCAAAGGCATAGCCGACGGATTGAAGCAGCTCCCGGAAATCAAACTGCCTAAATTCGGGTGGGGGCAAGAAATAAACCAAGACCCGCGCTATGGTCTGAGGGGGTGTGTTCGGTTTAGGAGACATGCTCCCGGCTCACATTTTTAACGTTTTGTATGCCCCTCCGTCAGCAACCCGTATGCCCAAGCTTCCACGCGAAGCATATCCCTGAGAATATCCTCAGGCAACTTGCGATTAGCTTCAGATGAGAATAATCTACTCAAAGCTAGCGTGTTATAAGCAGAGCCCTCCTCAGATCCGTGGCACATCGAAAGGATTCCTCTTTGTGAGCTGTATCTGCGCCTGTTGTTCCACATATGGTTGTAGAACCGCCAACACCTCCGGTACTTTATGGGTTACGGCATAGTACAGGCGATCAAAATCAAGTCCGTCGTAATCATGGGCGATCCAGTCGCGCATGCCACTCACCCCACGCCATGGAACGCCGGATTCCGATTCACGGAATTCTTTTGAGAGTTTCCTGGTGTGCTCTCCTGCTCTGGCAATCACCATAGCCACGGCATTCTGTTTCTCATCATTCTCAGCGAATTCCTCAGCGCTTAGCCCTCCAAGGAATCGTTGCGCATCATGAAGAGCGCGGACTATCGCGACGATATGCAAGGCATCTTTTTCCGTCGTTTTCATAACACACCTCAGATAATGCGGAACATCGGATTGGAGGTTATGGAATTGACGAATATCACACGCTGCATTTCAGCCAGTCTGTCCTGCAGTTCAGTGGTAATGTATCGTTTTTTCACCAAGTCGATCTCCCGACCAAAAGTCGATGCAAGATCATCACGCAAAGCCCACTCATCAATCATTGGATTGGCGGTGTCGTCAAACTGATAGATGAAATCGATATCCGAATCCGCATGCCCCTCCCCTCGAGCCATGGAACCGAACAGGTACAGTTCATTGACATGATGCCGCAGCGCGATAGGACGAGCAATCTCCGCTATCTGCTGCGGCATAGCGACCCGCGAAATCGCATCAAGCGCTTTCATAGAGCTAGAACATGTGCAAGTTTCTTTTCCACCTGGCGCATGACATCATCTTCCAAAATTCCAATGCGTTGGCCCAATGCCAAAGTGTGCACTGCAAGAATCTTCTCCGTCATCACCCAACTTTTTAATCAAACCATTCTGCGTAGTAGGAGGAACTTTAACCCGGGTAGTCATATCATCCGACGTAAAAGAAGTCATCAGGCATACCACGGTAGAGTCAAAACCCTCGATTTCGTCATTCTGCACAACGACAACCGGCCGAGGCTTTCTCGCGTAACCATCAGCCAGCACAGTCCAGATCTCACCCCTCCTCATCAGCGATCATCCTCATCGACAAATCATTAGCGAAATCAGAAGCCTCCCGTTCATTCTCGAACGGTTCCGCAACCTGTCGAACTCGTACCTGGTATGGGAACCCCTGATATTCATTAAAGGACGAGACGAACATACGCAGCGCATCAGCCGTGGAAAGACCGAGCTTCTTTGTCGTTTCACGGAACTCTTCCGCCTGATCATCATCAACACGTGTCGCAAGCTGAACTACCATTGCCACTCCAATCACTATTTTTTATCATTTTATATCTTATTGACATGTTTTGCTAATATTCCATATCTGGATTACTAAAACTCTAGATTCACAGAATTTGCAATGTGGCAGCCGAACGCCAAAACCCGAAGTATGAGCGTTGGAATTCCAACGCTCATACTCGCCATAATCGCCAAACGGTGCCACAAACAAGCCAACAAGCGTTTTTGGGGGAGAGTCATTCGCGTGATGTTGCGCTCTATCATTGATAAAAACATCCAGCAACCGCATACCGTAAGGAATCACATGCGCTATTTCACTTCGGACACGCATTTCGGCCACCCTCTGGTCACCGCACTGCGCGGATTCCTGAACAATGGCAGGCTCCGCACCGAATACCGTGATGTCTGGCAGGCGCAGGGTCGCGCCGCCGCGCACGCATGGATCAAACAATACGTACGCGACAATCAGACGTCGTTCAAAGCAATCTGCGACATCACACGCCATGAGAACACTGTTTGCCGCAGGAATATACTTCCACACACCATCCGTTATCGATCAAATTGTTATGCAAGTCTGTTCCACAGCCCAAGAGCGGTCCTTTCACATCAGCCTTAAGCCATGAATCCAGATGATTTTCACTATCGGGCGCACTACCCTTCCAGTAAATTTACTCCACACATCGAAGCAAACGATGCAAGCCAGTCGATCTGACTTACCAGATTGTCTGATACTCCAGCAGGAATCTTTCCCTTCCAGCGAATAACGCAAGGTACTCTTGTACCTCCCTCATAACTGCTATACTTACCACCTCTGTATACCCCGGTAGCCTTATGATTTCCCAGCAGCTCTACTGCCTGATCTTTATATCCGTCATCAATAACAGCACCGTTGTCACTGGACAGAATTATAATAGTATTATCATCCAGATTCAGTTTTTTCCAATGTTTCCATCACCTGTCCTACAGTCCAGTCGAAAGACAACAAAGCATCTCCACGAGGTCCTAATCCACTCTTTCCGGCAAAACGTTCATGAGGTACACGAGGTACATGAATATCATTGGTTGCCAGATAGAGGAAGAAAGGCTCTCC